>Ga0209611_10000676_pt1 | contig 53149 bp, 47 predicted proteins | sample S1TSphgellanicum_3_FD_187693 | JGI IMG/M metagenome (GOLD analysis project Ga0209611, IMG submission 187693) | Host-associated microbial communities from peat moss isolated from Minnesota, USA - S1T2_Fc - Sphagnum magellanicum MG (SPAdes) (version 2) | ecosystem: Host-associated > Plants > Peat... | reverse complement strand
CGAGCCGTTCCGTTTCACCGCGCCGCCGCGAACGCTCCCGCTCCTCGCATGGATTCTCTTGCACCGCCGCGCGCCGCTCTCGCGCGAAGCGTTGGCGTTTCATTTCTGGCCCGATCTCGCCGAGGACGACGCGAAGAGCGACTTGCGCCGCCACCTCTACTATCTGACGAAGGCGTTGCCGCCCGCCGCCGGCGTTCCTTGGCTGCTCGCCGACAAGAAAACGGTCGCGTGGAATGCGGCGGCCGCGGCGACGATCGATCTCAGCGAGTTCGAGCGACTCGCAACGGACGACGCGACGCTGGAATCGGCGGTCGCGCTCTATCGCGCACCGTTCCTCGACGGCATCGAAGACGATTGGCTCGAAGCGGAGCGCGAACGCTTGCAGGCACTCGCCGAGGGCGCGCTGCTCAAGTTGATCGGCCGCCACGAGGCGGCGCAACCGGAACGTGCCCTCGCATTCGCGCAACAGCTGCTTCGCATCGACCCGTGGCGCGAAGATGCGATTCGCAGCACGATGTCGCTACGCCATCGTACGGGCGATCGGGCCGGTGCGCTGCGCGAGTATCGTGAGTTCGTCGCGCGTTTGCGCGCGGAACTCGACGTGGATCCGATGCCGGAAACGACGGCCGCGTACGAGGCGATCGCGCACGCGACCGCGCTGCTGCCCGCGCGCACGGCGAGCGCGGCCGAACGGCTAAACGTGCGCACGAATCTTCGCGAACGCGCGGGGCCGCTCGTGGGTCGCGAACTCGCGATCGGCGAAGCGCGCGCGCTCCTCGAGGTCGCGCACGTCGCGACGCTCGCGGGGACCGGCGGCGTCGGGAAGACGCGGCTCGCCATCGAGGTCGCGTGGGACGTGCGCGAACGTTACCCGGACGGCGTGTGGTTCGTGGATCTCGCCCCGATCGGCGACGCCGCGCTCGTCGTCGCCGCCATCGCGTCGGCGGTCGGGATCGCACAGCCGACGGAACGCCCCGATCTCGCGAGCGTCGTGGCGTCGATCCGCGCGAAGACGTTGTTGCTCGCGATCGACAATTGCGAGCACGTGGTCGCCGAGGCCGCGCGCGTCGTCACGAGCATCGTCGCCGGAGCGCCGAACGTGCGCGTCCTCGCGACGAGCCGCGAACCGCTCGGCGTCCGCGGCGAACGCGTGTATCGCGTACCATCGCTCGACGTTCCTCCGGCTTTCGAACCCCTGACCCCGGCACGAGCGCGGACGTTCGGGTCGGTCGCCCTGTTCGAGGAGCGCGCGAACGCCGCCGACGGATCGTTCGCACTCGATGCGTCGAACGTCGCCGACGTCGTCGAGATCTGCCGTCGCCTCGACGGCATTCCGCTCGCGCTCGAACTCGCGGCCGCGCGCGTCTCCGTTCTCACCGTACGCGAACTCTCCGGGCGCTTAGAGGAGCGCTTTCGCGTCCTCGCCGGTGGAGAGCGAACGGCGATGGCGCGCCAGCGAACGATGCGCGCGACGCTCGACTGGAGTTGGGATCTCTGCAGCGACGACGAGCGCGTCCTCTTGCGTCGCGTCGCCGTTTTTGCGGGCGGCTGGACGCTCGATGCGATGGAGTCGGTTTGTTTCGACGCGCCGCTCGAAGTCGAAACCGACTTGGATCTCATCGGCGCGCTCGTCGCAAAATCGCTCGTGGTCGCGGATCGTGGCCCGGACGGCACGCGGTACCGGTTGCTCGAATCGTTGCGCGCCTACGCGGCCGAAAAACTCGCGGAGTCGGGCGAGCGCGACGCGCTCGAAGCGAACCACGCGCGATTCTTCGCGGGGTTCGGTCTCCACGTCGATCGCGCGTATCAATCGATGCCCGACGCGGCGTGGTTCGCGCTCGCCACCTCGGAATTGGACAACGTGCGCGAAGCGCTCCGCTCGACGCTCGAAGGCGGCGGCGACCCGACGTTCGGCGCACGTTTGGCGAGCGCGTACGGCGCGGTGTTCGAACACGGCAGCAATCGCGCGGATCGGCGCTGGCTCGAGCTCGCGTACGAGAAACTCGAACGCGCGGAACATCCCGCGCTCACGGCACGTCTGCTCTGGCAGATCGCATCGATCTCGCACGCCGACGTTCAGCATGCGGAGTGGGTGGCCGTCGCCGTACGCGATCGCGGGGACCGGCGCACGCGCGCGGATCTCGCGTGCTGGCTCGCACAGGCTCACCTGCGCTCGCAGCGTCTCGAATCGGCGCGCGAAGCGCTCGACGAGGCGGCATCGTTGCAAGATGCGCTGGAACGTCCGAAGACGTTTGCGCTCCTCGAGCGGTTACGAGGTGAACTCGCGGCGCGGCGCGGCGACCACGCACGAGCCGTCGAGCATTTCGAACGCGCGAGCGCGTCGGCGAGTGCCGGAGGCGCGCTCTCGCTCGCCGCATCCGCACGGCTCTCGCTCGCGGAGCTCGCCTACGTGCAGGGAGAGTTCGCCGTCGCGCGCGCGACGGCGGAGGAAGCACGCGAGCGACTCCGCGAGCTCTTCGGTCGTGGCCTCGCATTTGCCGATGCATCCGCCGACGTGGCCGCGTACGCGCTCGCCGCAGGCGATCGTTCGGAAGCACGTGCGGGTGCGCGCGTCGCACTCGAGATCGCGCGCGACCTCGACTTCCCGAACCGCGCCGTCGCGTACGTCGAACTCCTCGCGCTCGTCGCCGCGCATGCGGGCGACTACGATCGAGCGGCCTATCTCTTCGGCTTCACGGACGCGGAACGCGCTCGGCACGACGAGCCACATCGCGCACCCGAGCGCGATGCGCGGGCGCGGTTGATCGATATCTTGCGCGCGTCCGTTCCGGCCGACGTGCTCGCCGAACACCTCGCGCCGGGCGCGATCGCGGGATTCGCGCGCGCGATCGCGGTGGCACTCGAGGTGGGCGCGCCCGCATGAACGCCTCGATTTCGGAGGCGCTCCCGTTTGCGGCAACGTCCGCGATGCTCGGTGCGGCGCTCGAAGAACTCGACGATCTCGGGACCTCGGGCGGCGGCGCCGTTCCGGCCGGCGTGCGTCGCGATGCGCTCGGGCGGTACGCCGAGCTCGCGCGCAAGCGAGAGAAGATGCCGCCGCGTTGGCGGCACGACTACGGCGCGCTCGACTTTTCGGATCTCGTGTGGTCGAGCGGTCGCGCGCGCGTGCCGGCGTTGCCCGCGGCTCCCGTGCGGCCGCGTGCGGACGATGCGGGCGACGCGCCCGCGCTCGCCGTCGAAAACGCGGGCGGCCTCGTTCATCTCGGGAGCACGTATCTCGACCCGATCGAGCGCCACGGCGATGCGCGGGTCACGTTGCTTTCGCTCGCCGACGCGACGCGGTCCGGTGTTTTCGGTGCGAGCGCGTCGCGCACGATCGCGCCCGGCCTCGAAACGGATCGCTTCGTCGCACTCGCGACGGCCTTCCAAAATTGCGGCGCGTTCGTGAGCGTACCGGCAGGCGCGCAGGTGGACGCCCCGCTCCAACTCATTTGGTCGTCGCGCCCGGGCGAAGCGAGTGCCGTGTTTCCGCACATCGTCGTCCGCATCGGGGCCGGCGCGCGGGCGACGATTCTGGAGCGTCACGTCGGGTCCACGGAGTCGTTCGTGTGCGGCGTCGTCGACGTGGAACTCTCCGCGGGCGCGCAGCTGGACTACGTCGTGGTGCAGCAAGCCGACGAAGGCGCGCGCGTCGTGATGCGTCGTCGCGCACGCTGCGCCGAAGACGCGCGCATCGGCTGGCACGTGGCGGACCTCGGCGGGAGTCTCGTCCGCACCACGCTCGAAACGCGGCTCGAACGCGAAGGGGCGGCTGCGGAGGTCAACGCGCTCTTCTTCGCGCGCGGGTTCGGGAACGTCGACCTCGCGACGGATCTCGATCATCTCGCGCGCGCGACGCAGTCGCAGACGATCGTGCGGACCGTCGCGACGGGCCGCGGTCAGGGCCGTTTCCACGGTGCCATTCGGATCCGCGCGGGCACGCAGCGCTGCGATGCATCGATGCGCGACGACGCGCTCGTTCTCTCGCGCGACGCCTATCTCGAAGCGGTGCCGGCGCTCGATATCGCTTCGAACGACGCGAGCGCGTATCACGCCGCGACGATCGGCGCTCTCGACGAAGAAGAACTATTCTACGTGCAGAGTCGCGGCATTCCGCGCGGGCGTGCCGAGCGGATGATCGCGCTCGCGTTCTTCGAACCGGCGATCGCGCGCTTCCCGAGCGAGGCGCTACGCGACGAGATACGCACCGCGCTCGATACCGAACTCGACGAGGTCCCCGAAACCTTCGTGCAGTGACGGCGCGAGCGAAGGTGCTAGGGAGCCGTCGCGTTCGCCCGATGCGCCGCGAGGATCGCCGTGAGTCGATCCGGCGTACCGTCGATGCGCACGAGATGCGGATACTTCGGTCCGCCGTGATAGTCGAGGTTCACGGTGCGGAAGATGTGGCCGCGCTTGACGATCAGCACCATGGGAGCGGTCGTTTTCTCCGCCGCCTTGAGCTCGTCGTCGAAGTCGTCCGATGCGAACTCGCGATTGTCGATGGCCACGATCGTGTCGCTCGGAGCGAGACCGGCCTTGGCTGCCGGTGAATCCGTGAGTACGTCCGAGATCGTCCCGCTACTGCTTGCGGAAAGACCGATCGAATAGCGCGCGTCGAACGAATGCCGCGTGCGTGCGCGCTCCTTCGCGGCCGCGCCCATCTCGTCCGTGTAAACGATCTTCCAGCCGAGGCGTTCGAAACCGTCGGGCGGGTGCGGGGCGACGGCGTAGACGTGCGCTTTGAAGTAGGCATCCCAATCGTAGGGCTGGTACGCCGTGAGCGCCGCGACGAATTGTTGATACGTGTAGGGATTTACTTCGGGCGGCGTGTTGCGAATGCCGAAGAAGCCGCGCGCGAAACCGTCGAGCGATTTCGTGCCGTGCGAGAGGTCGAGTAACTTTCCGTAGACGTCGAGCCACATGAGCTCGCCTTCGCCGTAGAAGTCGCCCGCGGTGCGCCGTTCGCCCGAATACGAACGCGGTGCGCTATAGAGAAACGGCGCCGCCGCGGCGGTATCGATGAGCGGACGCGTGAGGCGGCCAGGCTCGTGATCTTCGCTCGCGTACGTGCCGGCGAGCACCTCGCGATAATGCGCGGGCGTCCACAAGCCCGCACGCGTCGGCACGAGATCGCCGTAGAACTGCGTCATTCCCTCGTAGATCCAGAGCAGTTCCGTTTGCTCCGGCACCTGGAAGTTCGTCGTGGCGAGATCGGCCGGGCGGCGGTACTTGCCATCCCACGAATGGTTGAATTCGTGCGAGAGAAGGCCCGCGGTGCCGACGACGCCCATCGGGTCGGTAAACCCATCGCCGCCCGTACCGTCGTCGCTCGAACTGCCGTGCTCGACGCCGTTGCCCGGCATCTCGTCGCTCAGCGTCAGCAAGAAATGATAGTGCGTCCAATGGCGCGCACCGTAGATCGCATCCATCTCGCCGACGACGTTGCGAAAGCCCGCGAGCGATTTCTCGTCGAGGTCGAGTTCGTCCGGGCGGTCGGCGAACGCGTCGATCTCGTTCGTGAATCCGCCGGAGTCGAGCAGCATGAAACGTTTGAACGCGCTCCCGGCATCGAGCGGCGAATCGACGAGCCGCTCGAGCGTCGCCGGCGCGTACGTGACGGTATTTCCGGCGCGCGTCGGCTGCGGCAATGCCGTCTCCGCGGTCCAGTCGGGCCCCGGCAGAACGATCGAGGGCACGAACATCGTCGTCGCGATGTCGGCGTTCTGGGGATACAGGAGAAACTGGTTCCAATTGATCGCGAGGATCGTGCCGGTTGCGAGCCGCGCCTCGCCGTACGTGCCGTCCTTGCTGCCGAGATAATCGAAATCGACGTCGATCGACGAGACGCCGGAGGGCACCACGACGTGAAATTCGTTCAGATCCGAAAGATCGCGCGACCACGGGACGATCTTGCCGCCCTCGGTGACGGTCAGGCCGCCGACGTTTTGGATCGGACCTTCGGGGCCGTGTTCCCCGGGGACCCAGCGCGGGTAGGCAAAATCGAACGTGCCTGGCGAGACCGGCATCGTTTCGTGAACGTGCACGATCCCGGTGACGGGTGCGCGACTCGCATCGACCAGGAGGACGAATGGCGCGCTCGCGGTCTGCGCGAGCGTGGCCGCGGGAAGGAGCGCGATTACGAGTGCGCCGGCGGCGAGAGCGTAGGAACGAACGAGTCCGAACATCGGACTCGCTTTTTCGAGAGGCTCGTCGTTTCGCCTTGGCTGGTGCCGGCTCTCCTCGGGTCGAAGGGAAATCTGTGAAATTTCCTCGGTGGCGGCTCGCTCGTCCCCTCGAAGCGCCGCCGGGCGAAGCCGCGGAACGCGAGACGCACTATCGCTCGATCGCCGACGTGATGCCGCAGCTGATGTGGACGACGGATCGCACGGGGCTGATCGATTGGGTGAACCGGCGCTGGTCCGAGTATGCGGGACGTCCGTTCGACGACGTGCCGATCGATCGAGACGTTCTCTTTGGGCTCGTTCATCCCGACGATCGCGAGCGCGTCAACGAGAGCTGGTCGTCGGCACAAGCCACGGGCGAACCGATCGAAATGGAGGTTCGCCTCCGGCGCTACGATGGGGCGTATCGTTGGTTTCTCACGCGCGCCACGTGCGTCCGCGATGCAGCGGGTTCGATGGTGCGCTGGTATGGTTCGCACACCGACGTCGACGACGTTCGTCGCGCGAATCGCACGCTTCAGGTCTTCGCCGATCTCGGCGAGTCGCTCTCCGAATCGCTCGGCCTTCAGGCGACGCTCGATGCCGCGATGGCCACGATCGTGCCGGAATTCGCCGATTGGGGCTTCATCAATCTCGTCGATGACGACGGTGAGTTTCGCGTGGCCGCCGTCTATCACGACGACCCACAGAAAAATGCGAAACTGCACTCGCAGATCGGCGAGGTGTTCACGCGACTCGATGCCGCGGGCGGCGAGCGGGCGGCGCTCATGCGCGATCGAGAACCGCGCATCATTCGTGCGGGGACGTTCGACGAGGCCGCGCGCGTGGTCGACCCGGGCGTTTTGGACGCCTTCTGGTCGGTCGGCTTCACGTCGGTTCTCGTCGTTCCGCTCTTCGTCACGGGGAAGCTCCGCGGCACGCTCAACGTTGCGATGTCGGTCAGCGAGCGCGAATTTTCCGCAAACGACGCGCCGTTTTTCGGTGAGATCGCGCGGCGCATCGCGCCGGCGATTTCGAATGCGGAGCTGTACGAGCGCGAGCGACGGGTCGCGGAAAGCTTTCAACAGGCGGCGCTTCCGGCCGAGCTTCCGGACGTCGCGGGTTTTCGCTTCGATGCGATCTACGAAGCGGGCCGTGCCGAAGCGCTGATCGGCGGCGATTGGTACGATGCGTTCCGACTCGTCGACGGGCGAATCGTCATCTCGATCGGCGACGTCGCTGGCTCGGGGTTACGCGCGGCGGTGACGATGTCGAACGTGCGCCAGGCGATCCGCGGCGTCGCGCAAGTTCATGCGGATCCCGCGTTGATGCTCGAGGCCGCGGACCGAACGTTGCGCGCGGAGACGCCCGATCGATTCGTGACGGCCTTCGTCGGCGTAATCGACGGCGTCGCGCGCACGTTCTCGTACGCGTCGGCGGGACACCCGGCGCCGCTCGTTCGCGGCGGCGACGGCACGTTCGTCGATCTGATCGGGGGCGGCTTACCGCTCGGACTGCGCGAGGACGTGCGCGGAGGAGGCGAACTTCTCGTCCTCCCGGACGAGGCGTTTCTCGTGTTTTACACGGACGGGCTGATCGAGTCGACGCACGACATGGACGAAGGCGAACGGAGGCTGCGCGCCGCGGTCGCCGATCCGGCCGTGATCCGGTCGGAAAATCCGGCGCTCGCGATTCACGATGCCGTGCTCGTCGAGGGGTCGCGCGACGACGTCGCGATCCTTACGGTCGCCGTGGGCAAACCGCCGGAACTCGCGCGCTGGAATTTCGACGCGCTCGACGCCTCGACCGCGCATCGCGTCCAGCGCGAGATCGGCGGGCGTCTGCGGACGGCAGGCTTCGATGAGGGGCGCCTCGCCCTCGCGGAGCTCGTGGTCGCCGAATTGATCGGCAACACGGTGCGCTACGCCCCCGGGCCGATCGACGTCTTCCTCGAGCGCGACCACGATATGCCGGTCGTCCACGTGCTCGACCGCGGACCCGGCTTCGAATTCGCCGCCCGCCTCCCGCCGGATATCTTCAGCGAGTCCGGCCGGGGCCTGTTCCTCATCTCGACCCTCGCGGAAGACCTCCACGTGGTCCGCCGCCCCGACGGCGGCAGCCACGCCCGCGTCGTCTTGAAATAACTTAGCCCGCACTCGCGGGCTCATTCGACGGTGGCTCGACGGTGCGGGCGTAGGCTGCGGGTATGTCATTTCGCCGCCACGTTCTCTTCATCGCCGTCAGCGCCACGGTCGGGCTCGGAATCGCGGTGCACGAAGCACCGCGCGAACGGGCCTGGGCGCTCGCGCATACCGTCCCCGCGGTAACGATGCCCCGCTAGCGAGGCACCTCCGTGCGCTCGGGCGAACGGCGCGAGCAATGCGTACGGCTCCGTATCGCTGGACCTTCCTATTCGGCGTCGCGCTCGTTGCGGCGGCGATCGGGAACGCCTGCGTCGAAACGGTGTCCAACTCCGGCTATCTCGGCGCCGGGTATCACGATAACGACCACGCGAGCGTCGTGCCGGCGATCGCGGGCGGGTGCGTGCTTTTGTTGCAGATCGCGCTCGTTCGCGTCCTCGCGCTGCTTCGCGGCACGGCAGCGTGCGACGGCGACTGGTTCGCGCGGACCGCAGCGGATATCTCGCATCGCGGCCTCGTGCGCGACCTTCCCGTGGTCCTCAGCGCGCAGTTCTGCGCGCTCTATGCGATGGAAGCGTGCGAATCGTTCCTCGCGAGCGGGCACCTTCCGGCCGGTACCGCATGGCTCGGTGGGCCACCGATCTACAGCATTCTCGCTCACGTGGCGCTCGGCACGCTCTGCGCCGTGCTCTTCGCCCGCGCGATGCGCGCGGTCGTTACGACGCTCGCATCCGTCGTTCGACACGTTATCAGTCTCAGTATCGCGATCGCGCCGCGGGCCGCTCGCGCATCGCGTCTTCCACGAAACTCCGCTTCATTCGCCGGCTCGCAGACTGCGAACGCTCGTCCGTTCGGCGGCCGCGCGCCACCTCGCAACGCCTCGCTCGCCCTCGTTTAGCTAGCGATCGCGTCCGGCGCAGCGGCGCCGTGGAGAGGTTTGTGTCGTGTTTTCTTTCGTACGATCCGTACGGTTTGTTGCGCTTTTCATAACAGCAGTGTTTCTCGCCGCATCCGTTTCGTTTCGGCCGGCGCTTGCCGCCGAAGCGACGACCGGTAGCATTTCCGGAACCGTCGTCGACGCATCTGGAATGCCGCTCGCGAATGTGAAGGTTACGGCGGCATCGCCATCGGCGCGCACGTCGGCGCGTACCGACGCGAGGGGTGCGTTCTCGTTTCTCGGGCTGCCTCCCGACTCGTATACGGTCTCGGCGGAGATCGCGGGGTACGAGGACGGTGCGGATACCGAGGCCGTGCTTCCCGGCCAAACGCGCCGCGTCGCGTTCCGACTCGCGAAGACGCTACGAACGATCGGCGCCGTGCGCGCCGCAACGTCGTCGTACGCGCTCGGCGGCACGAGCGACACGTTCGTCGTTTCGGGCGAAACCGCGCGCGCGCTCGCGCCGACCACGTCGTCGGCCGGACTCGCGCAATACACCGAGGGTTCCGTTCAAGGGGCGATCGCGAACGTACCCGGCGTCGATTTCGATGCCTTTGCAAACGCGATCTTGCGCGGCGGAAAAGTGGGCGATGCGGTGTTCGATTTCGACTCGATTCCGATTCCGCAGGGTCTGATCGCGGAGCCCGGCGGCAACGTCGATGGCGCACAACTCCCGACGACGGGCGTTGCGTCGACCACCACGACGCTCGCCGGCTACACGAGTGAAGGCGACAACGCGCTCGGCGGCGTGATCAATCAGATCGCCGCAGTCGGCACGTATCCGAGTCAAATGTCGGTCGAACTCGCCGACGGTGCGGACGTACGATATCAACTCGCCGACGTCGAGTACCTCGGAGCATCGCCCGATCTGCGCTGGCGTTATGCCGTTGCGGGCCGCTCGAGCTCGCAGTATTTGAGCTACGGCGACGGCCATACGTTCTATCCGGGCGAAGCGGCGACGTACGGAATCGCGCTCCAGAACAAGAGCACGTTCTCCGTCGAGGCGAACGTCCATTACCAAGCGACCTCTCGCGACGACGTCTCCGTGCTCGCGTTCGGCGGGCAAGCGAAATACGATCAATATGGGTCGCCGTTTCCCGGCGAGACCATCGGTTTCTTAAACGGCACCGATCCGAACGGGAACGCGGTGCCGTACCCGGGCTACGCCGACCAAACGGCGGCCGCAACGTTCGCGTCGGGAACCAAGGGTTCGTTCGACGCGTACAAACTGCAGTGGACGCATACGGGGAACGAACTGTTCTCGCGCGTGCAGCTCTATTCGTCGGAGTTCGGATCGTCTGCGGGCGGACCGTTCTGGGACGAGAATGGCTTCCCGGACGGCGCGATTTCGCTTTTCGAAACGTCGGTGCAACGTCAATCGGGTCTGAACTACGATGGCGACGGCGTCTTCGGAAACAACCGGATCCGTTTCGGTGCCGAGTATCGAACGAACACCTCGCTGCTCGACCAGATCGTTCCGACGGCGGACGAGTTCATCACGTCGGAACCGACCTTGCAATCGTATCTCGCGTACCTCGGGGATACGTATCGCGCATCCGACCGTCTCGAGCTCTCGGGAACCGCGCGCGTTTTCAATTCGCACATCAAGCCGAGCACGGGCTATGCGTACAACGTCGGTGCGATCGATCCGCATTTCGCGGCTTCGTATCGCTTGGGAAGCTCGTTCGCCTTGCGCGCGACGTTCGACCACTCGACGGTCGCGCCGGCGCCGCTAGAAGCGGACCGGAACGATTCGACCAACGTCGACGATGAGGGAAATCCCGCGCCGTTCGTCGCGTTGCAGCCGGAAACCGCAAACGACTTCACCTACTCGTTCGAAACGACGGGGAAGACGCAACTGCGTGCGACGTACTATCAGGAATTCGAGAAGAACCTCATCGACGTGCTGCCGTTCGACTTTCGCACCGCACTCTCGTCGGGTCTCAACCCGGACGGCGTCGGCGTGCCGACGAACGTGGGCGACCTGCGCGCGAACGGCTTCGAACTGAACGTCAAGAACGGCGGTTTCGCATTTAACGCGAACGTGGTGCGCGCGTTTTCGTCGAGCGCGTCGCAGTTCGCGTACAACGATCTCAACGCACCGGCCGTCGCGGCGGGTCATCTGTTTCCGGTAAGCTACGAACCCGATTTCACGGCACAGCTCTCGTACGAGTTCACGGCGCTGCATCACGGGCTGCGCATCCGGCCCTCGATCTCGTATCAGACCGGCTATCCGTACGGCAACGGTAAAGACGTGTGGATCTTCAATCCGGCAACCAACAAGCCGGAGCTCGTTCCGAACGACAACTACTGGAACCCCGGATACAACTATTATTTTCTGCGCGATCCGTCGATGCCGTTCAACGCGACGACGAATCCGTACATCGGGAATCTCGGCACGAACGAAGGCGCCGACCCGAACACGCTTCGCGGGCCGTCGCAGTTTCTTGCGAACCTCCATATGGAGGGCGATATTTCAAAGCGCGCGACGATCGTCGTCGATATCGCAAACGTTTTCGGCCAGTTCTCGCCGACCGCGTATCAGGGAAATCCATACCTGATCGGACCACCCGGATACGCGGGCGGCAACGCGTTATACGAAGCCGCATACCAAGCGGTTACGGGATTTGCGGCGCCGTATTCGCTCGGAAACGGCGTTCCGACGAACGACGGGGTGCATGCGGTCGTTCCCTGGAGCTACGGTCGAGCGGGATACGTCCCGCAATCGTACCCACTCGGTCGCAGCATCGAGCTTCGTCTGCGCTATCGAATGTGATCGCACGTCGGGGGAAGGGCACGCCGTTACTGAGAACGAGACGCATCGATGTCGCCGCGCTTTCGTCTCGTCTCGTTCGTGCTCTTTTCGCTCGCAATCGCCGGATGTAAGACGAGTTCGTCGCTCGCCGAGCGCGAAGCGACGGCGACGCTCGCGAAGACGCTCTTTACCGATTCGGCGCGCGTGCAGACGGTGACGTTCGTCTCGGGCGCCGTCGCGTCGCAACCGCTCGCGATCAATCAGTTTCTCTTTTCGAAACATTGGTCGACGTGCCCGAGCTCGGGCGGCGCGCTCGCATCGGCGCCGGTGTGCAACCTCGACGATGAGGGCGCATCTTACGGCCGCGCGAACGGCTGGACGTCTTCGACGTCGGACGCGTGCGATAAGTGCAACGCCTGGACGATCCCCGTCGCGAAGGCGACGCTGAAGTCGGTCGACTCGATTAACGCAACCGACGCCACGCACGCCACCGCGACGTATACGTACGTTGTGGTGCCGAACGAGTTCGGAAAGAGCTTCGGTGAATGGACGGCCGGCCACGCCGTCGCCTGGTGCGGCCCGGACCCCGCCGCCGTCGGCGGCTGGTCGGTCTCGCACACCGCGACCGCCGCGTTCGTCAAGGGCGATGCCGGTTGGCAGCTCGCGACCCCGCCCGGCACCACGTTCGCCGCGAACTTCGCGAACGGCTCGGCCGTCGCGAAGCCCTGCGGATCCTAGCTACCCGGCTCGCCGCCGAGAGCGGTCGCCGTTAGCGACGCCAGCCGTGGCCGTAGTAGCCGTGGCCATAGTAGCCGCGCCCATAATACCCGCGGCCGTACCATGGCCGCCCGTAGTACCCGCGGTACCCGTAGTGATAGTAGCCGTATCCATACGGCACATAGTATGGCGCGTAGTACGGTGGCGGCGCATATCCGACGTAATAGCCACCGGGGATGTAGCCCGGGGCGGAGCCGTAGTAGAAGCCGAAGCGGCTCCAGACGCCTCCGCGATACGCGTATCGGTAATAGCGGTGGGGTCCGAAGCCCACGCCCACGCCGATCGCGAAACTTGCGGCCTCCGCCGCGGCAGGCGCGGCAGCCATGATACCAGTCGCCGGCTGCCCCGCGTGCGCGGCATCCGTCACGAGGACCGCCGTAGCGGTCGAAGCCGCGAACGCCGCGGCTGCGGCGAAGCGGGTGAGAAACGTCCGAATCTTCATGAGAAGAGTATCCCCGGTCACGCTCCCCGTTAAAAGAGGAGCAGGATTAGAAATGACGCCGCCATTGACGGCCGTTGACGCGCGGAGTATACTAGTCGTCTATGCCCCGAGGAATATAAAAGAATTTTAGGGACCGGCCGAGCGTCGAGCCCTGTTTCTCTTTATAGACCCCTCACCCCCGCCCGCGATCCCCGCCGCGCAGCCGCCACGACCCCCAGCCCTCGGCCACAAGAACCCGTGTCGCTCATCGGAGCCCGCGAGTGCGGGCTCGGGGGGCATCGGGGGGCCTTCGCCGCCCCGATCTCAACAGAAAGTACATTTTGAATCTTCTCGATGTGAACAATTTCGATGCGATGCGCATCGGGCTCGCAAGCCCGGAGCAGATTCGCGCGTGGTCTTTCGGCGAAGTCAAGAAGCCGGAAACGATCAACTACCGCACGCTCAAGCCCGAGCGCGACGGCCTGTTCTGCGAGAAGATCTTCGGGCCCACCAAAGACTGGGAATGCCACTGCGGCAAGTACAAGCGGATCCGCTTCAAGGGCATGATCTGCGACCGGTGCGGCGTTGAAATCACGCGCGCCAAGGTCCGCCGCGAGCGCATGGGCCACATCGAGCTCGCCACGCCCGTCACGCACATCTGGTACTTCAAGGGCGTGCCGTCGCGCATCGGTATCCTGCTCGACATGTCGCCCCGGCAGCTCGAGAAGGTCATCTACTTCGCGGCCTACATCACGATCGACCCGGGCAACACGACGCTCACGAAGCGTGAGATCCTCACCGAGCAAAAGTATCGCGAGAGCCGCGAGAAGTTCGGCAACGGCTTCAAGGCGGGCATGGGCGCGGAAGCGATCCGCGAGCTGCTGCGCGACCTCAACCTCCGCAAGCTCCAAGAAGAGCTGCGTAAGGAATTCAAGGAGACCACGGGCCAGAAGCGCGTCAAGGCGATCAAGCGTCTCGAAGTCGTCGAAGCGTTCCTGAATTCCGGCAACAAGCCCGAGTGGATGATCCTCTCGGCCGTTCCGGTGATCGCGCCCGAACTGCGCCCGATGGTGCAGCTCGACGGCGGCCGCTTCGCCACGTCCGACCTCAACGATCTGTATCGCCGCGTCATCAACCGCAATAACCGCCTCAAGCGCCTTCTCGAGCTCTCGGCCCCCGAGATCATCATCAAGAACGAGAAGCGCATGCTTCAGGAAGCGGTCGACGCGCTGATCGACAACGGCCGTCGCGGCCGCCCCGTCACGGGCCCGAACAACCGCCCCCTCAAATCGCTCTCGGACATCCTCAAGGGTAAGCAGGGTCGCTTCCGTCAGAACTTGCTCGGCAAGCGCGTCGACTATTCGGGTCGTTCGGTCATCGTCGTCGGCCCGAACCTCAAGCTGCACCAGTGCGGCCTTCCCAAAGAAATGGCGCTCGAGCTCTTCAAGCCGTTCGTGATGAAGAAGCTCGTCGACCGTGGCCAAGCGCACAATATCAAGAGCGCGAAGCGCATGGTCGAGCGCGTGCGGCCGGAAGTGTGGGACGTCCTCGACGAGGTCATCCGCGAACATCCGGTGCTGCTCAACCGCGCGCCGACGCTCCATCGCCTCGGCATCCAGGCCTTCGAGCCGGTGCTCGTCGAGGGCAAGGCGATCCACCTCCATCCGCTCGTCTGCACGCCGTATAACGCGGACTTCGACGGCGACCAGATGGCCGTTCACCTTCCGCTGAGCGCCGGCGCGCAGGCGGAAGCGCGGATCCTCATGCTCTCCGCCAACAACATCCTGCAGCCGTCGTTCGGTCAGCCGGTATCGATCCCGACCCAGGACATGGTCCTCGGGCTCTATTACCTCACGTTCCAAAAGGATGAGTACAAGGGCGTCGCCCGCGGCGACATCCCGGAGGACGCGCTGATCTCGTCGATCGGCCAGAACGCGTACGACGCATCGAAGATCGGCAACGGTCACGTGGCGCTCAACGGTCAGGCCGACGGCGGCACGGATGCGAACGGCGAGAAGCTGCCCGCGTTCGAAGATCTCAACGCGGCCGTCATCGCCTACGAGCATCGCCAGATCGGTCTCCAGCAGTGGATCCGCGTTCGCTGGCAGGGCGAACTGATTCGCACGACCGTCGGTCGCGTGATCTTCAACGATGCGTTCCCCGTCTCGTGGGGCGAGAAGTTCCGCAACCACACGATCGATAAGAGCGCGCTCAAGAAGCTGATCACGGAATGCTATCGTCGCCACGGCAACGCGGAGACGGCGGGCTTCCTCGACGCGATCAAGGTGCTCGGCTTCCGCTACGCGACGCAATCGGGGACCACGGTCTCGATCAGCGACATCGTCGTGCCGGACGCGAAGTTCAAGATCCTCGACACCGCGCAGAGCGAAGTCGACAAGCTCGCGGACTTCTTCGATCAGGGCTTCATCAACGGCGACGAGCAGTACAACAAGACGATTCAGATCTGGTCGAAAGCCTCGGAAGAAGTCACGGCCGCCATGCAGGCCGCGCAGAACCCGCTCAACCCCGTCTTCATGATGGCGACCTCGGGCGCGCGCGGTTCGATCAATCAGGTCAAGCAACTCGGCGGTATGCGCGGACTCATGTCCGACCCGTCGGGCCGCATTCTGGAAATCCCGGTCAAGGCGTCGCTCAAAGAGGGCCTCACGGTTCTCGAGTACTTCATCTCGACGCACGGCGCGCGTAAGGGTCTCGCCGACACCGCGCTGCGCACGGCGGACTCGGGCTACTTGACGCGCCGTCTCGTCGACGTCGCGCAAGACGTGATCGTTCGCGAAGACGATTGCGGCACCGCGAACGGTATCGTCGTGTACGATATCGGCGTCGGTAAGGAAATCATCGAGCCGATCTACGATCGCATCATCGGTCGCCGCGCGGCCGAGGATATCAAAGATCCGGAGAAGCCGAAGACCAAGCTCGTCGCACGCGGCGAAGAGATCGACGAAGAGAAGGCGCGCGTCATCATCGATGCGGGCATCAAGACGGTGAAGATCCGTTCGGTGCTCACGTGCCAGGCGAAGATCGGCGTCTGCGCGATGTGCTACGGCCGCAATCTCGCGACCGGCAAGAAGGTCGACATCGGCGAAGCCGTCGGCATCATCGCGGCGCAGTCGATCGGCGAACCGGGCACGCAGCTCACGCTGCGAACCTTCCACACGGGCGGCGTCGCGCAAGAAGACATCATCACGGGTCTCCCGCGCGTCGAGGAAATCTTCGAAGCGCGCAAGCCCAAGGGTAAGGCCACGATCTCGACGGTGACGGGCACGGTCCACATCACCGAAGAGAAGGGCAAGCGCGTCATGGTCGTCACGGACGAGGCGGGCGAACCCCACGAGTTCGACGTGCCGTACAACACGCGTTCCTTCGTGCAAGAAGGCGCGCGCGTCGAGGCCGGCGACCCGCTCAACGAAGGCTCGCTCGACCCGCACGAGATTCTCGAGTACAAGGGCGAGAACGCGTTGCAGCAATACCTCGTGCAAGAAGTGCAGAAGGTCTATCGCTCGCAGGGCGTCGACATCAACGATAAGCACATCGAAACGGTCGTTCGTTCGATGCTCCGCAAGATCAAGATCGTCGACGGCGGCGACACGCGGATGCTCCCCGGTCAGTTGATCGAGAGCGCCGTGTTCGCCGAAGAGAACGAGAAGATGCAGGCGGAAGGCAAGAAGATCGCCGAGGGCAAGCCCGTTTTGCTCGGCGTCACCAAGGCCAGCCTCGCAACGGAATCGTTCCTCTCGGCCGCGAGCTTCCAAGAGACGACGCGCGTGCTCACGGACGCCGCGATCAAGGGCAAGCACGATCCGCTGCTCGGCCTCAAGGAAAACGTCATCATCGGCAAGCTGATTCCGGCCGGTACGGGGATGGCGCGCTACCGCAACATCACGATCGAACCGGAAGGTCAGGATCTCGATGAGGAAGGCCGTCCGAAGGGCGCGTTCCTCGACGGCGACTACGCGCTCGACCCCGAACCGGCACTCGCCGGCTCGAAGCTCGTGAGCGGCTTCCAGGACCGCCGTCCGCCGCTCGAGCAGACCGTTCACTACGAGGGAGATTACGAGGGCGACGTCGCCGTCGTGGCCCCGCCGAAGAGCACGCAGTACAAGCCCAAGGGCATCAACCCGGAAGACCTGTAAGGTCGCCTCCGAACGAAAGGCCCCGCCCCTCGCGTTGAGGTGGCGGGGCTTTTTTTCGGGGCGACTGCTGGGAGTTGGTGGTGGTGACCTAGAGCACCGAGGGGGTGCGCGCGGTTCGCTACTATCGTCAAAAGCACCGGGCAGCCCGTCATCCTACGGTCCGTCCGCGGCGCTTAGTGAAGAAGGCCCGCGATGTCGAACGGCGATTTTCTCCGGAACTGCTATGGCGAAGTCCGCATCCACCTCACCGACGGAGCCACGTACACCGGCCACTTCCGAACCGACATTCTGACGCCGAACGCCATTTCGGCGTATTTTTATGGCAACGAGCGCGACATCTCGCTGCCGATCGGCCTCGTCGAGTCGATCGAACATCTCGCAGAAGACTCGATCGCGAGCTGAAAGACTCGGCGCTAACGGTTCCGCCGCGCGGGATCGAAGCGCTTCTCGAGGCCCTGCCAGCACGTGTAGTAGTCGCTCTGTAGCGCCGGCGATTCGAGCGCTCTCCGCGTCGGGTGCAACACGCGGCGTGTCTCGAACATGAAGGCCATCGTGTTCTCGACGTGCGCGGGCTTCGATGTATCGGCGGCGGACGCTCGTCCGAACGTAGCCGCGTCGGGACCGTGCCCGCTCATCGAATTGTGGAGGCTCGCGCCGCCCGGGACGAAGCCTTTTTCTTTCGCGTCGTAGACGCCCGTGATGAGGCCCATGTATTCGCTCGCGACGTTGCGGTGAAACCACGGCGGCCGGAACGTATCCTCGGATACGAGCCACCGCGGCGGGAAGATCACGAAGTCCAGGTTATCGGTACCTGGGGTGTCGCTGACCGACTGCAAGACGAGGAAGATCGAGGGATCGGGATGGTCGTAGCTGATCGATCCGATCGTATTGAAAGTCCGCAGATCGTACGCATAGGGCGCATGGTTTCCGTGCCACGCGACCACGTCGAGCGGCGAGTGATCGAGCGCCGCCGACCAGAGGTGGCCCATGAATTTCGCGACGAGCTCGAAGCTGCCGCTGCGGTCCTCGTATGCCGCGACCGGTGTGAAAAAGTCGCGCGGGTTTGCCAGGCCGTTCGAGCCGATCGGTCCGAGGTCGGGCAGCCGTAGCGGCGCTCCGAAGTTTTCGCAGACGTATCCGCGCGCGGTGCCGTCCGGAAGCTCGACGCGAAAGCGCACGCCGCGTGGCACGACGGCGATCTGCTGTGGCTCGATCTCGAGGATGCCGAGTTCGGTGAGAATTCGCAGCGCGCCGGCCTGCGGGACGATCAGCAACTCGCCGTCGCCGCTATAAAAGAAGCGCTCGGTCATCGGCCGATTGGCCGCGTAGTGATAGATCGCGCAGCCCATCTGTTCGGCCGGATTGCCGTTGCCCGCCATCGTCACGAGACCGTCGACGAAATCGGTCGCCGCTGCCGGCATCGGAAGCGGATCCCACCGCAGTTGCGACGGCGTCGTCGGCTCCTCACCGAAGCGCGCTTCGATCGCACCGTCGGGAATCTTCACGAACGGAAGATGCACGCACGCCGGTCGGATGCGATACAACCACGAGCGCCGGTTTTCGGCGCGCGGCGCGGTGAACGCCGTACCGGAAAGCTGCTCGGCGTAGAGGCCGTAGGCAACGCGCTGCGGAGCGTTGCGGCCGACGGGAAGGGCGCCCGGAAGCGCTTCGGTCGCGAACTCGTTTCCAAACCCCGATTGATAGCGAAGCGCCGTGGCCGGAGCGAGCCTCGTCGTATGCGTCGTGCTCATACGACGCGCTTCGCGGCCCGCACGGAATTGCCCCATCCCCTTGCGAAGCTTGCAGCGATGTCGAAATGTACGCTCGGGGGGCTTTGCCGCCCCGATGTCAACAATTAACGGGGAATCGGCGCGGCCGCGGCTCGGTGCGTTTGCCGGCGAACCGATGCCGAACGAGCCCGAACGCACGCCGTCGCTCGGCGGCTGGCGTCCTCCGCCGCGGATCGAGGTCGGCAACGCGGACTATGGGTTCGACGCTCCGTGGTTCGTCGCGAAGACGTTCGGCGTTGCAGCCCTCGCGGCACTCGCATCCGCCGGCGTCGACCTGCTGCGGATCGGCGGCGAAAAACTTCCCGTTGCCGGAACGAGCCTACGCCTCGTGGCGCTCGGCAGCGCTGCCGTCGGCGCATCGCTCGCCGCATATGCGAAGCGCGGGAAGCTCAATCATCGCGATCGCGTGCTCGAGCTCGTCACGTGGAACGGTCACGAGCGCGTGCTCGATATCGGAACGGGGCGTGGACTCTTGATGATCGGCGCGGCGAAGCGGCTTACGTCGGGCAAGGCGTTCGGTATCGATCTCTGGCGCGATAGCGATCTCTCCGGCAACAACCGCGAGAATACGATGCGTAACGCATTTTTCGAGGGTGTGGTCGACAAGGTCGACGTGCGGTTCGCGGACGCGCGCAAACTCGAATTCCAGCGCAACTCGTTCGACGTGATTCTCTCGACGCAAACGCTGCACAACATCGAGAAGAAGGACGAACGCGCCACGGCGTGCCGCGAGATCGCGCGCGTGCTGAAGCCCGGCGGCATCGCGATCGTCTCCGATTCCGCGTACGTCTCCGAATACGCGGCGACGCTCCGCGCCGCGGGCCTCGAGGTGACGCTGCAGCCCTTCGCATTCGATTCGTACACGTATCTGCGCACGATCGTCGCGACGAAGTCCCCGCTGGTCGATCTGACCGCGGGTTTCCCGGCATAGTTCGAACGAGCGAGGCGACGGTTTGGAAGCGGATCTAACGACGCTCCCGTGGGAGCGCGCGTATTCTTTGTTGACGGGCTGCGTCGTCCCGCGACCGATCGCATGGGTCTCGACGCTGAGCGCGGACGGCATCGCGAACATCGCGCCGTTCTCGTTTTTCAACGCGTTCGGTGCGAACCCGGTGGTCCTCGGTTTCTCGCCGATGTCGACGGATCAGCAACCCGTCAAAGATACGCTCGCGAACGTGCGCGCGCTCGGACAGTTCGTGATCAACATCGCGACCGAGGCGACGCTCGAGCCGATGGATACGACCGGGAGAACGTATCCCCCGGACGTCGACGAATTCGTGATCGCGAATCTCACGCCGATTCCCTCGGTCGTCGTGAAACCGCCGCGTATCGCCGAATCGCCGATCAACTTCGAATGCGAGCTCTTCAAATTCGTGCCGCTCGGCGAAGGCGAGGGTTCGGCAACGCTGGTGCTCGGTCGGGCGGTGCATCTCCACGTTGCCGACGACATCATGCGCGACGGCCGCATCGACGCGGACCTCCTGCGCCCGGTCGCTCGCATGGGCGGCCCGTTCTACGCGCGCCCGGAGACTCTCGCGTTCCGCCGCAGCGATCGGCAGTAGCCCGCTCCGCGCGCTAGCGAACGCGGCGCAGGTACCACGTAACGCCGGCGAGGGCGACGACGCCGAGACCGATGCCGAACGCCGTGCCGCCGACGATTTCGCTCGGGCGTGGCGCGTGGAACCGATGCCAGCCGAAGCGGTCCTTGGCCCACGCGTTGCCATGGGCGTCGAGCTTCGGATGGCGGTCGCGATGCAAGCCAACCGTGAGTTCCGTGCCCACGCGGAAGAGCGCATCGACGCGCTTGGGATCCCGCAACTCGACGCCGAGTTCCGCGAGCGGCAACACAACGTCGCGGTCGTCGTTCGTCTTCAGCGTCGCGATGCCGAGCGCATCGCTGCGGTCCACGATCGTGCCGCGATAGTTCGTCCCCGGCGCGAGCGGTGCGGACGCGCCGTCGACGACGAGCGTGATCTGCGCGCCTTGCGGAGCGGGATCGCGCGGAAAGAAGCGGCGCGCGGCGATTTGTTGTGGCGGCTCCGTGTGGCGGCTCGGCAGTCCGTGCGCGTTCGCGTCGTCGGGCGCGAACGCGATACGGCCGAGCTCGTCGAGTCGCACCTCGGTACCGTCGGGTAAGCGTGCGGTACCGTTTGGTTCTCCGCCCACGACGACGAGCCGGACGCTGCCGTCGGCGTTGTGGTACGCGATCTCGAGGCTTCCGTCGTCGAGTTTCGTCGGGGCGCCGAGGTACGTGCCGAAATTCGCATGATGGACCGGATCCTCGGCGCCCGGATAGCCCGTCCACTCCCAACGCATTTCCTCGCGCGGCTTCGGCACCGCTCGCGGGTCCACGCCGCTGCTCAGTAAGATGCCGATCGCGTACGAGTTGGAATCGCGCCCCACGCGTAAGAATGGAACCTCGATCGCGAGATAGCGTTGATCGCCGTCGTACGCGCGTTGCGCGTCGCGCACGAGCGCAACGAACTGCTTCGCCGAGAGGCCGTTCGGCGGCCGGATCGTGATCGGATCGAAATCGACGATACCGCGCTCCGCGAAATCGTCTTCGGGATAGTCGAACGGGACGAGGTTGCCGGTGCCGTTCGGGTTGATCGGGCCGCCTTCGATGACCCAAACCTTCTCGGCGTCGTCTCCCGTCACCACGAGAAACAGGTGGCCTCCGAAATCTTGCTCCCAGCGAACGCGTTTCGCCGGGATCGTCGTGAAGCCGAGCGGGATCGCGGGGAGCGCGATGTCGAGTGCCGTCCACACCGCCGGGCGACCGATCAGCGCGACCGTGTTCGGCGGTAGCTTCCAACGGTTCGGGATCGTGACGTCGCTGCCGTCCAAGACCGGCCGATTGCTTTGCGAATCGACTTCGACGGTCGACGTGGCGAAGCGAGGGACGCGGGCTTGCAATCTCATCGAGGCGTGCGTATTCGATTCGGGACGCCGGGACCCCGCGCACGGCGGGGCCTGGCAACGTCGAGTCTGAAATGCAACGAGATGCTCTTCATTCGTACGCTTCTCGCGATGCTCGCCACGCTCGCATTCGTCTCCGGCGCATCGGCCGCGGCGCCGGACCCGAACGGTGCGCTGACCGCGACGCTCGCGAACGGGCTGCGCGTCGTGATCGTGCGAAACGCTTTGGCCCCCGTCGTCTCGACCGACGTGACGTATCTCGTGGGCTCGCGCGACGATCCGCCGGACGTGCCGGGTATGGCGCACGCGCAAGAGCACATGATGTTTCGCGGCACGAAGAATCTCTCAACGGCGCAACTCGGGACGATCGCGACGGCGCTCGGTGGCGCGTTCAACGCGTCGACGAGCGATACGCTGACGCAATTCCAATTCACGGTCCCCGCGGCCGATTTCGATGCGGTGCTGCGCATCGAGTCCGATCGGATGCGCGACGTGCTCGACTCAGAGTCGCAGTGGCAGACGGAACGCGGCGCGATCGAGCAAGAAGTGCTGCACGACGAATCGTCGCCGGGCGGCGATTTCTTCGCCGACGCGCAAGCGCTCGCGTTCAAAGGATCGCCGTACGAACATCAGGGCGTCGGCACCGTCGCCGCTTTCAATCGCTTGACGGGCGAACGTTTGCACGAGTTCTACGAGAAGTGGTACGCGCCGAACAACGCGGTCTTTACGGTCGCGGGCAATCTGGATCCGGAAGCGACCCTCGCGGAGATTCGCGCGTACTTCGAATCGATTCCGCGCCGCAAGATCCCCGTGCGCGCGCCAGTTCACTTTCATCCGCTCGAGCGGACCGTGATCAGCCGCCCGACATCGCTCGTCTACGCGCTCGCGGCGGTCGGCTTTCGTATGCCCGGCATCGATAGTCCCGACTTCTTGCCGTCGTTCGTGCTGCAGTCGGTGCTCGATTCGCAGCGCGGCGCGCTCAGGCAACTCGGCGATTCGGGTCAAGCGCTCGAGGGCGAGTGGCTATCGCTTCCCTATTTCCCGGAAGGTCAACTCGCGTTCGCAACGGCTGCGCTCGCCCCGGGCTCGGATCCAAACGTGATGGCGCGGCGGCTCGAGGCGATGATCGCATCCGACGCTCGTCACGGCGTTCCGCGCGAGCTCTTCGAGGCGACGAAGCGGCGCTTGATCATCGATCAGGAAGAGAGCCGCAACTCGATCGAGGCGCTTGCATCGGATTGGGCTACGACCGTGGCGCTCGATCGCGAACCCTCGATCGAACGCGAGCAGCAACTGATCGCCGCCGTGACGTACGAACAAGTGAACGCCGTCGCGGCACGATATCTCAACGTCGACCACGCGATCGTCGGAGCGTTGACGCCGTCGGCACATGCCTCGCAGCGCGAAGCTCCGGCGCCGCCCTCGCAGGGCGCTCCGGAAAAGCCGCTCGATACGCAAAGCGTCACGGCGTTGCCGTCGTGGGGCGACGAACTCTTGAAGCGAACGGCGGTTCCCGAATCGTCCGTGGCTCCCACGCGCACGACGTTACCGAACGGCATCACGCTGATCGTTCAGCCCGAAACCATTTCGAACGCGGTCTTCGTATACGGCACGATTCGCAACGTCCCGTCGCTGCAAGAACCCGTGGGGCAAGATGGGATCACGAGCGTTCTCGACGGCATCTTCGACTACGGCTCGCAAACGAAGGATCGTCTCGCGTTCCAGCGCGCGCAAGACGATATCGATTCGTCCGTGCAATCCGGAACGGGTTTCGGGCTTCAGGCGACGCCCGAATCGTTCGATCGTGCGGTCGCGTTGCTCGCGGAGAGCGAACTCCATCCGCGTTTCGACGAGCCCACGTTCGCGCTCGCGCAGCGGCGGTCGATCGAAGCGCTCGAAACGTCGCTCGATAGCTCGCATACGATCGCGCTCATTCAGTCGTCGCAAAAACTGCTGCCGCCGGGCGATCCGGAACTGCGTCAGCCGTCGCTCGACAGCGTGAACGGGTTGACGCTCGACGACGTCGAGAAGTATTACGCGAAGATCGCACGGCCCGATCTCACGACGATCGTCGTGATCGGGAACATCGCGCCCGATCGTGCGCGCTCCGTCGTCGAAGCGGCGTTCGCAAACTGGCACGCGACGGGCACGCCGCCATCGCTCGACTTGCCGCCGATACCCATCAACGAACCGGGTGAGGTGAAACTCACGTTGCCGGCATTCGGGCAAGATAACGTCACGCTCGAGCAGATCGTGGCCGTCACGCGCTCGGCGCCTCAATTCTATCCGCTGCTCCTTGGGAACGCGATTCTCGGCGGCGGATCGGTCGGGCCGGAGCAGAGCCGGCTCTTCCGCGACCTGCGCCAGAATACGGGGCTCGTGTATTCGATCGATTCGTCGCTCGCGGCATCGGCCACGCGCGCGAAATTCACCGTCGAGTATGCGTGCTTGCCGCAGAACGAGCCGCGCATTACGGCCCGGATCGGTGAGGAGATCGATCGCCTCGGCAAGGAGCCGGCAGGCGATTTCGAGCTCTCGCTCACGAAATCGTCCGTCGTTCGGAAGACGACGATCGATGCGGCATCCGTGTCGTCGATCGGTGGCGACCTGCTCGAGAACGCTTCGGAAGGGTTGCCGCTCGATCAGCGTCTCATCGATGCGCGCGCGCTGATCGCGACGAATGCGAGCGCGATCCGCGATGCGTTTGCCGCGTACATTCACCCGACCGATTTCGTGCGCGTGATCGAGGGACCGTAGCGTCGCGATGACGGGCGACGCTGCGGCACTGATCGCGCGCCTCGGGCTCGCGGAGCATCCCGAAGGCGGCTACTATCGCGAAACGTATCGCAGCCCCGCGACGGTCGACACGCCGCGCGGCATCCGCTCTGCGTTTACGTCGATCCTATTTTTGCTCACGAGCGATTCGTTTTCCGCGTTTCATCGGATCGCATCGGACGAAGCGTGGCACTTCTATCGCGGCGATCCGATCGCGATCGAAATCCTCGAGGGCGATCGGTCGCACCGGCGCGTCGAACTCGCGGCGGACGGCCCATGGCAGACGGTCGTGCCCGCGGGTGCGGCGTTCGCATCGCACGCTCTCGGTGAGTACGCGCTCGTGGGATGCGATGTCGCGCCCGGTTTCGACTTCGCGGATTTCGAGCTCTGCGACCGCGCGGCGCTCGCATCGGCGTATCCCGCGCATAGAGCGCTGATCGAACGCCTCACGCGCTAAGCGATCTTCGTCGCCTTGAAACGCAAGCGCACGTAGTCCGCTGTCCAGTTGCCGGCGTCGTCGCGCAGCGAATGTGCCAGGAGCGCGACGGCTTCGCTCGCGGCAGCCGCTCGTTCGGCGATGGGGAGTTGCGAGAAGAAGGGCGCTCCGAAGGTTTCGAGCCACGCGTCCATTCCCGTCGCGAGCGGCGTCGGCCGCGGGACGAGCGCGATCTCGTCCACACGGAAGCCGTTCGATTCGAGTCGCTCGCGGTATTCGTTCGCCGTGGGGAAGTACCACGGAATCGCGGAGGCACCATCGACACCGCGCCGATCGAGGGCGGCGACGAGCGCGGTAACGATCGATGCGACGTTGCCCTTGCCGCCCATTTCGCCGACGAATCGGCCCCCGGGACGGAGCGCGCGGTAGACCCCCACGATGACGCGATCCGGTGCCCCCATCCAATGCAGTGCCGCATTGGAGACGACGGCGTCGAACGCGCCGTCGAACGTGAGCTCGCGACCGTCGCCCACATCGGCGGCGATGCCGCGCGCGCGTGCCGCCGCCACGAGCTCCGAAGACGCATCGACGCCTAGCACGTCGGCTCCCGATGCCGCTACCATCGCCGTAAAGGCACCGTCGCCGCAGCCGAGGTCGAGAATCCGTTCTCCCGGCTGAGGGTCGAGCACGTCCACGAGCGGCGCCCCGAGTTCCGCGACGAATCGCGCGTTTCGCGCGTAGCGTTCGGCCTCCCAAACTTGCTGACTCATGCGGCGAATTTCTTCACATCTAGGTGGTTCGCCCTATCCGAGGTGGGTCGTGGGGCGATTGGCCGCGAACGGAGACAGCCATGGTAACGTTGCCGACGGGCTCCGTCGTTCGCGTGCTCGGGGCGCCGGAGCGAGCAGAGCCGAGATTTTGGGACGCGCCGTCCGACGCGATCCCGCGTGCGGACGCCTGGTTTTGGTCGTGCGGCTGCGCCGCCGAACCGGTGGGTCCGGGCCGCTTCACCGTCGTGGGGTGCGACGACCACCGCGCGTCGCTCCAGCGGCGCTACGAACGGAAGACGCGAACGTTCACGACGTACGGCCCGGTCACGCGAAGGAAGACGGGCTAGGAGCGCGGCCGGCTCCTAGCCGGCATCACATCTCGAACGTGCTCGGCGGCAGCCCCGGGTTGATCTTCTGATCCGTGAACTTGTCGTCTTCGACGAGCTGCGGGCCCTCGTAGCCGAGATGCTCGACCGGCAGATGCGTCGTGCGCGAGATCAAGAAGACGTCTTTCGTCAGGCCGCGGACCTTCGAGGGATCCGGCGGAATGTGCGAGACCGCATCGGTCGGCACGCCGTCGACGACCGGTCCGGGCTCTTCGGCAAGCGCGCCGCCGGACTCGAACGACGCGATCATCGTCGGAAAGAACGCCGCGTCGATCGTCTTCCCGCGCAGGTCGGTCGCGCGCGAATCGTCGATCGGAATCGAGAGCTTGATCATCTTGAGAAAGCCGCCCTGATGGCCGCGCACGTGGTCGCCACCGGTCCACACGGCTTCGCCGCCGGATCCCGGGCCGCTCACGATTGCGGATCGCGCGAACGCGGGCTTCGCAAACGAGAAATGATACACGCGATCCTGAACGTCCGTCCCCTTGACCTCGTGGGCGATGATCGTCTCGGTGTAATCCTTGATCGACTCGTTGGCTTTCTTGAAGGCCTCCCAGGCCGGCGGCGACGCGGTCCCGCTGCCCGCGCTCGTTTGCGCGAGGCCTGCAACGGGAGCGACGAGCGCGAGTGCCAACGCGAAAGGCGCGCGTGCGATGATCCTATTCAAACGGGTATCTCCTTAGCCGCCCACGAGCGGCTGATGAACGCCGCAACGGCGGCGAGGGCGCGGCGCGATTCGGGAACGACGGCCCCGAAGATCGGCCACACGTGTGGCATGTCTCTTTCCAGAACGAGCGTCGCTTCAACACCGTCTCGCCGGGCGTTCTCGATCAGCCGCACGGAGTCGTCGCGCAGGACTTCGATCGTGCTCGCGAAGGCGAGCATCGGCGGGCCGCCGCGATACGATCCGAAGAGGGGCGAGACGAGCGGGTCGTCCAGCCGCGCGTCCCCGGCGTAGATCAGCGCCGGGTTGCCCGGGCCGGGCGGAATCATGTCGTCGGAGGCGGCGTTCTCCGTGACCGACGCTCCGCTCGACGTCAGATCCGTCCAGGGCGAAAACAGCGTGACGCTCGCGACGGGTCGTTCGAGGCCGTGGCGCTCGCGCAGGGCGAGCAGCGTCGCGAGCGCCAGATTGCCGCCCGCGGAATCGCCCGCGAGCGCGATGTTCTCGGGAGCGAGCCGCTCGCGCAGCGCCTCGTACGCCGCGATCGCGTCCTCGAGCGCCGCGGGATAGCGGTGCTCCGGCGCGCGCCGGTAGTCGAGCACGAAGACGGCCGCGCCGGTCGCTCGTGCCAGCTCCGCCGCGAAGCGTCGGTATCCGAGCGGACGACATGCGACGTACGCGCCGCCGTGCGCGTACAGAATCGCACGCTCGACCGTTCGCGCCTCGCGCGCGACGAGCCATTCGCCGCGAATACCGGCGATGTCGATCGGAACGACGCGCACGTCGGAGCCGACGTTTGCATTGCGCGCGGCGCCGAGTTCGAAGACGCGGCGAGCGGTCGCAACGTACGCCGCTTCACTCGTGCCGCACGTTTCGAGCGGGACGCGCACGAGGTAGCGCACCGCGAGACGGAAGAGCTGCGATCGAATGCTCGCCACGCGCGTCAGACGCGTTCGAGCGCGGGTTCGGGAGCGATCTCGGTCGCGGTCTTTCGCGTGCGGAAGCGCGCGCGCGGATCGAGGAGCGGCCGAACGATCGACATGTAGCGCGCGGGGAAGAACCGTTGGACGGCGTCGAGCGCGAGCGCGTCCGCGCCGATCACGAGTCGCGGGCGATCGTGCAGAATGGCGCGCACGATCTTGTCGGCCGCGATATCGGGTGACGTGACGAGTGCCCGTTCGAACGCTTTCGTATCGCTGCGGAATCGTGCGGGGTCGGCGAATTCGCCGCGGCGCGTGCTCGCCGCGATCTTCGTTGCGATTCCGCCGGGATGAACGACGGTGACGCGCACGTTCGTGGGTCGCAATTCGTGACGCAGTACTTCGGTGAAGCCGCGCACGGCGAACTTGCTCGCGCAGTAGCCGCTTTGCAACGGCGGTGCGATCAAACCGAAGAGGCTCGAGATCGTCACGACGTTCGCCGCGGGTTCGCGACGCAAGAGCGGAACGAACGCTTTCGTGCCGTACACCGCGCCCCAGAAATTGATGCCCATGATCCATTCGAGATCCGGCACGCTCACGTCGTCGATGCTGCCGTACAACGCGACCCCCGCGTTGTTCACGAGGATCGATGCGCGGCCGAAATCGCGCGCGACCGCATCGCGGAAGCGCAGCATGTCGTCGTTGCTCGAAACGTCGACGCGATTCGTCGTAACGCGAACGCCGGTGATGCTCGCACGCGTTTCTTCGAGTCCCGCTTCGTCGATATCGGCGAGCGCGAGGTCGCATCCTCGGGCGGCCAGCTCGCGCGCGACGGCGCGACCGATTCCCGAGCTCGCGCCCGTTACGACGGCGACGGCACCCTTGACCGTTTTCATATTGGTTTCGCTTCGCAGACGCGTCGAACGAGTCCGCCCACAGCAAACGAAAGGGCGAGCCGGAGAACCGGCCCGCCCGTCGCGGTTTCTTCGAACGCCGAGGCGCTCTTAGAAGTCGTACTCGGTGATGAACCGTTCGTAGGTGAAGTTGTACGGAAGGGTCGGGATCGTACGCGGCGCGAGGCGGACGCGGACGAAGAAGCCCTTGTACGGACCGGGACGCACTTTGTTGAAGAAGTACGTTCCGTCGGCATTGAACTCCGACGTGATATTGCGCGAGATCGCGTTCGAGTACTGGAACAGCCCTTCGCCGGCGATCAGCCGCAGCTGGTGGCTCGGATCCGTATAGATGAGCGCGGCCTTGTACGAGTTACCCGCGCTGCGACGGTCGGCCATACCTTGCGTGATCATCGTCGTGTAGAGCGGGTCGGTTCCGAGGCTGTCGGTATACGGGGATGCGATACCGCCGTACGCGACGCGATACTGGCCCGGGCCGGCCGCTACGGCCGCGCCGGTGCCGCCACCCGGAATGAAGATGCCCTTTTCCGCGGCTGCGAGCGTCGGCGCGGTAACGATCGCGTACTTCCACGGCGAGATATCCGTGCTCACCGTGAAGAGCAGACCCTTCCCGACGGTGGCACCGAGTTGCGCGCCGATCGTATTGTTATCGATGCGTCCGATTTGCGGCGTCTTGCCGATCGAGCTCTCATCGACGTACTGAACGGCGAGGTACGGGTTGTACTTGGAATCCGGCAAGAGACCGAACTTGCCTTCGGCATACGTCAGTTCGGCGATATCGTAGAACGAGTAGTTCTCGGCGAGCAGGCTGATGTTGGGAAGCGGTTTGAGGCTCGCCGCCAAGCGCAGCGTGCCCGGCGTGATCGTGCCGGGAGTCAAGATCACCGAGCTCGTTTGCGGGTATGGCGCGGTGAGCAACGTGTTAGGTTCGAAGTTCGACGAGTTACGCTGCTGGAATCGGATGATCCGCGTGACGCCGACGTTGAATCCGTCCGACACCTGGAACGTGCTGTCGAACCCCTGGTACGACGCGGGAATGACGCGCGAGTCGGAGTTCGGCGTCCACGCATAGTTCAGTTCTTGATCGCCGACGCTCACGGTGTCGTACTTGGTCTTGTATTGGATGTACGCTTCGTGGACCGGCGAGTTGATGTTGAAGCCCGGCAACGTATTGTCGACGTGCGGATTCGAAATCGCGTTGGCGCCGTTCGCACCGAACGCGGTCGCGCCGCCGTAGGTGTAGCCGAGGTTGATCGGCGTGTCGCCGATGTGATAGTCGAAGTGCGGCAAGCCCGCGAACTCGAGCGAATGCCGATTCGGATTCGACGCGTTTTGTACGGCGTTCAGGCGAACGAAATAGTAGCCGCGTACTTTTCCGGTGACGGTGAGCGAGCCGGGTTTCGGCGTCGCCGTGGGGGCGGGGTGCGATTGATTGCTGAAGGTGTCCGGAAGCGTATACTTCTTGGCCGCCGGTGAAGGCGTCGCGAGCGGCGTCAGTCCCTGCTGTGTGGTCGACTGCGCGAGCGCGGCACTTCCGAGGAAGCCCAGAAAAAATACGCCCGGCACGAGGGCGCGCAAAATTCGTGCGATCACTGTATCCTCCGAGATGCTATGTGCCATTAGCGACCGTCGTCCAAAGCAAGGGCCTTGGGACGGCAGACCAACGGTTCGCACCCACTATAGGCAACATGTATTAAGCCTTGATTATGAGACCGCACTTGGATGGTGCGACTTTAGTCGCTCGGCGTCGAGCGCCGACACAAACGGGCTCGGCGTTGCGTATATGATCGTCGGGCATCTTTCGGGGAGAGCATATTCGTGGATGGGGCTGCGCCGAAGCGCAAGGACGTAACCGAGACCGGTCTCCGGCGCGTTCTCATCGTGGCCGGCGTCATGGCCGCCGCGCTGATGCAGACGCTGGACTCGACGATCACGAACGTCGCGCTTCCGAACATTCAGGGCAACCTGGGCGCGAGTCAGGACGAAGGCACGTGGATCGTCACGTCCTACACGATCGCCGCGATCATCGTCATCCCGCTGACACCGTGGCTCCAGAATCGGTTCGGCCGGCGGAACTACTTCCTGGCATCGATCATCGGCTTCACGGTCGCCTCGATCTTCTGTGGCGCATCGACGCAGCTCGTGCAGCTCATCATCTGGCGCGTCGTCCAAGGCGCGTTCGGCGGCGGCCTTCTCGCCACGGCGCAAGCCATTTTGCGCGATACGTTTCCGCCCAAGCAACTCGGCGCGAGTCAAGGAATCTTTGCGGTCGGCGCGATCATGGGGCCGGCACTCGGGCCGCCGCTCGGAGGCCTGCTCGTCGACAACGCATCGTGGAACTGGGTCTTCGATATCAATATCGCGCCCGGGCTCTTCGCATCGATCGTGCTCTTGCTGCTCTTGAAGGACCCCGACCGGCCCGTCGCCGGCAAGATCGACGTCGTGGGCTTGATCCTGCTCGCTGCGGGTCTCGGCGGCTTGCAATACGTGCTCACCGAGGGCGAGCAGAATTATTGGTTCGCCGATCCGACGATCGCGATCATGAGTGTGGTGACCGTCGTTTCGCTCGGCGCCTTCGTTCTGTGGGAGCTGTACGGCACGGACGCACCGGTCGTCGACTTACGCATTCTGCGCAACCGGAGCGTCTCGGCCGGATCGATCCTCGCACTCGCGCTCGGTGCCGCGATCTTCGGCTCGACATACACGCTGCCGCAATTCACGCAAGGCCCTCTCGGCTTCACGCCGACGCTCAGCGGCTTGCTATTCATTTTGCGCGCCCTTCCGATTTTGTTTTTAACGCCGATCTTGGTGCGGTTAACCGGGAAGGTCGATCCGCGCGTTTTCCTCGGTCTGGGATTCGTTCTGATCGGGATCGGCAATGCGATGCAAGCCATCATCACGACGTCGGACGCGTCGTTCTGGAATTTCGCGATTCCACTCGTCCTCTCGGGCTTGGGTTCCGCGATGTTGTTCATCCCGCTCTCGATTGCGGTGCTCGGCGCGACGACCCCGGCCGAAGGGCCGAAGGCCGGTGCCTTCGTCAACCTCTCGACGCAACTTGGCGGCTCGGTCGCGGTCGCGGCACTCTCGATCTATCTCGACCGCCGCCAGTCGTTCCATGCCGAGATTCTCGGGGGAAACGCGACGCTCGGAAATGCGAACGTGCAGCAGTTCCTCACGACGCATTCGGTCGGAGCGCTCTCGAGTCTGGTGAACGGCCAGGCACTCATCATGGCGTACGCCGACGCGACGCTCGCGATCTCGATCGTGTGCGTGCTGTGCGCGCCGCTCATCTTCATCATGCGTAAGCCCGGCAAGCCGGCGGGACCGGTCGAGATCGGCCACTAGCGTTCGAGTTCGTTTTCGTTCTCGAGCGCCTCGCCTCGCGTCACTTCGGCTTCGAGTTGCAGCCGTTTGAAATCGAGATGCGTCTCGAGGTGGCGGAACGTCGTGTTCTCGATCGTCCCGCGGTCGCGCATTCCGACGAGCGCGACGTGTTGGTCGGCGAGGAGCCGCAGCTCCGCGCGATAGAAGCTGCGCACCTCTCCGCTCGCATCGTCGTCGAGAACGTGTCGTTCGTAACGCTCGCGCAACGCGTCGGCATCGCGCTCGCCCACGTTCCCGGCGCGAACCCGGCGTTCGAGTCGATCGAGCGAGAAGCGCGTCGCCTCCGTCATCGCAGCGTCTTGTTCGCGCTCTTCCGGTTCGTCTTCGTCGACGCTCGAGACGCCGAGCGCGCGCTTGACGTACGGCAGCGTTGCGCCTTGGCCGACGAGCGTCGCGAGGATCACCGCGAACGTGAGGAAGATCAGCAAGCTGCGATGCGGGAACGGCTCGCCATGCGCGCCGACGAGCGGAATCGCGAGGGCGGCCGCGAGCGAAACGCCTCCACGAAATCCGGCCCACGAGGAGAGCGCGTAGTTTCGCCACGGCGGGGCGCCTTCCGAGCGACGCGCGAATCGATCGAGTGGATACGAGAAGCCCATCACCCACACGATACGAATCGCGATCACGAGCGCGCTCACGGATCCGGCCCAAAAGAGAAGCGTCGGCCACGACGTGCCGTGCAGGTTCGAGACGATCGTTCGCAGCTGGAGGCCGACGAAGATGAAAATCGTCGTGTTCAAAATGAAGATCAGCACCGGCCACATACCGCGACTGAGAACGCGCGCGCGCGGGTCGAGCGACGCCGGCGTGTAGCGCGCCGCGAACAGGCCGCTCGTTACCGTCGCGAGCACGCCGGAACATCCGAAATGCTGCGCGGGAATATAGGCGACGTAACCCGCGAGTAACGTGACCAGCACGTCGAGCATCGGATCGCGGATGACGCGAAGGACGCCGACGACGATGCCGCCGGCCGCGATGCCGATCGCAACGGCGCCGAGCGCGGTAACGATTAAATGCGAACCCGCCGCGAACCACGAGAACGTCCCGCTGACGGTCGCCTCGATCGCGACCGCGTAGAGCACCAGCGCGGTCGCATCGTTGAGCAGGCTTTCGCCTTGCACGATCGCGACGACGCGGCGCGGGATGCCGAGTCGCTCCGCGATCGGCATGAACGCAACTTCATCCGTGGGCGCGACGATCGCGCCGAACGCGGCGGCCGCACCCCAGGGGATGTCCGGAACGAAGACGTGGACGAGTCCGGCTACCGCGGCCGTCGTCGCGAGGACGAGACCGATCGCGAGCCGGAGTATCGGCGTCGCGAACACACGGAAGGCGCGTATCGGCCCGGTGAACGCCTCGTAGTAGAGGAGCGGCGGCAAGAAGATGACGAGGACGATCGCGGGCGGCAGCGATACGGTCGGCATCGACGGTAAGAAGCCGACCGCGAGTCCGCCGAGAACGAGAAGAATCGGATACGCGATGCCGAGCAGCCGTGCGACGACGACGAGCGGCACCGCCGCCATGAGCAAGACCAGCACGAGCTCGAAATGGGACACGACATCTCGTACCCAGCCGAGCCCGGGGCTAGCGGGGGCTAGCGGTCGTGCGGGTGAACGCGCACGCGGACGGCTACGCGGCGGGCTGCGCGTCCCATAGGACCGACGACCAGCGCACCGATCACGCCTGCGAGAAGCATCGCGGAGAACGACAAGAAATCGTGCATCATGAGTAGGGCGTCCATTCGAAGCACGAGGGTGCGCGTCCCGCCCGGACCGCGTGGATTCGGGGTCACACGTTTCTTCGGCAACGGTGATTTTCAGAAGACGCTCGACTTCCTGACCCAGCAGGCGCGCGTCCACGGGCCGATCGTGTCGTTCCGACTCCTCGGGCGCCGCATGTACGTGCTCGACGATCCCGCGCTCGTACGCGAGGTGCTCGTGGTGCAGCAACACAAGTTCGCGCGCGCTACGGGAGCGGCATTGCTGCGCGAGATCGTCGGCACGAGCGTGCTCACGGCTGAGGAACCGCTCCATCGAACGCGCCGGCGGATGTTGCAGCCGGCGTTTCATCGCACGCACGTCGCATCGTACGGGCGCATCATGGTCGAGGAGGCTCGTGCGGCTGCGGACGCATTGCGCGCGAACGAAACGCTCGACGTCGGCGCGGGCATGACGCGGCTGACCCTCGCGATCACGGGCCGCACGCTCTTCGGTGCGGATGTCGGTGGCGAGGCCGAACGCATGAATGCGGCGCTCGGACGCGCGATGCGTGCGGTTTCACGCCTGGGTCCGTTTCTCGAAGTGCTGCCGCCGTGGGCCGGAGCGCTGCGCCGCCGCTTACCCCTTCCGTCGAATCGCACGTTCGCGCGCGCGCGCCGCGAGCTGCGAGCGATCGTCGACGGTCTGGTCGCGCGACGACGAGAGCATCCCGCGGCCGTGCCCGATCTGCTCGAACTCGCACTCGCCGCGCGCGACGACGACGGCTCGTCGTTCGACGATCCCGCGCTCGCCGACGAGCTCGCGACGCTCCTGCTCGCGGGGCACGAAACGACCGCGACCGCGCTCGGGTGGGCCTGGTACGCGCTCGCGCAGAATCCGGTGGTGGAGGCGAAGCTCCATGCAGAACTCGACGAGGTCCTCGGCGATCGCGATCCCGACCCGGACGATCTTCCGCGTCTACGATATACGGATGCGGTGTTCTCGGAAACGCTCCGTCTCTATCCGCCCGCCTCGGCATTCGGACGCCGCGTTCTCGAACGGTGTGAGGTCGGCGGCTACACGCTTGAGGCCGGTGCGGGTGTCGTGATCAGTCCCTACGTCGTGCATCGCAACCCACGCTACTATCCGGAACCCGAGCGTTTTCTTCCGGAGCGCTTCGAGGAGAACGACCGCCCGGAGTTCGCCTACGTACCGTTCGGCGGCGGGGCGCGGCGCTGCATCGGCGACGCATTCGCCCGGATGGAAGGCGTCCTCGTGCTCGCGACCCTCGCGCGCCGGTTTCGTTTCGAGCGTATCGATACGGCGCCGATCGGGATCGCATCGGCTACGTTACGGCCCGCGCGGCCGATCCTCGTGCGCGTTTGCCCGCGTCGTGCGCGCGTCGTTTCGACGTCAGCTGGGTAGCGAGGAAGCATGGAACAGCGTGAACTCGGTCGCAGCGGTCTCGTCGTCTCGGCGCTCGGCCTCGGCTGCATGGGCATGTCGGAATTCTACGGCGACCGCGACGAGACGGAATCGATCGCCACGATCCATCGCGCGATCGACCTCGGCATCACGTTTCTCGATACGGCCGACATGTACGGGACGGGCACGAACGAGGAGCTGGTCGGCAAAGCGATCGGCGACCGTCGCGAGGCCGTCGTGCTCGCGACGAAATTCGGCAACGTGCGCGGACCGGCCGGCGAATTTCTCGGCGTCAACGGCTCGCCCGCATACGTGCGCGAAGCCTGCGAGGCGAGCCTGCGGCGCTTGCGCGTCGAGACGATCGACCTGTACTACCAGCATCGCGTCGATCCGAAGGTTCCGATCGAAGAGACGGTCGGTGCGATGAGCGAACTCGTGACCGCGGGGAAAGTGCGGTATCTCGGCCTCTCGGAAGCGGCTGCCGCGACGATTCGACGCGCGTACGACACGCATCCGATCGCCGCGCTGCAAACCGAATACTCGCTGTGGACGCGCGATGTGGAAACGGACATCTTGCCGACGGTACGCGAACTCGGCATCGGCTTCGTGGCGTATAGTCCGCTCGGTCGCGGATTTCTCACGGGAGCGTTTCAAACGCCGGACGACATTCCCGAAGGGGACTATCGCAAGTTCAGCCCGCGCTTTCAAGGCGAGAATTTCTATAAGAATCTCGAATTGGTCGAGATCGTGCGCGAGATCGCGCGCGCGAGGAACGCGACGGCATCGCAGGTCGCGCTCGCGTGGCTCCTCTCACGCGGCGACGACGTCGTGCCGATCCCGGGAACGAAGCGCGTGACGTATCTCGAGGAGAACGCGCGGGCGCTCGACGTCGAGCTCGACGCAGCGGAGCTCGATCGGATCGAGCGTGCGTTTCCGCAAGGTGTGACGGCTGGGACGCGATATCCGGAAGCCTCGATGGCCGCGGTCGAGCGCTGACGACGCGCCGCATCGCGCCGCTCCTCGCATGGATCGTCTGCGTGGGGGCGACGAGCATCCCGGCGAACGTGCACCTGACGTTAACGGATCGTGCGCTCACGCTCGTACACGATGGAACGATCCTTTCGACGGCGATCGTTTGCCCCGGCTTTACGTTCGATCAGTTCGGTGCGACCGGGCCACGCCTCTCGCCGGATAACCACTGGGTGTTGATCGACGTCAAGGGTCCGTACACGCCCGGCAACGTGCCGCGCACGCACGCATTGATCGAGGTTGCGAGCGGCTCGATCGTCTTCGCGCCGAACTTTCCGACGTATCTCGGCATCCCCGCTTCGTACGATCCGATCGCGTGGGCGAGCGGACAGCGCGCGACGGTCGCATATCCGAACGGAAAGTCCGCGACGATTCACGATCCGCCGCTCCGTCCGATTCCAACGGAGCAGTGCGCGCCCGCGGGTGCGACGGCGACGAGCCCACCCACGCCCGCGCCCTCGGCAACGCCGTTTCCCTTCTGATTTTTCGAACGGTGCTGAACTTCGGCGACATGAATACGGATGCGGCGTTCGAGCGTCTGTTTCGCACGGTGCTTCTCAAGGGTGCGTTCGTTGCGTCGCAGGTGGCCGGCGTGCGCGTGCCTCGCCGCTTTCGCATCGACGTCATCGGGGGTGACTATCCCGGCCGCTACGACGACGTCGCGGGCGCGGCACGCGCACTCTGGCGGCGCGATCGGCAGTTCTATCCGCGCATCGATCTTGCCGTCGGCGAGATCGCGGGAGAGCGCGCACGTGCCGTCGCGCTCGTGTCGCCCGGAGCGCCGTGCGCGTTCGACGACACGTGGAATTCGCCGCGCGGGTACGGGCCGTTTCGTTTGGTGCGCTGGGAGACGCTCGCGGAGTGATGCGGATCGGCGTCGACCTCGGGGGAACGAAAATCGAGATCGTCGCGCTCGATCGCGCCGGGGCGATCCTCTTGCGTCGTCGCATCCCGAGTCCGTCCGGCGACTACGATGCGATCGTCGATGCGATCGGATCGCTCGTGGAGTCGGCGGAAGCGGAGCTCGGTGCGCGGGGGAGCGTCGGCATCGGAACGCCGGGATCGCCGTCGCCGCGCACGGGGACGATGCGCAACGCAAATAGTACGGTGCTAAATGGAAAGCCGCTGGTGCGCGATCTCGAGCGGCGCCTCGACCGCGAAATTCGCGTGGAAAACGACGCGAATTGCTTCGCGCTCTCCGAAGCGAGCGATGGAAGCGCGGCCGGCGCGACGTGCGCGTTCGGAGCGATTCTCGGCACGGGTGTCGGCGGCGGCATCGTGGTTCGCGGGGAGTTGCTGGCGGGTGCGAACGGGATCGCGGGCGAGTGGGGCCACGCGCCGGTGCCGTGGCCGCGCGCGGAAGAGATTCCGGGCCCGCACTGCTACTGCGGAAAGCGCGGCTGCATCGAGACCGTCCTTTCGGGACCCGGATTCGCGCGCGACCACATCGCGAACGGCGGGACGGAACGCACCGCGCCGGAAATCGTCGCGGCCGCTCGAGCGGGCGACGGCGCGGCGCGCGCGTCGCTCGAGCGCTACCTCGACCGTCTCGCGCGAGCGCTCGCATCGATCGTGAACGTTCTCGATCCCGACGTCATCGTGCTCGGTGGCGGGATGTCGAACGTTGAGGAGATCTACGCGGAGCTCCCCGCGCGTCTCGGAGCCTACGTTTTTTCCGATACGCTCGCGACGCGCATCGTGCCCGCGGCACACGGAGATTCGAGCGGGGTGCGTGGCGCCGCATGGCTCTGGCCCCTGGCGTAGAAGCCGACCGGGTGGATACCATCGTCGAACTCCTCCGACTCGAATCACCCGCGCCGCGGCCGCAATCGCTCGCATTCGATGGCTCGGTTCTCTGGATGGGCTCGCGCACGACGCGGCGGCTCTACGCACTCGAGCCCGCGACGTGGACCGTGCGCGAGGAAGCGACCGCGCCCGGAACGCCGTGGGGCATGACGGTCGTCGGCGACGAGTTGCGCGTGCTCTGCGGCGAAACGGACGACGACAACCGGATCATCCGGCGCTTTGTCCCCGGGCACGGTTTCAAATCGCAGGACGCCGTGCCGTGCCCCGACGACACGGGCTCGCAGCTCTCGTACGACGGCGATCGCCTCTACGTGAGCCAGTGGTACAACGAGCGCATTCTCTCGCTCGACGATCAAGGCCAGGTCGGGACGACGATCGCCGTCGGACACCAAATCGTCGGACAGGTGATCGTGAACGGCCGTTTCTTTGCGGTGACGACCGACGACGAACCCTCGAACGAGTATTTCCTCACGCGCATCGACGCGCGCGGTGAGACGCCCGTCATCGAAACGCTCGTGCGGATCGGCTTTCCGGCTCGCGCGCTCGCGTTCGACGGCGAGCGCTTCTGGACGAACCATCGCGAGGCCGATCGCATCGTCGCCTTCGCCGTCGACGAGACCGTCTTCGCGTAGCGGAGCGCGGCGCTATCCGGGGTGTTCGAGCGGCGCGTTCTTAAAGACGCGAAAGAGCAGCCACAGCGATGGGATCAAGAGCGCGCCGCCGCACATGCTCAGAACGAGAAACGCGCGCAGCGTTTCCGGAGGGGCCGCCGCCTGCGCGTACGTGAGCTCGCCGGGAATGAGATACGGAGCTTGCGACGCGTACCAGCCGAGAAGGATCGCGACGGCCTCGATGCAGACGGCGATCCGCGCGAAATTATAGCGCCGAAACCAGAGACACGCGACGACGACGAACCCGAGCGTCATCGCCGTGAGGATGCCCGGCAGCGATTGCGGTTGGCGTAGCGCTGCGAACACGTGCGGTGCCGTGAGTGCCGCGCTGCCGAGAGCGATCGCTCCGAGCGCGGCGAGGACGACCGTCACGATCATTCCGCGCGTGCGAAAATCTTGCCGCACCGGCCCCCGCACCTCGCACGTCAGGAACACGGCCGCGATTTGCGCGCAGAGCGCGACGGCGAGCAGACCCACGCAAATGGCGAACGGCGACGTCCACGCGAAGTTGCCGACGGTGAGGCCGCCGACACACGTGCCGAAGAAGAAGGGCGAGACGACGCTCGCGATACCGAACACGTGGCCCCAGAACTGCGAGAGCCGTGCCTCGCGGTAGGCTTGGGATCGAAACGCATACGCCGCGCCGCGTAGGATGATGCCGACGAGCACGAACGTGAGCGGCGTATAGAGTCCGATCGAGAGCGCCGCGAACGCGGGCGGGAAGCACGTGAAGAGCAGCACGATCATGAAGATCAGCCACACATGATTCGTCTCCCACACGGGTCCGATCGCGTGGCCGATGATCTCTTGCTGTTGCGAGCGGCGCGGACCGCTCGCGAGCACGTCCCAGACGCCGCCGCCGAAATCGGCGCCGCCGAAAATCGCATAGAGCGCGATCGCCACGACGGCGACGCACGCCACGAGCGCCTCGGCCGGCATCCCGAACACGAGTCTAATTCGCCTTGGCGATCGCGCCCGCGGGAACTTGGATATCCTCATCGGTGCGAATGCGTAAGAGGAGCCACGCGAGGGTCGTCGCGAGGAACAGATAGAGCAACGTAAATCCGTAGAAGGCGACATCGAGCGATGGTGCCGTCGTCACCGCGTCTTTCGTGCGCAAGAATCCGTGCGCGATCCACGGCTGGCGCCCGAGTTCGGTCACCATCCAACCGGCCTCCATCGCGACGAACGCGAGGCCGCCGCTTGCGACGAGCGCGCGCGCGAGCCACGTTCCCGGTCGTTTCGTGCCGACGCGCGTCGAGATGGCCCACCATCCGGCGATCAAGAGCAGCAGCGAGCCCGTTCCGACCATCGTATCGAAGCAGAGATGGACCGGCACGGGATTCGGTTCGTCGCGCTCGGCAAATGCATCGAGTCCGCGAACGGTCGCGTGTGGATTTTCGAAGGCGAGAATGCTGAGCAAGTAGGGCACGCGCAGCGCCCAATGCGTTTCTCTCGTTGCGTCGTCCGGGAAGCCGCCGACCGTCAATGCCGCGTCCTTCTCGGTATGGAACTGTGCTTCCATCGCCGCGAGTTTGATCGGCTCGTAATGTGCGTCGAAACGAGCGGAAACGTCGCCGACCACGAGTTGCAGCGGAATCGCCGTCGCTCCGACGAGCATCGCGACGCGCAACCCCGCCCCGGCATAGCGATTCGCAGGCTCGCGCAAGAGCGTGAACGCATACACCGCCGCGGTTGCGAAACCGGCGAACACGTACGCGGCGAGCGTCGTGTGGATCACTTCGGTCGGCATCGCCGGATTGAAGACGGCGGCAACCGGATCGATGTCGACGGCGCGCCCGTGATCGTTCCGAAAACCCGCCGGCGTGTTCATCCACGCGTTGACCGCCGTCACGAATGCAGCGGAGAGCGCCCCTGAAATAGCGATCGGAAACGAACAGAGCCAATGCGCGAGGGGCGAGAGCCGATCCCACCCGTACAGGTAGATCCCGACGAAGATCGCCTCGATGAAGAACGCGAACCCCTCGGCCGAAAACGGGACGCCGATGACCGCGCCGGCATGCCGCATGAATTCGGGCCAGAGCAGGCCGAGCTCGAACGAGAGCGTGGTTCCCGAGACGGCGCCGATTGCGAAGAGCAGGAGCAGCACGCGCGACCAGGTGCGCGCGAGCCGGTAGTAGCGCTCGTCCTTGGTGCGCAGCCACAGCCCTTCGACGATGACGAGGAGCATCGGAAAACCGACGCCGATGGCCGCGAAGATGTAGTGAAATGCAAGGGAGGTGCCCATCTGAGCACGAGCCGCGGAGAGGTTATCCACACGCCCATTCTACCCGTGGTCGTAGATCGTGCAACCGAGAAAGTCGCCCGCCGCGACTAGTCCCGGAAGTTCGCGCCCTGGCGGTCGAGCATCCGGAGAAGCGGCGCCCACGCGAGTTCGTCGATCTTGCCGCTTCCGTACCGCGCCTGCTGGCGAACGAGCTCGCGGATCTCCGGTTTCGGCCAATGGATTTCGCGATTACCGGCAAGCGATGCGACTTGGGTCGCACACGCCCGCTCGAAGAAATACATCGAAAGGAACGCGGATTTTACGGTCTTGCCGAGCGCGAGCGTGCCGTGATTGCGGAGCAGCATCACGTTTTTGTCGCCGAGGTCGGCGACGAGGCGGGGACGCTCGTCGTGATTGAGCGCGATGCCCTCGTATTCGTGATAGGCCATCGCGCCCTCGAGGATCATGGCCGTTTGGTTGAGCGGTAAGAGCCCTTCGGCTTGCGCCGAGACGGCCACGCCGGCGACCGTATGGAGGTGGATCACGCAGTGCGCGTCCTCGCGGGCCGCGTGGATGGCGCTATGGATCGTGAACCCGGCGGGATTGATAAAGTAGGGCGACGGTTCGACGATGTTGCCGTCGAGGTCGACCTTCACGAGGCTCGACGCCGTGATTTCTTCGAACATCATCCCGTACGGATTGATGAGAAAGTGATGATCGGGGCCCGGAACGCGCGCCGAGAGGTGCGTGAAGATCAGGTCGTCCCACCCGAAGTGCGCCACGAGACGGTAGGCGGCGGCGAGATCGACTCGGACGGCGCGCTCCTCGTCGGAAACGCGGTCGAGGACGCTGGCTTCGATGGTGGCGCTCATAGGGGGTTCCTCCGTTCCATCTGATGTTCGAAACGGGTGGGAATGCGCCTTTTCTCGCAGCGAGCACTTGCGATCGTTATCGTTATTGATTATGATAATGATGTGAGCGCTTCCAAGGCCGCCGACGTCTTGCTCCATCCGATCCGCCTTCGCGTCGTACGCGCGCTCGCGGCGATGCCCGACGCGACGGTCGGCGAGATATCGGATGCGCTCGGTGACGTTCCGCCCGCCTCGCTCTACCGGCACGTCAACAAGCTCGTGTCGGTCGGCGTCATCGAGACGAGTTCGCAGCGGCAGGTTCGCGGCGCGGTGGAGAGCCGGTACCGCGTGGCTCATGGCGCGCTCTCGGCGAGCGACCTGCGCTCCGCATCGAAAGAAGATCACCTTCGCTACTTCGTGACGTTCGCTGCGACGGCGATCGACGATTTCGCGGCCTACCTCGCGAGCGGCGAGCCCGACCTCCATCGCGACGGGGTCGGCTATCGGCAGGTTCCGCTCGATCTCACGGACGCCGAGCTGCGACGGATGGCGGCCGCGATTTCGGCCGCCGTCGCTCCGTTCGTCGGGCTCCCGCGCACGAAGGCACGTACGCCGCGCATCCTCTCGACCATCCTCATGCCGGCTCGGCGCCGGATCCAACCATCTTCGGAGGGCTGATCATGCAACGCACCACGTTTCTCGCCGCATGTGCGGCGACGTCCGCGCTCGGCGCATTTCCCAGTGCCGGCGGTGCCGCGGAACTCGACGAGAACCTCGAGACATCGACCGGGACGATTTACGGCACCTTGACGCTCCCCGTCGGCCGTGCGAAGCCGCCCGTCGTCCTCGTGATCGCGGGATCCGGGCCCACCGATCGGAACGGCAACGCATCGACACTCGTACTCAATATGTACGCGAAGCTCGCGGCCGCGCTCGCGGAGCGCGGCATCGCGACGGTTCGCTACGATAAGCGCGGGATTGCGGCGAGTCAAGCAGCAGCGCCGGACGAGACGTCGCTTCGCTTCGATGCATACGTCGCCGACGCAGCGGCATGGATCCGCAAACTCCGCGCCGACCGACGTTTTTCGAGCGTTACCGTCGTCGGACACAGTGAAGGATCGCTCGTCGGAATGATCGCCGCGCAGAGCGCACCCGTCGATGCGTACGTGTCGCTCGAGGGCGCGGGTTTTCCGGCGAACGTCGTTCTCGCTCGGCAACTGGCGACGAATCTCGCGCCGTATCCCGAACTCAAAGCGCAGAGCGATCGGATCCTCGCGTCGCTCCTGAGCGGCAAGCTCGTACCTGCGAGCGACGTGCCGGCACCCTTACTCTCGCTCTATCGGCCGTCGGTGCAACCGTATCTCATGTCGTGGTTCGCATACGATCCGCGCGTGGAGATCGTGAAGACGACCGGTCGCGTCACGATCGTGCAAGGTACGCACGACGTCCAGGTTTCCGTCGACGACGGGAAGGCGCTCGCTGCGGCACGACCGAGCGCGACGTTCGTCTTGATCGACGGCATGACGCACGTCCTCGTCGACGATCCGGGAACGACGATCGCGGAACAAGTGACGGGGGCCTACGCCGATGCGTCGCGGCCGCTCGACGCACGCCTCGTCGCCGCGCTCGGCGGCGCGGTATCCGCCTAGCGCGTCGCCGCTAGCCCGCCCAGCCGTTCGCGCGGGCGTGGGCGATCATCTCGCGCATGCGCGGGTGATCGCCCTTGATGCCGCGCTCCCACTCCTCGAAACGCGGCACGTCACCGCCGAGTCGAAACACGATGTAGTACGCCGAGAGATCGCCGACGAACGCGAAGCGCGCGCGAATGTCCGCCGCGAGCGCGTCGTAGCTTTCGAACGCGCGCAGATACGCCGGCACGTCGCCGAAATCACGTTCGATCGCGAGGATCGTGCGCGCGTTTTCGATCGTACCGACAATTTTCTTCTGCGTGCGCACGACGTTACCGTCGAGCATGATGCGTTCGATGTCGAACTCGCCGAATGCCGCGACGCGCACCGGATCGAACGAGTCGAATAGGCGCATGTAATGCGGCCACTTCGACTCGATCAGCTTCCACGATAGCCCCGCCTGGAAGACGGCGCGCGAGACGACCGCTAGGGCGTCGCTCGGCGTCGGGCGTTCGATGCGTTCGGGAATCGCCACCTGACGTTAGTGCGAAAGCGCGCGGACGCGCGCCTCTAAATCGGCGAGCGATGCGCGGCGGTTACCGTTGCGTTCGAGCGGCTCTCCGATGCGCATTGCCACGTCGTAACGCTGCTCGTCCGCGCGAGCGTAGCGAAACCCGACGGGCAGGATCGGAATGCGCGAGCCGCGCGCGCGTTCCGCGCGTTCGACGATCGCGAACAGGCCCGGAGCGAAGGGCAGAAACTCGTCGTCCGAGGCTTTCTTGGAACCGGAGGGATCGATCGTCGGATAGCCTTCGGGAAAGATCGCGAGGAGCTCGCCACGCTGGAGAATCTTCGCGCCCGAAGCGATCGAGCGACGAACGTAGCGACGAACTTCCTCGGGCGAAAACGCGCTCTCTCGCGAGGCCGTGAGGTTGTCGCCGCGCAACGCCACAGGCCATTGCGCGAGCGCGCACGCCGTCTCCATGATCCGGCGTTGCGTTTGCGATGCGGTCCAATCGAGCGCCACGAAGATGTGCGGCTGCCGCCGCAGGCCCATCACGAGCGCCGCGCCGTCGTAGAGGTGATGGTAGTGGCGCGCCGCGAGGAGCGCACCACCGTGTTTCGGGACGTTCTCGAGTCCGCTCACGCTCAGGTTCATATGCCGGTACAAATTGTACGCGGCGATCGCGCGCACGCCGAGCCCGAACGGCGTCACGTCACGTCGCGGCGGAGGGTACGAACGAACGCGGCGGTGATGGCGGACGGAGTGCGAGCGCGGCGGGGAGCAGACTGAACGCGATCGCGGCCAGCACCGTCGGCCACAGACCGACGGTGAGGCTGAGCGCCATCGCCCAAATCACGTTGACCGCGTAGACGGAGAACGGAAGCCACGCGACGAGCGTGCGCGCGTCGAACGGGCCGCGCCAAAGGATGCGGCCTGCCGCGATGAACGTGAGTCCCGTTCCGAGCCAGCCCGCGAGATTGCGCAGCGGCATCCCGAAATACGCGCCGTGTTCTTTCCAGACCCAGAAGTGCATCACGGTCATTTTGTCGCTCGCCATCGCGGGATCGAGCACGAGATCCCAGGCCATCAAGAGCCACGCGCCGAGGACGATCGACCAGAGCGCGGCGTTCTTGAAACGCGCCTGCTGCACGATTTTCGACGCGAGGAGAAACGATGCGAAGCCCATGTAGAACCACGAGAGCGGAACGGTGTACGGCACGCGCCCGGCCAATTTGAAACCGAGGAACCCCGTGTACTCGTAGCCGCCGAACGGCCAGCCCGTCTTCGTTCCCGTCAGTTCCGCCGATGCCGAGATCACGGTCGCGGCGATGAAGAAGAGCAACGTCCGCCGCACGCCGATACTCGCGATGCCGAACGCGAGCATCGCGAGCGTTCCCGTCCAGATGTCGACGGTGCCCGTGTTGACGATCGCCCAATTGTAGAACGCCATCGCGTACGGATTGCCCGCGAATTGGCCGCTATTCGGGACCGCCGAGACGAGTCCGAACATGCCGAGACAGAGTGCGAGCACGTGGAGCGTGAGGAAGACCTTCGCGACGCGCATCACGATGCGGTTCCCTCCGCAACGAGACGGCGTCCGCGCCACGAGCGCTCGCGACCGAACGTCGACTGAAGGAGGCGTAACGCGACCGGAATGTCGGCGAGCGCCGAAAGCCAATACGCGTTCGGCGGGTTGCCGTACGCGCTGCGCGTGCCTTTGAGAACGCCGAGGCGAGCGATCGCGAGGGTCAGGTTCGTGCGAAAGAAGAGCGACGTGGTATCGCCGCCTCGCAGCAACGTCGCGAGCACGACGGCGAGCGGAAGCGCTTGCACGAACGCGACCTCGGCGAGCTGCAAAGCGAGCGTGGCGAGCGACGTGCTCTCGTCGCGCATCGTGAGCGATCGCGGCCAGTTGCGCCAACATTCGGCAGCCGTCTCGTACATACGGACCGTCGAGATCGCGTCGCCCTCGAAGAAACCGACCTGCGCTCCTCCGCGCACGAGATGGCGCGCGATCGTGACGTCGTCGCAACGTGAGGCGCGAGCGGCCGAAAATGCGGCCGATTCCACGAGCACGGAACGCTTCGCGAGGAACACTTGGCCGTTCGCCTGCACGTCGCGCATCCGCTGCGGAACGTTTCCGGGCAAACCGAAACGATAGACGAGCGTCGCGAGGAACGCGGGGTGGATCGCGGCTTCGGGGGCACCGGAGAGTTCGAGGAGCGGTGCCGCGCTAAACGCATCGAGATACGAATCGGTCGCGTGTGCCAAGAGCGATGCGATGAAGTTTCGGCCGACCCGGACGTCCGCATCGAGCGTGAGCACGTAGGTCGCGCCGGGATCGCTCGCGGCGAGCCCACACGAGAGGTTCCACGCCTTACCGTTCCAGAGAGAGGGCACCGGCGCCGCGTCGATGAGCCGGATGCGCGGGTCGCGTGCGGCGAAGCCGCGCACCATCTCTTGCGTTCCGTCGGTCGAGCCGCCGTCGACGACGAGGATCGAGACGAGCGCGCCGGGCTGTACGAGCAACGCTTCGAGACACGGTCCGATCCGCGCCGCTTCATCGAGCACGGGAACGATCGCGCAGATCGTGCCCGCGTCCGGCGGGATCTCGGCCGTTGCGACGATGGGATCGCCCGCGGCAGTCGCGAGCATGCGCGCGAAAACGCGCGCACCAAGCAAACCCTGACCGACGGCGAACACGTCACGAGTGGATATCACGGGGTCCTCCGCTTTCGTTTCCTACGATTCGATCCTCTTACAACACGACGCGCCGGTCCGCCGCGCGTACGTGCTGCTGCACGGCCTCACGGCGAGCCCGCCGCAGTTCGAAGCGTTCGGGCGCATGCTCTTCGACCGCGGTGCGAACGTCCTGATTCCACGACTTCCGCATCACGGTTACGGCGATCGTCTGACGCCGGCGTTACAGGATCTGACGGCCGACGAACTCCGCTCGTTCGCACGAGCGAACGTGGCGCTCGCGGACGGCCTCGCGAGCGAAGTCGTCGTCGTCGGATTTTCGCTCGGCGGAACGCTCGCGGCCTGGATCGGTCAACGGTTTCCGATCCTTCGTGCCATCGCGATCGCGCCGTTTCTCGGCATCGCGGGCGTCCCGCAGACGCTGACGCGCCCGCTCGCGCGCTTGGCGCTCCGCGTACCGAACCGCTATTTTTGGTGGGACCCCGTGCGGCGAGAAGGGCTCCAACCCGTCCACGGCTATCCGCGCGTCCCGACGCATGCTCTCGCTCGCGCAGCAGAACTCGGCCAAGAACTCATAGCCGACGCCGAGCGCTGGCGCCCTGCGGCACGCGAAGTGCAAATCGTGCTCAACGCGCGTGAGGCGGCGGTCAACAATGCATCGGCTCGCGATCTCGCTCGGGCGTGGGCCCGATCCACTGGTCAGCGAATCGTGCTCCACCGTTTGCGCGGATTGCCGGTTTCGCACGATATCATCGAGCCGCTACGAAATCCCGAGATCGTTCGCCGTATCTATCCGGCGCTCGTCGAGTTCGTCGCGCGTTAGGAGCGCTCTAGAAGTGTTCGTCGTCCGCGGGCGCGTTGTTGTCGCGCTGATCGTCGGCGTTTGGATCGAGCGACGAATCGCCGTACACCACCATACCGGGAATGATGCCGGCGACTTCGGCTTCCGCGTGCGATAGCGGCGTCTCGTCGTCCGCTTGCGTGTGGAGCTCGGCGGGATTGTCGAGATCGACTTCGGGGCGCGTGCCTTCGCTCATGTCAGGGCCGGCTTTCGTACGGAGGTCCGCGCGTGCGGGCTGCGTGCATCGGCGATCGAATCGCGGACGTTGAGGCTCGTATCGAGCCCCGTGATTTCGAAGATCTTCCTCGTATGCGTTCCACGCGGTACGACGACCGAGAACGAATCTCCCCGGCCCGACGCGAGCTGCATCAGCGCCTGAAGGCCCGTGCTATCGATATAGCTGCAATCTTCCAGCGAGACGATCGTCGCGCGCGAAGCGGCGGACGCTTCTTCGACGTAGCGTCGTATGGTCTGCGCGTTCGCGAGGTCGACGTCGCAAGCGACGCGCACGATGCAGGTGCCGTCTTCGTCGTCGATCGTGATGTTGGTATCGTACAAATAGTCTCTCCGGTTGGTTCGCAGTGGTTATACCCGGGCACGGGTGTCCAAAACGCAGCGAAGAGACGACGGGTGCGTCGCCTCTTCGCCGAGAGCCTCAGGTTTGCGAGTGAACCGCGTTAGACGACCGTGCGGCGTCCGCCCGTCAGAGCGCGTAGGATGAACAACAACACGACGGAGCCGACGAACGCGACGACGATCGACCAGAGGCTGAGCCCGTCGAGGCCGGTGTGCCCGAAGAAGTTGAAGATCCAGCCGCCGAGAAACGCGCCGACGATTCCGACGATCATGTCGCCGATGATTCCGCCGGGACCCTCGCCCGGGACGATCATTTTCGCGAGCGCACCGGCGACGAGTCCGACGATAATCCAGCTCAAAATACTCATGGTGTGTCCGTCCTTCGAGAGAGTGGGAGGTATGTCGGATCGATGTATTCCCACGCGGAATAAGATCTACACGTCCCGGGTACGACGAACGTATGAATGCTGAAACCGAACACGACCCGCGCGTCGAGTACACCCCGGACGTCTCGCACAATCTTTCGCCGGACGACGGTATCATGGAAGACGATCTCACCGAAGAACGCGAGATCACGCCGGCACAGCGCGAAGACGTTGCGGAAACGCGGAAGATGGACCCGTAGCTCCGATTTCGTATCTAGACCGCATGAAAGCGACGGTCTATCACGCTCCGGGCGACGTCCGCGTCGAAAGCGTTCCCGATCCCACGATCCGCGAGGCGACCGATGCGATCGTGCGTGTCACGCACGCCTGCATATGCGGCTCGGACCTGTGGTTTTATCGCGGCGATGCGAAATGGGAGCCGGGCTGGCGTACCGGGCACGAATGGATGGGAGTCGTCGAGGATGTCGGTCGCGACGTCACGTCGATCAAGAAGGGCGATCGCGTGTTCGCACCGTTCGCATTCTCCGACGGCACGTGCGAGTTTTGCGAGCACGACGTTCAGACGTCGTGCCTCCACGGCGGATACTGGGGTGGCGCGGACAACGACGGCGGTCAGGGCGAAGTGGTTCGCGCGCCGTGGGCCGACGGAACGCTCGTCAAGATTCCCGACGCCGCGGCAAACGACGAGGCGCTCTTGCGCGCGATCCTTCCCTTGACGGACGTGATGGGAACGGGACACCATGCGGCGCTCTCCGCCGGCGTGCGCCCCGGTAGCGTGGCTGCGGTGGTCGGCGACGGTGCCGTTGGCCTGTGCGCCGTGCTCGCGGCGAAACGCTTAGGTGCCGAACGAATCATCATATTCGGGCGACACGAGGCGCGACTCGATCTCGCGCGCCGATTCGGAGCGACCGACGTGGTCACGGAACGCGGCGATGAAGCGGTCGCACGAGCGCTCGAGATGACGGGCGGCGGCGTGCCGTCGGTTCTCGAGTGCGTCGGCAATGCCGGCTCGATGGCGATGGCATCCGGGATGACGCGTCCGGGCGGGACGATCGGTTTCGTTGGCGTTCCCTACGGATCGCACGACGGGTTGAACCTGCGTCGCATGTTTTCGCAGAATATCGCGCTTCGCGGCGGCGTCGCACCGGTTCGCGCGTATGCCGAAGAACTGCTAGCCGACGTCTTGTCGGGTTCGCTCGATCCGTCGCCCGTCTTCGATCTCGAGGTGTCGCTCGACGACGTCCCGCGCGGCTACGCGGCCATGGACGGTCGCGACGCGATCAAAGTCCTCGTGCGGCCGTGAAGGCGGCGCCGGCGCCCGTCTGGGCGCTGGCAGCTGCGGTCGTCGGTTCGGGGATGAGCTTCATCGACGGTACCGCGGTAAACGTCGCGCTTCCGGTGTTGCAGCGCGATCTCGGAGCGAGCGCCGAAAGCGTCGCGTGGGTCGTCGAGGGGTACACGCTGTTTCTCTCGGCGTTGATGCTGATCGGCGGGTCGCTCGGCGATCGTTTCGGGCGTCGCCTCGTCTACGCAATCGGCATCGCGCTTTTCGCACTCGCATCCGTCGCCTGCGGCCTCGCGACGAACGTCGATGCGTTGATCGTCGCGCGCTGCGTGCAAGGCATCGGTGGCGCGCTCGCAACGCCGGGGAGCCTCGCGTTGATCGCCGCGAGTTACGAAGGCGCGGCGCGCGGTCGCGCGATCGGAACGTGGTCGGGCGCATCGGCCGTCCTCTCCGCGCTCGGGCCCGTTCTCGGCGGCGCGCTCGTGCAAGCCGGATCGTGGCGGTACGTTTTTCTGATCAACGTTCCGCTCGCGGCGCTCGTGCTCGTCGTCCTCGCCTTCCGCGTCCGCGAATCGCGCGACCCGTCGGCGGTCCGCGGAATCGACGTGGCCGGCGCGTTGCTCGTGACGCTCGGGCTCGGAGCGCTCGTGTACGGTCTCATCCGTCTGCAAGCCGGGATCGATTTGCCGGGAATCGTGGCGGTCGTCGCCGGGACGTGCGCGCTCGCGGCGTTCGTCGTCGTCGAGCGCCGCAGCGCGCATCCGATGGTGTCGCTCGCGCTCTTCGGCTCGCGCACGTTCACCGTCGCCAACGTCTACACGTTCCTGTTATACGCGACGCTCGGCGGCGGATTGTATTTCATTCCGTTCGATCTGATCGACGCGCGGGGATACGCGCCGGCGGTGGCGGGCGCCGCCCTCTTGCCGTTCGTCGCAATCGTCTTTCCGCTCTCGCGTTACTCGGGCGGGCTCGTCGCGCGCATCGGGCCGCGGATACCGCTTGCGGCCGGGAGCGCGCTCGTCGCGGCGGCGTTCGTCGTGTTCGCTCTCGCGCCGCGCGGCGCTCCGTATTGGACGTCGTTCTTTCCCGGTGCCGTGCTGCTGGGCTTCGGTGGCGCCGCGTTCGTCGCGCCGTTGACCACCACCGTGATGAGCGCGGTCGAATCGTCGCACGCCGGCGTCGCGTCGGGCATCAACAACGCGGTCTCGCGAACCGCGGGTCTCGTCGCGATCGCCTGCCTCGGGATCGCGTTTGCCCATACGCTCGGCGCGCATCTCGGCGCCGATGGAGGGGACGCGTATGCTGCCGCGTTCCGCACCACGATGCTGTGGTGCGCGTCCGTCGCCGCGTGCGCGGCGCTCGTCGCGCTCGCGGGCTTTCGCGGAGAACGCGCCGCGGCCACTTTCGATCGCGCACCCTCGTCGCGATAGATAGGCGACAGCCCATCAGCTTTTACGAGGGAGAGCACCCGATGTCCGCGATCAACACATCCTTGCCGGCAGGCTTCGCGAGCGCTGAGTCGCCCACGACGTTCTCGCCGCCGACGTTCGGCTATGGGGAATCGATACCGATGTCGCCGGGCGACGGCGTCACCTTCGCGCCGGGGCCTCCGACGTCGAGTTCGCCGTCGTCGTTCTTCGGCGGACTCTACGGTGGGTCGTCGTCGGGAAGCACCGGCCTCGGCGGATTTTCCGGCATCATGAACGGGTTCATGAATTTGCTTTCGAGCGCGCTCTCATCGCTCGGGAGCCTGTTCGGTTCCGGCTCGACCTCGACGCCCGTCACCACTCCCCCGAGCGGTGGATCGTTGCCGCAGACGATGTACGCGAACGCGACCGCGAGTTCGGTCGGCGATCCGCACGATGCGTTCTCCGGCACGACCGCGCAAGGGCAGAACCTCTCGCAACACTGGGACGACATGAACGCGCATCACGACCTGTTGAGCTCCGATTCGTTCGTCGGCGGATACCGTATCTCGACGACCGCGACGACGCCGAATGCGAATGGCGTGACCTACAATGCAAGCGCGACGATTGCGACCGACGGCGGGGCGACCGCGGTCACGATGAATGCGAACGGGTCGTATAGCGTCACGGAGAACGGACAGAACGTCGCGCTCCAGCAGGGCACCGCGGTTCCGATCGATGCGACGGAGAGCGTGACGCTCAACGCGGATGGTTCGCTAACGGTCGCCGATGCGAACGCAACGGGCGGCTCGTTGACGACGACGCTCAAATCGAACGGCGATGGCGGCGTCGACGTGAACGCGCACGCCACGAACGTGGATCTCGGCGGCTATCTTGCCGATCGCAGCGCGATCGTGACGGGGCCCGTCCGGCGGCAGGGCGATGCGCCGCTCGCAAGCGCGTCGCAATCGTTCGCCGACCCGTCGCAATCGCTCGCATCGGAAGGCCTCGCGATGCCGTTCGGAACGTTCACCTCGCAGTACGGCAGCGGCGAGTCGTCGTTCACCGACGTCGCATCGCTCTTGCAGCAAGACGTCCCGGCAATCTAAGAGAATTCGGCTGCATGTTACAGCCGAGCACGTTCTCCATCGTTGCCGCCGACACGCTCACGGGCGAAGTCGGCGTCGCGGTCCAATCGAAGTTCCTCAGCGTCGGCGCCGTCGTTCCATTCGTGAACGCGGCCGCCGGCGCGATCGCGACGCAGGCGTTCGCCAATACGTCGTACGGTCCGAAGGGCCTCGCATTGCTCGCGCGCGGCGAGTCGCCGGAGAACGTTCTGCAGGCGCTCATTGCGGACGATGAGGGTCGCGACGATCGGCAATTCGGCATCGTCGCACGCGACGGACGTTCCGCGACGTTCACGGGCGCACACTGCATCGACGCGGCGGCCGGCATCTGTGGCGATGGTTTCGCCGCACAAGGTAACTGTCTCGCAGGTACGGACGTCGTCGACGCGCTCGCATCGACGTTTCTGCACGCACGGGGGCACCTTGCCGACCGGCTCATCGCGTCGCTACGAGCAGCGCAAGCGTTGGGCGGGGATAAACGTGGCCAACAGAGCGCGGCGCTCATCATCGAGAAGCCATCCGGCGGATACGCCGGATTCAACGACCGGTACGTGGACCTGCGCGTCGACGATCACGCGGCGCCGATCGAAGAGCTCGCGCGGATTCTCGAACTGCACAAACTCTATTTCTTCGCTCCGGACGAGAGCGACGTGCGCGAGATCGATGGACTGCTCGGGTCGGA
>Ga0209611_10000674_pt1 | contig 53348 bp, 35 predicted proteins | sample S1TSphgellanicum_3_FD_187693 | JGI IMG/M metagenome (GOLD analysis project Ga0209611, IMG submission 187693) | Host-associated microbial communities from peat moss isolated from Minnesota, USA - S1T2_Fc - Sphagnum magellanicum MG (SPAdes) (version 2) | ecosystem: Host-associated > Plants > Peat... | reverse complement strand
CCAAACCACAAATAACCAAACTAAAATAAGTAAAGAAAGTAATTCAACCTTGTGAAAGTAACCTAGTTACTTTCCTACTCCAGTAACTAATGAAACTTAACTAGTTGAGCTTGAATTCTCAACACTAGGTACATAAAAACTCCTCCAATAGGTCCCTTCATGGTACAATCCAATGTACAATAAACAGGCTTGCCAAAAAGCCTTTCTTTGCCCATTCCAGGGTTATCAAAATTGATGTGACGCAAACATTTTGTGTTAGGTGTCATGTCGACGTCCATCTTAATGCATTAATTGCATCTGTTAAGATTAATGCATGAAATTTTTTAATTACACCTAAGTTGCCCTCGTTATGTATGGTGACCAAAAACGGATTTAGACGCACCATGAATAGTAATCAAAAAAATTTGGTCACCAACTTTCAATCACCACAATCAGTTGCCACCTATTGAGTTTTGGTCACCATCCCAAAAATCTTAATTATTGGATGATGACCAAAAAATTTTGGTTGTTAGCTATTGAATTTAAAAATGGGGGCATGTAATACATTTTTTGAAAGCTTTCATCAAGCTTTATGTGTAACAACCAAAGGTAATCGAAAATTTGGTTGTTAATAATTGAAAATAATAGTCATTGAAAATAACAACCATTGGTGATTTTTAAAAAAATTTGGTCACCAAACTGTTCACAACCAAAAAAAATTTGATCACCATACAAATGGTGATTGAAAATGAGTTTCGATCGCCATCCAAGAATTTAGATTGTTGGATGGCAATTGAAATTTTTCAATCATAAGTGACTGAATTTGGAAAAAAAGGTATGTAATATGTTTTTGGAAAGTTCTTGTTGACCAAAAATGACCGAAAGGTGACCAAAAATTTAGTCACCAACAATTGAAAACAACATTTCATTGCCACAATATGGCAATGGAATTTTGGTCATCACATGATTAACAGGTGAAATTATTTGTTGTTGTAGGACGGGCAACCAAAATTCTTCAATTAGTGTAGGCTTGGTGACCAAAATGAGTCTAGTTTTGGTCACCTAAAAGCCTTCCCCAAGTAGCCTAAAAGTGTTTTTGACCTAGGTTGACCCTAGGTTGATTTAGACTGACCTTATATTGACGTGACGTAGGGGTGCATTTGTGTCTAGATGCGTTCGTTGTGTTGTGACAAACGCACAAACATGGTGACAACCTTGGCCCAATCTTGTTCTTTGGACCATATTCAAATCCACTACAACATCTTTCGTATCTCCTTTCCCTTAACCAATGTTCGTTTCTAAGAGAATTGGTCTCCTTCATCACTTCCTTCCCCTTGTGTCACATCATGCGCTTTGAATGTGCTATGGTATGAATTGGATTGGGTACAAATGATGGAGCTTGTTCAAATACCTCAAATAGGCCTACCTCGATTAGTTGTGATGAAAACTTTGCTAGTTGCTTAGATTCAATTGGTTGAGTAGTTATAGGGTTTGTTTCTTGCTCTTCAAAGTTGTTGATGACAATGTAGGTTGTTGGAGTAGGTGAAACTGTTCGTCTAAAATTGCGGAACACTTCTTCAAGTCCTTGTTCAAGAGTTGATGGTTGGCATAATGCTTCAAGAATTTTGTCTTCAACTATTCGCCCTTCCTTAAAACTTTCACTAAGTTCTTCAAATGCAAGAATAGTCACGAAGCAAGTGGTTCTATGTATACAACCCCAATGGCTTTAAAGCACACTTCTCTTTGTTGTTGAAGCTTTCTATCCTCTTACTCTTTTTGTAATTCTCTCTCATGTTCACGAGCTCATTTCGTCAACTGGTCTAGCACACTCATCTCCCCATCTTGAAAAAACATAGAATAAAGAAACTGAAAAATGAAAAAATGAAGAGACATAATTAAAGTCGAACTAGTTCTTTAGATTGTAGCCACAACATTAGGGTTAGCAGCTCTTGGAAAGCAATGCAAGCTTGTAAGGCAAAAATGTCACCTATGACTAGGTTAATTGACACATCATTGAATATTAAATGATTTCTTCATTGAAAATTTGATTAAATCCTAGCTGAGAATTTTGGAGGAATTGGAATGTGCCTTTAGTGTTGTTGGAAAGATCTTGATGAGCAGGATTTAATGGAATTTATTTGGTAAGATTTGGATTCAGAATGTGGGAGTTATTGATTTTTAAGTGATTTCTGCCACTGAAAATTCAAATAAATTCCCAAAATCCAGGTTTTGGAAGGAAAAATCAGTTGTGGATGTGGACCAGTCCACACTTGGGCCAATGGCACAGGCCACACTAGTATACCGTAGACTGTAGTGCCTTTTCAGCTTTGGCACTAATTGTATTATTTTCAGTTTTGCCGAAATTTTAAAAATAAAATAGATCTTTTATTCAGTTTATGTCGAAAAACTTGAAAATTCTGTATTTAATGATTATATGTCCAAATTTTGAAAATCAAAACTGTGGTGCCGAAGCAGAAACTTCAAATCTTAATAATTATTTGAACCTGAAACGTTACTACAGTATTTTGTTATCGCCACAGAAAAAATATCTCACAACAGGTTTATTTTTGAAACAACATCTCAACATCTCCTCCTTTGGCCCACATATATGGGTGAGAAGGGGAGGACTTTTGGCAAAACATATGGGATTAAAGCGAGGTCCTATTGGGAACACCCTTGATGAATACATTGGGAACCTGATGGGAACTTGAAGGGAACATGTTGGGAACAAAGGAAAAATGAAAAATATCCTCCCTTATAACAATAACAAGAATTCAGCAAGTTTTGATTAAGGTGATTCCAAGCATGACAGAGGATGTTGCTATGAATGTCATGGAGGAGGCACATGTGAATGCACTAGCGGTGGTAATCATTTGTATTCAAAATCATGCAGAAGAACACTGTGGAGAAATGGTCTTTTGAGCTCAATTGAGCCAGCTATACTGGTGGTTGTTGATCTTGTATTCCTGGCCGTGTATAGGCTTCTCAGAGTGTAAAGTATATGTACAAATGGGATAACCTTGGAGATTAGTACCAACGACGTTAGTGCTTGGTATCTACAGAGATATCAAGCCCTTCATTTTATCGAGTGTTCAAACTTCAAACATCAAGAGTAGAATTCCAGTTATCCACCTTCCAGAGAGATGGGATGCTGGAAGAAATTTTACCCACTGACAGTAGTTGATATGTATCTCATATCACAAACTCCCTGATGCACTGAAAGTTATATACTGTCTGGGAGCTGGGGTTCAGCTGCAAGAATCTCCTCCATAAGTTTAAGGTCATTGCCAACCATGTTATCAGCATATCAGCATTCTTCTGGAAAAGGCTGGCCAGCTTTTTCAAGGTTTTGTTGTATAGGTTTTTATCTGCCCACTGCACATGTCAATGGAACATGGAAAAGGATTAGAGATTCTAGACTAAGTTCTATGTATTTTTTCTGTAGATAACACTCTTGTACTTTCCACCTCTAAGTCAAGTTGTGCAGGTGCACAGTATTCATTGCAATGCATAGTTGCAACTGCTTTCAGACTACTGATGACCTTCACAGTGATCTGCCTTCCCATACCCCAGAATCTGAGTATTATGAAGAATCACTGCATGTGCATGTCAGTATTTCAGATACCATAATTGCACTCCAACCACTCTAGATACCTGAACAACCAGAAAGTTGAAGCCAAATTTCTACTGGGAAGGTTCAGGACACCAAAACTCCAGAAACAATTTGTATCTGTGAAAACATTTCATACACAACAACAGTCTACAGCACTCAATGCAAATCCACATCAAGCTGCATCTTCACGCTTTTAGAAAACAATGTCAACACTTTGCTTACTGAGTTTTCAGGGTGCAGCAATTCAGTTGGTACACGTTTGACCTCGGTTGGAACAGCCAGGTTGAATATGGGAGTCAATTCATACTCAGCTTCCAACAGAGACCAATCATGACTAGTGTCAACAATTCTGTATGTATTCAAACTTCATTCTCTTCCCAACACCATAGCTTCCGTATTAAAAACAGCAACACTATCAGATGTGATGACCTTATGCATGTGACATTTCACAACAGACAATTTCACGTGCTGGCTATGTGTGTTTAAGGTATCCGTTATTGTCATGGATGCAAGAGAATGACAAGCAAGCATCCAGGAACCTAATTAACAAGGTTGATCAATAATGAGCATCTAGAGTCTCTCACATACCTGCCTCCAGACCAGCCAATGTTAACCAGCTGTGGCACCATGCCTTCTCATTTTGTCAGCCAACGTAGCAGCATGAAAGCTGCTCCAAAACACGTTGAAAATGTGGGACTTGGCTCCTTCATGCCATCCACAGTATGAATTACCACAACCTAGAACAAAATAGGGCTCAAGAAATGTGATCTACTGAGAATAGTTTAACCACAATTCCAACTCTGATTCCAACCAAAAAAAGCTCAATACTAAGAGTTCAATTACCTAAATCATGTGCAAAGTAGCATGTACTATGTGCCAGGTTCACCACACTATCTGGTTAATACACTAAAAAAATCTCCTTTCTGTGGAGACAATTTGCCACAATTGAAGTCTGTGCACACTAAGATAACACTTGTGACAGATTTATCAAGGTAATCAACCTCTCTGCTGTGCTCCTCAAAAACAAGATTCTCCAACACTGTCATATAACACTATGCTTTAGTTCAACATTCAACATTTGCAACCTTCGAAGAGCAAAGAAAATTCAGGTATACAAAACAACCAGACTTCTCCTTGAAACCAGTAACATTCGCTAAATCAAAACAATGACCTTTGCTCAAACTGATGCTAGTTGAAGATGTTTAATAATGTGTGTATCGATTGCATGGGAATTGACTAGCATTGTAGATAGTGAAGTCAGGAGTCCCAAAATCCTCCAGCTCTTCAGGTGTAGGGCAGATGCACCTTCCACCCATATTCTTAATGCCAGCAAGCACACCAAACACAAGCAAACATCAACCAAAATATATCTCTCTCTAGGACTCGCCTAGAGGAAGCCCTCCATGATGCAGGGCCAATGTATGTGTCTCCTTTGCGTCCTGGCTTTCACCAAAAGCACTCAATCCCTTTGGCAGAACCAGTGACCTTACACATTGATGAGCAGTGATTATGCCAGTGAAGCGATTCCAAAACAGTTCTGAAGAAGAGTCTTAAGCAGAGGGAGTTTCAGTTTGAATTTTACTCACATGTTGTGCATGAAGAGCAAATGGTATGCTCAAGCTAATATGATGCAAACTTTGATGCAATTCTCTGGATCCCAGTTCAAGAACTGATCATTGACAAACACCTGGTGGTATGTGCAAATCCACGCTGTGTGAAAATTGTGAAACTGCACCAGAAGGAACCAAATGGTATAGAATACTGAAATGGATAAAAAAAAATGGTAATTGCACATAAGAACATGGAAAAAAGCATTAACTGGCAAATAATTTTTTACAGAATACAGAAGAGACAATTGGAGAAGTATGAAACTGGTCAAGTGTCAGAAACATCTTTCTGATGACCTCTCAAGAGAATTCAGGTACTCCACTGCTCTGTCACAATTCACCAAGAATGTTTTCTTGTCCATTTCAATGTTAGGAGCATTTCTGCAAAAGGTGGAGGATAGATAGAAGGTTCATGACATACAAAGACTCAGTTAAAGAATATTCCTAACATCATATGCTTATAGAATAGTTGTGTCTCAAGTTCAGGACCACATACTTTCCCCACTACAAATCATCTTTTGAAGTCTCTTCCTCTACGACATGCTTATTATTTGGAGATTGACCAGTTTTTGCTCCAGATAGAGTAGCAAAGCATCAGTTGATGTGGCATATAAACCCTTCTCAGACTTAATGGCTTGCTCATAGAGCTCTGCAGAAAAAAGGAATGTCTGCTGCATCAGTTCAACACATCTCCAATCCAACTTTCTTGAGACCAATCTCTCATCCAACACTTGTACAACAGCCACTATTTAGAAAATCCCTTTTGAAAACACAATAGAAACCCTGAAAACTTTTCCATCCCCCATTTGATCCCCTATTTGTTGTAGAGGAATCTGTTGCCGCAGATAGGTTGTCTGGCTGACTTGGAGTCAGGTTGAAGCTGCTCTTGGTCTTGCTGCAAGGAGGTCCAAGCGGAAAGGATGGCTTGCCAAAGAGGTCAGCCCTCTTTCCCAAGTTTTGCTGCTGTAATAATCCAGCTAGTGCTAGGCCCCATTCTTCACAGTTGGAGTGGACTTGCACTCTCTGCTTTATGGCAACTTCCAAGGGGCCCAACCTGGTGCAAGTCTTCTGGGTACTAGTTCTGCTAATATGGTGGGGGTCTAGAATTTTCAAGCCTCCTTTTGCAATGGGCATAATGATGCATGCCCATCTAACCCTTGCTCAGGCATTCTCCTCCATGTGCATTTTCAATGTTTGCCCTTGGAATAGTGTTATCTGATATCAATAGCAAGAATTTTTAGAAACCAAAGCTATGGTATCAAAATATATCATAACATGCATTGATATGATTTGCATAGTTCATTAAAATTATTGAATGATAATAAGTATAGGAGAATCTGACACCAATTGCTGGTACAACAACTTACCAAAACTCGATTTCACATTGCTCATTGAAAGAGCCACATGAATATTCTGCCATATGTGTTGCTGACTTTGAAATTTGATGTGTAAGAATTGAGAGCATCCTCACACCTAGGTTTCTTCTCACAAACTAGCCATGTTATTACTGCTGGTTACCAAATTTTCAACCACCTACGAAACTGGTTGTGGGATATTTGTAAACACAATATTAGGTCAATACAAGCAAAATCTGCTAGGTACTGCTGTTAGCTGATACCAAACTAGTGTGATACTTTGTACCAGAGTTAACACCAACATTGACACTAGTCTCTCATCAATATGTTAAAATAACACTAGTTGGCATAAACAAATATACTCATTGCTAGGAAATAACTCTGACAACTTGTACAGAGTTATGTGCAGTTTGCATATATTGGTCACATGGTGCATATGGCAAGGTGTTGAAGCATTGGTGGGAGGAAACTAATGAAATCACCAAAGCTTGAGTTTTCTGGAATGCACATCATGTAACCAGAAAGCTGGGCTAGTACATGCAAGCCTATTTTGTGTACATCCTAGACTTAGAATCATGATGAGAAATCAATTTTCTAACCGTGTTAATTTTGAAGTATGGATTGTTCAAAGAATTGTTCAAATAACCTACTCTGGATCAGTGAGGTTTGAAATTCTTTTAATGTACAGTCCTTGTAACATCTCAAGTCCCAGCAGGGAGCAGCACACAATGTAAATAAGGAAGCTAACAATCTACTAACCAGCAAGTATAAACACCAAACTGCAGAGAAGAATGCATTAGAAATCAACTTGGGGTTTATACTTTCTGGCCAGAGTGGGGTGAGAGGAATTCCATCAGGTAATAAGGGTTCTCCTAGGGGCTGTTGATCCAGATCTTAACCACTGTTGCCCACTGTTCACTCGCATCATGAGCGGAACTGGCAAAACCAAAAGTGGAACCAGCAGTTCAGCACTCATCCCACTCAATGACTTCTTTTGGGTAATTTTCGTTATTTTGAAAAGAAAATTGACGAATTTTTTTTAAACATGTGTTTATTCTGTAAAATCTGGCTTTTTTGCAAGCATTTGCCAATTTTATAAAATGAGAAAAATGAGAAAAAAAATGGATCCCAGCTTTTTTTTAACCCTAGAAAAAAGTATCCAAGAATTTTAAGACTCCCCAAACTGGTTATGTATTGATCTCATGCACCCTATGAAAACAAAGGCGAATGGCAAAATCTTTTGTGTGCAACAATTTATATATAAGACAAGTGTTTGTTTTGTTTTGTGACCACAGTTTGACCCTCTTGGACTGTGAGGCCTCTTGTACCATGAGGCTCCTTGTTGCACTTTTGGTATGGGTAGAAAGCCCTTGAGGAGGCAATGTGCATGTTTGTAATTTCATAATTTTCAAACCTGCAAAAGTTACTGAATTTAGAGTGATTTTCATCATTAAAAATAATTTAAAAATAAAAAATAATTTTGTACCCAATCAATGCTTCTTCATCATATGGGCCCTTTTGTTAGCCCTTTCACATCTCAAATCTTAACACTTAGACCAATGATACTTGAGTTCACACATGGATAAATAAGGCGTCCTATTCATACTTGCTTCATAATTTGACCAATAAGACTTGAATCATTTCAACTAATCAAAGGTGATTTTGTTTTCCTTCTCATATCCCATGGGGAAACATGAGTAATTTCCCATTGGTCATTCTATTTCCCCTTTTATAAAAGAATAACAAAATGCTTTTTCATAATCGAGTTTTTTTGGAATTGACTATGAAAATACATGGTTTATGGCACCCCAATATACAATACATGTCAACACTTACAAATCTAATTGGTAAGTCTTTGTGTAGAACCTATTGTTCAAACTTGTTGCAAAGGGGAAAACAAACTTTCCTACTTCATGGACTTTAGTGTTATAAACACAATAAATAATTTATCCATCATAGAACAATTCATTTTAAGCATTCTGTTGAATGGAATCACCTGGTCACCTATCTAGGGAAATTCAGAACTCTAAACAATAAAGCTCACTGGCTTGGGCATATAGCAACCAAATGGCTCGATGTCAATCACAAGGGTATTTTATGTGCACATTGTAATGTCTAAAGAAAAATTGTTGATATTTGTTATGATGTCTGATGTATGGCTCCTGACTATGCTATTTGACACGGCTCCCATCTGTTTTTGGGCAGTAGACACTAAATGCTACAACTCAGAACTCAGGAAAAGATGAAAAGAGAACGAAAAGTTTTATTTACAAGATAAACAAGCCATCAAGATACTGATAAGCCCACAAATTGGAAGGGATACAAGCATTCAGCAACCAGATGTGTGCCAATTAAAGGCTTCACTAATCCCAATTTTTGCACAACAAATATTGCATGCAATGACTGGGACACACACAGCACAGTTACTACAAATCTCCTGAATCAAGGATGGCAAAAGGCATCCTTGCAACCCAGCAATGCTTTCGTTTTCCCAGGGTAGTTTTGATCTCTTACTTCTATGATTGCAGAGTGTTGATTCCCCCTGGAACTATAGCAATCTCAATGGTCTGCAAAGATTCAACAGATCAGACCAGATTCATGGTTCAGCAAACCATTCAGTAGCTCCTTGCATACTGCTGTGAAAGATAGCGACATGGCCCACCAAGGCAGAAAGTAGGTGACACTTTTTAGTCTTCTTTGATGTTCGTGGGTTCACTCAGCACATACTTTGGGAGGTCATACTTGGCACCTATCAAAGCCAGAAAACAAGATTAGCTTATGTAAGAATATGACCAACTGTGTTACATCATGTTAAATCCCCGATTTACACTTAACTAAACTTGCTTCAGGCTCTGCATCTACCTTGAGTTTGGCTTCAATCAATGGTAGATAACCATTTGGACTTGTAGAGTTGGTAATCCTGCCAATACTTCAAGGGAAAAGGCTTGTAATGTTGATGAAAAAAGTCTGAAATTGAGAAACAGCTTCTTCCAGTAACAAGGGTGCTTTTAAACATTATTGCAAATCATTAAAAGAATAAAAATTTCTGCAACTTTGGATCTTTGAAGATTTTTTCCATATCCATTCAGTTCTACCCTGATGACCCACCTAGCAGATTCTACAGTAAAACAGAATTTCTCTGTTGTGATCCTGTGTCATCTGCCTCCCAGAAATGTGCTTATTCAATGGGCTCGTGCAAATGCAAGCACAATTACTCTATCCACTACCACATGCTTATTCCATTCGCTTATACCCTCATCCAGACAAGCTAAAGATGTACAGCTTGTGAGCTCAAGCCATGCATGGCCTTGCAAACATTTTAAGGTTCAATTAAATCGGATCCAACCTTCAACCCACGTCACAGAAACCCAAAATGGACTAGGCAAAATAAAGTGCAGATAGACATCATGCTACCAATACCTCTTTCATCATAACATGTGGATAAGTCTTCAGACTGGACAATGATGCCAGCACTATCCACAATTGCCTGAGCCAGATGAATGTCAGCTTCTGCAGCTGCTCGAAGAGCATCCCATATTTCTGTGCAGCATTCAAGGTGTAAGGTTAATACTCATATGTGAGAAAAAATCTCGCAACAGCTAATAGGCTCTGATCTGACTAGCAAGACAGGAATAGGATATGACCTTGTAAAATTTTCATCAGTTACTTCCATGACCCCTCACCTTCTGTTCCATGAGAATTATATGGGCTTCCAATAAAATGTTTTTGCTTGTTGAAGCAGATGGATGTAAAGGTCCAAGTCAAATAGGGCTGCAGATTATCATTATCAATTGATTACTCTATGCAAACTTTCAATAAAGTCTCAGGAGTCTTGTTTTCTCTGAGAGGTTTGGCAGGAACTTTACAGCCTCAACCAGTCAAGATAACCATGGGTGTTTGGGTTTGACACTTGTCAGCACCCACCTTTCTGTCCACCATAGTGTGGAGCAGTATCCCAGAATTCATCTCGCATTTGCTTCAACTGGGCTTTCGTGATGACCTCTGTATGCTTCCATGGTTTTGGCCTCCTCACCTTCTTTTGACGCCCTGCCACCCAACAACCAAATTCATCACTCCTCTCTTCACCATTCTTTGAACCCAACTTTTAGCCAAGATGGGCATTCAAACAATTCCAAATCATGCATCCATTTACTGATGTTGATAGGCTCTTACATCTCTTTTGGAAGTAGAAGACTGCACTGGAAGATTTTCTCACACATGCATATCAATGAAGTTGCAGAGAAACTCCACAATAACAATTTGAGAGAAACTCCACAACAACAGTTTGAAGGCAACATGACAAGAATGAGAGTAGTCCTGACTTTATGAGTGTCAATCACAAAAGTGTCAGACCATCACCTTCATCATGAATAGCAGTGACAGCCTGCCATGACTCCCCACTGACTTCACCAGCTCCCAACAGTGGGTGTAGATAAGTGTATAAGAATCTGCCCAAAATTTCAGGCAAACCATTATACAAAAGTCTGCGTCCTGAGTTTCTGTCACATTTCTGGAAGCAAAGGGAAGACTTGAAGCATGATTTTCTCACACATGAATAATTCTTAGAAACACACATGTTCTTGAAGCAAGACAAGGCTACCTAAGGCAACACCCAGCTTGTAACTTAGCTTTAAGATTGAAATGGACTGCACAATAACACTTTGAAGGTACCCATTGTGTCAGTTTCCAGCAAAATCAAAACTAACAATAGTAAGATGAGTGTAATCATAACCTTATACCGAAGTATAAGACCATCACCTTCATCACAAATTGTGTTTACTATCTGCCATGACCCCCCACTGACTTCATCAGACCCTGATAGTGGTTGTTGATAAGCTTAATAATCTGCCCAAAATTTCTAGCAAACAATAATACAAAAGACTTCATACTGTGTTTTTGTCACATTTCCAGAAATAATGCAAAGACATAGTCATAACATTGGCTAGCACTCAAGAGCCATAGCACTAAAAAAAAGTCAAGAGTATCCTCATTCAACTTGCAATAAGCTTCTGAGAGTAAGTGTGATTTCATTTTGGCTTGCCACTGCACAAACAAGCATCCATGTGAAGGCATAAAGCAGCCTACATAGAGGGTATTGCTTGGGGCCTCCTGCACCCTGAATAAACGTGGAGCAGCAGATAACATAAAATGACTTGACTTGTAATTCAAGGATCTCACCTGCAGAAGTCCCTGCAATGTGAGGAGTGGAGAAATAAGTTGTGGGTTTCTGGACTCTGCTTATTGATATGAATGCATATGCATCCAGAAAATATTTTGGAAGGTGAATAGGCCTGTAGAGGTTGGTCAGCAGTGACCATACAGCTGCCATATGCCACTATGTGAGACTCCCTTAGCAAACAACTCATGCAAGGGCCTCTTATAGCAACACAGTTTGCCTTCAATGATAATGGCCAGCACTTTAGAGACAGAATTGTAAGAGCATGATCTGTTGAGAAGAAAGAAGGATCTGAATTAAGGCTCCCACTCAGGACTGCCAGAACAGTACCACCAATTTGAAATCCAATTCACAATGTTTCAGAGAGCAATTGGCCTCCAAACATTTTCTTACATATGACAGCATCTAGCAGCACAGAAACACAAAACAGAAGTGACGCCAACTTAAGATAGCAACATCAGAAACATCACAATAGTAAAAAACTAAGCAAGATCTTACCAACTCCCTCTGTGGTTTTACAGGACACAGTTCCCAAGCATTGATGCAGGTCACAGTGACCCAATTCAGAATGCCATGCAAACCTTGAACTTGGCAACTCTCAAGTGGATGCAGAAAAGCTGTGAGTGAAATTGGAAAGGGAGTGTGAGTGTAAACAAATATCTGTGAATTGCAGAGAAATCTCCAAAACAACAATTTGAAGCTAACATGACAATGAATGTAATCATAACCTTATAATAATCGATCACAAAGTGTCAGACCATCACCTTCATCACAAATAGTAGTGGCAAGCTGCCATTAGTATCTACTGACTTCATTATCTCCCAGCAGTGGGTGTTGATAAGTACATCACCTAATTCTTCCCATCTGCATCCTGAGTTTCTGCTGGAGTTCCAGGACTCGTAGTGTGTGTCAATCTCCACAACAATCTAACCCTAAGAAAGGTGAAATGGGTGTATCTCATCGAAAGATACCAAACTACTTGGTAAAAGATCATGGCCTCTTAACAACAACACATAAGCAACAATACTACAAGAAAAGCACAAGTTGTAATGTCTGCTGTTTTGAGAGAAAGAGAAAAGTGGAAGCCATGTCTTTGAGTGCAAAACAAACAATTGTACAAACTCACCAATCATCACAAACCCTTAAGCAAGCACAATCTAGCACCACATCTTGAGATCTGCAGACAATTCAAACATTGCAAACAGTAACCATGCCTTTAAAAAAATCCCCAAAACCTGGAAAAAAAAAATCAGCATCTTCCAAAGAGCCTTCAGAAAGCACTCTATAAAACCCACCATTTCAAGCCTCAGACATAGTGCCAAACAAAATCTGAAACAAAAACAAAAAAACCAAAGACAATGCAAACCCAACAGCTTGAACCTACCATCAACCCACAAGTGGGAACCCAAAAACCCTGTAATAAGTAGGCAGATTCCAGAACCACAACTCCCCTGTACTATGCAAGTTTGCACAAAAATCACGAAACCTAATAAAAGACAGCAGACCATAACAAGGTGATTCCAAAAAAAACAATAGAGGAAACCACCCATGGCCCAAAACAAAAACTCCTTCAACGCTCAGTGCCATGATGACAGAGAAACAACAAATATGAGGAATATGAGGAATGAGTTGGGAGGGGAGGAGGAGGGGGGAGAGGGAGGAACTCACTGTCACCACCCTTAGCCGAGGATCCCACACACCCCATGGCGTGGAATTCAGCCTCGTTCGTGAAAGTGGCGTGGTCGGGATCCTTACTCTCTAGCTCTTGCCATGGATCATCACTCTCTCTGCATCACATTGCTCTTATCTCTGACTTGTCTACTACCCCGACCTCTCTCTCTCTCTCTCTCTCTCTCTCTCTCTCTCACGTTCTCTCTCCTTCCCACACCCACCCAACTTCCACCGCTCCTTTGTCTCCTCAATGTGACCTAATCAACACAACAGCAACAACTTGTGACAATTGTATTCAAATCTCTACCTCCTCCTCTCCACCCACATTTATTCCACCATTCTTCTATTGCATTGTGTTGGGTGCTAAGAAGGTATGAGGACAATTGCTATAACCAAAATATTTGTTGTAAGTGCTGCTGTTGCAATCTTTGTTGTTGTTGTTGTATCTTTCTACTGGAATTTCTCACACTCTTCACATGAGCATCATTATCTCTTTTCCATTTGATGAAAAACCTTGTGTAAACCAAAACTTTAGCGAACGGGAAATGACACAGGTAAAAACTGGGTGTTCTTTCTTGCATGAGCATCTATCTCTGCTTCTCTAATAATTATCATCACCTGTTTGAGGCCCGCTTTACACTAGGAGTCAGGGCCAATGTTCAACCCAAATCCAGCATTCCTATTGGTGCAAAAGTTGAAATCAAGCCCGAGGGCTTTACACTAGGAGTCAAGGCTGACATAGAAAAGAACTTTTCAATCTGCCCCAAGTCAGTAATGAATGCTGAACATTATGGGCTTGTATTGGCCCCAAGGCAGAAAAAAGGATACCATCAAATTTGGAAGGCCAATTTGCAACCCTTGGGGCCAATGTTTCAGCATTTACTGATATCCTGACGTAAGTGTTCTAGCATTTATTAGTAACTTGGGGCCAATTTGCAACCCCAAAATGCTCAAAGTTGGCCCCAAATGTTTTTTGCCCCTGACTCCTAGTGTAAAGGGAGCCTCATAACCAAAACTTTTACCAACTTTAATTCAATGAAAAAAAACACATCATTCAACATGATGTTTTTGGCTCTGCCTGTAATGGACAGACTAGGGGAGAAAATGGGTCAGAGTGAACCAGCACCCACCAGTGCACCATGAAGGATGGATGGTGAGTGGTCAGGAAACAGTTTTCTGTTGGGTTCCAGTTCCCTAGCTAGCTAACCATGGTGGTTAACTCCTAACCCTGGTAGTTAGCTCAGTTGCTTTTTATTTATTACCTACCTACTAACAACCAACAAGACAACCTACTTAGTAGGTAGTAAAGACAGCCCTTGTATCTACTTATAAACCATCTACTTACCTACTAGTCATCTATTTTCCTACCTATTTACCTATGTAGGTATAGGACTTCTGGAGGCTGTTGGTTCACCGTGGACCCATGGAACTAGCCTGCTGTTGGAACAGGACCACATTCTTGCTTTCACACGAATCTCAGTTTTCTAGGTAAGCACGTGGCCAAGGTGAACCAGAGATACCTTCATCTTTTTGAGCCAGGCATCTTAGGCCCAACTTTAGATGGGGTCCAAGGTCCAAATTCCTAGGAACCAATTTGGACTCATTTCAAGAAAATTGAATCCTTGAATTCGACCATGCCTTGGACCCTAACTTGCATCTTGGTTCTCCAAATCATGAGCTCTCCTCTGAGCTTCTTTTTTTTTTTTTTGGGGGGGTGTGAACCAATTGATTTCCCCTCCAAAATGGTGCCGTGTAGGTTTTAGCCTCGACTTGCCACTTTTTGGTCTTGGACCCTCATCTAAAGGTCATGGGTCCAATTTGTGGCTCTCAACCAATAGGATTTTTCTACGTCATTGGACTTTGAACCCTCATCAAAGGTGACTGTTAGTGGCCATATTAAGACCTAAAAATGTTAGATTTGAACTCAGAGACCTTGAACCAGTCTAAGCAGGGGATATTTGTAATATTTAGAAATAATTTAAATGGATTTTGGCATTTTTACCACGGTACCAACGTGGGTGCTGTTTCAACCAAAGTGACAAGCAACTAGTAAGCTACTTTCTTCAGAAAGGTGGCCAGCAGGGTGTGCCTCAGTCTATTTGGGTTGTACAAACATTGGTAACCTCTCCACACAATCTCCAATCTTGGGATGAGGTGGCCGGCAGGTTATGCTTTAGTCAGGTGGCCAATTCCATTTGGGTTGTACAACATTGGTATCTATCTTGGGTTGAGTTCATACAGAATTCCTAAATTCGACGCATGTGAGGAAGTTAAAAATTTAGAGTTTTGGCTTGGGCTCAAGGGTACATCGCAAAAGATTCCCTTGGCTGCGGTTCATGGACATGTTCCATACCCTTCCTCCTCTCAATGTCTTGTCTTGGGCCAAAGACCATTTTACCTTGGACCCCGAGCTACCTAGGGTCATTAGGAACACATATTGAGAACAATTGAATGTAATCCATATTTTTTACATACGCATGTACTACATCCAAAAACACCATCCATGGTAACATTATGAATTTTGGCTTGGACTTCATGTAGGCATCAAAATATTCTCTTGATTTAGAGTCCCAACCGGGGTTCAATACATTGTGCATGTCCCATGATGGGCTCTAGGCCATCACATCCAAGCCCCCAACTAGTGAAAGCTCATTTTGTCTGAGCCCAATGTGACCTTGTCCTAGACCTCAAACCATCATGTCTTGGCCCTTAGGTGGCTTAAGATCATTTTGTCATAGGCCCCTAAGTTTTGTCATTAGCCCACCCTGTCTTGGGCCCCAAGCAATCTAAGGTCACTTTATTATGGGCCTTAGGCCAAAATATGGTTTTAAGAAATATCCCTTGCAGCTTCTTTACCATATTTTGGCTTAAAGCCCATGATAAAGTGATCATAGCCTACTTGGGGCCCAAGACATGGTGGGCCAGTGACAAAACCCAAGATCCTATGACAAAATGATCTTAAGCCACTTAAGGGCCAAGATTTTTGTGTATGAAGAAACAAGCAACATTAATGAGGAGACAAAGATAATGGGGAGGTGGTGTAGATTATGGTCTATAGTTTGATAATTATGTAATTACTCAAGGGTTAACATAAGTAATTTATTAAGTGATGGGGTTTCATAATTTAATAATGGTTTGATGAATCATCGTCAATTAATTATGGCTTTTTCATGATTCAAACATGATAATTCATTAAGAAATTTTTTGCACACATTAATGTGCATGATTCAAAAATGATAATTCGTTAGAAAAATCATGACACAAATTAATATGCATGTTGAATCACATGGTGAGCGTTATGAAGTGTAAAATTTTTAAGAATTTTCATATTTAACTTCCTTTTAGTTAGTATATAAATGGGTGTTTGAAGTTTTGGAAACACCTTCACTTGAAGATAACGACTTGTTACAAAAAGTTGAAAATTTTATAAAATAGACCTGTGAAAAAAATTGAAAGATTAATGTTCAAAAGTTTTGGCATAGTTTGTGAATGTGTAAAATCCATGATAGGAAAATGGTTATGGCATAATAGTTATACATAAAAAATAGATATGTGAATAGATATTTGTGCAAACAAGAACATAGATCCTCATAATTATTTAATAAAAATATATAATTTCAATCTTATAACCATTTGTTTCCACGAATCTTTAATTTTTACTATGAGAAAATAGTTTAGTATAACTATTTTTCACACTTTTCATGACAAGGTGGAAATGTTGGGGTTTGATAAAGATTAATGGATTGGATGGATAATTTATTCTCATTTGACTACTTAAAAAATAAAAGCTAAAAATTATTAAACAACATATAAACCCTACCACTAAAAATTCATAAAAAATGGTCAGAACTTCTATCCCAAAACTACACAGAGTTAAATGGCAACATCACAAACTTACTTTTTAACAAAATAATAATAGTATTGACACAAATTTCATACATTCATAAAAGCGTGTTAATACTATTGGTTTTGGAATGTGAAATTAACACATAATTAACAACCATGAGAATGACATTAACTACACATTTTTTTCATGGTCAATATGTCATGTTGAATGTGTATGAAATCCGTGCATGATGTATTTTGACGCGCTCCCAAGTCCCTAGTTAGCCCCCAAGTTGGGTCTAAGTTACTCAAACTACGGAATTGTGAGCGACTCGGGGCATGCTCCTAGCTCTCAGCATTAAAAGGGGTAGAGGGGCATGCTGAAGTTCCGGGATGGGACTAGGAAGAGTGACAAGCTTTACTTACTTACTCGAACCTACATCAAACCAACCAACAAGTTAGTTAGTTCACTTTCTGGAGCACCTTTAGTGTTAGGACAAGCCACGAGCAACTCTGGACTCACAAAACTCACCATAGCCTGAACTTGGAGGAAGCCACCACCTTCCCCCATATAGTATACTATGTGCTTCTACGTGGCACCCACATTCGAATGGCTTTTTGTCTTGAGACTCCCAAAGAGGAGTCCCGAAATTGTCCCAGTTTGGACTCCCGAAACTTTGCGAGATCATAATTTTTTGCTCAGATCTCCGATCGGGATGAGGTCTAAAGCAACTTGTAGCTCTTCTCAAGAACTTTCCAAAGGTGTGTGACACTTCACCTGCACGCACCGGGGTTGGGTCGATTCCCGACTTTTAGTGGTCAGGAGTCAAACTGCCAGTTTGACTCTCGACCTTTCTTTTTGCCATAACTTGTGCTATAAATGTCAAATGGCCCATACGAGGCCCATTTCAACATCTACACTTCAATAGGTTTCCAATGATATAAAGAACACCCCAATGCGAAATGTTTTGACCCCTATAATCGAACTCTAAAATTTTGGGAGTCCCGGAGGACTCCCAAGTCCCCATTTCGGGAGTGTGAGTTTCATCTTCACATTCTCCCAAAGTAGGGTTGCAACATATTCCGTGTTTACATCATCTTAAAACAATGCACAATGATATTCCCATAACATTAACATCCAATAAATGTTCAAGGTTTTAGTGTAACATTCACACCAAATGAATGCCCCACATTGTGTCCATGTTGTTTTGCCATGTATTCATTTTTTAAAGATTTCACACGAAAGTAATATAAATGTTGTTATTAATGTATGGCATACAATTTTAGTGTTAATATGGTTCCATTAATACATATGCCTTAAATATTTACTAGGTATCTATTATATGGTACACAACACATGTTCTCCCTAAACTTTTGAAATCAACAAAAATTGAACCAATATGTTTCAACATTGATAACTTCTTGATTTAACATTGGCAAATGGCAAGTTGGCCTTAATGAAGAATTAAAAGTGTATTGTTCAATTGTATTGCAATACAATCATGCCCTACCAATTTGCTACAAATCATTGTCACTTGCTCTAGATGCACCTTTAGTTAAGATATCATAATGATCTAGTCCTAATTTATGCACCAAAATTGGGCAAAAGATAATAGTTGCAAAAGTATAAAAAGTGATTTGCAACCTTTTGACTTAATTTGCCCTTCATCAAACTTGCAAATGTCAACTACCCTTGGTTATTGTTATTAAAGAAGTGAGGTCTTGGAAAAATTGTTATTGGTAGATAGCTAGGGGTGTCAAATGGGGGATTGGAATCCTATAGCCTACACCTTCTCATGTAGATCAACACTAATGTTTTTTCTCCATTTAGTAATGCACATTGTGAACTTTGTGTTTACTTCTATGTTTACTCCTAACTCTACTAATGATCCAACATTTTGTCCAACATACTTTGTACATTAGTTGAAAAATTATGAATATCACTATTTGAAAATGTAAATAACACAATTATCCTTGTTGTCTGTAGTAGAAAGTTCATGGAATGGTCTTTTAATCAAACATAATGGGTTGGTTAACCAAGCTAAGATGTTCATCCATAAGATCAAGTAACAGGGGCATTTTCATACAATATTTGTTGATCTACATGCATATGGAAAACCAAGAAGTTAGTTCTATAACAATCGGAATTGATTAATGGCTAACTGATTACATTGCTAAAAAATGTTTTAACATAGGAAAAACGAATTATGCATAAGAATATTTAGAATAGGTAACACCAACTTGCAAAGACAAAAAATGATATATTTAGACACTAGTTTCATGTTAAGGTCTCCAATCACATGGTCTACTCACCACAAACCTAATATTTGGTAACATCTATAGCATCTCCAAAACCATCTTTCCAATATCTATCATCAACCCCCAAGCTTGCAAGGTGTTTGATCAGTAAAGTTGCAAATCCATCTATACTCTCTTAATCGAAATCAATATTTGGCTCCTCTATAACAAGAGAAGAGCCAATGTTCTTAATGAGATAATCTATGGATGCATGAACTCAAAAACAAGCATTGTTCATTTAATACAACAATAGAAATGAATTTGGCACATACCTTAAACATCACTTCATCCACAAATTGGGTCTTCATCTTATTCCTTATCCACATTGGCCTCATATTCTTGGTCAATTACATCAACTTGGTGCAATTTCTACCATAGCTCTCACCAAACATGAACACTTTTATATTGACCTTCCCATATTTATCATTGGAATCACAATTGCAAAGATTTGCCAAATTTTCCAAGAGCCTAAACAAATTTTAAAAGATTGTGAAGATTTATGCTAGAGACTTTTGGGAGCACAAACATTAAAGGATGAAATAGTGAGAAAGGGCTTTACATATTATTAACGAAAGATTGCAGAGATTGGTATAATGACAAAAAAACCTACCTTGCAAGACAAACAAGTCTAACTAGCATACATAGTGTTTTACTATTTAACTAACTAGATTATCTCACATAAAATTCAAGATGCCAATTCCAAAAACATTAAGATATTCAGCATGTCACCAAATTTGGAGGCTAAGACATAACAAACTCACTTGAAAATAGAAGTATTCAAAAGTTGCCTTCCTCCCCTTACATGTTATGGCCTAATCTAAAATGTCCAAGTTTATTCATGAACCATTCTTCTTGGACATATATAAACAAAATTGATGCATATGTACACACATCAACTTGCACAAGTAAACTTGGTTTGAACTATTACACATCAACTTGGAATTATTGGAGTTAAGTAAAATTGGTCTTTGTCACTATGATTACTAAAATCATTGTTTGTGTAATGTTTTCCCATGATAAAAATTTTACTAAATTACAAGTAAGTTGTATCCTAAACTAGATAGACACATGCATTGTAACAAGGATTTGTAGTAGAATAAGCTACATTTAAATGAAGTTGAAAACATACTTCTGATTTACAATGAAAGCAAGCAATAGTTTTTAGTAAGTAAATAAGAACCTCCAGTTGTTATATTATAATACAATAACCAACTTTGGTCCCTAGAATTACATCACCATGTTGCATTGCAACATATCCCTCCAATAGCACCTTCCTTGCTTCAACAATAGTTGCACCATATAGAACACATATATCTATGATGAGAAAAAAGACAAGCATAGTAATCAGAGAATTCATAACTGTTGAAAACATCTAAGGTTACATTGTAGTGGCCTATTTTTCATTTTGGGTATAAACAATAGGGCCACTCATTAACAAGATTTAAAATAATGTTGTTTCTAAAGGCTAAGCAAACAACATCACATTTTGCAAAAGCTAAGTGGATAATAACAATCATCATGAGTTCTTTTACACCTCTTTTGTATTAAACAACTAATGAGAGGGAAGCAACTGAAAAATCTAAATATGAGGAAATAGGGCCAAAACATACCATTAACAAACTTGAAGTTTCAAAATCCCTACATATGTAATGCAACATTGTAGTTGGATTATGTTATTTAGGCACACACCCAAGATTCTGGAGTCAACAAGTTGGAGCCGTTAAAATACAATTGGAAAGATGCTAATGACTATCATATGAACATGTGTCTTAATTTCCAATTCATCATTACATTGAAATGCCCACCAACATTTTATTTAATTAATGAACTTTGACCAAAAATTTCATGTAATAGGATGTTATTGCCAATAACCAAGAGTGCATTGTCATGATCAAAGGATGAAACACATGCCAAAAATAGGTGAAAATCTCTAACAATTTATTAAAGTAAATAATAACCATTTTCATATGGTCAAATACAAGCAACCAAGGAAGTACACTCCATAATTTGTGTGATGTTGCCACACCATACACAATGTTTGGCTCATGAATCTTTGGTGCATATGTTCAATATGAGCTCCAAATGAGCTAGTAACTACATAACACATAAATAAAAAGAGGCAGGTCAAGTTAAATTTCACAAGTAACTGAAAAAAATGACTAAAAAGTATGAATGTGGTGATGATAACCACAAAAAAAATTTGTGATTTCTCTTTAGAATGAAGGCCCGAAATCTTGTTGCAACCAACTATCCAACTATAGGACATGTCTTGCAAAAGGCCAAATGATGGTGGGAATAAGAACTTGCCAGCCCCAATGATAGGTAGTATGTCCCATGCACATGTGCTTCATGAAGGAAATGCCAACAAAAGATAACATCAAAATGTTGTTACAGAATATCAAACATACAAAAGTAAAAAAACATTTCAACATTAGTTGTTATAAGAAATTGTGTTAGAAGGTGTTCAATTGGTCAGAGTTCAAACAAGATGAATGAAGTGCAAGCAAAATACCTTAAAGTAGAAAAAGAGTTAGCACTAATAGAACTATGAGGCAAATGAAAAAAATAAGCACAAATGTTCCATGCCAATTTACAATGCCAATCACTCATTAGGCATCAAGCAAATGTCATTACCTTCCTTGAAACAAGAAACTAAAAGCCAAGAAGGTTACCTAGTTCATGGATTGACCATATACATGTTTGGTCCTTCCCAAAGAAGTACAATAAAAGAAGGTATCATATGTAGAGTAACAGATGTAACAATGTTTGTGTCTATAAGAAGTCCAAAGAATTGATGGTAGAGAGAACACAAATGTAACAAATAAATGTAGTGTCGAAAAATCTTTATCTTGAAATCAATTAGTAGGTTCATACTTTTCCATTGTAATCATTGTAACAAGTCCAAAGAATTGATGTTAGTAAAAATATAAATGCAACAAACAAACACTAAGAAGATCTCTATCAAGAAGTTGATTGCTACATACCATGGAGTTGGTCCAATGTCCTTCTCCACCACAATGATTCGTTGCATGTAATGACCAAAAATAAAAATGCAAGACTCCATTTCTTCCATTTATTTGAAGTGCCATAATTGGTCTTCTGGATCCAAATTTCACCCTTCCATTGTTAATTCAAGTTGCAAAAAAAAAAAATGGGTTAACATTTTATTTAAAATTGTATTCTGAAACAATTATTACTACAGTATATACAATGCAACTCACCACATGCAAAAAGAATCCTGCATGATCCAATGTTATCTCCACATGCTAATCATTGTGGTGTGGTCCTTAATTTCATGATGAAAGAAACTATTGCATGCACTATAGCAAATCCAAATGGATCATTCCCATCTGTTCACCAAGAGTCATTGGCAAAGGCAAGGTTCAACCTCACTTGTCATTCGTTGATCTCAGCTGTAGTGGAACCTCTTCTTGGTTTGCTAATATGAAGATGATGATAGAGCTTAGTGCATAGGTGTCCAATGTTCTTGCCCTAGTAATTTTGCAAATACCGCAGAATTAACTTTTGTAAACCAAGCTTAGAATGCCCCATTGTTGTTGTAGAAGTTTTTTGGCATTTACATTTGACAAATCTATGTCAAATGCACATAACATTTCATCTTTGATTGCAGTAAATTTACAATAAATGGAATTATGTGCTCCAAATCCAAGTATCAATCATCAGCTATGAATTTCCTTTTGTGCTACAACAAAAAAAGATTGTTAGTAAAGTTCAAAGTGTAACTAAATTGTTCATCCACATGTGAAAAGAACACTCACATGAGGTTACCTTGATGTATTGCCAATCGACGAATTCAAAAAGTTTTTAAAAAAATTCCATGGCAAGAATAATATTATGACTCAAATCATTAATTTGTTTCCTCTGCTCATCTATATCCTTTTTTAGATTTTGCAGTAACATACATTCTATTGCATTTAGAGTCACATGATTTGCATTAAGTTCTTGTTGATTGTCCTTTTCATGACCAAAAACACTATCTAAGGAAGACTCATGTTGATCAAGTGGAGATTCCTCAAATATTAGTCGATGTCAATTAAGGCATGTGATATCTCCACATTTGCATGTCCTGTGAATGAAACATGGTGGATATAACAATGTTGAACTTGAAGCTCTTGTGACCTCCACCTTTAGAATCCACAAAAAATGCAATCACACTTTTACAAAGTATCTCAAAACAAACCTAAGAGTGCAATTGTCAATAACAATAAGAGCAAGCCATTCACACACACACACACAAACTTGATACAAACACATTTTATGTCAAGGCATACCTCAAACATTAACACATATTGCCTTGACACAAACTACCTTCTTCTTCAAACATTAAACAAATATTATATATCCATTCACATTTTTACTTAAACAACTTTTGCAACAATCAATATTCACCAAGATAGGTTACTATAGAAGAGAACAAAAGCTTTCATAACACTTTGCTATGAATGTTACAATGTAGCAAATTTGGCAAACAAATCTTGGTTGTGCAAAACATGAGGTCCCCTACCTATTGTCTCACTTCATCCTTCTGGTCACTCCAAAATTCATCGGATTTGTTTGAGAAAGCTTAACATAATAGGTTTTCTTTGTTAATAGGTTTACAAGCTCCATTGAATTCTTTTGGCTCTGCTTTGCGCACATGAAAATCCTCCCAAGCTTGTTTTTTGTTCCCACAAAAAAACATAAAAACATAGCACATGTTCATAAACAATAAACTATAGAACATTGCTAACTAAGTGACAAATACAAATGAAAATTAAGATTCAAATTAAAACATTTATCATATTAGAATTATGCTAAGCAGCTAATCAGCATGTTGGACAAGATTATGAGTTTGAAAGCAAATTATAGATAGAAATTGTTTGTGCACGAGAGATTATGTTTGAGCTCTCGCCCCTGATTGAAGATGTGCCCTATGTTAAAAGAAATTGAAGTTGTACATAGAACGTTGTGATGATACACTTAGAGCTGTTGTGTGCATTAATCACAAGGCATACACTATCAATCACAACCTCTTGCAAAGAAACAAGCTTCAACTATTTTACACCATTTCAAATTCCCACAATCTATCAACACCTTCCCCCTTGCGTTGATGCTAACCATCGAAAGCACATTGTAACAAATAACAACTCCTTTTCAATTTTGCAAAAAAAATCAAATGGGATTCAAATGGGAGAGCATTGTGGCCATGGAATTGACATAGACAAGTTAGATTTAGATGGACACAACCTAAATTGGATGTAAATATTGGATGTAAAGTTCGCATGCATTTCATCTAAATACATTGTTAAACTAAATCAACATTGGATGCAAAGTTTGGATGTGGGCAAATGTGGAAGAAGCACGGGGTGATTATTGGAACAAGTCACGCTGACGCTACTCGCCAAACACAAATGGAACGCTACTACTGACAATGCTCGCCAAACGCAAATGGAATGTTACTGATCATGTTGTTCACCAAACATAGATGGAATGCTACTGATCATGTTGCTCGCCGAACACAGATGGATGCGATTGATGTTAAGACAAAAAAGTTGTAGAAGCTGGAGAGTCATGCTCGGCGCACGCGCTGCACATTGCATGCAGAATGTGAACTAGAAGGATGCTGTCTGGACCCTTGCACCGACCAGACAACCATGTAGGCACAGAGAATTTGAAAGCTTGGGAATCATGGGTGTGTTGGCTTTGCATATCCAGGATTCGTCGAAGGATGATGCTTAGGCCGAAGGATGTTGCGATTCTGCAAGCAAAACTAGCAACAATGCTCATCCACACGGGTTTCGACGAGCACCTATAGTGATCTCTCACCACGTCGACTAGACCTTGCAGTGTCTGCACCCAGAGGATGAAAGTGCGGAGTTTGGGCGATCCAGAGGGAGCATGGAGAAAATGTTAGTCACTACGGATCTTGTCGTGGAAGCTGATAGGGTGCACTCTAAGATGAGAGGAGTTGGAGTCCAAGGCTCCCTTCTTCATGTGCTTGTTGCAGCAAGTCCCTACCGGTTGACATCTACAGCAGAGTGTAAAGCTTTTTGAGAAAAATGTGAGGGATCAAACAAATGCAATGCCAAAAAAAAATGTTGGAAACTCTTAAAAGTCCTTGCAGTGAAAGTTTACAGATTGAGCATCAAGAACAGAAAGAGTGATGATCTTCCTGTCCAGCCATCTTGGATCTAGGGATTCATGTCCGCAATCAAAGTGAAGATCACAGTGTGTTTGGTGGAGAGATTTTTCTCTACAAGTCTCAGGGATCTACAATGTGTGTTTTGGCAGCCTCAAGGTCCCAATGGATGCACAATGGGATAATGCAGGGATAATTCATGGACAAGCATGCTAGTGGTGGCCAAGCTTTGCATAACCTTGAAGATGAATGCAAGAGTGCTAGAAGTATAGTTCAGCAAACTTCCTTGCTTTGACAAGCTCCTTGTACTTGCCTTCTAGTTGACTCTGTAAGAATGTAAAACATCTCAATGTCAGTGATTGTGTGAGCAGAAGATTTGTTCTTGCACTGAGAAAAGGGGGACCAATAATTGTGCTCAATAGCAAGAGTGGAGGAAGCAATGGGGTTGCACTTAAGAGGAGAGATCACTTGCAGTGTTGCAACATTAGATTTCAATGCAGCTATCTTGCCACTAAGAACTTGTTGAACTGCCTCCTGAAGCCACATGTGGAATACAAAAGTTATCAGTATTGCTAAGCAAAAACTATGAACCAGCTCGTGTCATTAGCCTTGGTCCCAACATAAATGCACTGACCTTTTCTTGTAAGAGAACTTGCTCCCTATTTGTGATATTGGCATGAAATGACATTACAACTGTCTTGTGCCTTTCAATTTCCTAGAGCATTAAAGGACAAATTGTTAGCCAAAAAGTTTTGGAAGAAGACAACATCAACATCTTGTCCAAAATAGGAGGTCTGAAAATCATTTATTGCATCCACCTAGACTGCTTCTTCTTTTGTAAACTCCAATGCCCTTGATTCCACATTGAACTTTGTTTGGATTGATTCCACCTGAAAGTAATAAATTTCATTTTGAGTCAAACATGTTGAGTAGGGTATCTTCCAGATCTTTATCAAAACTTCAAATTGAAGAGGGTAGTAGTTGGCATGTCCAAGCTTGAATAACATATGTGAGCTTTTATGCTTTTCTGTATCAGTCTCATTTTGCTAATACCATTTTCAATAACTCGTTTAAAAGAGATAGGTGCATTTTTGATCAATTTCTGCATGTCATCATGTGGACATGACAAGTGCAATGTACCTCCATCAAGGATGACCATGGCTTTGGAAAAACCCAATGTTTGGGCTTGCTGTTCATCTAGTATCTAGAACCTCCCTAGACTTATAGTTACATCCAAGCTTACCCAAATGCAAGAATTTGGAATATTCCATCCTATACCCACACCCCCAGAATATTGGATTATTGAAAGGATGGTTGTTACCATCTTCACTCCAACAAAGTAAGCAGATACCAGCAAGACATACATGCAGCTCCTTCACAAAATATGAGGCTCCACAGCTGAAAATAAAAAGCCTAAAATTCAATCCTGAAAGAAACATTCACAATTCTCTTGCCAACAAAATCCTTCACACCAAAAAACATTTTTTGCTTGTGGTCCTAAATCAAAAAATGCATTGCACCCACCTTGGTACCACATACAGAGTATAGTAGAAATGCCAAAGCATTCTCCTGCCAATGCTCCCAATGCCAACAACTTCACATTTTTCATCTCCCACCTCTGTCCTCTATCAACAAACACAAATCCTTGTGGAATTACTAACAACCAACTGACTTTTGATATTCTACAATACACAATCATAACAAGAAAAATGTGACAGTACACCTCCACTATCAAGCTCACTAAATTACCTATTATAAAGTAACATTGGTTACATGGTGAAGGATATCAACGTGGATCAAAAGTCAAATTATACTTTGGACTATTCATGTATATATATACCATATATGTGTGTGTGTACAAGGGTAAGAAAACAAATATTCTACCATGATTTATTCTGATCTATTGACTGCAAACTCCCAAAACCCAAATGCAAGTTCACCACTCTTGGTTCATTCTGTGCTAAATCTCAACAATTGAAAAATCATTACTCATCTATGCCATTCATATGGTCAATCTTTGGCCTACTATAACTTCACATTAATTGCATTGACCTTCAACCTAAGCACTGAACTTTGACTGGACTACAAGCAACAAAAGAACCTTCATACCTTCATGAGTTCTTCAAGAAGACGAGGAGTGAGTTGAAGTGCATGTTGGAAGTTAACTCACAAAACAACAAGCATTTTTATACATTCTCTGGTTAGATGAGCCAGAAGCAACAGCTCTATCCATTTCTCCACGCATTCAACAATCAAACACTACAACATATTGCAGAGAAGTTATAGATGGTGCCCTGATGATTTGCCCCCAACTATCACATTCACTATCACTGTTCTTTAATTCTTGACATTCTGAACACATTTAAGTGCCATGGAAAAGACTTATAAGATTTTGTAAGAAGACACATTATGGAATGCAATTAGAGCCTTATAAGAGTTGCTCATCACAAGGTGAACAATAGTGATAATCTGCCATGACTACCCACTGACTTCATCAACTCCCCATGGTGGGTTTAGATAAGTATATGATAATCAACCAAAGGTCTGGAGAAACCATTATACAAAATCCCCATCTTGAGTTTCTGTTGCATTTCTAGAAGCAACGAGAAGACTCAATCATAATGGGTAGCACTCAAGAGACATAGTTAATCAAAAAAGTCAGTAGTATCCTCATTCGAGCTGCACAAGCTTCATTTCAGCTTAGCTTGTCCCTGTAGTGAAGATATTATATTATGGTTGACGTTCATAGACAAGTCAAAAGTGAAACACATATCCAATTCTTCCTACAATTGCACAAAGAAACTTTGCAACATGGTAAACTCTAGAAGTAGAAAATGGCAACCAAGTGTGACTTAATGTCTCTTTAGCCTAAAGGCCACTGCCTCCTCTTTCCAGGTAGACACTTTCAAGTTGATGTGATTGCCTTCTCATCCTAAGGACTCACAAGCTTGTAGGTACCACACATTAGAAGACTAATTCAACTATTGACCCCACTGTGGTTGTGTTCACTATTGTGGGGAGGCATATACCATGACATAGTTGTGATTTGAACCCACTATTTAACAAAGTGGCCAGTCATATCAAATTGATGCTTTGTAACATAAAACTTATTGCATTATTCGAAGCAAAACCTAAACTAACACTAGCAGTTAAGATTGTGACCACAACATTGTGATTGTCATTGAAAAAGAATTAGACTGTCACCTCCATCATGCATGGCAGTGATTATAAGCTACCAATCCTCCCTAATGACTGCATCATCTTCTGATGGTGATGTGGATACATTAACATGCTTCAAAGACTGAAAAAAATAACAAAAAAAAATTCTGCATTAAAAGCTTGCATCCCATCTCTTGAACCTAACAGAAAAGTGAGCAATGAGGTTCACTAACACTTTATGGGCATAAATATTGAAATCGGAGCCTTCACTTGATCTTTGTGCAATCCAGATATTCCAGCTCTGCAAGATGTTCTAACTCAAACTTTAATTTCTGATTTAGGAAGCGTCAAAGGTGAATGCAAGTCTAGCACACTCTTTATTTTGCTTAAATTCTTGACGGCAACACTCATTTGGATTGAGTGGAATCCTGCATTGGGGATTTACCTAAATATTGTTAGGTCTAAACCCAAAGGTCTTTACCCAAAATATTGTCAGGTCTAGACCCAAGGGTCTTCACCTAACAAAGTTGTGCCTAATTTCAGTCAGGCATCCTCTAGCCTCATCTTAATTAGGAAACCTTACAATTAGGTCATTTTCTGTGGATGGTAGATTAACACAAATGAAGAAAAAATTGCTATAGAACACAGGGAGTCCTTTATGTGTAGCACTGTCCTTGCCTACACATGGTCATCACTCTCACTATAGTGGTGTGCCGTAGGCCAGAACCTTTAGAACGATAGTGTCATAAGCTTTTTTTCATACAAGTGTAGTCATTTTCATGGCAATCTTATACATATAGGACGAGAATCATGAGTCTAAAATAGAGGAGCTATCAAATAAGGGATCCACCTAGCTAGGAAATTGAACAGGCAAGACGGGGGGGGGGTGGAATAAGAAGGTTGCATTGAGAACTTACATCGTACTACAGTTTGCAAACTCATCCCGAGGTTGATCTTATCAGGCATGGCGAAAAAATTTCAACAAGAAACGGTTGTCTTTTGAAGCCCTCCCTTCAAACACGTTACAAGACCTTGAATGATCTTCATAGCATACCGCAACATTAAACAAAGCTTACACAAGCACAGGACCAGAATTGGAGTCTAGATTGAAAACGCATCGGGTGAGCATTGCTTATGATGAACTTTCATCAGAATAACGAACTACAAAATGTGTCTATCATACACACCCACACAAAGCAATGAAACAAGTGACTGCTACAAAAATCAAAAGACACAAAATGTCCAAAGCGATCTAGAAGCAGGAAACTCTTACCAAACAAAAAATCAGAGTGACGATCATGTATGGGCATCAATGCAAAACAAAAAGCCTCTAGCCAATTTCTTAGTCACGGATGATGTTATCAACAGTGATGATGAGAAAGCAAAAAAACTAGTCTTATGCTTCAAAAGACAATGTTTTCAAACCTGAGACGACGATTTAGCAATGCAAACAATGAGCAAAGTTGTTTTGATTGCACTTCATGACATACTTTGGAATCAGCAGGCAGTGATGCAGATAGCAATAATCTATTCCACAACGTGCGCTAAGACAAGGCATGTGCATCGGGGAAAAGTATCGCTCAATGGGTTTAGGTTGAAAGGGGAAGACTCTCAACATATAAGAAAAAAATAATAGTTTGGAACATCACAACTCCATAGATCCAGAATTGGATGAACAGATTTAGGTACTTCTGTTGCACTTTGAGGTTTTTGGTTGCTCAGTTCAAAACTCAATTCTTGCATGACGTCCTATTCACTGGGAAGACAAGAGAATTGTGGAAAGAGTTAGGGATCAAGTAGAGATTCTTTTCTTCGATTTCTTTGATTATTTCTTAGATGACATTGGAGTTTTAAGTAGTGATGATACTTTCACAAGATGCAAGCGCGTGGAGGTTACAGCCATTTCTCAAGAAAGTCATCATTGCACTCTAGTTGTGTTAGATAAAAAGATTTAGAGATTACAATATTGTGCAACAAGAACATTGATGCAAAAAAACAATCTCCACTCTTTTTTTCACTAGGTTCTTAAGAATCAAACCTCCTTGTTGTTGTTGCTTGCTTTTGCCCTACCTAAAGTTCTCTCACATCTTTCTCACACAAAAGAGAATACATTACTACCATTTCGAAGATTTCATGGGAAAGATTTCAGAGAGAGCAGATCTAGCTGAATTTCTTCTTTTTTCGTGCCTTGCCTACTTTTCACGAACTTTATGTGCTAGAGAGTGTGTTCTCATCCCCACATTTGGAAATATTTTCTTTGAATTTAGATTATTGCCACTTTTGTTAAGAGAATTTGCTTCTTTTGTAGAGAAGGTGATCCATTTGAGCTTTGGTAGATTCGGTGCTTTTCATAAGCAACATCGAACAACATAACAAAAGCAATTTTTGGTTCCAAGTTCCAAGTATGCCATTACGATTGTTGCTTCGATTTTTGGATGCATAATGATGATGCATTTATCTGCAACTAAATTTGTGAAAACAAGAGTTCAAGATTACAGTCTAGTATTGTTTTTATGAATATCAATTCTTTTTTTTTGTTGATTTCACCATCTCCTTCCTCGAGCTGCAATCTTGGTTTTCATGTGCTTTGTTATGCTAGAAATTGTCTTACACATGTACCCCACCTTAAGGTCCTCCATGCATTTGGTCATCATCTTGCATTAGTTTTTTTCTATTACTTTCCTCCTCTTGGCCATTGTTGATGAAATAGATCCAACACATTACTAGTAGGGAGGCATGATTATTGGTGAGTTTCACTAGTAGAAAACCCCCCCTTTTGCAATTACGTTTTTAACTATTATTCAATTACAAACAAAGTAAAAAACTACACATATAATTGCAATTTTTTTTATAACTAAGAAATATTTTTTACAACTGTTAACCAATAATGTCAAAAAGTACAAGTCAAAAGTGAAATTACAGTCGAAAGTGTATGCCACATGTCAACACCATAACAATAGCCACTATGTGCCACTACTTGTCAATTTAGTTGAAAATTATTCTACCAATATAATCAAAGGATCTTGTCAACTACATTTGACTAATGGATGAACTTCATCTACGAACTAAACATGATATCAACCAAAAATATAATCATGATGGATTGATGAACATTACCATGATAACTACAAATTAATTGCATTAGACTTGCATAGTAGTTGTTCCCACATAGTTGTAAATGACTTGCATGAGTTGCATATGCATATGGTTTCACATACAATGAGTTACATTTGTTGCAACTGATGCAACTTGTCCAATAACATTCATTCTTAAAAATATGTTGAATTGCAATGAGTTGCAAATGGTCATTGCAACTTAGAAACCCAATTGCAAGGTTGGTTGCAAATCACCCCATTTTTTCATTATGAATGTTAGTTTCTTTGCCAAATAAATCTTGGGGATTCTAGGGTCACAAATTGAAACTACACATGTGTTTAGTCTTGTTAGTGTGTTACTTGACAATTTTGAAAATGATGTAGGTTACAAGTGGATAATTTAAATTGAATCATCACCATGGTGAAGAACTAGCTTGATAATTCATGTTTGAATTGTTCACAACATAAGGATTTAATAGACTTTTTGAAAGTTTAATTTTCATTGGCTGAAAATACTTATGATTTGATTGAAGAATCAAATTATTTTGAACAATTAAAATTGGACAATGATTAATTTGGCAAGGTGAGCTCAAAATTTGTTGTTTTTTTTTGGGATTGCAAAACTTAAATGATAGCTACATTTTAAAGAACTAACAACTTGGTCATTTTGTTCATATAAAGGTTATTTATAAAACTCATCAAGAGTAGGGATGGCTTTTGGTTGTGGTGTGTGTGTTTATGGGTTAGGTGGGGTGTATGCAAGGTGTAGTTGGGGCAAGAAACTTGTGTTGCATTGGGTAAGATTCTTTAAAAAATTGAAGTTCAACTCCCCCACAAATTATTGGTTTTGCATATATTTTTCTGCTCTTGTGGGGCAAGTCTATGATAAGAAAATTAATTCCAAAGCTAGGGATGTATTCCTAACTTTTGTACATATCATGTGATTAGTTTGAGTTTGAAAATTGTTAAATACATATCCGCTAAATGAAAAAACTAATCAAATGTATTCTTATTTTTCTTATGCATATCCTTATTAATTTTTTGGAGAATATTGCATATAGGTAACTTAAGTAGTGCTTCAAATTTTCATATTTGGGCAACACTAGTTTCAATCAATGCTTGGCAATTATTTTCAAATACTTGTTGGTTCTAGATTTTTAAAATATTCCCAAAAACAAAAAAATTGTGGGTTTCAATTCCTTGAAAGAAAATCAAAATGAAAGAATTGCTAGTCCAAGTTGTTTCAAAACCCTTAAAAAACCTATGGTTTTTATGGAAAAATTAACAATTTTATGGCTAGTTTTTTTTTTTTTTCAAAAAATGAAAATCATGGTTGCGTATACCAAAACCAAATTTTTGATGATTTGAAAACCATGCTTATGAACTTTAAGAATCTATGTAGGCTACATACTTGGGCTACCTATTAGCTTGTAGTAAACATTTTTGCAATAAATTTTGGGGTAACAAGTAAATAGGGTATTTGATGATAAAAAAAATTCAAAATTGGTAGTGTTGTTTAATGGATTTGGATTTTGAAACAAATCAAGGATGACCTTTTGAAATGTCCCCTTAAAATCTAGTTAGGAAGAGGATCAAATCAAGGATTAGGATAAGGGGAAATCATTGCAACAATTGTGTGAAAGTAGAGACTCAAAGACAATGACATAAAAGGGGCAAAACATAAATCTTCATATCTTGCAGTAAAGTTATATTCACTTTTTGATTTCCTATAGTGAATACTTTTCTTTTGTAATGCATCTTGTAGTCATTGTATTTTGTGACTATTGTATAAGGTAGCCCTTGGTAGCTCGTAGGTAGCCTACATAACCCATAGGCATATGGTATCCCATAGATAACTTACATAGTCCCTATGGTAGGCTAGTAGAATTCCAAGTGTCCATGGGGCTATAAATGGTACACATTTTGCCATAGCTAAACTTACAAGGTCATTCAATGAAGATTATTACTACCACAAGACTAGATGTTGTAGCATGTTGATGATTGGAAGCAATTCATTGATTCATTTGTGAGAGAACTTGAGAATGTCAATGATTCATGGGTTCTTCAAAGATTTGGTCTCTATGCAAGCACAATACCATAAATTGTTTAATCCAAAAAGAGGTTATCAAGATGGCATCCCTTTTTATTTGTTTGGGGGTAAGGGCTACCCTCTGATTGATTAGATCATGATACCATGAAAAGAAGAGGAGCATAACATTCTCAAGAGATTGTACAATAAAAAAACACAAGGGGAAGGTCTATAGTTGAAAATGATTTTGGAATTCTTAAAAAGACATTTCATGAACTTCACGAAAAATTTGATGTACATGTTACTATTGTCCTTGACAAGGTGACTTGTTGTTGTATATTGCATAATATGTTCCTTGGATGCAATGAAATAGACATGTAAAACATTTTGTAGACTTTAGAATTAAAAGCGATTGTAGATGAATATATGATGCCCCAAGTTGGAAGGTGATAGAAAAGAAAAAACACCATGATGCAAAATCATGCACTTGATGAAAGGTCTTTAGTTATTGAAAGACATGAGACATCTAGAACGTAATGACATGCAAATCTCAAAATAGGTTTTGTTTGACAAATAAACATAGTTTGAAACATGTATTGTAGTTCAAATTTCATCCTCAATTGAAAATGCTTGAACAAATTGTCATTTGAATTATGAATGATTGAGCTAGAAATGAAATATAGAATCGATTGAAAAACTTTATATAGTCCTAATCAAAGTTTCAATTGCTCTTCAAACTTTTCTTTGTAATTCACTTGCATGCATCTATCTTCTTGTGTGTGTTGGTGTGCAGGTCAGTTGGAGGATGTTTTGATTGGTCATCTTTTGCAACATCATCCCGATTACATTGGTGAAACCAATCATGCCTTTTTGCATGTTATTAATTTTTGCATCTCTCAATTTGTAATATTACTCTAGTTGTTCATCTTGAAGTTTCTCTTATGCCAAAGGCAATCATTATTCAATTTCAAGGTTAACCTGGTGAATTTTGTCAATTGATGCAAACTAACATTTCATTCTAGTTCCAGCAAAATGACATTCAGACTTTCTAAATCTCAGCACCAAAAGTCTCTATGGTTACTCTCAAGCTGGTAATTATTACTCTAGCTGCACCATGATGGAGAGATGACAAAATTGTTCACATGGGATGGGTGAATTTCAATCCTACTTGTAAAACAATCTCAATTTCACCCGATATGTTAACAGTGAAAATCTTCAACCAAGCTCTTGATTTGCAACTATCACTAGTTGCATCTCTGAAGATGAGTCCGGAATTTGCTGAATTGTCATGCAGGAGAAGGTTTTGACTGATGAGATATTTTCCTGAATCTTCACTATCCTCTGTTGAGGCCAGTATCTCAAGCTACCTTCAAAAGGGTGTCAACATAGACCCATTTCCTCCATGTATTTAGATTTGTAGTTGGTTGCTAGCAGTGTAATTTTGTTGTCTTGTTGAACTTTTCAACACAAGTTGTTACACTGCCCCCCCAGAAAATGGTGGTATGTTGAAGATGATGAGCATGAAGATAATGATGATTACCATTTGTATATGAATAGTGAATTTAGATTAGTGTGAGCAAAGGGTGTATTTGCAAATCATGGATTCCAAGGGGATCATAGAAGCAGAAGAAGATGGAGGTGTAAATTGGAAATGACTGAAAAAAATTCATAACCATCCTTGAAATTGAAGTACAGCAATAGCATGAAAATTTTCAGTCATATTGGCCTCAAGATTTCTGTTGGGATTAATTGAAATGTTTGCTGTCCATAGCTGAGGGCCAAAGGTTAATCAACCAAGAATTGGTGACTTAGCTGATCCAGCAAATTTGAGCCAGGTAGGTGCAAAGATTCTTAAATCCAGGAAAACCCAAATAGAGAAATTATTTCTCCAAGGGTCTTGAGGATCCTTAAGGGTTAAAACAAAAGAGCACATTTTTGGATCTCTTGAAACAAATATACCCATTCCATAGATACTTGAACTGGACCCCAACCCCCAAGCTTGTTAACCCTACAAAATATTTCCATAGAACTGTCACTGAGCCAGGGAGCATAACTACCCCTGTTTTGAGTCCATCCATGGATGCCTCAAACCACATAACTCTGGCTTCCTGTGCCAGTTGACTTTAGCATTGGGATAGCCTTTCAAATGGGAAATTGTCTACAATAGAGTATGCTCTTGAAGTGAAGGTTTTGTTGCAAAATGTCAATCTTTGAATTGTCTTATTACATTAAATCAGTAGCCCGCCACTTTAACAATTGAGAACCAAAGTTGAGTCATAGGAAAATTGTAAATTCCATGCAGAATTCATGAAGAGAATTTTTTCCTTGTCTATTTGGAAATATTATTATGCTCATTGTTTGGGCTCCTTTGAAGCTATTTCCAAAAACATGTGGAGGCTGACAAACCGCAAGCTTATTGCCTAATTTGACATGCAAACAGAGACACACTAAAAGGCAGAGGAAGAACTAGAGCCAAGACTATCACATGCTGAACCATTCCTATGGTTTTTTCAATTTCTGGAGGACAATTTGAATGCCAAAACTCTAAATGGTATTGGAGCAAATGTTGAATTATACCTCTACTGAATTGAAGCTCTGATGCTGCATTTTACACCTGCTAAAATCCTGAGTATTGGATTAAATGCTGGCAATAATGCAGGAGGAGGATTTTCAAAGTGAGTTGTCCCTACCCACAACCTATTCCCCTTCCAAAAGCAAATCTAGCAGCAAAAGGAAACTTGGGCATTAACAAATTAAACCTAATTGCAAGAATGCTCAAATCGTGTCAAGAAAGGAATTAATTTGTGTTATTTGACATAAATAAAATTTCAAATTCCTTCCCTCTAAACCCTATAGAACAAAAGCTTGTTGAACAAGACTGCGATGGATTACCATCACAACAATGTTACATTTCCCTTTGGAGACTACCTTAAAAGTTTCATGTTTTTGTAGAATGATGTGCAATTATGCAAGGCAATGCTCACTTAATTCATTTGTGAAACTTTGCGGTTGCTTGTGCAGGGGAAGTGAAGGTGGTAGTGGTGGGGAATGGAAATGTAGGAAAAACAAGCATGATTCGTCAATTTTGCAAAGGGCAATATTGCAACAATTATAAGAAAACAATCGGTGTGGACTTTCTTGAGAAGCACCAGTAAACAAAAAAATCTCTCTTCTCCATTCCATACAAATTGAGAAATGGAATGTAAATAAACAGTAATAAAATCAATACAAAATTTTGCACTGCCTCTCCTGAGACAATGTTCCCCTTTGATTTGTGGTAGGGGATCTTTGTAACTCATTCCAGTCTGTGCTTTTGGTAACTTGTAAAAAGCCTACCCCTGTCAGGGGTCAGTAGCAGTGAGATGAAGATGCTCTTGTTTACAATTGCCTGATGTGGAATTTTCCCCCCTCTCTCTCTCTCTAGCTTAGGGTTTGGGATGCATACATTTTTGCAATATGGTTCTCAAAGAAAAGCTTATGTTGTGACTTTGTCAGGTACATAAAAGGACTTGAGGAAGAGGTGAAGCTCATGTTATGGGACACAGCAGGCCAAGAGCAATTTCATGCAATGACTCGTGCATATTACCGAGGTCTTTTCTTTGTAGTTTTGCTTGGTCAAAGTAGGTGCATGGTTATGGGGGGAAATTATGCTTTGAAATGTACAAACATACCTAGATGATCATGTTAAGAAAAAAAACTATAAATTGTGCTATGAAGCTACCAAAATGGAATCAAATGATATAAACATATGACAATCTGCTCTTATGTAGGTGCAAAGGCAGCCGTGCTAGCATTCTCCACCACCGATAGGGCATCATTTGAGGCAATTTCAATATGGAAACACAAGGTTGTTCCTGTCCTAGTAAACATGTATAGATCCTCCAACATGTGACATTCTACACAAGGATCAACTATGTACTAGGTTTGTTATTTTGATTGAAGGGTGTGCTGATCAACACCTTTTGCCAAACTGTGAGGTGGGAACACGTGAAGTTGTAAACCTATCAGGAGCTGACTTCAGCAAACATTTAGCATACATATAGGTAGTGACAAATTATTGAGAAGCAATAATCATGAGAATATGGATTTGGGGGATTCAGCTGCAACCTAATTAGTGTCCCTGCATACTCATTTTTACTAAGTCATGATCTTGGTCTCCATAAATACCCTAAACTACATGTACATTTTATATAGGTCGAAGAAGAGTGTGGGATCGTACCAATGGTATTGGTGCAAAATAAGGTCGATCTGCTTGAACATGCTGCTGTTTCAAGGTAGAGTCATTATATCTAATGTTGCAATTTTTATTTTTTTGTAAATCCAATGGTTGACATTTGGCCAATTTTCATTTTAAATCCAGATAATTTTAGGACAACCTTTTGATATTGAGGTTAACTTGCCAATATTTACATGTTTTTCATCAACTGCTATAGGCAAGAAGCAGAAGCTTTGGCAAGTGACCTAGGGCTTCGATTTTATCGCATTTGTGTGAAGCAGAATCTCTATGTTTCAGAAGGTCAGTCATTCCAACTCTCTATACAAATCTCACATTTGATATTTTGCTTTTGGGCAAGCTAATAAGTCCAATTGCCAACATCAAATGCATTGTATATCAAGCTAAAATATTGCCAGTTGGTATGTTAAAATGTCAAAAAAATTCATTAGAAACACCCTTTATAAATTTTTGTAGAGCTAATATTATCTAAAAGGATACTTGCATGTTTTCCTTGTGGTTAACATTCCTCCAAGTCCATCATAATAATGTTTGGTTAGCATGGAGTTGCAGTGTTTGAGTATTTAGCAGAGATGTACCTACAAAGAGATGCATGCAGCTTGCAATACACTCCTCGTTCAATCATAGGTCCATTACTTACTCGATCCTTGTTTAATGAAAATATCATACATAAATAGCTAACCATCACTCATATAATGCATCAATCCTCTACTTATTTATTGCAAGACTTCCAAGAGAGAATGTACAGGAAATGTGGTTCACAATTTCATATCCACAACTTGGATACTTCAAGTGAAAGGTGTGAGGTGCAGGAAAGCCACCAACTATACAAGCAAGCCTAAAACAACCTCAAACACCAAAAGTTGTGAATGTTGTGGACAGCACATGTTCTGCTCCAACAAAAGTGACAAGCTTGAAGAGACATCGCACTTGCAGATCTCGAATGATTTCCAATTGTTCCATTCAATAACAAAACAATGTGCCCCATGTTTCTTGACTTTAACTTCTGATATTCCTTTATTTGCACATATTTTACTGTAATGTTTGGATGCAAACACTAAATCTTCTCAAGATCAACAAACGACTTACTTTTTATAGTCTTAATTTCTGGAAACCAAAACTTTTTAGTTTCATTACATGATCATGAACAACACTTTATTTTGTTCTTCTTATGCCCACCATGAATTTAACATCCAAATTTGCAATGTAGAACACTCATTCATATATTTAAAAATATTTAAATAGAGCAGAATTGAACAATGACATCAAAATTCAAATGTCAAAATATATTTTTGAAAATAAAGATGTCTTCATATTTGTGTGGTTCCAAAAATAAAAGTTTAAAGGTCCTTTCCATCAAAATTATAAAATTTCCTTCTCCTTAATTGGGAGTATGTAATTGAGACTAATTGGGGACCCCTTGGGACTAGGAATTTTAAACTTTCATGGGGTTAACCAACATAGCACTTGTCATGTATTTGTTTCTTGACAGCCATGTCTACAAAATGTTGTACATTTAATGATGAATTCCACACATACACGTGTGGATTGTCCACCACATGAGGTTTTTCAACCAAAATACCTGATTAAATGAACAATAGACCAACTATTTCATTTATGTGCATACATGTTAAGTAACTTGACACTCAAGAATATCTCATTGATCATTTCTAACAGGATCTAGGAAATTTTCACATATTTTGGGAGGAGGAGGCCTTGTGATGGGCATCTTTGATTGGTCCATGGCCAAAAAAATTGGGCCATCAAATTGAGCTACCCAACACTAACTTTTTGGTGATGGGCCAATCAAAGATGCTCATCACAAGGCCCTCACTCCCCAAAATAGAAGCCCGATGCCTTCCCTTTGGCCCCCTTTTTATAAGTACATGCAAGGGGAAAGGTGCCTAAACAATAGGAGACACATAAAGGTGCTTTATTGGTGCTTGAGAAAGACAAGGACTCAACGAGGAGTAGTGAAAAAAAAAGGAAAAAAAGGACAACATACTAGAGTGTGAAGAATAGAAATTTTTTGAAGGGTTTCTATTCTTCACACTATTTATGACCATTTTTGACTTGGGCTAATGACAGGTTATGGGAGTATGGGTGTATATTCTGATTCATAATACATTGCCTAGGGTCAGTTTCCAAATGAACAAAACGAATAATTTTCCTTTTTAAAAAAAAATTCTCTTTTATGAATTTGAAATTATTATTTTTTCATCATCTACTATGATTGTCATAAGAGGAGTGAAATTATTCGAATTGTAGCCTATGACATTGTCAATGGGATTGGCATCTGAGAATTGTATTTTCGCATCCAGGTCTGCATCTCGTGCAGGCCAGAGAAAGGAACTTGGGTGGAATTTCTTTTCAGATCCTTGGCAGTGGTGGGAGCATAGATAGATCAGAGAAGGGAAGAAATTAAGAATTGGGGAGAACTGCTCTCTTGTTGATCAAGGAAGACAATATAGCTTTCTTGGTTGTAATTACGACGTGTTCTGCACAAAGAAACATGTGTCTTCTGTGATTCTAGGATATGCAAAATGTGGGCAAGGGCACAAGGCATTGGAACTATTTCGACAAATGTAACATGAAGGAATGGAGCCAAACCCTGTCACTTTTGTGGAGGTCCTGAATTCGTGTGCCAGTTGAGCAGCATTTGATAAGGGCAGGCACACTCATGAACAGGTTATTGAGTCAGATGTCTTTGTGGGTAATAGCCTTGTTGACATGTATGCCAAGAGTAGGAGAACGGAAAATGCTTCTAGAGTGTTCCACAGGATGGCCACACATTATGTTGTCTCTTGGACTGCCATGATTCTGGGATATGTGAAATCTGCGCAAGGGCAGAAGGCATAGGAACTATTTCACTGAATGCAACTAGAAGGTGTCAAGCCAGATGCAGTCACTTTTGTGGGGGGTCCTGAATGCATTTGCCAGTGTAGTGGCACTTGAAGAGGGTGGACATGCTCATGAATGTATAATTGAAAGTGGTTCTGATTCAGATCTCTTTGTGGGCAATAGCCTCATTCACATTTACATTAAATGTGGAAACATGGAGGCATGGAGAGTGTTCGACAAGATGCCCACACAAAATGTCGTCTCTTGGAGAGCCATGCTAAAGGGCTTTGCCATGCATGGCTATGGTAAGGAAGCTCTTGCACATTTCAAATGGATGTGTCAAGCAGGTGTGGAGATAAATAGTGTCATGTTTGTTTGTCTTCTGTCAGCTTGTAGTCATGTAGGCCTGCTGTTTGAAGGCCTGCACCACTTTAATTCCATGGGTACAGTTTACAGTATCCTCCCAACAGGGAATCACTATGCTTGCATGGTTGATCTTCTTGGCCACTCTTAGTTGGTGCTTGCAGAATTCATGGCGATGTAGAGATGGTAGAACATATTGTAAAGTGAGTTCTTGAAGTAGACCCCAGAAATGCCACAGGCTATGTGCTACTATCAAACATCTATGCTGCTGGTGGCAAGTGGGAACTCAGTGCAAAGGTTCAGCAACAGAGAAAGGAAAAAGGAATGTCAAGAAAAAGTTGGGTTGCACATGGATTGAAGTAAATAATGAAGTGCATACATTTGTAGTAGATGATCAAGACCATCCTCAAATGATTGAAATCCATGCAGAGCTAAAAAGGTTGTTCAGCCAGATGAAAGCTGCTGGGTATGTGCCAGATACAAAATTTGCTTTGCATGATGTAGAGGATGAAGAAAAGGTGTTTCATTTACATCACCATAGTGAGAAACTGACTATTGCATTTGGTCTCATCTGCACACCTCCTGGAACAACACCCCACCTTCTCAAGAATCTGTGGGTATGTGGGGACTGCCACACTTCCACCAAGTTCATTGCAAAGATAGTTAGGGATGCCAATTGCTTCCATCACTTCAAGGATGGTCTTTGTTCTTGCAGGGATTATTGGTAATGCAGTGTTCTTCACAATGGCCTGGAGATATTTCATGGAAGTAACATATCCCTCAAGCTTTCCATGAGGCGCAAGCAACTCCACAAGGCCAGTGGTCCTCTACAAGTTGATCATGCCCTGGAATTGTTGGATGTCAGGTTGCAAAACAGAAAGCAAATATGGCGAATTTTTAAGCCACCTTTGAATGGTTCCCCATTCATTTCTGCGGGATACGTTGTGGATGTGTTTGATCTGCAAATTGGGAATTTATCCTTCATACGATAGTGCTACTAAACTGTGCTTGATTACATAAGCCTTGATATGGGGCAGCAGAAGTGGTGTGCAGTATTCCACATCTTCCTAACGCAGGAACTGCTGTGCACTCCAATAAATGACATCAAGTTGCCAGGAATCCTGCGTTTTTTATGAAAGTGAACCAACCAATTTCCAGCACGGCAGAATTGCATGTACACTGTGAAATCCGGCAACTAGCTGCAAGAAACCACTGCACGGTTGCCATACTGAAGGCAGAACTCCAAACCTTCCAAGTGGAGAGGTTGCTGTATGTAGTATCTGCTGCCAACCCTATGTGTTATTCCCTGGGCTCTCATCAAACTGATCCTGTTAGCAGAATCTCCAAGGAGCTCAAACGGTATTGCTCATCACATTCAGGATATTCTGTTGCAGTTGTATGGCTGATGCTGATATCTTCTCTGAGAGCAAATCTGGGAGCTCATTACCAAGCCTTGAGCTGTCGTGATGTGTCTGTAGCTCCTCCTTCCTTCCTTCCTGTTGAAGTCTTAACAACTACACAAAAAGGCTTCAAAACCTCGCAACAATAGAAGAAGACCTTGATAGTTGCAGCATCCGTCCTCGGCTCTCTTGGCTCTGTTGTGTTGTGTTTGAGAACTGCATTTCCGGGATTCGCAATTGCTGCAGACGAACGGCAAAACCAAACACCAGCAACGTTCGTCCCGTGGTCGCGAGCTTGCTTGGAGGGCAAACGCCTTCACCATCTCCCCTTGCCTGCAGGTGTTCGGAATCCGATCTCTCCGATCTCGCGTCTGTTGAACTTTTCGTGCATCAGAGATTTGTCGCGGGGCCATGTTTCACGCCGGAGTAGCAAGCAGTTGTTGCCCGGAGAATTGTTTTTTATTTTCTTTGGAGTTTTTGAAGAAGCGTCAGAAGGACGCCTGCATGTGTCGTCTGTGAGCCTGGAAAGAAGACTTCCTCTGATCCGGTTTTTTTCGCGGGGTTCCGACTAGCCTCAGAATAGCGTTTGCCGAAGATAGAAGGTCTCGCTGTTGCTGCTGCTGCTATCGGTGTTGTGTTTTTCCTACATTCGTCGCCGGTCGGTTGTGGCTTCAAAGGGGAGGAGGGGATTTGGGTGATATTGGTGCTCCCTTGAAGAAACCATGGCAGATTTCAATCCTCCGACGAGTATGGATTTCTCCATGGGTTCCACGGAGCAGAAAATGGCGATGAGCCTCGGTAAGCACTTCCCACTTCTTTTCCCAGGAAGTGTAGGGATGAAGAGAGGTCGTTTTGTCAGATTTTCTTCACAGTAGTGAAGGAACTGCCTGACTTCCTTGTTGTTCTACTCTCCGTCTTGTTCTAACTGTGGAGTTGCACGGTGCGGCCGTATACCCTGCACACTCTTGTCGCTGGCACACCTAGTGATCTTGTTGCGGTTGATAGCAAAAAGACGGTCTCGTCGGAGTGCGAGAGAATAGTTTCTCTGGTTTCTCGTCGCGGAGGTCTTTACATGTGTGCTCACGGGGGCATGAATGCAGACGACATCATCAAACATACCAAGAAAGAGAAGGGGAAGATGCAGCGTGCTGCAGTAAGTATATCACTCCTCGTAGAATATATGTATATCGCTTCTTTCAAAGTGCTTGTTGTATTTCTTTTGCATCGGCTGTTACAGCGTTTGTATTGAGACTTGTAGGCCTTGTCTCCTTTTGCAGATCAAGAATGGGAACAGGAAGTTAAATGGTCCCGGTGCAAAAGCTGCTCTTCAGAAGTCAGTGGCATCACGCTCATCAAGCATCAGACAGGCAAGGATACTCTGGCTTCCAGTACTTTCTGTTCAGAAGATAATAATTGTGAAGGGCACTCGGACCTGAAGCTTATTCACTCTCAGGGGCTGGCTGGCTGCTGTCATTTTATAGGTTTTGTCTCTGGATTCTTTATCTCCGTCTCCAACTCTTCAGTAATAAGTGCCTTTTGTAATGTTGCTTTTGAAGGTCATTGCTCATGCTTGTGACTGTCACCGCTATGCAGACTTCTATTCAGTTTTTCTCTGTTTTCTAGGGTTAGATTTCCTCTTTTCCTGTAAACTGACAGGTTTTCACATCTGAAATCTCTGTAGACTTATTATCTGGTCATCTCTCATTCAGTTTGGATCAACTTGAATTGTATGGAGAATTTCTGTTTTGAAGATGCTTTCCGCACCCTGACAATTTTCACCTTTGTTTTGATGAGCAGGGGAAGCTTGCTCAAGCAAGATCCAACAATGGAGCTGTGAGTTTCCCTGCAACTCAGGCCGCTTCCAAGAAAGCTTTTGCTACTCCAGTCAATACAAGAAGCAGACAATTCATGAACAACAGGAGCAGCTTTGTTAGGTCCTGAACTACCATGATGTGTTGAATCCTCCATTCAAGTACATACACTTTAGTTTACTTGCCACTTCTCCTTCCCTCCACACAACTGTAAAGCACATAAGAGTAAGAAAATAAGTGCTCCCAAACTCATGGTGTATCGAATGCTAGCTGTTGAGCAGTCTATTCTACTCACATATTGTGGGTTGCCAGTGAATCTGGATGGGGGAATGCTCCTTCACGGAGGCACAACAGTCAGAAACTTGCAAACACGTTTGCTGCTGGTGCTGGAAACATGAAGATTTTGGTTGTCAACAACTCTAGCAAGTGAGTGGCTGGCATGATCAAAGTTCCTTTGATTGAATCCTCGCTGAGCAGCTACCAAATTGCCTGTGTAGTGGTGTTGCATGTTGTGCATGCAACCTGTTATGTTTCCCCCCTGATCTATCAAAGATACTTCTCATCAGTGAAATTTATGGCTTGAAGCTACTTCAGCCTATGTTCATGAAGGTGGAGATTGTTTTTAGAGGTTCTGCTGAGGTCTTCTATCACAAGAACTGTAAGTTCACATCTGGAAGGTTGCATATGACTGAGGGCCCTTTCTCTCCTGACCATGGACACAAGTATATTGGTGATAGTGGGCCCTGGAAGAAAGTTATTTGTTGATTGAAATCTACATCTGTCATGCCTCCACTGGTGTCCATAATGCATTGAAGGTTGCACACCTGTTTTGCATGGACTGGAAGTTGCAATGGTATCTCTTGGTTGAGGATTGCATGAGCTTGATTACTACCAGACCCAATGGATGGCCTCAAAGATGATGGTGCCTTTCTGGTTGCCTGAGGATTGAGCCTCTGGGCAAACCAGTTAGTACCTTGCTGGTTTATTCACCTACCAGTGGATCTTCAGCTGCTAGATGTTGGATCTCTTTCTAAGCCTTGAACAGCAGGGACCTTTGTTCTTCCTGTACCTTGTATTCTTCTATGTGAACCTACTTTGGAAGTAGAAAGCTTGTTGAGGTGAAAATGTGGTCTGCAGGAAAATTTTCTACTCTGTTATCACAAAGTCTGGTTCCTTGGAGAGTTGCATTTGAAGCATGATCTTTGGGCAGATTGCATAACAAGTCTTAGTAATGTGCAGAAATGGAGCAGGCAGGCCTGCAGGCACACTTAGGAGGAAGACAATGACTGGTCCTAAGCAGCAAGTTACAACAGTAACTCAGAACTCCAATCTGGTACATTTTGTTTGCATTGAGCCTGTCACGTACAGTTCAAACTCTGCATTTGAGCATTGTTTGTATACCTTACAATGGCATCCATTAACTCTGTCAGCTTTAAGGATTGACAGAAGTATTTTCCTATACATGGCTTTCAAACTATGAATGTGGGCATCCTTATTCAGCTAGCTTGAAGAGTTCCACCAATGAGTGAGAAGGACAAAGGGATTGAGCTCATTTGTGTTGTGCAGTGTTTCTGGAGAACTGACCATGACTTTGTTGACAGAATCAGGTGCAGAACCAGAGACCAAAGACATTGGATTCTCTCTTTGCAAGTATCCGCAATAATGTGCAGCAAGTAGCTCCAGCTCAACAGGGAGGCCGCAGGAGGGGTGGTGGACGGAGGCCAGCTGTTTAATCTCATCTTTCTATACTCGCCATCTCATCAGAGTGAGGACATTGAATTCAGGTGGACTACATCAACTAGAGTTTGTATCCAGGGGTCTTTTTTGTCAAAGTGTACAGATGAGCTCAGCATACTATTATGCAACTGAGAGCTTGCCACACTTTCCAAGTTTTTGGGAGGATAACCTACACAATGTGATTTCCATTAGCTTGACCTATTGCCAGAATGACTTGTCAATGGGTGGCATCCTGTAATGCTCCATGAAACTTTGTATTTGGCTATGTCTGTCAAATGTTCAATACATGAATTTGCTTTGAGACTGGTTTGGGACCACAGCTCTTCATAAGAATGCCTAGTGTCAAAGTCAATATTGCTTTCTTTTATTGATCAACCATTGCTACTAGTAAAATCTAGACTGTACAAAGGAGGGACTGGAGCATGAAATCACTAAATTGGACATGGGTTTTGTCAACACACCTATTACCATCTCTGACCAAAAGCAAGTCAAAAATCACCCGGATCTTAAGGCTATGGATATGTGATGATTGCTAAGCACCCCAGGGCTCCTCCTGATTGGGACTCCAATTCCTACTACTATAATATTCATGAGCTACAGGTAGTGCATGAAATAATCTGTGGCTAACTAGTGAGAAAGAAATTAGAAGACTAGTGATTACACAGTCCAATCATAATTTGTTGCAACTATGGCTAGGACCTGGCTATAGATGAGCTACTGCCAAACGCGAGACCTGTGAAGATCACAGTGATGCAGCAAGAAGAGGTGTGTATCAGGTGTGCATGAAAATAGAGTAGAATGATGAATGTCAGGAGAGCAGCAACTACTGGCACTCTCAGGGAGCACAGAAGAAGAGAACCTGTGCTCAGTGATTATAGCCGTGAGGGAACACAATGTGGAAAGTTTGTGGGTGTGGCTGCTTTAATAACAATCTTTGTCATCCTATTCGTCATTATGTGGATTCGACTTTTGTTGATGCATCTACCACTTCTCAAGATGTAGAAATCACAATTGCATTTAACTCGTCATATAGCAAAGAATGATACTTTTATTTCTTGCAATGAGGTTGCAACAAACACTGAGAGCAATACTCCTATTTTTTGTAGTGAGGTCACAACATACATTGAGAAGGATACTCCTCATTCTTGTTGTGAGGTTGCAACAGACATTGCTTACAAATGTCCTCTTTATGAAGGTCTTACAACTATGGTTCCTATGGAATCAAGACCCTCACCTGATGTTGTAACTTGCATGCTTGGATTTCAAAACATTTGATGAAGTAGAGTGGAATCAAATGGTTCAACAATCTACAACTCCGAGTGAGAAGAGTGAGACATGGTGTTGGAACAAATTTGGTGCATGGAGGCAGATGATGAAATTGGATTGTAGCAAGAAGATTGAAGAATTGTCATTAGTGTCATTGTTCAAGATGTTGTGTAGATTTTTTGTGATGGTGTGTAAACAAGATGGATCGAGATATCCTACCCCTTCATTGAAGAAATTGTACATGTTAGTGAATAGAATCTTAGTTAGAGCTCAAGAAAATCAAATTTGTTCCACAAGTGTGACTAAAGCTTGATTCAAAATGATTGAATCATTTATTCATCAAAGTGAATAGAGTCATCAATGTGGCCTTGAACCTAAATCGTGATTTTGGAATAAATGTGACACATAGAAAATTGGAAGGGATTACATATGAGGAAAAGAGAAACATTCTCTATCATTATGAAAACCACACCATTCATCCATAGGGAGTGGATTGAATTCTCTTTATAAAAAACACTTTGCATTTTACTATTTTGTTGTTTTTCTCATCAAAGGGAATAGTGAGCTTTGGGGAACTCATTTGAATAAGTTCATTGCTAGTATTGACAACAAAAAGAAGAAATTCTTGATGTATGATGAATCTACTTCCAAGAATTACAAAGTTAGCACCAAGTGTTTTCAAGTGGAGCAAATGCATCCAACAATGTATTCTTAGGACTTTGATTTGCTTTGACCATTTTCAATATTTATTGGTTTCACACATATCGCCTATTGCTTAAGAGGGAAACCTATTTCCTACCATTAAACACAATTCAAGAAATGTTTTTTGGTTTAAGAAAGGGATCAATGTTGGTGAAAGAAACATGTGACATTGGATGAAGCAAATGGCTCAATCTATTGGAATTGACAAGGATGTCACAAACAAGTCTGGACATGTTACCTCCATTACAAAAATGGTTATTGCTCAAATGTCACCTAAAATAATGGCATTGACAATAGGACACAAGAACTTGAAACACTTGGCAAATATGACGAGAGTATCTTTTTAAAGCATTTTGCTACACAAGTTTTGTCTCGATGTCCTTACGATGAAGAGATTGAAGAGTTTCTAGACTTTGATCATCATTACAATGAACAATTATAGTTATTTCACAAGAAGAAGATCCATGAATTGGCTACATTTTTTTCTATGATGAGTATTATACCATGCACATCATTAGTCAAACATGTTGTTTTGATAGATTTTGATTGGCCACCTATCATTGGCAACACATCTATTCCAATTGTCAATCCTTCTACTCTTCTTGTGGTTGAGTTGAATGTACCATTGCATCAAACTATGGACCTTGCATCAAATGCATTGAAGTAAAGATTAAGTGCATAGGAACCACTAATGTTGTACCAAGTGCAACAAGGAAATAGCTCATGGATTGAGTGAAATGGAGAACCTATCATTGTGCCAAAAGCACCAATGCACACATTGATGGTTACACAAATGCTTTTAATATTGGTGAGTGTTGAAATTCACAATCTATTCAAGGTTATTGTTATCAAATTGGACCTAAACACACTACACATTGCAAAATTTTGAAAATACAAATGCTTTTCCATAATCTGTGATGTGTCATTCCATTGAAAACATTTCCCATTTCACCACAATGTAGGTGCACTTGATGGATATGGTAGTTCAATTTTGCCACAACTTATAACACATAAGGTTTTTGAATTACTTCAAACATCTGTCCAAGTGGATATTCCTCTCGAGACCATTTGTCATTGCAATAAGAACACCAATGTAGAAACTTGATGGCCATGCATACGCCTTTGATATTGGTGAGTGTTGAAATTCATAATCAATTCAAGGTTATTATTATCAAATTGGACCTTTGCACTTTGTAGTACAACATCTTGGAAATACATATGGTCTTCCATAATATGTGATGTGTCATTCCATTGAAAACATTTCTAACTTTGTCATTGTGTAGGTGCATTTGGTGGACATGGTAGTTTGATTTTGCCACAACCTACGATGTTATGCAAGGTTTCCAAACCTCCAACATCTAACATATATCCAACATTTTTCCAAGTGGCTACTAGTTGAAACCATTTGACCCCTTACAAATGAATATGTTTCCATCTAAATAAACAAATCGATTACAATTTCAAGAAGTTGTTAGTTGACTTCCATCTATTCATGCACATGTAAATTGTCTTCCAAAGTTTCAAGTACAAGCTAATTGAGGTCCATATTCTCACACAATCGCTAATGTACACCCAATTGTTCAAGTGCCTGCCAATTGTCTTTTGTATTTCTACTCCTCTCATACTTCTTTGGTTCAACTTGCTACCAATGGAACAAGTGATGTTGAAGATGATTTACTTTTCGAATTGGAAGTGGAACGGTTTATTGCTCATGCTAAAAGGCTCAATGCTAAAAGGAAATGAGAAGAAGAGGTTACAAGATTGAGGATAGAAGTAGAATGTGAAAGGTTGAAGAACAAACAACTAATGGAAGAACTTGAAAGGTTTAGGGCTACTGTGTCAAAACATTTTGAATTTGAACCATCATTTTAAGTGAAATGTCAAGCACCAATTACTCCTCTTGGTGTTCTTTGTGAAAATTCCTTAGGATCAACAAATGTGATTGGTTTGGTTGTGAATATTGAGGGTGGTAAGGGTTTTTTTCTTTCTCCTAACTATTCTAGATTTAGGGATCATGATCTTTTTGGTGGTTTTCCATAGCCACACTTGGTCAATGGATCTAATGATGGTTATCATGTTCAACTGGAAGTTCAAGCTTCTTCCAATAATTAATTTACTGGTGATATAGATAGATTCAAGTGTTCAATTTCTCATACCCAAATTCTTCTATTATTGATCAAAGAAATAGCTTCAGAAAGGCCTAGGAAATATATGAAATTGGAAGTTACAATTTGTTTAGTTCAAAGTTTGCTAGAAATTTTTTTAGGTTAATTCTTTTGTATAAATCTATATTTTGTCTCATTAAAAACATAAAAAACATACACATTGAGACTATAAACATTTTTTGTTACATTGATTTTTTGTATACATAATCTTAGAAAAGATCTATCACAATTCATTTTGTTTGTAAATAAGCCTCAAGTTGCATTGGGCAAAGGATTTGCCTAGGGTTCGATCCCCTTTTGAGTTTTATCTAAAATGGATGATTTAAAACATAATTACATAAATAAATAAAAAATCCATGAATCAAATATTTGATCTTTTGTATGTGGATGAGAAGTGATTCACATCCATGAGCTCAATAGGATAGGTCATATAATTGTTGTGTGGGTGTCCAATTAGGAAGCGACACATCATCAAGATGCCCCCTACTATTGGTTATGTATATTACAACTCTACTAGAGTCTAGAACACATGTGAGTTCTATTATGGCACAACAACAAGTCATTCCTTCCATCATTGGGAAACATCAAAACCCACCAACTGGATGTCAAAATAATGATAATAGCTACAAGAGGTGGCCATAATGAAGAATCCCCACAATTGGATATGCACTTTGACCAAACACCTGCCACATTTTGCAACCACAAAATAGTCCAGAATATGCATCATTTGCTTTTTATTCTTGGTATTTTAGTATGTGCATCATTTGAAAGAAAACGATGTAGTTCAACATGTACTATGTACTATTGAAAAAATTTACAAGAGTGCAAGACCAAATTAGCGATGTTGGTGTAGTAATAAGAATTATTATCATAAGATCCTCAAAGCATACACACACACACACACACACACATGAGAGGGATTTGTGCACATGTGTTTGTTGAGAAAATGGAAGAGAAAGAAAGACATGATCATCTTGCATTTTTTGGTTTATGATGGTAGACTAACGATTTTAAATCAAAGATTTAAATCTTTTGTTCATTGGTGTGTGTTGTTTATAGATGAAATACTGGTAGTTGTCTCATTACACTAATGAAGTGATGAAGTGATTCATCAATAAAGATAGCTTGGGTTTGGTGTTTCGAATAATGCTAAAATAATTGTGCAACCTAATAATGTGTTAGACTTTGAAAAAGTGAAGCAATTTCGATTAGGAACAAAAGTTCAATAAGAGTTTTAAATTGTGTGGTTCCACATTTTTAATGGATGGTGATCAAATTATAACAATCATTTGCCATAAAGGGATCATGAAAGATAAAACATTAAAGAATGTTGCTTAGGTTTTATGGTTAAGTGACATGATGGGTAGTGAAAGGAGTCTAGTCTAGTGGAAATGTTTGGTTGGAAGTAAGCCAAAAAATATGGAAGGTAAATATAAATCTCTACATGGGCCCTAAATATTTTACTAATAAATTGTACTACTTGAATTATGTCATTGTGTGGTATTTATATTTACTTTGTAAAGTTTTATTGTAATCAACATATTCAAATTGTTGTGTTGTTATTGCACATTCTAATAAGACAATTATTGCAATCGAGTATAAACAACCACAACTTACAATGACAAAACTTGAACTAATTGCTTACAACTTCATACATAAGATTTATGAGTATTTAAAAACTCTTTCAAAAGTTTATTGCAAATGTTGAAAAGCTTCATGAGTCAATTAAAATATTGGGTAAAATTGGAGGGACACCATTTACAATAATGGGGTTAACACAAAAAATTCGAGCTTGCCACACATCAACAAGGGGGACTCCAAGCTTAGTTATATCCTATGGTTTTTTCAAAATAAGTTATAAAATCTCTTGGGTTCCACTCTTGTTTAGGGGAATCATTACAAGAATACTTATTGATTCTTCAAATTACCACACATATAGGAACTTCATTTTCATGTTCACAATGGAGGAAATTTTGTTTTACTACAATACATAATATATTTCAAGTCATAGCATGGCATGAATTTTAGTTTATATTTCAGTATAGTCTACCATGGTACTAGGAAGAACATTGGGTATACATAAATTACCATAGTTATTATACTATGAAGGTCAAAGTTGCCACTATCAGTGCAAAAAAATAGCAAGGTTTACGAGTTGGGTAACATTAGTTGATGTTTTATACTATGAGTTTTTTAAGATATCATTCCATCACCAAGGAAACATACATCCCCCACCTACATAAATTGTTATTTAATTACTTATGCACTTTAACCAAGCTTCTACTTATGTACTTGCATGATTAAGTTATTTAAATTTTGGCTTTCACTAGTTCATCAAACATTTTATAAAAAATGTAACAATAGTTGAGCTCTCTTTTCAAATTACACCATGTTCAAATGGTTTCCTTTATGTTCAAGATCAAGATTTTTTTCTTTGAAAGTTTTAATTTAATCTGAAATTTTAATTTATTAAATTCTTAGGTAGACTTGATAATTGAACTTTGTCGATTGTGTTATGGAAAGTAGAGGTGAATAACAACCAAGAGATGAATGATCCATTCAATAGTCAAGGAATTATTGATCGAGGTCTTCTGAGTGGCTCATGTTCTTTGAAAAATAATCTACAATGCAATAAAATCAAATAAGTGATAAAAAACCTTGTTGACTTCACAAATCATTCATTGTATGTCGCAACCCCACTTTGGCCAAGTGTGGGGGTGAAGCCCAACACTTGGAAAAGTTGGAGGTTGGGAGTCTTCCGGGACTCCCGAATGTTCAGAGCTCGACAGCAAGGGGCAAAACACCTCGCATTGGGGTGTTCTTGGTGTCATTGGAAAGGTCTTGAAACGTAGATATCGAAAATGCCCTCGCATTGGCAATTCG
>Ga0209611_10000673_pt1 | contig 53352 bp, 34 predicted proteins | sample S1TSphgellanicum_3_FD_187693 | JGI IMG/M metagenome (GOLD analysis project Ga0209611, IMG submission 187693) | Host-associated microbial communities from peat moss isolated from Minnesota, USA - S1T2_Fc - Sphagnum magellanicum MG (SPAdes) (version 2) | ecosystem: Host-associated > Plants > Peat... | reverse complement strand
AAGATTATAGGTTGAAAGCATGATGCACGAAACCAAAATGGATGTCACTGTAACCAAAAAGGAGGGTGCACACTCTAATCGAACACCCCGGCAAGATACAGATCCTCAAGGAGGTCAAATTCTAAGGTCCCGAAACTGAATCGCGGCCCCTGATCTTCTTTCCTCTCAGATTTTGTTCAAGATTCAATCTGCATGCACACCTAGATCTTCAAATATACATAGTTTGCATTCTTGAAACATTTATTGCCCTAATCATGGAACTCAGAACTTGAATTTTATTCACAGAGTGTACAGACTCAGATTGCCTTCGATCTCTGTCGATCTGCCATCAATCGGACAACTCACAGGACTAGGGCCCTTTCAACCAGTGACCCTTGGCATGCACATGTTCAACAAGATCATAGACCTGTGTCCTCAACAGAATGCAACAGCAAGACTCTAACAGCACTCTTCTTGACCTGAAGCTCATGTACTGCAAACTTTGAAGATGGGAATATGTACAAAAACGTCAAAATGCACAAACAACTGAGGTACATCTTCCTAGCATTCCTCACAGATCCTAGCAGCTCGTGCAAAACAACTTCAATTTATCTCTGGTTTCTAGTCTCACTCCATTACTCCCTCAAACTATGCTTCCTGATGCCAATTGCAAGTACTTGGTTGGCTACTGGCGCAGCGGAAAAATTCTGTAACAAGTCCAATCTTCCTCCAAAACAACCGATCTACTCCTCAATCTACACCTCTTTGTGAACGTTTTTCACAATCTGCCTTCGTTCTCTCCAACAACATGGTCTCTCCAAAACCTTACTACCTCCTCTGCAGTTCTCCCCTCGCACACTACCATCTGCTACTCCACAACTCTTCTCCTAGCCTCTGAGTTGCTAGCTCCTCCGCCGCCATGCGTTCTCCACCGCCTCAAATCATAATTGCAGCACCTCCTCTAACCATAATTGTGTGCCATCTTCCTTACGCGCGATGATCCTCTTTAATCCTTCAGAAGTAACCGCCATGCATTTGTGCAGTAAATGAGAGTAATGCGCAGCCAAACCAGTGATGGTTGCAAAAAAAATCAGGATCAGAAACAATATAGCTCCATTGTGCGGTGACTCGTTGTTCGGTCACATCACAATCATTGTTTACAAGTGATGAAATGTGATTGAAAGTTATATGGTAATTGTATTGAATATTTTATGATTTGGACTCAAATATGGCTTGTAGTTTATGTATGTAATATAATGGATAAAGCATTTTTACAACTAAAAATGGTTACATAGTATTTTAGACTTTTAAATTACGGATTATTTAGACTCTCGAATCAATAGACCTATCCTATCCTATAATAAATCATGTGAACTTTATTTTCAAAGAAAAAAAAATGTAAACTTCAATTGATGAAACATATTTTATATGACATATTCAAAAATAAATACTTGAGAAAAATTTTTTGTCACATATGAGCTCATAATTTAAATATTTTAGAAAGTTCATAATGCACATAAAAATGAAAAATTAGAAAATAAAATAAAAATCTACGAACAATGTGTTTGTATTATCCATATAAGGAATGGTGTGAAGCCAATGATCTCATTCAATAAAATCGAATCACTATGAACATCTAACAATTTCCTTATCCATACATAATTACCATTGAAATAAATAAATAAATAAATGGGGTGAAAATAGAAGTTCACATTGATATTAACCATTCTAATAGCCTTAGATACAAAGAAAAAAAATAAGCTATACATCAAGGTGATTGAATCATTTTAAAAGTTATGTTGTTTGAAAAATGAATATAACGTTGGGCTTGGAATTGTGAGAAGTCCAACAAAGGATTGCAAAACTTGTGTATGGATACTGCATGTGCCAAAATTGGTCCATTGCACCATGCTTTACCCTATGCTAAAATATTTGACAACTCAAAGGTGTATTAAAACATTCCTCTTCATTGTAACAATTCTATCAAATTACAATGTGCACCATAGATGCAATCAAGTTACTATTAAATAGGAAAAAACCATAGGGAGGCCTCCATTATCCAACCTTTTCTAGCCAAGAAAAAGGATGATAGTGACAAGTTTTTTTAAGAGGATTCACTCCTATCAACACTTTTTCCTAACCACTTTGACATTCTTTCTTTCTTTGGCCCTATCTATAGGCACCATCAAGTTACTTTGTTATTATCATAGTCTATTTATCATGTCAACCATAACTTTTGGGATGATATGTGTTAGTTTAATATTTGTAGATCCTCTATGTCAAGAATCCCAAGTGGGGACAAAGGAATATTTCTTTTTGTTAATCAAAATACATGAAATACAATAAGGGAGGAGATACCTTGAGAAATGGTGCCCTTCCAACCCTATAGGCATCATTGTGACACCACTCACTAACAAAGTCCAACTCTAACCTAGCTTGCTTGCTAGGGTTTCTAGTAGGTCTTATGTCTTTCTTGATGGCCTTCATTGAATGTAAGGTTGAATAGACCAAAAAATGAAAAATAAATGAAGTCCCCTAAGTCCGTTTGGGTATCATTTCCCTTGTATTTTTTTGAACATTGGGATGATTAGGTAGTTGGGTAATAACAACCAATTGATTTTAAACAATGTTTTTTCATTTATGTTTAAACCACCCTACAAATCATTATTTTGTACATGTGTGCACAAATCTAGCATAATATTTTTTTTCAATATGATATGGGGTGAAAGTATGATTGGGGTGCCCACAAGGAATGTCATGCATTATTTTACTTGACCCATAGAAATTTAAGAAAATATAGGAAACATTTAAAGATGGTTTCTCATTAGAATTTCTTGATGAATACATTACCTAGGTTGTATGGAATTCAAATATTTAATGAGAAAACAAATATTTTGAATTTTGATGTTCTTAATCATTGCAATGATGAAAAGTTTCAAGAATTTAACAATGGCCACATTCCTTGAATTTTTTGGTTAAGAACATTTTTGAAACAAGTTTTGGGGTTTCTTTTCTCTGAATAATTTTCAAAAGTATTTTAAATTATTTTTTATTTTATTTTTTATTGGGTAATTAAATGAGTAGGTGTAATTTAGTTATGAATTTTCAAAGTTCAAAAACAAGAATCCAAAAAGGGCCATGACAATTAGGAAAAAAAAATTATAGCAATTCACACATTTTTCTTATTCCAATAAAACCCTATATTTTGGCATGCAATGTATAAACATGAGAAAAAAAATCCTATAATTATAAAAAAAAAATTTAAAAGGACCCATGAATATTATTTGATGAATTAATATACCAGTTTTACCATTTTCTAAGGTCCTTGTAAGCTATGGGTCCACCCAACCACATTTTCACTAATGGACTTCATAAAAATCATTGTTTCAATAACATTAAAAAATCCATTTAAAAAATAACATATCTTTGACATGGTGTGAAAATCTTGAAATTTGTCTTCGTTGAGATATTATTTAACTAAATTTGAGTACTTACTAAGAATAATATCAATGATTGAAAATTCATGCATGTCTTTTATGGTTCTATATAGCCAAAAAGCTATATTAGAAGTTTAAAGTGCTAAAATTTAAAATTTTAAATATTTTCAATAGCCTTAATTTGACCAAAATTTGTGAAAAATTGCCAACTTTCTATACATGGTTAAGGTTTGTAGGCAAGAATATAGAAGGATGTTTAAATTTTTTTCCTTTATCTTGTGCAATTATTTGAAAACCTTTGAAAACCTTAGTTTTTAAAAACCCTACAAAAATAATCATAAAGGCTATGGCAACAAAATTTGAAGTTTTACAAGGTGTTCTTTATGTGATTGGAACAATAGATATAATAATCAAATTCCCATTTTTGCTCCTTCTATAAACCCAATTTGATACTATTGTCACAAAAGGTTTCATTTGACATTGTTACAATGTTGGGTTGCTAATACAAAAAGTAAATTTTGGGATTGTGACTTTAGATGGGTTGGTGATGGTCAAAATTGGGCTATTTTGTAAAGGAAAATTTTGAAAAAAAACAATGAGAGAAGCATTTCTACCAAACAAATTAATAGGAGAGGTTGCCTATCCAAAATGACCATGGTTCTATTTGCCTTTGTAAGGTGAAAAAGGAAGTATGATTTCACATAAAACATATTGGAATTCAATTCAATCCAACACTTGGATGGCTATTGAAAAGACATTTTGGAATTCCCAAAAGTAGGTGGAAAATCATCCTCAAAAAGGTTGACATTCCATTGCATCATTTACCAAACGTTTTTTACAACATGTATATGCTTACATACCCTAATAATCCATGGAGACAATTTTGACATGATTGATTGGGCAAAAGGCACACAAGAGGAAATGCAAAATGAAGCCAATGATATATTAAGTGATTTTCATAAGATGGACATGTTTTGAGTTGAGGAGCATGCAATCAAACAATTGAGGTGGTTGTGACATCCAACACAAGGGTCACAATTTGCTTGAATGTCACAAAAATCATAAAGCTATAGATATATTTTTGGTATTTTAAAATGCTAGAACATTTTTAAATATTTACATTAACCTTCCCATCTAAGCATTAATATTGCATAATTTTCTATGTGTTAAGATTTTCAAACATTCAAACCGTATGAAATGTGGCAAAACTATACCCATTTTGGGTTCAAATATACCAAAACAATTGGTATTTGGTGAAAAGAAATCATATTTTTTAGGTATTTTAAAAGTTCGGAACCCATTTATAAACCATATGACTACACATAGTTATGACATTCTTCATTTTGCACATTAAAATTCTTTAAAATTCTTCATTTAGCACCTTGTCATAACATTCTTTACTTGCGAATGTTTACCAAATTACACTGGTTGATCTATAAATTTTTTTAAAATTCTTTAAAATTCTTGCTTCTTTGGGCTTCCATAACATTCTCGCACCAAGAATGTCATAACTATGTGACTACAACTTTAAGAGGATTAATTGGAAGCAAAAAACTAGATAGGGCATTAAAATAGATCATGATATATACATTAGGAGGTGATTTCTCCCCATTCACATAAACATCAAAGTATTTTGTTATGTGGACAAAAAATTAACTTTTCAACCCAATCCTAACATCCTAGGGACTCATCAATATATGTAAGTGGGCCAATAAGGTATTCAAAAGATGCATTTCACAAATGCATATCAAAGTACAATAGTTGTTTCTTATGCAAATGATTCTATTATAACAATTTCATATATGTTAGAAGTATTTCCCATTGTTGGACAAGTATTTGTGTTGATACAATACTACCAAAATACCATTTTGATTCATATGCATGGAGATATTTCAACATTTTTGTGATGTTTTTTTTCCATATTACAAGATTGTAATTTTACATTTTCATTCTCATGCATTTAACATTGTCATATATGATACTTTGTACCAAAAAACTACCCAAAAATTGGGAAGGACAACATGTTTGAGACACTTAAGCAAATGATGACCCACAAGAAAAAAAATGGCTTGGAGGAAACATAAGAAATAGATCTTGATGAAAAGGACAATGAATTTGAAAATGGCCAATCAACCAGAAAAGATAATAAAGTAGTTTTGAGGAAAATGTTCCCTGAATCTTAACATGCACATGAAATGTTTCCTTTGAGACACTTTATGAAACCAAATTGAAGAGAGAAGCCAAAGTGATTATCAAATACATCTAAATCAAACATGTATTAATTAATAGGTTTAAAACAATCAATCAAACCTCATCTATGAGCTAGTCCATTTGATGATCCACTTCATGTTGTAATAAATCATTTGTCTAACTTTCAAAATTCTTTACCATGATGGTGTTATTTTCTACCATTTTTGCAAATGAATGAGAAGTGTTTGGTCATGGAATTTCAATTTATCTTTTGAACCCATGACTTGCGGAGTTGATGGTGGTGTAATAATTTCCAAGGTCACCATGTTGTACGTCCCATCATCTGACAACTTTTTCGTGTCACCTCTAGGAGGGGCAAAACCATTTGCTGAAATCATCACATGTTTCATCACACTCCCACATTGATGCCACCATTCATCCATTTGTTCATACAAAATGCATGGTGTTGTCTTTCTCTAAACACATTATTGTTCATCTTATTTTGCTTCTAAATTTTTAAAAAGAAATTGGAATTTTTTTACAAGCCACTTGTTCATGAAAAATTAGGAATTGAAGTTATCATTCTTGTAAATAATTTCAACCACATGTCAACCCCAAAATCACAGAACTTACATTAATAAATGTGTATTTGAACATCTTGATGATCACATTTGTTGCAACAACAAATTCAAAGTGTGTGTTAAATAGAACTTTTGATTCACAACAATTTAATTGTAAATATCTTTTGTTAATTCCAACGCCACTCTACACCATGTGCATAAATCAAAAAATGAAAAAAAAAAAAAAAAAAAAAAAAAAAAAAAAAAAAAAAAAAAACTATAATTGCTGGTGCAAAATATAAATTTATTCAATGTAAATTATTACAAATCACATAAAGGAATGAAAATCTTCTCTTCAAATATTGCTTTCAAAATGGTTATGAATAAGATGAAAAGTTGACCATATGAAAAATGTATCATTGAGTACAACCTAATCATGCATGCACTATCATTAATGACTTAAAAAATTTATCTCTTGGCACATGATATTTGAAATTATTAATACATATACTAATAATCTAGCAAATGTCATATAGTTTTGAATCACTATTGTTTTTTTTTCTTTGATGCTCTTTTCTTTGAAATGGGAAGGACCACAACATGAATTTCTTCGTTTGAACTTTGTGTTCAAAATTTGTGCTTGGTGTTGCCCCCCTCTTCCTCCCACCTCTAATTTCTCTTTCATAGAACATGCACCTACATTCTCTTAAGGAACTTCAAAAATGCGGTGGTCAAATGAAGATAACATTGGCAATATGCTTCCTTCATGCAACCCTCTCCTTAAGTGCTACTATGCCATCAAAGTTTTAGTGGGCAAATCACTTGACAAAAAAATCTGATCATCCATGTTTTGGCCATCATCAAGACGCCATGAAATACTTTGGTGAAAAGAACCTTTCATGGTGTCAATTGCTTTGATTCAAAAGTGCAACAATCCACAATTGAAAAAAAAAAAGTTATGGAAAACAAAGGTGAGAAAGAAAGGAAGCTTTGCATCATCCTCCTTTTCCTTCCTTTCCACATCTTAAGAAATGGCTGGCATTCAACAGCTAAAGATTGGATAATAATAATAATAAAATAATTATACAACTGTTGGGTCAAAAGCCCAAGAAGTTGGGTCATCATTTTGGATTGGTACTAAAGAATTGCTTTTGCATGGATTGGTACTTGATGCGTGGTGCATCTTGATATCAAAGGTACTTACTTGAGAACACCACGCCTCTGCAGCAGACTCTCGACTGCGTAAAAGCCCGGCCCAGCCCAGCCCAGCCCTCCTTGCGTGAGCGCATTAATCATTTGAGCCGCCGTGCAGCCCCTGGCCTTTGTTTGTAGCTCACCACTAGTTTTTTTTTTTTGAAAACAAAAATTGTGTTGCCTTGCTTGCATATGCAGCAGCAGCAGCAGGGTGCTTGCAGGCGTCACACAGGTCGCAGTAGTGCCATCCACAAAGTTCGTAGGGGGAATTTGATTGTCCTACCCAGTGCATCATCTCCGAGGGTGCTCAATATGTAACCCTGCAAAAATATTTCTCGCATCCAAGTTCCATTGACAATGATGATCTGATAACATCCGAACCGATTTAGGTGAAATTCTGCGTATGATGATGATAGGAACTGGCTTAGGTGAAATAGACGTAGAGGCCATTAGTTATCGTCGTTGTCGTGACAATTGTACACAGAAATGGCAGGACGAGATTTGATAAAAAAAAACTTATCCACAACACATTAGGGTTTAGCGCTCTGCAGCGCACGCTTTTGCAATTGTGTAACTACTCGTCCTATTTGCCGGAGTATGTTGCACTGCGATTCCTGGCATGCAAACTTGCTTGGGTTTTGCTGTAGGGGACAGCGCGGCAGAGAATCTCTTCAATTCAGTCGCCAAATTTCTTTCCGCGCTCTGCTTTCTTCAGTAGCATTAGGCAGAACGAAAGTATTTGTTTGATCATCACAAGAGATGGGACTGACTGCTAACCAGTGGAAAGAAGAAAGAAACCTAAGCCATAATGGCTTCTTCTTCTGGACAAAAGAGATGCGATTCCATCGTCACAAAAACTTTCACTCTCATCCACGACCTTTGTGTCTTGTAAAAAGGTGTCCTAAGATTTTTGTGTTGTTTCTGTCATCAATCGATGCTCCAAGCGTAACTGTCAGAAGGATTCTGAAAGAACTCAGCAATGTTTTACATCATGAAACTCAGTCCAAGTGTCGGAACGTGTTGTTGATTTCATCCTCAGAGAAGACAGACACTCCCCCCTAAAACGCAAACCCCAACACTGGAGTTACAATTGCTAGGCTAGTGTGCAGTAGCAAATCATGGTTCTGATATACATGCCCAATCTGTGGCATAAACAATGTGAAAACATGAGCTACTACAACCCTTTTGCAGCAACTGATTGATTCAGCATTGACCTGAAGAGAATCTGAACTAATCGGCTCTTGTGGGATTATCAGCTTATCATTCTTGTTTTCTGGGAAGTTTATATGTCAATCCTCCCTCTAAAAAAGTGCAAGTATGCTGAGGTTCCCCAGATGGTGGACACTCTGAGGGTAGTTTGCTCCAACACACAAGGTAACTCTACCCGCTGTTGTGTTTGCCAAATAGGTAATCCACCTGTGCACATAACACAGCATAATGCTCTTCACTTCCATTGCAACCTTTTCAATGATGCATCATAATGCAAATGGATTTGCAGGAGGCAGAACATGTGGGGCAATTATTTTGGTCTTGTTCTAAGTGTATTGTTCCATCAGTTCCTGATTGGTTCATTACACGAGAGTACGTACTACCGGTTTGTGAGGATCTGCATACCTGTGCTTTGCCAGCAGCAAGAAGCTCAGAGTTTTCAACTGGGGAGGAGCAATGGGACGACTTTTTGCCAGCTCCTGAATAGTAATCATGTGAGACAGTCAATAAAAATGTGGCACTGGTCACATGTTGAAAATTGTTCGAGCAGAAGATCCAGTACATGCCCACTGTAATCATAGAGCAACCAGGTTCAAACACCAGAATGGGACCCAGTAAGTACAAACACAGTTTTTTGGATTGCTCTTTGTGCAAGTGTGTGAAGAGAAATGTGGGTCCCCATGACAGCAATTTCAAAGGAAATGGACCTGGTGTGAAGTTGCATTTGTGTGGTCCCTTGTTCTTTTGAAGGGCAGCACAGAGGAAGTGTTCGGCCTTGGCTTGATACTGCTCAAATATTGGTGAATGTGGTCAAAAGTATCCGCATTTCCCACACACCAGACATGGTATAATTGTGGATGGGATCCCAGTGAAAATCAGGAGCTACAAACACTGAGAAGGGTAAGTTGTTGAGATATTGGTAAGAATGAGGTTTGGGAAAATTGAACCTTTGTTGCCTTGATGTGAATGCCCATATACTCCCACATATTTGTTCTCACAGCTGAACTGGTTCATGGTTCACACAGTACCTCTCATCTGCTCTGCGGTATTGTATCCTCTGTATGAACCATCTTCTCTAGCCTTCTTCCAGTGATTTGTCACCATTGTTTATTGCTGAGCTGAACTTGGGAAAAATGGAAGCTGTAAGATGTGATGAAAGAAGCCTATGGTATAACCAGTTTTGTGACTGGTGCCATATGTAATACTCAGACAAATCCAGGCCTCATTTGTGCATGGAAATGCCCTTAGAAATTTGAAGCTGAGTTAGTACATTAGAGAACTGAAAAGTTGTATGTCGTATGAAATACATCCCCTGAAATTAGTGTCAAAATTACAAAGAGGTTGTTGATCCATGAACAGAGGAGACCTGGATGTAAGAACCCCAAATGTGTGAAAGAGAGGAGTTCAGGAAGTTGGGTCTGCACACCTCATAGGCTTGGCAAAGAAGCACATTGGAGTAAACATGATCTTTCTAAAAGCTGTAGATGTAGCAGCCAGATTTCAGCTGCAAGATTAGAACGTGGGTTTTCTGGAGTCACAGTGTAAGCCTCCAGGCTTGTTGTCATGAGTTCTGGTCTTTGCCAGCAATCATAGTCAGAATCTCGATCACCTGCCTGTTTAGCCCATAGACCCATCATCACCACACAGAATTGTTCTTGTACCAAAGGTGAAGACTACAAGCAGCCGGAATTTGTTGAAGGTGATTAACAGATTCTCAATTCCATAATTTCAATTACAGAAAAATGAGAACTCTTTCACCAGACCAAGAAGAATGTTCGACCAATTAATGTAATATTGTACAAGATAATTGACATCTGTGAGAAATGGTTGCTCTCTGAATGATAAATAGATTTGAGGATACTGAGACTGCAATGTGAGAACTCAGCTGACAATGAGGCAGAAAGACACATCATTGGCTAATAAAATGTGAATGGTGACCTGTTTTGGTACAGAGAATGAATACTGTGAGAGGTTGAAGAAACAGGCTGTGTACCTCACCAAATAAGACATAAGGTTCATGGTGAACTTTGATGAAGTAATCAGTGCCCCATTTTATGGCATCCATACAGTATCCGAGTGGCCCCAGTGATATACAGCCAACTCCCAGATGTAAATCTAACTCCAAAATCTCAAGATCTGAAGGCTCCGACACTGGTTTCTCCTAACACTTACTTCCACACAAAATGGGGCAATGTGAGCAAAGCTTTAAAACATCACCCTAACTCAAGCTTTGAAGACCCCACAAGCTTTACCACACTGGCAGAGTGCTGAAGTGTTGTTTTGTTGGAGTGCACTCTATCCACCATTAATTTTAGGCAAGTTTTCTGTTTTCTAAGTATATTTCAGATAGTTTCATAAATGAGCAAATGTTTGTTTGAGTGATTTTTTTTAATTACTCTTTCTGTTCTTTTGGTGAATTTCAGATATTTCATAAATAGACAAGTGTGTGTGTTTGAGTATGTTTTTCAAAGAACAAATTATTTTCTGTTTTGTGTGTGTGTGTGTGTTTCTGTGTTTCTGTGTTTCTGTTCTCTAACTAAGTTTCAAATATTTCAGGAATATGCAATTGTGTTTGAGTGTTTTTTAAGGGAAAAAAGAATTTATTTTCTGTTTTCTGTTTTTCTTAATTCTATTTTCTGTTCGCTAACTAAATTTCAGATATTTCATAAAATAGGTGAGTGTGTCTTTGAGACTTGAGTGTATTTGTCAAAGAAAAAAAAAAAGAATTCTGTTTATTTTTATAAAATTTCTGTTCTCTAGCTAAATTTTAGATATTTCATGAATAAGCAAATTGTATGTGCTATTTTAAGGGAAATTTTTATTTTCTGTCCACGGTTTTTTATTGTGTTTTATGTTCTCTAACAAAATTTTAAATGTTCCATGGGCAGGCAACTGTCTCTTTGAGTGTAATTTTAAAGAAATAAGATTATAATTTGTGATTCTTTTCTAGGCTTTCTTTTGGTACAATTATTGTCACTTGTCAAATTCTAGTGATAATCGTAACATTGAAACTAGTTTAGGGGGACAACTTTAGAGTCAATAAGTTTTGTCACCAATTGTGTGTAGAAGTGTGGAGCCCAAGTAGTTCAATAGTGGTCATGACTAGTGTTGTTCCATTTTATTTTTAAAAAGAACATCCAATTTCTTGGTTTTGACATTGTAAAATTTATTTGCAAGTTCTTTGGGTGAAAGTTTAAGCACAATTGTTTCAATTTCTAAATCTTTCAGTTTTAGTTTTAGTTTTCAAATTCAAGAATTTTTGGGTTTGGTTCAAAAATTGAATTCAATTTCATGTACACACTACACACTCCCCAATGCTAAAAGTTGTATGATCACAAAATTTTACAACAAATTTAGATAACATTTTATGTAAGTATTGAATCAACAACTAATTAAAATAAAATTTAACTATAATCATAGTTGTGTTAGATGTAATCAATTTTGCAAAAAAATTAAGTAAAGGACTTTTTTAATATAAAAATTTGATGATAAAAAAATTTAAATGATAATAACCTACTACCCACACTCAAAAAGCATTCACAATTTAAAAATTATAAAATCTAAATTTTTTAAATATATTTTAAACTTTTAAAATTATTTTATCACATGTAAGTGGGATATTGTTATGGACATGAAAATCACAAAAACAAAGGCTAAAAAGGTTTTAATTTAATTTTCAAACAAGGAACAAAATAAAATTATATGATTCAAAAACAAAATCACAAGATTTAAAAACAATAACACGAAATATACAAAACAAATGTGAAAATGAATCTTTATTATGCTAACATATGCAAACATGAATATGAAAAAAAACATGACAAGGTTATGGTGTAAAATTATGTTTAAGATTAGTGTTGACCAAACTAAAGGAAATGAAAAGTTTTACTTTTATTTATACCCATCTAGGGACCTAATTCAAATAATCTTCCACGGAGGCTGTCACGAATGTTAATGCCATGGAGTTCATTCATTTGAATGTCATCCATGATTTATAATAAACTTGTACCTAATTTTAAATTTAGTTTCAATTCATTTTTAATTGAATTCTAATTTAATTTTACTTCACTTCCAATTGATTTTTAGTTCACTTTTAACTGAGTCTTAATTCACTTCTAGTTAATTTTTAGTTCACTTCTAATTAACTTTTAATTAAGTTCAAGTTAATTTCCAATTAATTCATAGTTTGGGAATTAACTCCTAATTAACTCCCAATTGACTTTTACTTAAATCCTAGTTAACTTTCAATTAAGTTTTAGTTAACTCATAATTGATTTTTAATTAAAAAGGTTTTTAAGAAGTTTTTTTATTCGATGCACACATAGAAGGCTCTTTGAAAGCTTCCTGGAACGAGGTCCCCAAAAGGGTATAAATAAAAATAAAACCTTTCATTTTTTTTAATTTATTCAATATTAATTTTAAGCACAATCTCACACCATAACCTTGTCATGTTTTTTTCATGTTCATGTTTACATATGTTAACATAATAAAAATCTATTTTCATGTTAGTTTTACACATCTCATGTTCTTGTTTTAAATTTTTGTGTTCTTATTTTTGAATCATATAATTGTGTCTTGTCACTTATTTGAAAGTTAGACTTAGACCTTTCCTTTAACCTTCGTTCTTATGATTTTTCATGTCCTTGACAAAAAAATTTATATGTGCATTAAATGAATTTTTTTTATAAACCTTCCTAACTAAAAGTCAAGTATGAATTAACTAAAAATAAACTGAAAATAAACTAAGAATTAATTAAGACTTAACTAGAGTTAACTAAGAGTTAATTAAGATTTAACTAGAACTTAACTGGAATTAACTAGGAGGTAATTCAAAGTTTACTAAAAATTAATTAGGAATTAATTTGAAGTTGATTAAAAGTTAACTAGGACTTAACTAAAACTTAATTAAAACTCAACTAAAAATTAACTAGGAGTTAACTATGATTTAACTAAGAGTTAATTAAAAGTTAACTCAAACTTAATTAAAACTTAACTAGGAGTTAATTCAAATTTAATTAAAAGTTAATTTGGAGTTAACTAAGAATTATGGATGAACATTATGGATGAATTCCATCCATTATAAGATGGTGTCTAATGTTTGCATCCGTCACATCACCTCCCCTTTTATCGAGGAGTTTCACAAGCCTTTGGTTTGCTTAGATATCGTTGATGGAATTTTTTCACCTTTTCCATAACATTCGTTAAATGATTAGTTAATTCCCAAGTGCGTTCATTCATGTCATACCCGCATTAATGTATAAGGTATTGAAATTGATCGTTTGATATTCAAGAATCAAAAACATCCTCCACTTCATATTTTTATTCACCATCGACTTTAATAGGTGGTGGTTCACAAATCTTTCTTAGGATGATTGATGCATGGTAAGATTCCAACAAGGAAACATGAAACACATGATGGATTTTCATGGAGTTTGGAAGCCTGAAATGGAAGGCAACACCATTGATTTGTTTCATTATAGTGATTAAGGGATTAAGTTTTTGGTAGTTCAATTTTTTTGAAGGTTGAATTAACTTGATGTTTTGTCATTGAAACTAAACTTGGTCGCCAACCTTGAAACTTGGTTACTCCTTACAATGTTCATCAGCATTTTCTTTGTATTACTTTTGCGCTTCTTCAAAGTTAAAAACAAGTTGGGCTCAAATGTTTGCCAACCACACAATTTGATCTTTAATTATTGGGTTCACAATCTTGTTCACTCCTTGGATGTCAAACATGGGGTGCAAACCATGATTGGCAAAGAAAGGTGTTTGTTGTGTCAAAGAATGAACAGTGTTATGTAAACAAATTTTTCCGTGGAAAATAGGTTTAACCAATTATTTTGACAATTGGTTGTGTAACATAAATATTGTTTCAAAACTTGATTAACCTACTGTTTGCCCATCTATTTGGGGGTGGAAAGCCAATAACAATTTCACCTTCACACCTAATAGGTCAAAAAGCCTCTTCCAAAATTTGGATGCAAATTGAAATCCATGTTAAAAAATGATACTTTGGGAAGACCATGATATCAAAACACATGATCAAGAAATAACTTGGTTATTTTCACCAATTATCAATTTGTTGCATGGAATGAAATGAACCATCTTTGTCAAGCGGTCCACCACCATTAAGATGGAATTGAATGAATTGGAAAATGGTAGATTTGTGATGAAATCCATGGAAATCAAAAACCATGATGCATAAAGAATGGGCAATGGTTGAAGGAATCTAGGTGGGCAATGACGAGGATTTTGCACTTGAGCACAAACATCACAAGATCCAACGAACTCATTCACATACTTTCAAAGTTGTGGCCACCAATAATCTCGAAAAACCAACTCCATGGTCTTGTTAAATCCAAAATGATTTGCAACTAAAACATTGTGCCTAGCTTAGAGAACTTGAAGTCAAGCAGGGCTGTTGGGAACATACAAAAAACAATCATGATATAACAAACCATCTAAAACTCAAACTTGGCACGATTACTAAAGAAATTTTAGATTTGATGTTGATTCTTTAGTTGGCTTTGGATGTCAATAACAAAAGGATCTTTTTTCAAATCTTCGCAAATTTGATGAAAAAAGGTTTTGTCATTGGGATTTATCAACAATGTTCGAAGTCAAAGGTGTTCATGTTTGAAAATGACATCACATCATTATTTGTAAATGGCATCTACCTCCTTATTCATGAGATACGAATGACAAGATAATGCATTTAATTTCCTTTGTTGGTGACTTAGCAATAGGTGATGACAAACTGAAATTGAAACAAGGACAATGCCCATCGAGCTTAATGTCAATTTAGAATGAGAAAAGTCATGAAATATTGCAAGTTGTGGTTTGAATACATAATAGTTTCATGTTGAATTCCTTCAAACATATGACACCACTCCTTGAAAGCATCCACGATGGTAAGCAATTCCTTATCATAAATTTCATAGTTAATTTCAGCAAAAGAAAACTTACAAGAACATAAGCTAATAGGATGAAGAAGATTGTTTTCTCCAGGTTGTGAGAGTATGACATCTAATGCAAAATTAGAAATGTCTATCTCCAAAACAAAAAAATTTGCAAAATTTGCATGAATTAAAAGTGGGACAATTGTGAAAAAAAATTCAAAGTTCGGAAGGCGTTTTCTACTTCAGCTCCCCATGAAAAAGGTTGATCCTTCTGAATCAAACAAGTAAGAGGAACTACTATTGTAAAATAGTGGGCAATGAAACATCGATAAAAGTTGGAAAATCCAAAAAAACATTGAACATTTCGAATAGAAGCAAAGGTAGTCCAATCAACAATGGTCTAAGCCTTACAAGGGTCCATGCAAATACCATTTCTAGAGATGATGTAGCCCAAGAATCCCATTTTAGATTGATGGAATTCACATTTCTCCAACTTGGCATTATGTCCGACTTCTTGAAACTTCTCCAACACAAGATGTACATGGTGTTCATGATTTGCCATGTTCTTTGAGAAAATGAAAATGTCATCGATGTAGCACACCACAAAATCATCCAAGTATTCACAAAACACATCATTCATCAGGTGTTGGAAAATAATAGGTGTGTTGGTAAGGCCAAAGGGCATCATAACATATTCAAAATGGCCATAACGTGTTTTGCATTTTATCTTCCATTCATCACCTTTTTGAATATGCACCAAGTTGTATGCCCCACGTATATTAATCTTGGTGTACACCTTGGCACGATTTATTTGATCCAACAATCCTAAGATTAAGGGTAGAGGATATCGATTCTTGATGGTGAATCGATTCAATCCATGATAACTGACACAAATTTGCAAGGATCCATCCTTATTTTTGAAAAATAATATTGGGGCACTAACTGAAGACTTGGAATGTCAAATGAACCTTTTCTCAAGGTCTTCATCGATGCACTCATGAAAAGTTGCAATTTCATATTGTGATAGGTTGTAGATCAGCCCAAATTGAGGTTGTGTTCCTTCTTCAAGATCAGTGGTGCAATCGTATGGACGATGTTTTAGTAAGGTGTCAACATTTTTCTTTTCAAACACATCCTTGAATTCCTTATATTGGGAAGGAATCCCATGACGAAACAATTTAATATCTAATGTGGGAAGAACATATATCAAGAATGCATCTCTTTTCTTGGGAATTTGCATGAAAGATCTTGCTCCAACAAACAAAGCTTTTGAGTTCTTTACATCTTGGGCATTCCCCAAATATTGGTCACATTGAAAAAAATTAGTACACAACTCATCTAGGTGGTAATCTTCATTATCATTAATGAAGTTTTTAAATGTAAATTTCTCACATTTTGATGTTACTTTCTAAAATACATCAAAATGAAGACTCTTTGTATGTCAATCCACTCGAGGGTTGTGCAAAATGAGTCATGATAACCCAATGACAATAAGGTTTGTTGGGGATGAAATGTCATTGAAGGCCACCTTGTTTGATGCATCCTGATTGTAATATCTAAAGCTTTGGTTTCATGCATCACAAATCTCGAAAACAAATTTCAACCATTGATGTGTGATGGATGTAAACATTAAATACCATATTCCAATAGATGGAATTCATCCATTGAGGCGCTCCCAAGTCCCTAGTTCGCCCCAAATTGGGGCTAAATCACTCAAGTTACGGAATTTCTGGGACTCGGGGCACGTTCCCAGTATTAAAGGGGGTGAGAGGGGCGTGCTGAAAGCTCCGGGATAGACTAGGAAGAGGGACAAGCTTACTCAATTATACGGTCCTGCATCCAAATCCATTCTGCACCCTTTTGGTGTTGGGACAAGCCGCGGGCTACCTTGGATTCATTTGACTCACCACGGCTTGGACTCGGGGGAAGCCACCACCTTCCCCCATATAGTATTTTCTGCAGCTCTCTGCCGCACTTGCATCCAAATGGCTCTTTTTCCTGGGACTCCCAAAGTGGAGTCTCGAAATTGTCCCGGTTTGGACTCTCGGGACTTTGGACACTCATAACTCCTCGCCCCGAACTCAGATCGGGACGAGGTTTAAACCAAAGTTGTAGCTCTCCTCGAGAGCTTTCCAACATTGTGTCACACTTCACCTACACGCACCAGAATCGGGTCGATTCCCAACTTTTAGTGGTTGGGAGTCAAATTGTTAGTTTGACTCCCGACCTTTCTTTTGACCATAACTTGTGCTGCATATGTCCAAATGACTCATGCAAGGCCATTTTGGACATCTACACTTCAAGACCTTTCCAACGGTATAAAAAAAACTTCAATGCAAGGTGTTTTGACCCCTGTAATCGTGCTCTGAGTTTTTGGGAGTCCCGTAGGACTCCCAAGTACCATTTTCGGGAATGTGAGTGGCGACCTCACACTTCCTTCAAAGTGAGGTTGCGACATCCATAATGTTCATCCATAATTATTAGTTAAGTCTTAACTAACTTTTGGTTAAATTTTAGTTAACTCAATTAAGTCCTAATTAACTTTCAATTAAGTCCTAATTAACTTTCAATTAAATCCTAATTAACTCATAATTAAATCCTAGTTAAGTCTTAATTAACTCTGAATTAACTTTTAGTACATTCTTAATTAAGTTTCAATTAAATCCTAATTAACTTGTAGTTAAATTTTAATTAACTTTTAGTTAATTTTTTATTAAATTTTAGTTAAGTCTAATTAACTCTTAGTTGACTCATAGTTAAGTCTAGTTAAATCTGAATTAACTTTTAATTAAATTTCATTTAACTCATAGTTGACTCCCAATTAAAAAGGTTCCCAAAAAACTTCCTTACTTTATGCACACATAAAAGCCTTTTTGAAAACTTCTTTGAGCTAGGTCTCCAAAGGGGTATAAATAAGAGTAAGACCCTTCATTTCCTTCAATCTGTTCAACACTAGTCTTAGGCATGATCTTACATCATAACCTTGTCATGTTTTTTTCACATTCATGTTTGCACATGTTAAAATAATAAATATTCATTTTCATGTTTGTTTTACACATTTCACGTTCTTATTTTTAGATATTATGTTTTTGTTTTTGAATCACATAATCTTGTTTTGTTCCTTATTTGGAAGTTAGATTTAGATCTTTCCTTTAATTTTTGTTCTTGTGGGTTTTTGTGTCCTTGACACGATGACCTCCATGGCTACTGGCGTGTTTTTCTTCACGAGAATCATCTTATGTTGGTACACTAACTCCTTGTCAATGAAACACATAGATGCACCAAAATCAAATAATGTTTCAATTTCCATCATCATGAATCTACCATATTTTATCGTGATTAACAATAAGAAACAAAGTGTTGGGTCTAAAGGTAAATTAAGACCATTTTGAACACATGATGTGTCTAAGTCCAATGTTGCAATCCCTATTGAAACTAGATGTCCTCGTTTCTCGAGTCTTCAGGAAGTGGTGTGTGAATGGAAATGGTTCGAGTTGTATGCAATAATTTTTTTCTGGGTAATTGGTAGCGATGTGACTTAATTCTCCACAATATATGCATAGTTTGTACATACGTCGTCATAATTGTTTGATGTGCCCCAAAACTTTTTAAGAGACCCAAATGTGGGTCCCAAAGTGAAACAGTGGGGAAAAAAAAAGTCGTGACATGTTCCTTAACTCGTAACACTTTTAGGATAGGGGGGTGTGTTAGAGCTCCAAGATGGGATTAAAGCAAACTCACAAGCAAAAATTCAAGATGAAATTAACTTGCACAACTAAGGAAAGAGGGCGGTTAGTGCAAATTGAACACAAGTGGTGTAGCAAACTTAAAACAACCTCAAGCACAAGCTTTACATAATTGGTAACTTTGGGAGGAGGCACCACTCCCTTCCCTATAATATATTCTATCACTTTTCATGGGAGTTACATCCAAATGACATTTTTTCTTAAGACTCCCAAGTGAGAGTCCCAAAATTGGGACTTTTGATATCCCAAAATTTGAAATGTTCATATCTTCCTTAAATCAAACATGTTTGTAACATGTGAGGGCAATATCTTATAACCCAATTTGGTGCTTGTTTACCTTTTCAACTAAAGCTTTGAATATTTAGGACTCATGCATGAATGCAACTCCCAAAATGGGAGTGCACTTTGAAATCCTTGGGCTTAATCTCTTGCACTCTCCCCCACTTGTGACAATGTGTTTCACTTCCGAACACACTCTCTTGACTTCATGTGCCCTTGCACTCCACACTTAGTCGCCAACCCAATGTTAAGGTTGCAACATTTCTTTTTTGTTCTATGAGTGGTTTGAATCATGTATGATCAATTTGCATGGGATCATCCTTTGATGTAAATGTTGTTGATGGAGACGGCATAACAAATGCAAAATTTTTAAGGATTATTGACAACTCCCAACACTTCTCTTGTTGATGTTCAAAAAACCTGTTATTGCAACGAACAACTTCAACAATTGTTTAACTCAATGTAGATGAATTTGGCATGGTGAATAATAAGTCCTTCACATCACTATGTAGTACATATTGAAACTAACTCATAAGTGTTATTTCATCCCATGATATGCCATAAGCCAATTGCCTAAAATCTAATGCATACACAGCATCTAGGCGTTGTCTTTGACGGGCGTTGTCCTTGACGAATAGCTCATAGTTTGCTAGTTAATGTGCAATTTTTGTAAGAGTTTTTGAAGGTGGCATTAAATTCGTCCAAGATGATTTTACAACAAAGATTGTCACTTTAACAAAGGTGCAAATCATGTTAAGATTGTGCTTGGTAATAACATGCCAATAAGGCCAACCTAAGCTGGGCCATTTGGATAACAATGGGGGTGTAATCGAATGACTAGTCGCACTTGGTTAAGGAAACTTTGAAACTTGGAACATGTCCCATCAAACTTGTCAGGAACACATGCCACTGAATCGTTGCATCCAATAGCCTCCAAAACTTGCAGCCACAAGCCTCAAGTCTGCGCACCGATTCCACATACAAACATCAAGCCCTACTTAGGGTTTTGTTTCCGAAGAGCCAGGCGATCCACATCTGTACGCAACGAGTTGGCATGGATGGGTTGTAATTTGCAAAGCCTGTATGTGCAGGGTTTTGTTGGAGGTGTGCCAGTGCTTCTTGCCAAGCCTCAGACTTACATGAATTTGAGTGGAGAATCTCTAAGCCCTTCCATTAGCTCCTTTCTTACCCATTCAATACATCAGCATCAGGTTGGATGCACCAAATCACAAAATTGTGTCAGTTTGTTTGCTTTTGCACTGGGGAAGAGACGCGTAGTTGTTTCACACATTTTAGGGGTATGAATCCAAAAGGATAACCAAAATGAAGCTTTTGGGCTCTCGTGGATTCAGGTCGGACCACTAGCATATTTTTACTACAAAATTCTCGTGGAGTGTGTACTGGTAGTATGTATCTCGATCACTGTCTTTTCCACCTGATTCCTTAGGGTTTTAGGCAACAGCCATATGACACAATGTTCTCGCAGTCAATGATTAGCTCAAGTGATGACAGCTCTTTGGCATCTCGTCTCATGGCACGTCCCAACCTCAAGGTGGAAGGCTACATGCAAATTGCCTTCGTTATATCTGCAGCTTCCCTCTGCCTTCCTGTCTTTGTCACTGTAGGTCTCATCTCAAACCACTTGTTGGAAACTCAGATAAGTAATTTTCAGACTTTCCAGTAACTGTTTTTCAACTTAGTTTTTTGAGCCACCATGTGTTCTATGCCTTATTGCCCACCTTCTCTTAGTGTATCTCCAAGTTAGGTGATAATTCTGTTGTGTTGTGACTGAAATTTTGATATGAGCTGCAGTCCTTGTGGAGCTAGTGGTTGAAAAGGGTCAGAGCATCTCACAAGGTGGGTGCTTCAACCTAGTCAGTTTCTGCCTCTTCAAGTGCTGTGTGGGATTATTCTGGCCTTCAGTCATGAAAATGTGGTCGCAGTACATTCCTGAGGAGTCCAGGAGCACTATCATGAATTTCTTCTGAATACCTCTCAACATCTTTGTCTGCATTGTCCTGTAGAATGTAAGTACAATCCTCAATGTTTTTGTCTGTCATATTAATCCATCCTGTCTGGTACAGCAATAATGTTCTTAGTATAGGCACCTTTGATTGCTGTTATATCCAGATTGTATGTTCAGCAAATTTTCTGACTCCACTTAATGTTCCATACCAATCAGTGTTATGTTTGGAATGTGTGCAATATTTTGGCCGTGGCTTCAGTCCTTCAGAGACAACTCATGGTGGTATCTGAGAAGCATGACAGTAGTAAGTCAAAGCTGTTACTTTTGTTTTCTACTCTGTAAATCCACCTTCAGTTCTCACATCAGGTCTGAGAGCTTGTATCAAGAAAGTAATGTGCTGTTAAAAATCTGTTGATGAGGGCTTTCTGTGAAGTGGAAAGTTTGACCAGACTTTGGCCTCTTTGAAGCCAGTGAGTGCTAAAGAAGCTTTTCTGCTAGTGTTTGATCCACCATATGTGCTGTGTGCATGTGCTGGAGCAGTCAATTCATGGGTAACAGAGAGAGTGTGATCTTGAAACAGACCCTCTTCATATCTAAAGTAGGAACCACATGAAAACTCATGCCTCCATTACATAGTTCAGTCCAGGATTGGTATATGTTGCAGTACATTGCACTTGAGGAGCTGTCTTTTTATAAATAGGTAAACAAGTGCTCATTCATGCCTGCCAACCTTTGCCCATCAATCAGATTTAACCTGACATTGAACAAAATTTAGAGGTGGTTATGGAGAGTTGTCAAGGCCACAAATTGGCCACTATAAGCCTAAGTTGGTGAACCTATTCATTTTAACTGAAACCATCAAAGCACACTGATCAACTCTAGTCTCCAAGGTCTCCAAGGGTTCCTGTCTGTGCAACTTTTTAACTCCCTCACTCAAACATCATTCTTCCATACCTTCCAGAAGCAACTTTATAATCTAGATTTGGACCTCATGTATACACCACACTAGCATTGGGTCAAGAGAGACATGAAAAGAAATTAAGCTCTTTTTTTCAATTGTTATACATCAAAAGAAGGACCTAGTGTGATACACTGGAACTTTTAGGAGATTGATTGCAACACCATTTTACTCATGATGGAAAGGTATTTGAAGCTTTGGGAAAACGACTAGGAGCATTATGCGGGAGGGTAACAATACAATTCAAAATGTAATGGGCCCCCATTGGCCTTGTAGCAATTAGGCACAGAATGACCCAAAAAGCAAAGATGAACCCAACTTGATACAACATAGCAATATAACTTCCTCATCCATGAGTTTACACAAAACACTTGGAAATCCTAAAGCTGTCATTGAATGCAAAGTAAGTCACCTGATCTTCACCAGAAAAATCATTCTCAGGAGTGAGAAAAAAACATGCAATGAAACTCCTTCCTGCACACCAGCTTGCGAAACACCATTAATATGGGCATCAATACTCCAAATTGGATGTAACCTGCTACACTATTTGACAAGCTGAACTTAAAATGATGCTACAAGAGGCCCATTACTGTGTTTTAATGAGGTCAAAACCCACCTTTCACACATGGGGACACATGGACAATTCCAAAATCCCTGCTGTACCTCTGCAACCTTGTCATCATAATGCCTGCACCACATCACATTTGTGAAAGGCGTAAGCATGTTTCAACAAAAGCTTTTCTTTCAAATTCATTCCATTCATCATGATAAACCACGCCTGAGAGCCACTCAGTATGCAAATGATGGCCATAACCTTAGATGTTGAATGAGAGTATGAACTGGCACAGGCAAAGAGGGGCTCCTTGTCCTTGGACTCTGCCAATCCCTGAACTTGACATGCTGCATAAGAAGGCACAAGAAGAACAACAGAGTTTGAATGGTTTCAAATCCTGTCTCAACAACTCGGCGTGCTTCTTTTGTTCCTTTTCTGGACAGATCATACTCTTCTCTCCTTTCCTGAACAATTAATTACCTGAGGATCAATCTTCACTGAAGAATCTAAGGCCACTTCATGGTTTGCTCAGAGCATGGATGAGATCAGGAGAGAAATAACTTTGTGTCCAGTGAAGTTTTTGGTCATGTGTAAAGGTCCACTTCACAACTTTGTACCACAGCTGGACAGTACAAGACTCTGGATTTCACAGGCAAACTGCTATTACAAAATGAAAGATTGAATGGTGTTCGTAGAGCGGTTTTTCCTATAAATTAATTGTTTTTAGATTTTTTTTTTAAAGTTCCATACCAATGTTGTGCAGGTATATTTATTTTTTGATAAACCCTCCAAATAGGTCATTAAAAAAGTTCAATTTATCACTGCAGTACGGTACTTTCCCATCCAAAACCATTCATTAGGGTAAGATCTGGGTACACAAAAGATTTAAGGTTTTGTGAATCTGGGTATTTTAAAGCTGTGTTGGTAGCACTAAGGCAGGGACATTGATCCTGCAAGTGTAAAGCTTGACGTACAATTCCTCAGAATTCAGCTGGGCTATTGCAGAATTCTTCCAACCCACATTTATTTTGGAGCTATTTTATACTAAACTTACAGTGACAGGTACAGCATTTGTCTGAAGAGAATCTTCTCTGACTCACCTTGGCATTATCTTCAGAATTTTCCATTTTGGTCAGATTGTGAGCTAGGTTGTCTTCTGGACTGTCTTTTCAAACTACCAGTTAGGGTATCTGCCCTTGCACCTGAAGTCGCGTGTGTCTCAGTATTTATGTTAGTGCAAACAAAGACAAAATTAAAAAGGAAGAAAATGCAGAACAATGGAATCCTGACAAATAGGACCAAAAGGTTCTCACCCATGTCAGGAGTCCCCTAGCCTTTTTGTGTTGAGGATTTTTTAATGTGGTAAAGAATTGCAAGAGAGGCCTAAGTAACAATCCATTACCCGTTTCAAAGCTAAAGCTGCAAATGATTCCTTCCCATCAAGTAAGGCTGCCATGGCTGACCGAGGGTTGTCAAAAACACTATAGATATGCTCATAAAATTCAGCTTGTGACATCACTAATTCTGACATTGTATCCATTTCCTCAAACCTTCGTGTCAACAGCTCTGAAGCTGCTGGAGAAAGCCCATTCAAAATCAAAGCTTCAAATGTCCGTGGAAACTCACTCACCATTACAAGCATAAGTCGCTGTAGCACTCTGGGATCTAAAGCAGAAAATATCTCAGCAATACAGTCCTTCCTTCTAGATCCTTCAAAACCCTTTGAAACCCCAACATTCAGAGTACAGTCTGAAACTTTCATGTCAATGTTTGCACTTGAGACTTCCCCATGTTTTCCAGCAGTCCCTCCAGCTTTATTATTGGTTGGTGTAGATGTCGAAACACTTAGCACTAAAGCCCTAAGATACTCTGACTCAGTAGCAGTGAGATTCTCCACCACATACTTTCTTCTGCCTGGGCCATGGACCAATGGGTTTGCTTCAACATGTGGAACATTGCCATGTACAGAGCTTGAGGGAGTTTCTCTGACAGAAGAAAATTCTTCTTCTGCCTTCAAGTTCTCTGCAGGGCCTGTGATTTGATCAGCATGGTGTGTAGCTAAAGCTGCAACCATCAAGCTTTGTGAGCCTTTTCTTCTTCTTCTTCTTGACTTTCGAGTAGACCTAACAGTTGAGCAGTCTGCTGATGAACCTGATGCTGTCAGTGACTCGCTCTTCAAAACAATATCCCTCGGAGGAATCCACCTATTGCTGGAGTCGTCTTTATTTATGCACATACCTTTGGTCTCTCCTCCACTGATTCTTCCCATAGCTTTATTGTACAACTTTAATGTATGAGCTTGCAAGCACTTGTCAGGTGGTTGTGAAGCTTGGACGTCCAATGCCATAACATGCAGAGGTGACAATTTTGAAACCTCTTTGATCATTTTCTCCTTCTCAACATCAACAAGATTTGCAAGCACACGACGGAGTAAATATGCATCCATGTGAGTTCCAAGCTTTGCAGAAGATTCTGACTCCCACCAGAAATTGACTGCAATTGTCACATTGGCACTATCAACTTGATGGTACCAGCCTTCTGGAATGAAAAGAGCATCACCCACATCAAGGGTTACAGTCTCATAAGCCTCCAATGCCTCCCTGAATCGTGGATAAGTTGCAAGATCAGGATTTGCAAAATCCACTGCACTGTGATTTGAAGCCTCACCATAGATTGGAAGAGGGTACAAAGTGGGTGCTGCTGATGGGGGCCATAGTTTTACTCTCTTGCTCCCAGCAACAACACACAGGAGGTTTTGATATGGATCGTAATGGGTACTTGATCTTGATCCATTCACACTCATCCACAAATTTATGTTTTGGACTGGTTTGGCCAGAAAGTCTGGAGTCGCCAAATCCTGCATCAGGGCAGCTAAGGGTGGAAATGCACCTCCATCCTGACTATAAATTCCAACTTGAGCAAGATAGAGTTGGAAACCACTAGTGTTTTCCACCAGATAATTCTCCCTATCAGTCACTCCCACCTCATCAAAGCTCATTGGCATATCTTGATCATTTTCATGCATTCCTGAAATAGAATACTTGTTCTGTGTTAAAACCTTTGCTGCAAAAACAAAGAAGATCTTCTGGGTCAAACCAAATGCCAAATTTATTAACCTTTTCAGGTTCAGGACACAAACAAAATTTCTTTCAGTCCATCTAATCACAAGTAGAATCCACATAAACTCCATGAAACTCCGTGTCTAAGTCAGAACGAACCCTAACCCTAAACCAGAAACAAAACCGTTGGTGAGGTACACAACCCTGCAATGTCTTCTGTAAGGAAGAATGAAATCCTACCAGAAAACTTATACAGCATTTGTCCATCAAAACCAACCCATCCAATTTCCGGAGATCAAATGTGCCTACCTGATGTCAGTGATTTCTCCGCCAAGTCGACGAAAGCTCCAAATGATATGGGGACTCTCTCGTGACCCCGAATGTCGCCATAGAAATTGGAGCCTGCTGTCGTCGCCATCGCTTGCACCATAGCCGACCCTGCCAAATCCTTGACATGCTGCAAACCACCCTTAGACGGATCCCATAGCGCTTGTGCAGGCCAGTCTTTCACAGCTCCTAAAAACACCGCTGGTACATTAGAGGCTTCAATTTCCGCAAACAAATCTGCAGATATGGGCAACGCTTGCACCTGCTGAACTCTCCAATTCCTCTTCTCCATCCCCAAAGCATGTGATTCCCCTCAAGACACGATCTTCAGCCCAATTCCTACGCAATACATTGCCACCCACACCAGAAAATACATACTCATTCGTGATCCTCTAGGTTCTTCCAAAACCCTCAATCTACCGCAAGTATGGCATTTACCCTAGGTACTTCGAAAAACCTAATTTCCTGAAACCTTAAATCCACCACAAGTATTCCATTCATACTCGATTCTTCCAAAACCCTAATTTCCTGAAGCCCTAAATCCATCACAAGTATGGCATTCATTATACTCTAGATTCGTCCCAAACCCTAATTTCTTTTGAAATTAGGGTGTTTGCATGGTCATTAGGGTGTTTGCATATGAACTCCCAAAACCCTGAAAACCGAGCATTTGTGAAGAGTGTTTTTTTCTCTTTTGTGTCCAGGACCTTTTGAAGTAGGAAAAGCGCGAAGAAGCGCAATGGACATGAGAAGTGTGTTTCAATCTTAGAGATGATAAGGGGGAGCATTGAAGCTATGGTTGTGTGAGAAGAGATTTTTTTGTGGTTATTTTGCTTCAGAAGAATTCGGGGTGCATGTGGTTGCAAGAACGGGCGATTATGTCATATGAAGGCTTAAGTTTGAAAGATCTTCTGTTGTCATTGCTGGTGCAAGTTCTGCATCTCTTTTCTTTTGTGTCTTATCTTGGATGTCCTCCCTCATCTCCTTGGCAATTCTCACCTACTTGGTGTATCTTAAGCCATACATGATGCTGTTGAAGGTTGTTGAACATGCATGTTATTGTTGTTATTGTCCAAACTGATTTTCATTTTTTTTGTGGGTTCAGGACTTGGGTCTCTTCATTTTCTGTCACTTGATGTCCTGTTAGCTCTGAAATCTCTGTATACCTCACTATTGGGTTGTCTCTTGACTTAAATCGCAAGTCCAGATAATTTCTCAACATAAATGAAGATATTATGCTGGCCTTATGTCTTTGTTGGTAGACATTTCAGTGATTGTTGGCTACATAGTTATCCGAAACAATGATGGTGGCAGGGTTTTATGGACTATTGGAAGATTGTTGAGGAGGATTGGGGTGGGCAACAGTTCATGTTGTAATGCCATGTGTTTGCAACTGCTATATTGCAATAGTTTGTTGGCCTTGCCTTGCCTTGTTAGGCAAGGATATTGTGTTTAGATTCATTATAGAGTATAGTAGCTTAAGGGATATTGGCCCCTAGGAAATAATAGGTCTTATTTTTACATGAGGATTTTTGAAAGATGATATTTTGGCTTGTGTTGAAACTTGAGATTAGTTATATAGTTCTAATATCTTGAAGGATTTTGGTTTCTTTTAGAGGATTTTTTGAAGATTTTATTTTTGCATGGTGAAATATTTGAGTTTTCATAATTCTTCTCTTTGCATTATACTTTTTTAAGTAATTGGCAACGCCACAGTGTGACACACCCCTTGTTAACATTTACAATGGCAGGGGGTCAAAGGTAGACTTGATTTACAAAAAAAACCCACAATTTTAACCGAAGTAGAGGAGAAGATCTTCCTTCACCTATGATTTTGAAAAAAAAATTCAATGCACCTAAATTGCTTATAAACAGATCATAACAGATCTCGACAATTTTAATAGTTGTGTGATGATTTTGTCTTTTGAGAAACCTCATTCCACCAACATGAATTCCTTTCATGCAAATTATAGGTGAAATTTTATTATTGCCCATAACTTCTTTTAGGTCATTTGCAATTATGTGTATTATTTGTAAGCAATTTCTTTCCATTCACACATCAAACATTATTCACATATAAGAACCACATTGTAATTCTAACATCAATAAAAATGGGTTTCATTTCAATCGAAAGATCATGATCCAAGTCTATTTATGAGATTTTATATCAAAATTAATATCTACTTCAAAATTGAACTTGAAAGTTTTCTGGCAAAGCTTGCTTAGCTCAGGTCAAAGGTTTTGTTTTTTTCACATGTAATTTTATGTTTTAAAGCATGAAGAACAATTGATGTAATTTTTTTGTTTAAAGATAAATACAAGTTGAACTCATTGTAACCTATAAAAACATGTTCCATCTTATCACATACATTTCAACATATGAAGTGACTCAATCTATTTAAACATTTAAAAATGTTGTTAGGAATTTATTACAACACATTATTTGTCATCAACTTTTATCAAAAAGAATAAGCTTGAGTTCATCATGGTCCATATAGAAGAATTAGAAGAGAATTGAAATTTTGGCTTCTCTTGATAAAAGAAATTTTTAAATATTTTCCCAATCATAATGAATGAATTAGACAACCCATTGTTTGATCATCACCTTGAATATCCCTATAGTTCAACCATTGGCAAGATCAATGGAATTTCACAAAATCAAAGCTAGATAATTTGCAAATTGCATCACAAATATTCAATGAACTAAAAAAACAATGTAGAGTTATGTTAAATACTATTATGTGATAGGTAGTACAAGAATTAACAACATCATGACTCAAATTAACCAAGGCCTAGCTAAAATTTAGCATGAGACCAAAACCATTTATGTGAAAATCCATAATTCACATGAAAGGAAATTGTAACTTTTTCTCCATTAAATGTCTAAACTGCAATGGGGAAAGTGTTGCAAACTACTAAAGATATACAATGATGGAACTTGAGACCAACATGGGCTTGAGTATACGTGGTCATTGAGGGATAGGAGGTCCAATAATTTCTTTTGCAAGTTTAACATGTCAACATTGGACCTATTCATGTTTCTTCCACTAATTTTTGAGTTCCTATTGGTTTAACTTGCTTCAAAGATTCTGGAACTCTACCTAACTATCTAAAGATTTGAGTCTAAATAAACATAACACCTCAATGACACCTATCAAAAAATACATGTAAACCTAAATAACTCTAGAGGAAAACCTCATAATATCAACTTGGTCAATCTTGAACATGTAATGTATGAATCCAACACTAGAAATTTCTAAGTTACAAATGTATTCGTACAACTTCCACACATAACCCAACAACAAAGATAACAATTCATTTCACTAGAAATAACAATCAACAATAAATTGTAAAGGGAAAAGAAAAACTCAATCAAAAAATAAACATTTGTCATATGTGCAAGATATTGACAATTTGTCCTAGTACAACATCCTTATCTTTAAAAAAACATGCTTTCACTTTGTAACTATAAATTATAATGGTTGAAAATAATTCAAGAAAACAATGAGAAAGAAACAAGTTAACAAATGAATTTATCCAACTATGAAAGAACAAGCAACTCCAAACACATATACCATAGCTTACATCATCATTGTGATTCCAATAATGAACTTTATGTACCCTAATGAACTACAACAAAAATAATAATTAATAATTTCTTCACATGTTATTTGAATAAATAAAATGACAAGTTATCACCCTACTCATGTCAAACCAATATACCTAAAGGTGATTATGGATAATTGTAACATGATCATCCACCTTTTCCAACATGGTACCATGATGAAAGTTGTAGTTTATTTACCATTCAAACACCAATAGCTTTACAAAACATAACACATGGAGACCTCATTTATATTTGTTATGCAACAATAGGTGCATGGACAATCCTTCCTCAATTTTCCAAATTCTTATGAATGGTTGTAAATAAAAGCAAGTATATATGGAAGAAAAATCATTTTAGATGAGAATTTTTTAAAATTTTTGTGTAATTCATTTTCTATAATCTACACCTATTATTGCAAATACTAAAAGAAATATGGTCTAATAAGATGTAAGTACCATTCATTAGAACAAAAAATGTCCTTTTTGCTATTAAATTGTGATTAAAATGATTCTAAAGTTAGTGTTACTTAATTAACATGATTAATTTGGTTTGTTTTGACTAGCTCAAAAAATATCAATGTCCAATTTGAATAAGTTCAATTTTTGTTTTAATCAAAACAAACGTTATTGGCAACACATGGACCATTGTGGACCTACATGGAAATCATAAGCATCATGACAAAATTTAGTCATTAGTGTGAAAAAATGGTGATGTGTCATGTATGGCTATTGTGACTAAAACATGTTACTTTTGTTGTCCTATGTGGCATTGTGAATAATTGTGACTTATTTTTTGTCTTATGTGGCATAATATATATGATGCATTTACTAAATTCAATTGGATATAATTATGAATCAAAAAAATGAAACTTTATAATCAATTTATAGTTTTTTATTTCACACTTGGAAAAAAAAATTACAATGAAAATACACAATTATAGTAATAAGTACCAATTTTTTTTTGGCAAAATTTTGCAACTTGGTGATTATTTTAAATGAATCTCATGTTGTTACATTTGAACTAAAACCAGTACTTAATTAATTGTAATTACAAAAGTATATACATGTGAACTTGATCACAATTTTCACATGCATAATTATTTCATTATGAAATTTAAATATTAATTGATCAAATGAAAGTATATTATATTTGAATTTACTGCTAAATAATTTTTTTTAAAAAGTAATATTATGAAAAACGAAACAACACATTATAAAAGCAAATTAAGTGATGAAATTAGAAATAAAAATAAAAATCAGAGGTAATTTTTTTTTAAATTTTAAAAATATATAACCACAATTGATATTCAAAAAAATATATTTGAATTCTGAAATGAATGTTATAATTATTGAAAAAAACTACATTACATTATTTAATGCATAAAAAATCCAATATAATCATGAAAATGAATAGCGAATTAAATTAATCTATGAAATGAACTTGTAGGTAGGTAGGTAGGTAGTAAATAGGTAGGCAAGTCATAAATAGGTATGTAGGTAAATTATAAATAGATAGTAAATATGTATATATGTGTGTACATCATAAATAGGAATGTAAATATGTAAATAGGTAGGTTGGTATTATCTACCTCCTAGGCAAATATATAGGCAAGTAGGTAGGTGTTACCTAATAATTGGCACATACTTTTTATGCACTTACCTATTAAATTTCAAACCTTACCTAGTGCTTACCTACATATGAAATTATGTTATAACATTTGAATGTTCAAAATTCAAAACTATATGTGTTTATATTTATCTGATTACAAAATTTGTCTTCACAAAAAATGATGGTCAAGTGGTTAAAGACTTGCCATATGGCCATGGAAGTGAAGGTTCAAATCCCATTTTTGATATCTAAAGAATATGACTAAAGTTAATCATGTTGATGTGACAAGAAAAAAATTAGATACAGACACACACACACAATAAAAATGCTAGCAATGTGCATTAATTCCATTGCAATGTTTAAATTTTTATTATTATTTTAAATTTTATTTGCATTGAGTTGAAAGTTTTGAAATATATTTTGCATAAATTTTTTGTTTCAACTTGTTGAAAATTTAACAAATAATGATAATTATTATTATTTATTTTGAAAATACATGTTGCCACATAAATTAGCACATCAATCAAAATGGAAATGACATATTTGAACCACTTAAGGATGACCTAGGGTGAAATCACACTCAGCGTGAGCCACTTTTCACCCAAAAAAGTGATGTATAACGAGTATTATAGTATGTAGTAAGTTAATATTTTGATGGTATCCATTGGCTATCCTAAACACAAGATTTTCTTTAAAAATTTGGATGACAACCTTTTGGTACTCAAAGTTTACTTTGAATCAAAATTAATCTTGATCCAACAGTCCAATGGAAAGGATTGGATAAAATTAATGTACATATAATTTATAACTTGTCGCAACCTCACTTTGAGGGAGGTGTGAGGTCGCCACTCACACTCCTGAAAATGGGACTTGAGAATCCCCCGAGACTCCCAAAAATTCAGAGCGCAATTGTAGGGGTCAAAACACCTTGCATTGAAGCGTTCTTTATACCGTTGGAAAGATCTTGAAGTGTAGATGTCCAAAATGGCCTCGCATGAGCCATTTCGACATCTGTAGCACAAGTTATGGTCGAAAGAAGGGCCGGGAGTCAAACTGACAGTTTGACTCCCGACCATTAAAAGTCGGGAATCGACCTGATCCAGGTGTGTGTAGCTAAAATGCGACGCACTGTTAGAAAGCTCTCGAGGAGAGCTAAAACTTTGGTTCAGAACTCGTCACAATTTGAGCTCGGGGCGAGAAGTTATGAACGCCCAAAATCCTAGGAGTCCAAACCGGGACAATTTCGGGACTCCACTTTGGGAGTCCCGGGAAAAAGAACCATTTGGATGCAAGTGCGGCAGAAAGCTACAAAAAATACTATATGGGGGAAGGTGGTGGCTTCCCCCGAGTCCGGGCCATCATGAGTCAAGTGAGTCCAAGGTTGCCCGTCGCTTGTCCCCACATTAAAAGTGTGCAGAATGATTTCTAGCCAACTTGTTGGTTGGATTTGGATGCAGGATTGAATAACTAAGTGGCTTGGCCCTTTTCCTAATCTAATCCCGGAGCTTCCGCATGCCCCTCTCACCCCTTTTAGTGCTAGAAGCTGGGAGCGTGCCCCAAGTCCCCCACATTTTCACAACTCGAGTGACTTAGCCCCAACTTGGGGCTAACTAGGGACTTGGGAGCGTGTCATAACTTATAATTTTTCAATAGCCATAAGGCCTCATGTTTGTGATTCATAAAACATTTTCAAACAAAAGAAAATTGAAAAAATAATGCAGTGCCCATTTATTAAATTTCCTCCTCTTTGATATGGTAATGGTTTTTTTTCCTAATAAAAGATATTATTATGCATTTATTGTTCAAAAATGCAAAAAACACACATTTTCTGAATGAACTTTCATCCAAAAATTTTAAATATCTAAATGGCCCTAAATTTAATTCATGTATATCAATATCATACACCATAAAAAATTCACCCAAAAATTCCACTCACAACTTTAGTTTTGAAATATATGTGCAGTTTTTTCAAACTTTGTGACAAGTATTATTTTGTCACAAATATATTCCATACATTCAAGTTTTTCATTGTTTGTTGGATTTTTAAAATAATTGATTAGATTAAGTTTAAAGTTAATCAAATATACTTAAAACAAACAAAAATAATCTAAGATGTGATGTCCATACATTTTCAAAACAATTAATTACAAAAAGATTATACTTGTGACTATAATTTTTGGGGGGCTTAGTGTGGTTATGCCCCCTACATACTAGCAAATTCGTGTTGTAATTGATTGGTCTTTATTATTATGTTTAAATGTGTTTGATGTCCATTTTGACTAAAATTTCAAAAAGAAAAGGCAAGGAAAAGGACATGATTTGTTGTAATATGTTCCTTTTACCAAGTTTAGTTGAAGCTTTTGCAAGTGGTACCATTGTTGTCTTTGAATTCTATATGAACACCTCACATTCTAGTCCACCAAATGCATTATTGTAACTCTAACTTTTGATATAACACAAGAAACTTGGAAATGTGAATTTTGTTATGTTAATTCCTAGCAACACCAATTCTTCCATTCTAGATTGCATGTCAACAACATATTTTGGAAAAAAGTTACATCTTGCATATAACAATTGCATATGATAGAATATTTATGTGATGAAATGAAAGACAAGTTTAAAGAAACCTCATACAAAATTACAAGCAAAATATTTATATTTATAGGTTTTTTATATAGATATGTATGAAGAAATGCACAAACATAAAACAATATCTACATCCAAAATTTGTATGTGATTCATGTGCTATTCCCAAATATCTTCTCACTTTTTGTCACTTGGAAAACTTCTAGTTTTGCTAACAACTTGATTGTGATGATTTGAAGTGAGTTGTTATATTCCATTTTGGGAGGATTTTCTCAACACCTAAAAAATACTTTCACAACCACAAAATTGTTCCTATGAATGATCCCAACATCAATGTCATTGTTTTGTTTATCAATAATAATTACAATATTGAATTCATTTTATAAGCTCTAACATTTGTTTGGATATAGGTTTTGATATGAAGTTTTCAACTTCTTGGTTGTGAAACCAAGCTTGCTCCATGTCCTACCTATTGGTAAGATGGTTTGGAATGTTTCCATGTCACATAGAACATATGCAATATGTAAGGTAACTCATTTGCAATGCACTTTCTATTATTAATAACATGATTTTTTATTTTTCTTATGTTTGAAAATATGTAATCTAATGTAAATTTCTATTTCCCCATAGTATATGAAATTTGCAACTCCTACAAATAGACACATCAAGTTGTCTTTTGTTTCACTATCCATAAGTGTGCTATGAACATTGATGTTGAATGACATTTTTCCCATTCATAGTTTGTGATATTTATGATGTGTGATTTGTTATCTTTGAACAATTCATATAATGTTGTCATGAAAAATTAGCTACAAAAGCACAAGGTGAATTAGTCAAAATTGAAAGTACATATAAATTCATTGATCATGGATGACATTTCATTGTTGAAAGACATTAATAATATTTCAAAAAAATCCAAAATAAGATTAAGTTCATGTGATTAGTTACATAATGCCTTTTGTTCATAATTTGTCTATATGTGGTTTGTCCTTCAACCTGTATCACTACATTCCTTTACTTGCACCAAAATAAGAACCAACAATAAAATGGTTAAAATAATAACAACAATATTAATAGGTATAACCATAATTTGGAAAACAAGAAGATGGTACAATAAAATGTTTGTTATAAAATCATTTGAAGTCAAAATTTACAACAAAAAAAATAATGATTCATCAATACATCACATGGAAAACATAGAGCAGATTGACAACCAAGATAACATGCAAGAGAAAAAAATTGCCACAACCATAACTAGATAGCTTGAATAAGAATAAAGAAACAAGAAATGAATAAAAATTAACAATAAAAAACAAGCAAAAATGTGTTCATTAAACCAAAACACAACCTAAACCTACATCACAACAACATGATGCAAACAAAAGGGATTTGCATAGACATTACAACCTTTGGAACTTTAAGTAATCATCCATGGTAGTAGGCACAATAAACAAGGCGATGTTTCTGTACACACCATTATAACAAAGAAGTAGCCATTGCTTAAACAATATGTGTATTTAAAAAAAATCTTAGATTGGTCACTTTGTACTATACAATAAATCATCCACAACATGTTGAATTTAATTTTTCCTACATTGAAAGAACCATTAGTCAAGACCTATGTCAAAAATGAATATGTGGATTGTTTTGGACTATCTTAATCATAGTTTTTTTGAATTGTAGATGAACTTAAAATGTAAAATTATATTCAACATTAACACTATCAATATTTTAATTATTCATATTACAATAAAATTTAATGATAATCATATTATAAAATATGGATGAGTTCTTAAAAAAAAGTGGATTCATGATGGGCTTTTGAAATAACATGACAATGTTTCTATCTCACATATAAAATAGACTCAAAAAACATGAAATAGTAGTGTCAAAATTGAAATCAAAAAATAATATGACAACAAATGAGGTGTGTAAAAGTAAAGTACATTGAAATTCTCCCAATACAAGAAATTTTGATTTATAAAATTAATTTACAAGATATTACTTCATTTTACTCATTGAAAAGTCCATTTCACATTCAAAATTCCAAGCATTCACATGGATTTGTTGATCAATCACATGTCTACATATACTTATAGGGTGGTTTTCCAATATTTTAACCATAAGAATAGAGAAATGCATAGTGTGTAACATAGTTTGTTAAATGTCACACTACAATAGTTTTAACTAGTGTAAATTTTGAACTTTCAAATATCACTTTGAAACACCTAACCATGTTTTTACTTCATGACCTCATTATTTTTATACTTAATCATATTTGCATATTTGTACCAAAATCAAAATGGTATCATCTTCTTGATAGAATAATTATATGTGATGATAATGTATATCTTGAAGCCTTCATCAAGTGAGATTTTGAAAGAAATTTCTTTTTGGTTTTCATCAATATTCCATCATGAGTTTTTTTTTTCCTTTTCTATCTCAAGACAACCAATTAAGATTGAAATACCTTATTAAAACAAAAACATTGAGTTCAAATGGATAATTATAAATTGTACATCATTCACAACTTGTTTTTACACCATTTGTCCCAAGTCATTTGCACCAAAACAATAATCAACAATAATTGCTAATGGCAAGAGCTTTTAGCAAATTTTCTTATAAATTGTTCTATCACATCAACAACAATGTTCACTTTTGCAACTTTAAAGTTGTCACTAAGTTACTATTGAACATGCAATAGGTTATAACAAAGATCAACTACATTATTTTGCATTTCAAAAGAGATTTTAACAACTTATTCATCATGTAAGAATATATTTGGCAATTTGAAATGAAAAATTCCAAACAAAGTTGCTTAAAATCAAAGACATCATTCCACCTAATCTCTTACAATTTTTTGACCTTATGAACTATCCCAATTTTTAAATTTACAACAATACCCACAATTTTAGGAATATACAATATAACATAATTTACATATAAAATTTAAAGATTGACTATCCTAAATCAATATAAATATTTCAAACTTTCACCAAATGTGCATAAATGATTCACAAAGCGATGCATAACCCTAGTTTTGTTGATTGAACATCACATTACTATCTAGGGGGATTCTCTTGATTTAAAGTTGCCAGTTATAGTTGTTGTAGTTTCTCATTATATATTTCACAATTTTTTTGTCCAATTTGTTTGATAGTCCATTTTTCATGTTGAACATCTTACAACTAGGTAAACTTGTTCACAATAGACTAGCCCTATCTTGGTTACAAATGGTGTTAACCATCCATAATTTTGGGTGTTTGCAAATAATTTTTTTAACCAAAAAATTCCAATGTGAGCAAACAACCATGCATATAATAAGGGAACTAGTTTTTTTGGGAAGTTTATTGTTGCATTAGAATGCAAAATCATAAAGGTTTAATCATATTGTTATATTGTGAGCTTAAGTTTAGATGAAATATAAAAACTAAACAAGCTTTTGTCACAACATCATTAGTATGATCATGTCATTTTATTTTTCGGACATCTTAGATTAATTAACATGTGGTACAACATGATAGTCCAATAGAAAATGAAGTAATATGGGCTAGTTTACAAGTTTTGCAAACTATTTTGAAAGGAGATGCAACAAAGTATTGAATTTGATAGTTTATCCACAACCTACAAATGTTTTGACCTGATAGAGTTATCGGTAAAGTCGTGCCCTGTTGGGCCTGAGTTGCACCCCTCATTTTATGCTTTGTAATGAAATTTTATTAAATAAGGGCATGAAATACTGAGACTCGGGATTAACTGCATGAAGCGCGAAAACATTTATAGCTACAGTACAGATAGCAGCAGCAGTGATTGGTTGAAGGCTTTCATGAAAAGAAAGGAGTTCCGGTGCCCTCTTTTCCTGACTTTACAGATAACTAAAATAACCCAAGACAAAAAAGAAGAAGCTATACATGTTATTTGTTATTTCTGGATATAAATTTCATTCTATCTCTGTTACAATTTTTATAGAATATTACATGAATTCCATCATTATAGCACAAACCTCAAGTCCCACAATTATTTGATGTGATTTTAACATTCATGTGCTTGGAGCATGCTCAATGGCAGCAGTAAATTAGCCTTTAAAGTACTTTCTTGATGAAGATTTACAGAAATACACTTTGAATCTTCTTTCCACTCATAAAAATGCACATGTTTGTGGTGCCGTGCAAGAGCACTTGCAACAGGAAATTATTTCTCAGCAGCAAATTAGTGTTTCTCATTCACCAACTACGATGATTGGCCCGGGTAATGAGAGTTAAACACTCTCTCACTTTGTACAGTTGAACTGTTCAGGTTCATTCATGGGTGGGGATGGGGGAGAAACTAAACAGTGCACACAGGATATGCTAAATATTGATAGAAGGTTGCATTGCCAACTTGCCACTAGGCTCTTACAACCTCGAATGAGTCATTTAATTCTCAAGAACAATTTTTAGAATTAATCACCATGTTCAACCTCAAACTCCATGTTCAAGTTTCACTATGGAAAATGGTTCATTACATGACATCTATGGACAAACATCCCTAGTAATGAATTTTTTGCAGTTGTATTAGAAGCTTACTATGCAGAATATCATAGACCTAATGTATATATCACATTCATGGCTTTTTTGACAATTTTGTGATGTAGTCACATTGGTGATCATACACAAGAGGAATTTGCCAAATTTGGCCACATGTCAGAGAGGAATATGGTAACATTGGCACAAAAACCCTTTGTATGCATCCTGGTGGATTTTTTTTGGGGTTGCCAAGTGGAAAAAATTTGCCCCCAAGAAAATGTTGATTGCATTCAAACTTCCTAACACTTTGCCCATATTCAATGAAAAACAACAAAACTTTGTCTCCACAAATGCATCATAACATATCACAATTATATATTTTCCTGCACTGAAATTTCATGCTCATTGAAAGGACAGGGCCACCTCACAGTTCTCATTGTCTTGTTTGTAATTGGCAACACCCTTTACTTATGCCAAGGTAAACAACATAGCTATTCAAAATTTTCCTCTCTTGACCATTGTTTTTTTATCGTGACAAAACATTGTTTTGAAACAGAAAAATGGAAAAATATGGAAAACTGTGTTTTTCTTCTGTAAATTCAACTTTTTTTGAAAAAATTTTTGGGGGAGAAAAAAACTCTCCAATTTTTTAATATCACAAAATGGGAAATCATTTTATTTATATTAAATTATTAAAAAGAAAACCCTGCTCCTGACCAGGAAGAGTCAAGATTGCAATTAGTGTTTAAATGAGATCAATTCTAGCTTTGGGGGAAACATAATTTGATGCCATTTACGGCATCTAGGATCAATCCTTTGGATGTCTAGTTTGCTCCTTGAAGGAATTTGAGTGAGCTTGAAACTAATTTGCACCAACTTTCCTTGCAATTCCAAAGCTTTTCCTTACATTACAGAGTCAATAAAATCCATCTCATGAGTGTCAAACTAGTTTTCAAAGATGTCTCACAGTGTTTGAGAGTCTTTGAATGATCGATGATAGTAGTCACTTTGTTCACATGAATTATTTTTCAAAAACTGCAATTTGAATCCAGAACTTGAGGTCAACATTTCATCAATATTTTCATCTTTGAACCAAAGTCTTTCATTGATACTGGTCCTCTAGCACACTGAATCTTATTTATTTCAATACTGCACTACAAGGTCATGTTGAAAACACTTGCATGGCTTGATATCTCTTATCATTTTTACACCATATATCGCTTTACCATCTTAGTATTGTCATGCAAGCTCCAGCTCTAAGGAGTTTAATGTGCTACATTGGACTCACCTACTTCAACAAACCAGATAGACATTTGGCTATTGCCATGGAAGCCCCTGTCCATCTACTTCCATTGAATTACAACAATGCCAAAGAACAAAGACAGAAATAGCCTGCCAATGAACAGCTCCAATGAAGAAATTAATAACACAGCAAATAGTACATAGTAGGAGCCACTCCCTCCATCTCAGCTTGATCCAAATGCTTCACAAGAAGTCTAGATTGATAAAGCTGATCTGCTCACATTTGCATAAGATTCTAACAAAGATAAATCTATGAAATTGCAGATTCCAACAAAACCATCCAAACTGTCAACCACTAACCTAGAACACAAAATCCTTCATGACTACATTAGGGTCTACATAATAAACCAGAACAGTGACACAATAGCGGAAAGCCTTTAAGACTAGTAAAGGCAATAAAGCAGGGAAACTAGGAACAGCTATGCAGTTGCAGAACTCAATGTCAAAAAGCCATCAGGACAGGTCTCACTTAAGGTTTGATGGGATTGTGTATAACCATGTAGGAAGAAGGCAGCCTAACCAACAAGAAAATGGATAGCCCACATGCATTCCTTAAAGTGGAGGCACAATCCCATGTTCAGGTGTTTTATAGGGCCATGGCAAAACAAGAGAGATTGACATTTCTTGAACATCCTCTACAGGTAGGGATGGAGACACCCAGAAAAGCCAGACAGTGAGGACTTCTCAGCAACTCCTCAAAAGAGGAAGGGCCAGTCCATTTTGGGGGGAAGGGCTTCCACTTGGCTCGGCTCTTTGGATGGCTGAGGTGGTAGTCTGGCTCCAGGCTTCTTGTACTGCGGCTGTTTAAGGAGCGGGGAAGGTACAAGGCACAAAGATAGAAGCCAGTGTATCAGAAAACTGCCTAAGCAGGCTCCTTAGCAGGAAGGACCAATGGTGGGCAAAAGTCAGTTATGTTCAACACAGGAAAGGAAAGGCTGTGGCTATTTGCACAAACTGACTGGAGTCCTCAGTCTCTCTGACACTGGACAGTGACAAGAGAAGTATGTGGAACCTTAATGCTACCTGAAAAGTTAAAACACAACCATGCACTGATCCTCTAAAGAGGACCAAGAAAGACAACAGCAAACACCACACCAAAGCCATGAGAGCTGTCAAGGCAGACTGCATAAACAACTTGCAACACCAAAATTTCAGAAAGGACTCACCTTGAAGATCTGTTGCGGATTATCCATTGCCTGGACTGGGAGCTGTATGACTGTGCTTAGGAGAACCAGCAATCTCAATAACACTCTCTTTTGCATCAGGCCTTGGTCTCGCATGGATCTTGGCTTCTGCTCCTGATAACTGCAATCCAAACCAATTTAAGCAACAAAAATAGAGCAGCAGGATATGCTGTGTAATTATCCTGCTCAAAGATGAGAACATCTTGAACAGATGAAAAACAAATTCAAAGACCACAGAACAAGGGGGGGAAACCATCCTGGAATGAACACATACCTCACAAGTCTGTTCTGTTTGGCAAACTGGGATTCCCAATAACAAAGGAAAGTGCAGAACTAGGAATAAGGGCCTCTCCGGTCATATTTCGTACTGAGCCGTGGCCTGATCTGCATCAAAGGAGCACTCAAAGACTACACATTCGAAACAAGTTGACCAGACACATATCACTTGCCAGTCAAAACATAAAAAAGAAGAACAGCTGAGTCTGTCAAAATCCAGCAAGCAGGTAGGAGAGATTGTACACACCCGCCACCATATCTTCCAGATCCTGAGTGGTGTGATGATCCCCCACCATAACCCCCACCGCTGCCACCCTTTACTCCAGACACATATCTTTTGTCAGACCCAGTACCCCCCCCACATTGCAAGAATACTTGGGAAACCCACTGCCAGTTGTAGACAATCTACTGTGGTCCTCATAGTGCTTTCTGTGAAGCAGTTTGGGGGTCCGGACTATACCTGATTGCCCCAGGCTCCAGTAGAGGGTGACATATTCTGATAACTTGAGGAGGAGCGTCCACTCCCTGCCAAGCCAAGACCAGGACCAGAGGAATACATTCCTCCTGGAGAACCAGGTTCACGCCTCCCTCCATACCCAGATGGAGTACTGCCTTGGAGCCCAAGACCTGACATAGCAGAAGGAAAATCACCACCACCAGGCTTCTCTCCGTAGAGGTTTATCCGAAGTCGGGTTGTAATTTGAATCAATGCTTCTCGAGCAACTCGAATATCACCAACAATCTGAAATGAAGCACTGTGATGAGTGGGAGAACTGGCAGGACTACAGCAATTATGCCCATCAAGCAAAAGAAAAGTGGTGTGCTAGGTCAGATTGATTTTTCAGACATCGTATCACACATTTCTGAAATTACAGCTGACAGAACATGAGGACATAAAACAAAAGATCACAGTATGCAGAAAAGACATTACCTGTACCAGCTCATCAGTCTCTGAAGCACAGCGTGGCAATGAATTCTTTGCCAAAATGCGGATATTAGCTCGTGTATGCCGTCTCATATCTGCAATGATGCTTCCACCCTTTCCAAGCAAGCATCCTATTTGGTTTGAAGGAACAAGCAGCCTTGTGGTGATGACTCCATCTTGGTCAGGTCCCAAATCCACAACTCGACTCTGAATGTGAAGAACAGCCTCTTGAGCAGGAGAGATGTTATCATCAGGATGCTGAAACCACAAAGGACAGGAATGAGTGTCAGGAACAAAGGGCTCCAGTTCTACAACAGGCCTGGAAACTGGTGTATCAGGTATATCAATGGATGTGTATAAATCTGGAACTGTAACATACAACTGGTATCAGTACAAGGACAATAGAATTCACACACTGGGTGCCAAGCTGATGAAAAAGAGCATACACTGGAAACTAATTAACTGCATCACAAACCACAGCTTAACAAGATACATACCTCATTGGCAGAAATGATAATGACACGCTCTTCAGAGCCTGGAACAGCATCAGCCACTTTGATGCGTGCACCTGTCTCCTCACGCAAATTTTCAATAATACTGCCTCCTTTCCCAATCACACTTCCAATCTTCTCATTTGGACAAAGGATCCGAAAGACAAGTTCCTCATCACCAGCAGGTGGCCGGCCCATGCTACCAACATCTGAAAGTACAGGAAGTCCCATGGTGTTGAAAGGTGGTCCTCCTGACAGGGATAGTCCCATTCCAAGTAGGGGCCCACCCAGATTCCGAGGGTCAATTTGAGGAAGGAAAGTATCTCCTGCTGACAGGAATGGACCACCTGGAGGATATATGCCCATATTACCATGGGGACGATCTCTAGGAGGGTTCTCCCGCAATCGGGTAGAAATAGTATGAAGAGCTTTCTTCACCACAGAAATATCTCCAAAAATCTGCTTAGCAGCATTCATCCAAATTCACTCATAAGAAAATGAACAGACTGGCAAACACTTGTGAAACCAACACCATAAAAAACCTGTTCCCATTCTCCAAGTAATGACATAAATCCAAAGGGGTCCATATAATGGAACAACAAAACCAGAGTAAAGTGAGTGAGCACTTCAGGGCAATCAAAACATCTGCTAGCACAATATTTAAGATAATTAACAACCTAGAAACAAACTATCCTCAACTCAAGAAATTGAACACCTCAATAACCAGCTTCGTCAGCAGAAAGCCAAAAGCCTGCTTTAAGAGTGATCTTTGCCTTCTGTAAAAACATTGTGTCTTTCACTTAGAAGCTACTTGATCTCAATTGTCCAGCGCAGACTGAATAAGGCAATGACACAATTTTACATGTAAGAAAATTTCAGTACTGAAAGTATCCTACTGATGCAACAGCTGAGGTGGCTGCTTTGTAGATTTACAAAACTGCAATACAAAGGTCAGATGATCACCTGGACAAGCTCATCTGTAGGCAAAGCACATCCTGGTAGCTGCTCCTTGGGGAGAATCCTAATTTGAGCACCTGTTTCCTCTCGCATTTGCTCAATTATCTTTCCTCCCTTTCCAAGCAAGCAGCCAATTTGGTTACTGGGTACAAGGAGTCGTGTTGTTATGGAGCCTGGGCCCTCCTCATCTTCATCAGAGACCTGGTTTGGTATATCTGCGTCCACAATCCTTCCATGAACTCTAAAGAGAGCTTCTTGAGCTGGAGAGAGAACCTCTCTTTCCCGTGACTCATCATCTCTGTCCCGCACATCTCTGTCACGCTCTCTTTCGCGACCTCCATCCCTCTCTCTAGAAGAGGCTGCTCCTCCCTCTTTGTCCCGTCCTTCTCGGTCTCGACCCCTATCACGATCCCTTCCATGCTCTCTATCTCTTTCCGGTGCAAAGATCATGATAACCCTCTCGTCCACTCCCGGAACGGCATCAGCTATCTTGATTCTTGCTCCCGTCTCCTGTCGCAAGGATTTAATGATGTTCCCTCCTTTCCCTATCACACTTCCTGTCTTGGAGCCAGGACACAAAATACGAAAAATAGTTTCATCCTGTGCAGGTCTCATGGGAGGAGGAGGAGCGCGTGAAACATGGGAAGACTGATGCCGTTTTTGTTGTCTTCCATTCGTCTCCGATGCTTCTCTGTCATAGTGCGACAGCGACCGTTTCGCCGGAGAAACTAAATACGAACCCCCGTCCATAGAGGAAACGTTGCCTCTCTTGCCAGCAGCAACTCAAAGCGCACCAACAACAACAACAACAAAAGAAAGAGCACCAAAAGCCAAAACAGCCGAAGACAAACACGAAACCTGAACCCCAAGACAAACACAAACAAACAAACAAACCTAAAGTTGTTATCCCTCAACCTGCCATAAAAGAAGCGAGCGAAGAAAGACAGTCTACTGCTCCATCAACCCTCTCAAAGCTACTTATCAAAACTCCAAATGCCTCAACCCTTAAAACACACACACACACACAGAACATCTCCACAAAAAGCAATCCCGAAAACAAAACCAAAAACCTCGCACTTTCAATCCTTCCCTGTATTTCACCCCCCCAAAAAAAAAAAGCACTCTAATCAAACCTCTACAAAATGCCAGTAGAAAAGAAAAACGCAAGAATAGCACTTACTTACCTGAATCAAACGTCGTCGATGCTCTCGACCTCTTCTCTCTCTCTCTCGCAGCCTTCTTCCTCCTCCTCCGTCGACCTCGAGCCTGTCACAGGTACGTAGCAGCCGCAAACTATGCTCATGTGACACTAGTTTATCACCATCCGATGAAAATATAGACGGCCAAGATCGTTCGGAGGCGCGAGTGGAATCCCCTTGCAAGCCGCTCAATGTATGGACTATGGACCCGCTCAGCGTTGCAACTGGTGCCGGGTCGCCCGGGATTACACCGGGCTAGAATTCCTAGAAGAACGGATCAGGTTTGGTTGCCGTGGAAGGAAGGAAGGAAGGAAGGAAGGATTCAACCAGTAGTTGCAGATGATGGAATTGCAGTGAGCAAGGGTTAGATCATCTTCCTCCAGATCTCCCAAAGCTCTGCTGTAAGGACTGGAATCTCATCATGTGCAAAGAAGTTGTAATGCTGATGGGCAATTTTTCCTTGCTGCTTTTATGCAAAAAAGTAGTGCAGTATTTTCTTTTGTAAAATAGCTGTAGCTAGTGAGTCTCTCACCAAGAGCAGCAGCACACAAGTCTCTTAAGATCTATCCAGCTTGGTGAGACCTTGGTTGCGGCGTGTCTGGACTAGGTCCTAGTCCTTCTGTGGCAGGAAACTTGCAATTTTCATAAGCACTTCATTCTTGTCCTTCAGTCCAGCTTGGGATGGAATTTGAGTATCTATTGTTTTTCAGTATTAGCTGCTATTATAACAGACTCTGAAAATCTCAAAACACACACACACGATTTTTCGCAACTTTTGCAAGAGAGAATCAAAATGGGACTTGAAGTCGAGCTTTGTTGTTGTTGCACATAAGAACTTAGGATAGATCAATTCGGAAGCAAGAGTGAGCCAGAGATGGTAGGTACTGCCACTGCAAAGATGAACATGGCAGTCAATACCTGCCAGTGTGTGGCACTTCTTTGATTTTGTTTTAACCTCCAGATTCTGGGCTTTTGAAAAATTCAGAACAAAATAATCACTGGTTCTTTTGCAAATTCTCAAAGAACTGGCAGGTAATTTCTGAAAGAATCAGCAAAGAACTGCTGGTTCATGGTAGATTCTTTGCACAGTTACAGATTGAAACAGGTTGTTTGATTTTTGAGAACTGCAAGATTATGGGTCAAAACTGCTCTTTGATTTTTGAGAATTGCATGCTTATGGGTCAAAACGGATTCTTTTTTTTTGAGGACTGCATGGTTATGGGTCAAAACTGATTCTTTGATTTTTGAGAACTGCACAGTTACAGATTGAAACCGGATCTTTGATTTTTGAGTCAATACCATCGAACAGCTCACTGTAGAGGAGGTCTTGATATATCCCTATCAACAGTTCATGTAAGAAGAGGCTTACTCCTTTATTTTTCAGGCAATAATATACAAACAGGATCCAATATCCTTCTTCCAATAATCTCAGAAGATGAGTTTTATTGCAGCTGGAAGTCAGGAATTAGGTCACTACTGAGCTGATTTTGCTGAGACAAGATGGCTACCACTAAAGTCCTTTTGGATTGAAGAAGGTCTACTCCAATTGGATGCTGTCAAATTGTACCAAATACCTCCTCGAAACGATCTAGAACATACTCCCCTGCCTGCTCAATTTGAACTTTTGTCAAGCAATATTTGATTTCAATGGTTTAATTTCAAATATGAATTCTTTTCGACTACATACACAACTGGATTTTGGTTCCTTGAAGAAATCACTTCATTTGTTTGCTTTGAGCATAAAGAACAATATTTCTTTCTGCAAGAGTTGCAAGACAAATCACTATTGAGGAGGAAACTGACCTTGATCCCAAGCTGAGTGCCATCTACAACAGATTTCTGAAAATGAATTCCTCCATAAACTCTGCAAGTGAAAGCAAATTCAACCCCACAAGAGTTAGGGAAGTTGTTTGCATGATTATTGCACATGTGATAATGAAAGTGCACTAGTGCATTTCTCTACACAAATAAATGTGCATTCTGTTTGTAAAAGTCTACAAGACGATATAAATTGCTTTTGCACAATGGGCTAAATAACATAGACAAACCTGCTTATACCAATTTCTACAAGAACATCATTGATGGTGTTGTAAGTGCGTGGTGGTAGGAAGTATCCCTCTGTGTTCACTATGAAAGGTTTGATTTTCTCCGTGATTGATATTCCCAAAAACTTAGCCAACACAATCCCCCAAGAACCGGCATTGGAAGAATGAAGGCTAGGGTACTCTGGATGAGGTGGAGTTGCCAAAACCGTTGCGAAAGTTGGATCTGGTTTGTGAGTTGGATCACCTTGCCTGAATTCAGAGTGTCTCAGATTATGTACATTTATAAGGAACAAGTAATTCATGGAAACAAATAGTTAAAACTTAAATTCTCTATTATGTCCTGACCTCTTATTTAACTATCTCTTTTTTAATATTCCATATTCAGATATATATATATCTTTTGGGTTTATGAAGAAAAAGCAAGATAACAAGACTTTGAGGGTAAACAGAATGGACCTTAATGCAGTGATGGGTCGCCAAAATAAGTACTTGAACTTCTGATACCAACCAAGAATGGAGCTATCATATCCAGCAATTGCCAGTTTTGCAAAGAGCTCAGCTACTTCCTTCAGTGAAAGATGAGGCCCAGCTATGACCAAGCTTACATTGTACAACTGACCCACAAGTTGTGATGTGTCTGGGACAAGCATCATCCCACAATCATTCAAAAACAGGAATGTTGTACTCAATTTCCAAATGCATCCAAACTCATCTGTCATTGGGTGCAAAAGGCCAGTGATGTTCAATGGATCTCAGAACAACCCCCCAAAAAAAACAATATTATCGATTTCTTTACTTGATTGACTAGAAAAAGATTGAGATGGGAAAGAATCACAAGTGAGATTGAGATGCAAAATAAATATTGTTGGTATATTTCAAGCACAAAAGCTAAATTTGAAGGCCAACTTGTAGGAATGAAGGTTTAGACTCATCATACTTGAACCTGCTTCCCAAAATTTGGCAGTTGCCTTATCAAATGATGTCTGGTTCTGTGAATTTGCATTACCAACAGTGGCAATCTGATTGTACTCAAGATCATACTCTTTGCTTGGGATTTTGAATGGACCCCCAAAAATGTCAAAGTCTTTGGATGAATTAATGACAAATCCTTTTGTGTATGCCAATTGTGGATAAAGCACGAAAGTTTGATTTGGAGTAAATTGATATTCTCCTGTTGGTGCTCCAAATGGAGCAGGATGAAAATCAGCCCAACTCTGGCTCCCATCATAAGTTCTGCCCCACCAGATCAATACATAAAATTTGACACAAGTTCAAATAGTATAACATGGAAATGTTTGTCCTATCTATGTTTCTTGGACTCTTGAGTCATCTTCAAATTTGCTGTTCAGCCCAAGCTTTTAGACATCTCATGGACATTTGGAATTTTGTTTGGTTTATGAAAACTAAGAAGTTGTGCATCAAGAATCAGAATTGCAACATTAAAGCTTTGTAGAGGAAGTTAAAGAACATAATTTTACTATTTTCTGGTGTTACCAGATGAGTTTGCATCAAACAAATTTTCAAATGATGATCGATATCAGAAATTAATTTGAAGCCATGGGTAAACAAAATAGTAAATAAATTCTCAAGCACACCCATCTGATAGTTCAAAGGTTTCCAAAGTACAGTCAAGACATAGAATATATGCACCTTGGTGCCAATTAGTGTATAATAGATTTCCTGGTTCTTTATGACGAGGTGGGCTACTTAGTGCAAATACCTCTGGCGCAGAAGTCGTATAGCGAATGTGAGGCCAATGTCAAGAGCTTCAGCATTTTGACTCTTTGAGAGCTTCAAAGGTGTCACTTGCTTGTTAATAGCACCATCAAAAATTGGAGATTGTTGTGTGGGAAACAGTCTGAACACGCACAACAAAACCTCTTCAAAGGAGTGTGTCAATCATCAATTGAGCATATATATATATACAACATGCTTCTAGTCTTGTTTAACCTCAATTATCATGCATCATCGAGAAAGAAGAATAGACACCGTATAATGTTTTTGAACCACAATTCCACCATGTCCCTTGAGCCAATTAGCAACTGAAAATGTTACATCTTCTTCCTCTGTATTTTGGATAAATTGTTAAAATGGCACAAGGTTCAAAAATATATATTGTGTTAAATTCAGCCACAATTTTCACTTCTAATTTGTTGGAAAAGCATTGAAGAAAGCACTGATAGGTATATATCTCAAATGCAATAGTAAGAAAAGACAGCTTATTCAGTTTTGATTGATTCAGCTGCACACATTCAAAGATCAGGACTACCCCCACCAATCAAAACTCAACAACTCTTACTTACTCAGAAAGAACATAGTGAGCAGCATAAGCAGCAGCTATTTCTGGGTGCGATATCCCCTTCTTGTATGCCAACTGAAGAGCCTTGTACTGTGAAAGGTGGACAAAAGAAAAGACTCGAATGGCAATCTGATTTGGAATTTCCAGTGTGCGCACAACCTATCACAAAAATAGTGACAATTCAATGCAAGGGCTTTTTAATAGCCAAATTACTAGCTTCACAACTCTTTAGTTAGAAAATTCACCCTTAAGTGAATTGGATCCAATTTGGATTTCATTTGTATCTCATCATGGCTATGACATAATTCATAACAAGCATCTATGTGAATGCTGAAGAAGAATGTGGGAAGCAAGGAAGGAGGGTGAAGTGAAGTGGATAACTTGTTGTGTCACCGAATTCCACTGAGTGATGACATTGTCAACAACTAATTCAGTTGCCATAACATTGCACATGCATGAACTCAAACAAACCAACATACACATAGAGACCAAATTTGTTGATAGTTTCATTGCCATGACTACTCTTGAACAAGAACCAAAGCTCAAGTGATCAACTTAGCTATGCAATTGAAAAATCTTCACAAACTTCAAAATCATGCCAAGCTTAAGAACAAAAGTATAGCACTTTGAGTATTAGACTTATATCTACAATAAAGCCTGCACATACAAGGACTCAGCAAAAGTCACCCAAGATTCTTGCTAGTGGTGAAAAGAAAAAACAAGCATGGAAGTTAATACAAGAATTTACTTCCAGAAAAAAAGTGTGAACCAAATGTTGGTTGGTTTTAAAGCTTTGTAAGATGGTTTAGAGTTCAATACTCAAGTCAATACTCATTCAAATATGATTAATGGAGCCACACCTACCCACTTAGATGATGGCTTGGAAACGAGTGAGTTTATTTGTCACGATAAATTGACAAATTGAAATTGACAATAAAAAGTGATGAACTAGAAATCCAACATTGTTATAATGACCAAAATATTCATAATTAGAAAGAGAAAACACTATTTTCTTATATGTAAAGGTATGGATATTGATTGTTCATGATTAAATCATTTTCAAAACATTTGAATCATTTTTAAAAACAAATTAAGCAACAAATGCATTGATTGCAATGTTTTAAAAATGTTTTTGAGTGTCTTAAACACTCATTAGACTCATTCTAAATTGTTTCACATTTTTCAATAATATATGAAAAACATTGTTATATAAACGCATAAAATATTTATAACAGATCAATAAACTTTTTGACACTAAGACACAAGAAACCAATAATACTTACACTTGCATTATAATATATATTCTTGTGATTACAATCACTTGGTATTGTTTTGAATAATCAAACCTACAAGTTCAATTTCCTTTTGGAACTCAAACCTAAATCGAACCATGCAACCAATTGTTTAAGCCCTTTACTTACTTTGTTGTACCAATGTTTTTTATTAAAAAAATCCAACAAATAACTTTAATGACGATTCCATGCCCACTTGACTACTAAAAGCACATGCTAGATGCCAATATATGGGCTATGTGCAATGGTAGAGAATCAAGTGAAGGTTAATTACTAAAAGCACATTCTACATACCAATATATGGGCTATGTGCAATGGTAGAGAATAAAGTGAAGGTTAATTGGATAAGTTGACTTGATACAAAATTGCAAGGTGAGATACAATGGTCACTTTACCGAGCTCATCGGCGGCGAGTACACCACAAAACAACAAGTTAGTAATGGTCAGCCTCTTTTATGTTGGCTATATTTAGCCAGAAAACTATTTTAAAAATTAAAAGTGTTTTAAAAAATTCAATTTTTTTCGAAACTTTCAATAACTAGAATTCAAACAAAATTTAATAAAATTCACCAATTTTTTATACATGGCTCAAATAGGTAGCCCCCAAAAAAAAAGATGTTTAAAAATGTTAACTTTCATATTTAGTTTATAGCCAAATTTGGCTACATCTTCATGTGGATCATTGCCACTTTTATTACAACACAATATTTATTATTAATTTTTTAATTAAAAAATATTTCTAAATTTAGAATATAAATATATATTTAATTTTTAAAAAATTAATTTTAAAAATAAAAACCAACAACAACAACATTGATGTGGTAGACTACAATATGATGTCAATGAAATTATTTGAAATGATGTCAATAGCATCATCGAATAATTTCATTATCCTTGGCACTTGCTTCCGAACATCATTACCATCATCGAATGATGGCATTATTGTTATTGAATGACATCATTATTGGTATTGGATGATTTGATGATGCTCTATTAGGTGATGTCTTTACTGCTAATAAGTCACAATCTACCAAATGACATCACTATACGCACATTTTTTTTTTATATACATGTTCCAATTCTCTAAGTACCCATTATGCTTTATTGTAAAGGTCACATGTACTACAATGAATTTTATAATCACATGGTCAATTCAATTTGGTTGTACATCATTGTTATAGAAAAGTGGAATCTCAAGCTATATGTGTCTACTAGTTATGGTGGAATTGGTTTGGAACTATCTATACATGTTTGAAAAGTTTTCGAAAACCAATCAAAGGTTTCAAAAAATGGAGAATTTTCATCCAAATTGCAATCAAACATTCTATCAAATTTGAAATTTTGATTAGAATCATGCTTCATTCACATCTAATTTCAAGTGTTCATGAAAACAATACCTTTGCAATAACAATTGTCTTTTTCTACTTCCCAATGTGTCATACTTCTACACGTTATACACATTATGTTCATTTACACTACCTTTTTTTTAACCTTACATTTTTTCATTTATCCCCATAAGCTATATAGCAGATAAATGACAAATATCTACTCATATCATTACCATATGAATAGGGTCTATGTTGATCACTTATCGTTACACATAGTGATAAATTGAAAAACCTATATCATAGTACCTAGGCAGGTTTGGCACGCAAGTGTCGAATAATTTATTTATTTTAAAATTTAAGATTCGGCATGTGGGTTTTTAATTTTGAATTAAGTTTCAAAAACTTTGACATATTTTTTTAAATAAAATTTATCCCAAAGTCGCCCATGTGTTATGGTATAGCTTTACCAATGTTAAAGGCTTTTTGGAGCCCACATACCTCTTATTTTACCCTTATTCAATTGACACATTCAATTCAATCAATATACCTGCTGAACACTAGAGTTGAATCCCTTGGCCCCAAATCAAGTATTGGGATTTACCGGTGTTGGCCGGTTCTTTGAGTTTGCTGAGAACCTGCAGTTCCAGGTTTTTCTTTTTCTTTTTTTTTTCAGAAATTAAAGAACTTTCAGCTCCAGTCTATAGAAAAAATTTCAGAATCTCCGAGCTCTCTGGTTCTAGTTCTTTGATATTTTCAAAATCAATTCCAATTCCAGGTTTTTGAAAAAAAAAAATTCAAAGAATTGGCAATTCTCATCAAAGAACCGGAAATTAAGGTAGGTTCTTTGACCCAGTAAGATGGCAATATATATATATATATATATATATATATATATGCCTATTTAGAGGAAGGGGCTAATGAAACTACTGAAGGCAACTATTAAACAGAACACCATACCTATGACTAACTGATGTTTGACACAATTCTTTTGGCAAAAGGTCTAACTGAAAAAAATAAAATAAAATAAAATAATATATATATATATATATAGTATTGATATTTGCCGACATTGTTGAGAATTGAATTTCCAACTTGTGAAAATCCATTTATTGCCCCGCCCATTGGATCACTATTACAAACACCAAATTACAGTTAAGGAAGAAGTACGCAAAGTATACTATGTAATTTTTCACCAATTTGAATAGTGATAGCAATCCCCTCCGCCTCCCCTGGAAGTGTTTAGTGTCCCCTAATTCTGTCTTCCCGTACATGCCATGTTGTGAGTCATATGTAGCCTTTTAAACCAGCTCTATCTTGTCATCCCATTTTTATTTATTTATTTATTTTTAAATTCCTGGTCGTGAAATTTCACTATTTGGTGAAAATAAAAAT
>Ga0209611_10000671_pt1 | contig 53447 bp, 46 predicted proteins | sample S1TSphgellanicum_3_FD_187693 | JGI IMG/M metagenome (GOLD analysis project Ga0209611, IMG submission 187693) | Host-associated microbial communities from peat moss isolated from Minnesota, USA - S1T2_Fc - Sphagnum magellanicum MG (SPAdes) (version 2) | ecosystem: Host-associated > Plants > Peat... | reverse complement strand
GGCCCAACCATGTCTAAAAACCATCAAAAAATTTCATAAACATGCCCATGTCGTCATTGGATCATCATTGAAAATGTTTCTCAATGCAAATAGTTTGCCAAGGTTGAATGTCAAAGTTGTAGCAGCAATAATCCATATGCACCTTTACCCTAATTACAAATCCATCATCAAAACAATTTTACAGAAAAAAAATGCACATGAAATAAGAAAAATAAATGAATAGGAATGCCTACAAAAAATCAAAAGTTTAAATAAATGTCCTCTTCCAAAAAGTTGGCTCAATCTTCAATGAACTTATTGTTTTCTTCAATTATAATAAACTTTGAGGTAAAAGAATTAGTCATTGTCATAGGTTTGCAAGCCCCATCACAACCAACTCAAGCATTGTCAAGCTAATTTTTGATCACCAAAATGAAGCAATCCAAATTTATAATCCCCAATCGTGATTGTCAAAGGTTTGTGTTGACACCAAATACAACATGAAAGATTCACTCAATCTTAATTTGTGACTTCACAATGCCAAGCACATGACAAAAAAAAAAAGGTGTAAAAACTACATTTCTAGTTGTGCCCACCCAATTAAAGGGTTCTTGTGATTTGTTGATCACACAATAACCATCAATAATGTAGTTCATTTTTCAAACTTGAAACGATTAGATCATCAAACAATATAACTTGCCCAAAAAAGAAATCTTTATCTTCAATTGCCAATGGCTTTGTTGGTTTCTTGGTAGGGTTTTAATGATTATTGACATGTAATAAAAGAATACACACAATTTTAGCATTTCATTCTACAACAATTTCACAAAGCTCATGAATACATTTCATGTTCCTTTAACAAACGTTGAACATCATCATTAGTATGTTGTGGGCCTTGGAATGATTATAAGCCATTGGAGAGGCTAAGAATGGCATCAATGTCCTAACAACTTGCACCATCATCCTTCACTTAAATTCATACAATTTTGAATCAAAATCACAAAAAATTAGTGATTGATTCAAAACTTCATTGTTGGCCACACCAACTTTCATAGCAATGCACAAAGTGAAAGTAGAATAAGAGCATTTGACAACAACCAATACCATCAAGTTTGGTTTAACACTACTTAATAACATGAAGCAATGTAACCGCAATTGTTTACTAGGTCATGGCCTAAGTTTGGCCCACTAACATTCTAAAAGTCAAACGTAAAGCCTATTGCCATCCATAACATATCAAGATTGGATTTTGGTATTCAAGAATTTCTTTTAAAAAAATATTTTTTGCAACAAATCATGTTTTCATAAGAGTTTTGAACATCCTTGCAAACAACCTTGCAATGATACAAACACTTTTCCATTTTTGCTTCTTGTCCCTTGATTTTTTTCTCTAAATAATAGTTTTTTGCAATGATGCTTGATGGGTGGTTGCAAGGTAAGGTGGACCAATTCCAGCAGAAAAATAGTCCATAAAAAGTCCATTCAATAGTGTTAAAATTGCAATCTACTATGATATCATTATGTAAGTGGGGGATTAAATGTGGTTGATGAGATAATAAAGATTATGTGAATAGAAGCCCAACACGTATTTTTTTAATGTGCATGTTAAAGAGAAAAAAATTGAAATCCATCAAAAAAATGAATATGATATGGACTTTTGAAAATAAGGTCCATCTTAAAACATTTAAAAGTTCATATCTTCTTTTGGGTTAAATTTTTTATTTTTTATTTTTGCATCTATGTCACTTTTTCTTTAATGCATCATATATTGAATCTCAATAAAATAACCTAAACAAAATTCATAAACAAAAATGTATTTGTATCAACCCACGTACAAAAGACCAATCCATGATTTTATGGCATGTTAATGACATGTTAATGCATGACACTCTGCAAAAACTTACAATGTGACACAAAAAGTGATACACCTTAGCTTGCACCTACCCTAATAAGCCTTCACACAAACTTCTTAAAAACCCTAACAAACTTTGGCATCATTAGTGGCATACTAAACTACCTTAATTGCTTAGACATTGCATGGCCAAAATGATCCTACAAATGGGGCAAATAATTGAAGGGGACAACAAGAAACTATGAACTTTAAGGCATTGGTCAATGTGTTCAAATTTAAACCTTCATCTTTATCATAAACAATGGTTTTATCAACCAAATCAAATGAATGAAGTAGAATTTTCACCTCATTTTTCATGGCTACACTAGTTATATTTTTCATTTCAAAAACCCCAATAATCACATGGGTGGGATCCCAAGAACTATTGATAAAACTAACACCCATAGCAAACTTGTTGTAACCAACACTTGACATCCAAAAATAAAAAAAGGTTATGCATGTAACACAAGAAATAAAAGTTGGGAAAACATATTTCTCCTTAGTTTGTCATAATATTCACTAGTGTGTTTAGGTGTAGGTTCAAGCCCAAATTATATTATGTTAAAATTCTAACCATGTTGAAAATTTGAAAAGTACTAACTCAGTGTGAATGGTGAATTTTTTTTTTAAAGGATTCTTAGAAGTGACCTAAGCAGTGCACATGTAAGCTAGCGATTTAAGTGGCTACAATCACATGCCTAATTATCTTTTAATTAGTTATACATTTTTTAAAAACAACAACAACATTTGGTGCATTTTCCCCTTGAAGGATTCTATATTTGGCTATTGTTAGTTGCATTATGTGTGTGAATAGTGGTTATTTCAAATTTGAATTTTTTTGAATTTAAGCTTTTGTAGAAAAATTTGTCAATTGCTTTGGTGAGTGTTGGAAAATAGAAATGACAAAACTTAATGATCAACTCCTTGAACTAGTGGCTACATTTGCTTGAATTGCAAGTTACAACTTGGATTAGATATAAGTATTAAGCACAAGTGATTTCTAGAAGTCTAAAATTCAAGACAATAACTAGAACTGCATGAACAATGCATAAAAAAACAAATTGACAAACCCTTGTCCTTGAAAACATTACACCCAAATTCCCAATGGCAATGCATGACCTTCACTTGCTTAGAAGCCACACATTAATTATATTGATACAAAGAAAATCAAATGGGAAGGAAGGAGACATTCACCCAAAGGTCAAACTAGTCATCATCATGGCATATGGGGGTCATTTGTAGCAAGATTCAACCTACACTTGTCAATTGAGACTTCACTTTTATCAAACCAACATAGAGAACTAGTAATATGTAATACCCACACTTTAGTACTAAGTTGTAACATAATGGTGACCATGATTTCTAGAGGCCATACACAAACAAATTTCAATATATTAAAAAAGATCAAATACATTAAATATTGATGCAACAACAAAGCATTTACATGCATTAGAAGATGAATCAAGCATGCCCAACATTTACAATGCAATGAAAATCAAGGTTGATGGGTATCAAAATTTATCATGGATTACACCATAAAGTAATCATGATGCTTCAAAAAGCTAAAGCTTTCCATTAGTGAACCATTGAACATCAAGATAGAAGATTCATCTAAAGTCCACAATGCTAGCCAAAAGGCCCCTTTTTGCTTCATCCTCAAACCAAGTTGTGATGGCATTATCATAAAGAAAAATATCAACATCATAAAAAAATTGTGCAAACATACATACCATCAAATCCAAATGTTCATCAAACATGTTTTGAATTCTCCTCTTCATGAACGTCAAGGTTGAGAAAGTTCTCTCATCTTTCACAAATCCCATAATTGAACCACAACCAATTTTGCCACTTTTGTGAACTAACTAAATCAAACACATAATAGCACATATGAAAAACATAATAAGGGAGACTTAAACTCTCGCAGTCATAGTTTTTTTAATTAAAAATGAATTAAAAATGTAAAGCCACGTATTCAGCATTAATATTGTCACTTTAAAAATGATCCATCTTGAAATAAACTTTAATGGAAATCATATTTAAAAATATGGATGATTTTATTTTTTAATGGTGAACTCATAATGGACTTTTGAAATGAAAACATTGTGTTTGTCACACAAATAGATTGAAAAATGTGAACTCAAAAAATAAGTCGTACTAATGCAAAACTAAAAATTAAGAAATAGTTCACCATAAAATTAAAAGTAAGATGCATTAAAACTTTATCAATACAAGAAATTATATATTTTTAAATATTAAATGATTTTTTTCTTCACTTTTTATCATATATAGTTCATTTCACACTAAAATATCCAAGCTTTCACATGGATTTCTAGACCAATCACATGTCTAGTAGTATTTATAGGGTGGTTTACCAATATTTTTGGCCAAAAACGTAAGGGATAATCGTAGGACTTATAGTTTGATAATTATTATAAGTTCATGAATTTTAATTAGTGTAATATGTGGAATATTCAAGTTGTCAAAAGTGAACCTCCTAACCATTTTTTACCTTGCATTGGAAGAAATGTTTTTTTCCAAAATTTGAATAATGCATAGAGATATAGGGGCTAGCCATAGCCCATTGGCCATTTGACATCATTATGATCTTGAAAAAGAATCACTACATGTCCAAGATATTCACATCAAGTCTCAAGTATTAAAAAGATCCATGTTTGGGTGGATCCAAGTTTCCTAAGCTAATAGTTCAAAACCTTTTCAAGACAACTTCAAGTCAAGGTGGATTAGTTTTTGCACATACAACATCCCATATAAACCCATTTTGTTGTCTTAAACTCAAATGCAATGTAGTATGATATCCTTGGTTAAATGTGAATTATGTGGTGGAAATTCGACAAATTCAATCTATTGAAAAAACAACCCACCTACACATTTGGGTGTCAGCAAGCTAAAGTAAACAAAAAAAGAAGTCCACCCAAATCTAATTTTAAAATGAAACATTTTTTAAATTTTAACATACGTAAGCAAATTCAAAATATGTTTAAGTAGAAATATGAAAAAACATGTCATTGCATTATGGTAAGTTACATATAAAATTTGAACAAATTTGGTATCATTAAAGTAGATTAAAAGTAATGTTTGGAAATGTTTGAAAAAATGTATTTACTTGCACGAGATGTCCAATCTTACAAAATGAGTTGCAAGTATATGAAATATTTATTTTTAAAACATTGAAAGTTAATGAAAACCTAAAGATAATTATGTATTGTCATATTATGCATGTTATAATCAGAATAGTGAGATTACCATTATATTAGTTATTGCATAAAATAACATTTCTACTTTCAAGACATCAAAAAAACTTGTAATAGTTTTTGACACAAACTAATGAACTGTCTTCTTTACCTTGCTTTCACCCATTTTCTTAACATACATAAGAGGTGGGGATCCAAGAAAATTACTCAAATAAAGACTTTGGGGCCGGGAGGGGGGGAATATGGTTAAAAGTCCATAACTATTTTTCAATTCAATTTTTTTCTAACAAAGTCTTTTGATCTAGGTTTTTCTCCTTTAATGTGTCATCTAACAAGTTCTTATATGATGTTTGGAATGAAAATGATAAACAAAAATGATGTTATACAAAAGTGCAAGATGTGATAAAAATCCATATTTTTTGCTTCAAAAATCCATTATTTTATGTTTGTTGTATATTTATTGCATACAACTATTATGTATGTATTTTGATTCAAGTTTACAATCTTAAACCATTTGAAAAAATGTCACATGCTTTTACCAAATGTTTAAATTGCAACTCAATAAATCTTATGCAAACTACAATGCAATGCAAAAAGTGCTCCACCTTAGCTTGCAACTACCCAACCATATGAACAAGGAAGATCACCTCACCCAAGGTTTTTAACTAATATTGCAAATAAGCCATGCCTAAAACATTCATTGCATCTTACATGTACAAAATCATTCTTAATTAATTCATAATTGATTTTAAAACATTACCTTTGAAGATCATTGATGACATTCTAAAATTGTAGAATTTGGAAATCACCTAGGCCTAGGCACGTAAAACATTGTTTAAAGACAACAACGTATATGCATTATAATCTAAACTCAAGTTTTGCAAACTTGAAATTTAGTGCCCATTCATACACCACTACATCTAATGTCCCATCCAACAAGTTTCAATAATTTTGAACATATTGTTCATGTAATCAATTTGAGGGTCATTGTACCAATAATATTATACATCAATTTGGCCTAATTTTATAACAAAAATGAAATCACATGTACAAAAAATTGCCATGATTAGAAGAAGTTGATAAGTTCATTCAACCTTCAAGCATGGGCATGACACAAGAAAGTCCCAACTTTATTTCCAAGTTGCAAAAAAATCCAAGTTATGGGTGGCTTGTGTGATTATGTTGGCATTTTAAGCATTTTCAAAGCAAGCTAATTTTTCTTCACCCAAACCTCTTTTAGCTAGGAGAAGCATTGAAATATAACATTTTTTGATGTTTTAAGGGATGTGTTGACCCCTTGATTTCTAGTGTCCATGATGTTGGTCAATTCAACAAAACTTTTGAATTCTTTTCAATGATTGTGAAAAAAATACACATACGAGCTCTACAACACATCAATTCAATCTTCCTGACAATACCTAGCTTACAAAAAATTTGGACTACTATATTGATGTCGTAGCTCATACACTATACACCAAGTATGAATGGTGTATTATGATCTTTTAAGTATATTTCACATAGGTAATTTAACATTTTGAAACATAGTCACCCCATTAACTCCAAATGTTAACAATTTGAATGCAATTGATTCATAATTCAAATCACTAAAAAAAACCATGGCATCCATTAGAATTCACTTCAAATTATTTGAAGCAACCCCATCAACCACTTGTTGCAAGGAAAACAACAAAGGAGCCCATTACTAATCTTTAACCACACATGTATGAATGGAAACCCAAGATTATTGATCACGTGTTGTAACTTCATCACACAAGAGGGATTATGAACCCACGCCAAGTAAACCAAATTCTTCCTTAATTTGTTGACAACCAACTCATTTGTCATAGGTCTACCTTTAAACATCATATGGAAATAAATAGAAAATTGAATTGGGTTTCTTCTTCCTCTCTTCAACAATAGCATCGTAAACTTGATTGGTCCAATATCTTTTTTGGCTACTACATTCAAATGTTCATTCATGGCATGAACAAACTTTTTGTTCATGTAAAATTCATTAGCTTTATAGATTCTCCATGGGATTGTAGCTAAATGTTTTCATCCTACCACCATTACGCCAAAAATGTGATTTTCATAACTACAAAAATATGATTTTAGTCAAATTGGACCCATTGTTTATGCCATTTTTGTATTGTTTATGTCAAAATGGCATAAATGATGGGTCCTAGTCAATTGTGTAGTTGTATTCATGAATGTTATAATGAAAGTCATGTTTTGGTATAATGTACCATGAACTTTCCAAATCGAATGTCCAACTTAGGGGCTAGCTAACAATTTTTCCTTCCTTCTATTTTGGTACAAACCTCACATTTGACTAGATGCACCTTGCCATCTACATCCACCATCAACACAACTCATGGAAGTTTTACACTCTAAGAATCATGTACACTTTTTTTTTTCATATCCATTTCCTCTTATTCTCTTTGGTAGAAATCCAAAGATCCACTTCAAAAAGAGGTTCAAAATTCAAACAAGGGATTGAGTTTGGGGTTTGTTGTTAGAGGATTTTGCACCAATTGATTCATTTTGAAGAAATAATCAGCAAAACTTGAAGCTTTGGGGAGGCATCATAAGCACCATGTTTAGTGATGTTGACTAAAAAAAGAAAAAAAATAGAAAAGCAAAATAGAAAAATGCAATACATGTATAAAAATCTCTTTCAACTAAAACCAAACAATGGTGTGCATTATGAACCTTAAACCTTTTGATCACAAATCATGATTCATTATTCACACATAAAAGCAGAAGAAACAAATGAAATTGAAATTCAAACTTCATTGAAAGCAAAAGTGTGGTGTGCATTATGAAATTAAAACCTTTTTAAGTTAGATCACAATTCACACCCACATAACTCCAACTAAAAAAATTATATATAATTAAAAACCTTGAATTAAAAACAACCATAAGTTGGAGAATACTTCAATTGCAAATTTTGTTATTGCATGGCAAGAAAATGAAATATTTAAAATATGAACAAAAGTTAAGATTGTAGCCCCCCCATTACAAAGCTTCAAAACATTTAACACACATGAGTATGAAATTAAAAATTGTGATTTGAACGTCAAAGGTTGAAATGTGGAAGGTGTTACAAAAACACACACACACACACACACACAAACAACACATTGCAATTTGTTGCCACTTACAAGTGCAAAGCAAAAATTAGGGTTAAAAATCAAATTTGAATTTTATGAATGAAGTTCACATTACAAATTGTTATTGATCATGATCACCATTTCACATTGCTAAGCATTTTGACTTCACTACTTTGAAGATTGAATCAATGAATTAAAATTACACATCAATATTGAATGTGTTAAATACCCAATGGTCCATATTATGAATTTGGATTTTAACATTAACATCAAAACTATAAGAATAACTATAAGTGCAATCACACTCACACATACTATAACAAGTGTAACAAATGTTTGGTTTATGAATGTTTGTGTCAAAAATTTATATACCATAATACCTTTTGAGGTTTGTTGGTAATTAAGTTTTTTTTCAATGAAGAATTTCTTAGAGTAATTTTTTTTAGAAATTGTCTATTTCAAATGTCAAAATTTTGGGAATTGTTCCACATTTCTACCACATAATCTAACTTTCTTATCCTTTGTAATGACTAGGGTTTGGAGGTTGTAAATGTAATGTCAAGATTGCATGAGGTAGGTGTGTGCAACATTCAAATCAAAGAAAGTTTTCAAAAAAAAATCACAAATGAGAAAAAATGAGCTATAGAGGTAGAGCTTAAGAAGAGATTTATGGAGGTTTAAATAGATCAAAAAAAAAAGTTGGAAATGTAGGTTTGTCAAGTGGAAATAGCTAAATCCATTGTTGAAATTAAAGGTGAAAACTAGAGTAGGTGACCTTGAATCAAAATTGACAACCTTGTGGGAAGATTTAAAAGAGGAATAACAATGTTATGCACACACATCAAGGTACAACAAAATACAAAAGGTGGAAACCTAAAAGTTTCTTGCATCAAACCAATCCACCGTTGTAGTGCAAGTATCCAATAATTCATATCTCTATCTTATAATTTGGTGGAACATAATCTCTCCCCATTTTTGCAAAAACAAGCAATAGAAAATGTTGTATAAGGTCCCATTTTGTTATAGGCTCAAAGTTTATTGTCCAAACTCCATATTTTTATTACCAAAATCTTATAATTTATTTGTTTTATTGCCAAGTGAATTTTGAAAAGTAAAATAGTTATTTGAGACTTGGGTGTTGGAACCTAGACATGTAGTATAATTATTTTTAAAATGTTGTTTGTTTGCATCATCTTTGAAGCTACTTTTTCAAAGTGTAACTAATTGATTCCTTTGCCCTACCTAGCTAGACATTTATATTATGAAAAGAGGGCCCAATTTTTTTTAAACGTAACAAAAATGTTGTCACATTAGAACCTTTTTGAATTTTTTTGGGATTTTTTATTATCCATGTTTCACCATCAACGTGGATGTGCAAAGTCAATGACATATATTAATATTTCTCGATATATATGATGGTTTAATCTATCATACTTTGGATTATGAACTTTTTCAATCATTAATGTGTATAGGAATAAAAACACACATTATAATTAAGAATTACGTTCAAGGTCCTACCTTTATTTTGTCTTGGGTGCTACACCTTAAAAAATTTGGACCCAAGGAAAATTAACTAATAAATTTCTTTTCATGCCCATGTTACCTATATTAAAATAATGATTTTGTGCCTTTTTCAAGCCTAACAAGTTGTGCAACTTAATGCCTTTCCCCTACCCACCTACATGAACATGAAAAATAATAATTTTAACATCTAGGATTAATGATGATGAATAAGTAAAACCAAATGGGGATTTTAACTAACCTTGTCCTTGAGGCAACCACATTACACTCATGATATTAATGTTGTAGGTTTATATTATAAAACACATAACAAAAAAGATTAATATATTATTGAACATGTGTAACAATTTGGAATGAATGTAATGATTATAGAAGACTCAAAAAGCCACTCTAAAACATCATGATTTCATTGTGATTTCAGTTTTTTAATGACTTGAAATGCATTGAAAACAACATGGTCAAGAACAATATTTCTTTGTACACCTTTTTGTAATGATATAATGTGACTTTTTTTGTCACGGTTGTTTTTGGTCAATTATAATAACCATGGATTTATATACCCTCATTTTTGTAACTAATCGCAATTTGCCACCTCTCCTAATAAACAAACTCATTGTTTTTTAAGTACTCACCCTAAATAACAAATATGGTTCATGACAATGTGTTTACACCAATTTGAAAATTTTAATTAATTTGGTGCATAAATAATGATGGTGACTAAAGCCTTTTTTATAAGTGGCAATAACCAATGACAAACAATGTAACCATTGATGTGTTTTCTATAAAGCCAAAAAGGAATGTGTATTACATCACAAATTTAACATGTAATGAATTAATAATGAAAATCATGCGAAGTTCGTTCATTCATAAGTTTGTACATTTTACACACGAATATCATGTGTTGAAAACACATTTGACACATGAATAAATGTGTTGATAGATGAAGTGCAAACTTATGAATGAACAAATGTCACATGAATTTCACATCTTCCTATAAATTCGTGTATCAAATGTGTTTTCAATGCATGAAACATACAAATTATGAATGAACAATACTTGCACAATTTCCATTACTAAGTTATGAGATGCTAAGTTTGTGATGTAGTGCATTAGCAATATTCGATGATGGGATGGCACCATCTTTTAATTGCTAGGTTGCTTATAAGCTTGCCATGTGTAATGATGGGGTTGGGAAATTGTTTTTGGCAAAAAACATAACTTATTTGTAGCCTTTCAAGAATTTTACTTTAAAACCTAGTTTTAGGCAAATGGTAGGACCAACTTGTATGAAAAAATTTCCAGTAAAAAATCGTCAATGGTGAAGGTTGTCCTCATGGAACAAATAAGTTACAATTGTTTAATACACAAACTAATTTTTTTACCCAACTCAACTCATTTCACCCAATTTGATACACCTCTAGGTTTATCAAATGGTATTGTGGGTAATTTAGAAGCCTATTGACTTTTAATTTTATGATGGATGACAATTCAAGGTGTGTTCCCTAGTTCTTATACTAAAAAGGGGCATGGGAGCTCCAACATGAGACAAAAACACAAGATTCTAAATTGGATTCATTATCATGTCAAACTACACAAACCAAGAAAAGAAAGTGAATTAATGTAGTTTGTACCAAAATGGTGCATGGAAGAACCATAAGCAATTCACAAGGATTCACAATTTTTGTTCCTTTAGTATATTTTGCAATTCCTTGCAAAGGATACATTAGGATGGCACTTTTCTTAATATTCCCAAACAAGAGTCTTGAGAGTATTAAGTTATGAGTCTTACCACTTTTAGGGTTCATAATTTTATTCTTTCAACTTTGATTGGATAACTTTGAAAATTGTAGCCCTTGAAAAAAATTCAAAAAATGTATGTGGCTCCCAGATTGGAATTGATTTGACCTTTTTTTGGGTAGTTTAGTGGTTGGGAATCATTTTGGCAATTTCACTTTAACCAACCATTCAATGCCCATATTACTTATGCAAGTTAGATTTTAGATTTGGGATTATGACCTGTTTTAGACATCTCCTCTTCAAGACTATTGTAATGGTCCAAAATGGGTCCAATTTGGATTATAAGATTTGACTTCACAACCTTTGATACAAAATTTTGAAACACCTCACCAAGATTCCCAACTCCCAAAATTGGGAATTGATTTGGATTCATCTCTTGCATTAGATCCCACACTGAAGTGGAAATAATATATTTGAATCCTAATACTTGCTTCCCTTGTCATGTTCTAGCTTTATTCACAAGCTTAAGTTAAGGTCATGACACAATTTTCCAAACAAAAAGCCCAAATCACCAAAAGTACCTTTGTTTAAGCTTTTGATATATAATTTCAACATAAACATCCTAACTTTATACAAAAGGAATGTGATTTATTCATAAGGAAAAAAACACAACTTCCAAGGATTTAATAGTAATCATTGCTACCATTTATAACTTTTCAATGTGATTGAAGTTTAGAAATGAAACCATGTAAACAATTGATGTCAAGTTTTTTTCCCCTTGATTACTATTTTGTTATGCATGACAATAACCTTAGGAATCTCTGTTGGGTATTTCCCATGCATTTTTATTTCCATAATATAAAATATAATTCCTTCACTTTTGTTCATTAGCCTTGAAATCACCTACATCTTCGCATGTGATTAATTAATCCAAAACCAAAAGATTATTTTACTTAGGTCTTCTCATTTAACCCTAATGAATATATTATTTCCAAAAACTCACAAAGAAAGCTTTAACCTTATGCTTGTCATGGGTTTCTTTTGTTGTTGAAATTGTGTTCACATTTTTTGATAATTAGATGCAATTAGCATATGAGCTCCACCTTTTCCACCAACTATTCTAACATTTTTAAAACTTTGAGATCTTTTTCTAACTTTAGTTTGAATTCAATTTATATTGTAAGGGATCATCCCATCAATATGGTGTTTGATGAAAACTTGGTGGTAGATTGCATCTTGCATTAGTACCCAAACAATACACTAACCAATTGAACCTCCATGGTTTTCCATATTTTGAAACCCTTGCCATAACAAAAATCACATAGTTGACATTTCTAATCATCCATTCAACTATTACATTACATCTAAGCCATTGAGGCATAATAGAGGATTAGTAATCATCACACTTTGTTTCAAATTTTACTACATTCATTATTGTTGTCAATGAATAACGAACATAGGAACTCAAAACATGCAAATGATAATGTTTGTTAGAAACTTGGCTATAAGTAGCATTATATAACCTTACATACTACTTTGGTCTTTACCACTAAATAGAGTGGTCGATGGCCATTAACACATATGTGTTCCCTATAGAAATTTCAAACAATTATTATATGATATCTAATGTTATTCAATAGAATATTCACATACATCTATATTTTTCAACTCTTCTATTTCATTTTTCATATCATGAATTCTTTTCACAAACTAGCATTTCTCACAAGCTTTGAATTTTTTTTTCACATGACACATCCTATTATTCCAAAAAAATGTTTACATGCCTTGGTTGGTGTACATTATTCACATGGACATCCAACAATTTTTAATGTCTCTTTTATTTATTAGGCATAGTCAAGTTTTGAAGATTGTGACTTTCACCTTGTCAACAATAATTCAAATTTCCTCCCAATTTTTACATGACTTTAAAGCTATAATTTTTTCATGTTGTCCCTTGCAATAATGTCAAGCATCGATGATCCTCCCAAAAATCAACGTTGTTAATAAAATCCCATTCCACATCTTATTTTTCATAATTAAAAAATAATTTAAAATTTTAATTATACGTGGCTTATCCATTGCACATGTTATGGGTTAATTCCCATTATTAACGTTGGATGCAATGTCCATAGTTTAACTTTTCTTCAACAACCAATTAATTGAAAATTTGGAATTTCCATGTAAGTAGTCCTTTCCAATGTAGTTGTGCAAAACATATCCAATAGCCCATTTTTAATTTACCAATTATAAATTATATGTATTTTGGTTATTTGCATAAGCTAACCTAGGCCTATCCTAGGCTAATATAAGCTAACTTGGGCCTATTTAGGTTGGCCTACCTAAACTAATCCATGATGGCTTCGATTAAGCCACATGTAAGTTCTTCGAATTTATTGCTATGAATTGTGTAATTATAATTGGAATCATATAGTTGTCTATGTGATTATAATCATATAAACTATAGTAACTAGTGTGCATAAACAATTACATGACTAAGTTTGGATTTTAGGGGGATTTTAGTCACAAAATTGTCCTAATCATAAAAACCATGTCTTGGCATAATGTCTTACATTTATTTTTACATGATCATAAGATAGGTCCCCCCATCTTTGGTGGATCAATCCAAAACATTTTTTTCAAAATTTGACCTATTAAACACAAAGTTTTCACTGGAAATAATAAATTAATATTTCAAAGACTTTCAATAAATGATTTTGTTCACACAAAAAAAATGTTATATTATGTCAAATGAAACAAAGATGTTTTCATTCATGGATACATTTTACAAAGTTTCAATAATAACTTAATAAATTTAAAAATGTCCACACATTGGTCATAATTCATAGAATAAAAATCTCATGGATGAAATCACATTGTTGTTGGGGGGGGGGGGAGATTGTTATCACATTATATTATTTTCAAGGTACACCATGTTTGAACTTCAACCATACCATTATTATCAAATATTTTCACAATGTTTTTACACATTTTGGTAGGTCAAAACCCAAAAATTCAAATGGAAAAAAAACTACACATTTTTATTTCATATAATGTGATGTTAAACAACATTTGCACCAAAAAAATGTACATCACATCATATTAAAAATGAAAATATACTTTAAAAATGATTTAAATGATTTATAAGATGAAAGCACACTATAGGGGGCCCATTTTAGGTGAGAAAATGTACTCATTTTTGGGGTATATTGGGGTATATTTTTGGGGCAATTTTTTTTTTCATTTAACTTGTTGATAAACATATTCGATGGATTTTGATACAAAGGCCTTTAAAATAATTCTTGTCATCTTTCAAATGAAGTAATTTTCTCAACACACTTATGCTCATTTGAATGAAAAATTTGTCCATATGTTTTTTAATGAAATCACATGGATCAAAATTTTCAATTGTAATTACACAATCAATTCATATTCAATATATGATTAAATACTTCATCAAGTTTTGTAATTATTTGAATCAATTTAAAAGTATATTTGCACTTTGCAATATATCATGACAACATCTAAAATTTCACAAATATACTCTTTAATCATTTAATATTAATCAAAAAACATAATTTCCTTTAAGAATTGCATTATTTGGCTATTGAACCTTATTTTGAGTATAATTTATGAAAACCTCTTTTAATATTGGCTTGGTGGAAGTTGAAAGTTGCATAATTTTGAAAAATAGTATTTGTGACTACATTTTTTGGCCATCGTAATGTACTTTCACCTTATAGTCTTTATGAAATTTGTAGTATTTACTAAACATTACAATTCCATATGATTGGAATAGCTTTGTGAACTAGATGTGAACATTTTGATGATTATCATATCACAAATTAATGTTTTTTAAAACAATGCTCAAAATGCGTTTGATTATGATGTTTTAAATTTTTATTGTATAATTTTTAAAAATAACAATTGAATGCCATATCAATTTGACCAATTAGACATCATTAATGTCATTTTAAAATGGCATTTTAAACATGTAGGATTCTAAATTTTCATTCCCATCATGATTTTTTAGATGGTGACTACTTCTATTCATCAAGTCGTTAAAATCACCATTGTGGTTCACATTAATGTCTTTCCAATGCTCTAAAGATCATGTCATTCGGGGGTGTTTTAATACCCCAAATTTGACATTCTAAACATTGTAATTCTAGCTCTTAAAGTGGGAATTCACCTTGGGAGTGTTGGGGTGCTTCCCCTTGATTTTCACACACCCACTTGGTATGAAAGTGTGTTTCACTTTGTTGGGTGCACGTTGCATTTTGAACTTGCACTTGATCACATTTAAAAGGATACTTTTGACTTGTTTCCATCTCAAGAAAAGATTTCTTCATCAATATCAAAAGTTGGTTGCAAACCCAAAAACTAGATCACAAATTTTTTACAACATACCTTCAAAGTGTAAAAGATTTTTAAAATATAAGCTATGGATATTGACATCATTAACAAATATCTTCATGATCCATCTTGATCGTTTTTAAAAAATTGCCTTTATAATTTTAGAAAATCTACTTGTAGCATTTTTAATGCCCAAAATCATCATTGTTCAATGAAAAACTAATTGTTCCTTACAAATGCCATCTTCTCAACATTTCATCACATTGTGCATATAACTATTATATGTTTCCAATTTATTCAGAACATTGGTGATATATATGTGGCAACCAATATGAATGAAAAGTTTGTTTTCTTTATTAATTGTTTGACCTATAGTCTTCACATTCTCCATTAGTACATCATCATTTTGTGGTGATGAGATTAATGTTTTCTCTTCATTCTTTTGATGTTGCAAAAGTGGAAAAACATTTCATGAAAAAACATGTTTTTCCAAGGTTAGTTTTAAATTGTTTTCGGCAAAATGGCAAACAATTGCTATAAAAACGATAGTCAATAGGACTTACTTTAATGTTTTGTCAAATTTTCAAATCCTTGTGACAAAAGGTGGAAGTATCAATGATACAAAGGCCTTTGTTTTGGATAAAATGGGCCCAATTTGCTACATTATGGGGGAAAAAAATTCTAAAGTTGTATTTTAAAAAATAGGCTCAAAGATATTACTAGAATATATGAAGAATCTTAAGTTTTTTCCTAATGTCCTTTTTGACCTACAACTAAATTTTGTTGAAAATTAAATATGAAAATAGAATTTTTTAATTTTAAATTTTCTAGAATGGAACATAAAAATATGATGATTTTACTCTCTCTCTTTTCTGACTTATTGTGGTTGAAACCTTTCAAAATCACTTCATTTTCAAGTTTTTCATTTTCAATTTCACATTTTTGGAAAAAGATTACTAATAAAAAAAATTGTTTGATGGGAACTTATGTACATATTCAAAATTGTCATTTTACATTTTTCCTTCTTCATCATGGGTTCAATTTGTTTTTCCCTTTTCCCTTTTGCTCAAAAGGAAATCCAACTTTTAGGGTTGGTTATAGGTAGGTAGATGGATAGATAAATAATAAATGGGCAAGTTGTAACTAGATGAGTGTATTAGAATATTCACCATTTACTTACGTATGACCTACCTATTAATTACCTACCTTCCTATCTACATATATAATGATGTGTGAAACAATGAATTGTTTTTTAATGTTTTGACATTCATTGGTTGGCATCCCAAAAAGGATTTAACATTAAATATCATTACAATAGGTAGGCTAGTAAAAAAAATTGTAATTTTGTTGTTGTTTAGTATTTGTAGGAGTAGTAACTGGTTTAAATCTAACAAACCTAGTCCAAAACGCTTGTTTTTTGTTGTTTTTTTTCCATAACTTTCCTACACAAACCTTTGTAAAGGTCACAACCCCAAAACATTTGGTGAAACTTTGCATAAAAAAAACACTAGTCTTAAATAAACATGTGCATGTAATTATAATATGTTCAAAAACATTATTACATTATAAGGGCACAAAAATGGTAAAGCAGATAGACAAAGTAGTATGCCCACAATCTAGTTTACATTTCAAACAATTTTAAACATAGACATAAGAAAGTGGATAAAATCTTTTGTAAGTATGAATATAAAACCATCCACATTTACATTAAGTTTGTGGTAAATTAAATGAAAATTTTGAAGAATTATTTGTAAATAACAAATTGGTCAATATGGCGTTTTAAATGATTTTTACATTAAAAGTTTGATACATTATGAATATAATATGCACAATCTGAGAGCACATAAGTATTTCCTAAGTGTGTGTTAACTCAAGGATTTTAAAAATCAATATTTGATTTATTTTGGTTTACTTGCAACAAATTTTGTAAAACCTAGACATTTCTGCAAATAGAGTTTTATTTTTGAAATCTACTTAAATGCATATTAAAGATGTAGTTCTTCAATTTTATTATAATAAAAAATATATATTATCCTCATATTAATCCTTGAATAAAATAATACTTTCAATTTCAATACATGAAAACTTTACATATGGTTAGTTGTAATTTTTTGTGACAAAGAGTAGTAATTGTTTGTTTTACTTATGAATGTGTGGTGCATTGGTTAAAAACTTGGTATTTCATAATGGAGGTGATCAAGGGTTCAAATCCTTATCCTTGCAACATATCTACATGCCTGAAGGGTTAAATAAGGTAGGTTACCTATACATTAAACTAGGTTAAACATTTGTTTAAATTCACTAGGTAGGGTAAGGTAAGTAAAGGCCATGTGTCATGTTTAAAGTTGTATGTTTGTAGTCATGTCCAATCATATGTCTAGTCATGTCTATAGTCATTTGTTAATCATAAAAACATTCATGGCATTTACAACTACAACCATGTAGTCACTAGTGGCACATATGATTGCAAATGTAATCACGGATGTAATCATGAAAGATGTGTTTTGGCATAGTGCCTATTAATTTTATGTTTATATATATATAAGCATTTTGCAACTCTTCAACCACCTTTCTTTGCCTTGCAACTTCTCCCATTATTTCTTATCTATGTTTTTGCATGTATTCTTTGTTCCATCAATAATCAACTAATATACAAATGAATATCAACACCATGCCATTTGCGAATTTGGATCAATCCATGTTCAACATCCAACATACTTCCAACTTTCACCAACAAGTTGAATACAAAAATCGAGTCATTAGAATAGGATGCGAATAAGTTCATTAGGAATTTCACTAGGTTTTGGGTGAAATTGGGACAATATATCAATAAACAAGAGATTAAAAAGAATTCATTATGCCCTTAGTGAACATAGACTATTTGCTATAAACATAATGATGGTTGATTTGAACATAATGATTTCATTAACACTTGGTCAAATAGGAAATTTTCACATGGCAATGGATTTAGGTAATATTTAATGTCATTATTATATATATATTTTCTTAAAAACATATAAACCATATACAATCAACATATGGCTTACATATAATTGTTGGTATCAAGATTTGAACCTTGGTTTCTTTGAAGTCAATTCATTATTTTTGACAACCAACTAACTTTTGACATTGCAATTAAAAATGTGAATATTACATACATAACAATTACATTAATTTATTTTACAAATCTAAATTTCACGTATATATTTTTATTTCATATGATTTTCAAATTAAAAAATGAGAATTCATTCTTGAAGTTTTTTCAAAGGTTTACACATGTATAATAAATAAATGCACAAAATTCCAAAACATTTGAAGGGAAAAACATTTGAATGTTTTTGTTTAGCAACAATGGACATAAAATATTATTTTGTGAAAAAAAATGTTTTGATAAGTTGCTACCTTTATTTAGGAAAATAAGTATATGGCTAACACAAATAATATACAAAAATAATCATTTATTTTAACTAATATAATAATAATATTACTATTATTTCATATTAAATCATAAATTATATGTGTATACATTTGGTTGTATATTGGTTATTCAATATTAATTATTAAATGTATAATTTATATCATACATTACATATATAACAAAATGTATTAAAAATATAAATATAATGATTTTTTACATAATTGCAATGTAATATGTGAATTAGTGACAAGTTATAAAATTTTATCCAAGATTTTAAGAATTATTTGAATTATAAAAAAATGATGTTAATGAATTAGCCTAATGAATGTGGACATGAATAACTCAAGTCTCATGTAAGGTGTAATGGTGTGAGGATATGGTGACCTCATTCACCAGTAAGATCTTATAATGAGTTGGATTAGTGAACTACACCCACATTTGTTAATAATGTGTTATGAATATCAATGGTCATAATCAATGTAAGATTGTGTTGGATTGGATTTCTCCGATTCTCATTTTTAACCTATGAATTTTGCACTATATTTCGGTCATAGTCCCAAATGTGATTATTTAGGATTCAAAGTTAACAACACAATGCATTAAATACCTATTTCCCTGAGCACACTTGCAAAATGAAGATCACTATTTCAATGTCTATTAATCCTTCAACTAATTATTAACAATTTCTATTTGTAGTTGCAAGGTTTGGTTTTCATAGTTTTTTCTCATTTTGACCTTCTTCATGATGTCAAGTCTTGAAATTGCAAATTTTGATGGTTTTTTATTTTATTTCTTCTTCCAAGTGATCTTTAGTAACTTTCCTAAATATTTGAAATCTCAAGGTATTATCAAAATGTCCTACATGCGATAAGAAAATGTCCCTTGTATCAAGTGAAACAAGATCTTGCATTGAAATGGACTTCTACTTCCTTGTAGGCACCCTTGGGCTATCATCTACGGTTCTCAAACCTTCTCCAAATCTTTTATCATCCCTCCAACATGTAATCTTATCTTCAATATGAATTGGTGTACTTTTGTTTGTGACTAGAGATTTTGGAAGACATCATGCTTACTTCCACACTATATATCTATTAATTATTTTAAGGTGAAATTCATTCTCTTAGTCCTCATCTTCAGCTTTGTTTACTCAAAATTGAATCACTCCACAACTTCATCTCCAAGATGATCAGCCCAACAATTCAACTCCCTTTATCCAATGACCAACCAATGAGCAGCTACAACAAGCTCATTCGGTACACACCTTTAGTGCCGACTTGTGACAATGACCCAAGTTGCCCTTGCCAACATGCGAGGCCTCATCAAGCTCAAGGTAAATGAATGCAAAATGCCAATCCACACAACACAAAATTGTCACTGAGTACAAACACAAGACACGCAAGACAAGGAAGAAGGGCCAAAAGTTCTTCCCCAAAAAAACATTCTAGCCGGATGAAAACATATATTCCCACCCTCCTTCATTTCATCACATGTTTTCTATCCACATTAATTGTAAACCTTGTAACTTTGAAAACTTAAGAAAAATCTTGATCAAAAACTTTTGTTTCCTGAATGGGTGCTACTTACTTACTCTTTTTAGGGTCACCATTTTAGTAGGTAATTTTTAAGTGAATGGGAACTCACCAAAGACCAGTTTCGAGTTTTGTTGTTGTGTACCAAAAGCCAAAACAATCAAGCATCTTGGAATGCAATTATTATACATATAGGAATTGTTGTACTTCTCTTTTTCTAGTTTCGTGTGCTTTTGATGAGAATGTGATATGATTCCTCCTCCGGGAATATGGACTATGAGACATGACCACTTTTGATGATTGCATTCCATACATTCAGTCTCCAGCACAATTCATTTTTGTGAGTGTGGAGGTCCTGGAAATCCATGATAGTTATACACTTTTTGGTGCCATTTTCCGGGCTCCAAATGTTCACTGATCATGAAATTTACAACTGAATGTTGATAAAGTCTTTACTTAGCTATATATCAGTTTGGAAGAATGCAATTTGCAAGAAAATTCAACACTTTGCAACTAGCATAGTTCATCGTCAACAAGTTAACTTCTTGTCATTCCTTGCTACTACTGTTGTGCTCTTACAGTTGACATCAAATTCAGTGATAATTTGGACAGTTTTGTAAAAGTTCTGATTTTGCCATTTTCTTGAACCTTGCTAGAGCTCAGATTTTGGGGATTTTAGCATTCCCTGGATTTGGTGATACCTACCAGAGTTTCTATGGGTAGTAATGTCTTGTCAGTGTAGTAGAAACAGGGTATATTGGGTGGTGGGTGTATATAAATATATAATTTGGATCATTGGGTATTGATAGAATTACAACTATTTGAATTGAATTCTATAACAACAAGCACTTGTGATTTGCATCCATGTGTTTTGGACTTTCTTGTAAATCCAACTGTTTGATGCTGATGGCCAAATTTGATATTGGTGTGCCAATACCATGGGGGAGGTTGCAAGATGTCTTGGTTGAAGAAATGATCATATATTTATTTGCTCAATCCTTTGCCTAGATCTGAACACCAAAGTGATCACTCCTTGAACTCACACACTTTGTTGCACTTTGCTTTGTTGAATCCTGTGAGGGACTAAATGAGCAAGCACTGTTGACAACTCTTGGCACTTGTTTGCTCAACTTATACTTTGTGTGCGGTGACCACTACAAAGTATATATGGATGTCAGTGAATATAAGACTAAATCAACTTCACGGAAAACAAAAATCTGCAACAACCAGTTGATGTCCCAACCCACTGTTACTGTTCTCTTACACTAACAATTCTGAGTTTTAAACTTGATGTACCTTACGTACACATCCAAGGCTAGGCATTGCATCTGGAGAACTTGAGACACCTAGTTGGGCAAGAATCTCCAAAGGTCACAAGTTGTTCACTAGTAAAAAGGAAGTGGTTTTGAAGTGTACCCATCAAGTTATGTGGTGGCCTATCTAGACTTCCAGCTTTCATGCCACAAGTATTTGAAAAACAGCCAAAGGTACACACATGTGGGCTCTTTTTCCTTATTCATTTTGGCCTCTTCTCTTCAGAAGCTTGCAATCCTCTTTGCAATAAGAAGGTGGGGAGGGTGGGGAAAAACAAAAAGAGTTGTAGTACGCTTTGTTGGTTGGTTGATTGAGTACATGACAGATGAGAAAAAGCTTTTGTGCAATGCTCATCTTTGAAAGCATAACCCAAAAGTAGGAAACACGAATTGACAGATAAGATCAATACATTGATTTTTTGGTCACCCATCACTGAGGCTGAAGACGGAAAAAACTCCCAAGTCCTCATTTGTGACCCTAAGTTTCAATTCCCACATCATAACACTTTACACAAAGTATTGCGAAGAGGTTTGCCATGCATGAAAAGGGCTACAATTTGTGGATATTAGGAGTTGGTTATTCATTACACTAGTGTGCATTCCAATAGTGTGGAAAACAAACATATTTCAATGCCTTCAAGTCTCAAATAGGAGGATTCAAAAATCTAAATTTTGTAATATCATTTTTCATACCTATTTGAAAAAAATTGTCCATTTTTGAGACTTCCCATGATCATCATGCATACACGTATAGTAAGTTGGCAATTTTTTTTAGACTTGTTTTATGAACACACCACACAAGAAGTTCATACACATGGCAAAAAATATCCACAAAATTGGTCATTTCTCTTGCATACATTGCACCCTAAAATCCGCACTTGGTTGCATGAATTGTCTACTAATGAAGGGCCATCCATCCACCCTTGAAAGGATGCATTTGTAATAATTTTGATATGTGGGTACTCACTATGTGTCCTCTAGTGGCCACTTTGGCCCTGGGCAGTGATAGCAAACTGGGCTACTTGTGGAAAATTTGGCCCACATGTTGCTGCTTTAGGTGCGGGCGTTCCCAGAATTTCATCTTGACCAACTTGCCCACATCTATGGCCAGGCCATGATGATCAACGACATTATTGTCATCACTTTTTCAATGCTCCAAACTCTAGGAGGATCAATTTCATCAAGAGATCCTATTTTTAGCATGTTCTCAAAGTTTTTACTAGCACAATTTGTCCATTGTCTTGTTTTTATTGACTTACACAAGGTGTGGACAAGGTGTTTTCATTGACTCCAATTTGGTTGTTTGAATGTAGCTTGATGATTTTGGGTTTGAAATCAAGAGCTTCTCTTGCTTCTGGAACTTATGATTCTTGACGTCATCACCTCACAATTTGCTCCTCTCAAGCTTGATTTACTTGATTTTCTATGTTTTCACTCAATATTTTTTTTGTTCAATCACAAAGTCCAAACTCTTGAATGGGCTTTAACTATTTTTACTATGTTATTTCTTGAGCTGGATACTTTTGAGTTTCTGCTCCCTCACTCAATCTATTTGCTCTTTTACTCTCTCAAATGGCATCATGCATTTATTATGATTTCTATCAACTAGTTGTAGGTGCATCCAACAATTCAAAATTTTCTTTTTTGTGCCCCCATTTGTTGGTTTGTTTCTTCAAATTTAGTTTTGTAAAATAGCAATGTTTTAGATAATTCCATTCGAAATCCTCAACCCTTTTTCTCTTTTATTTTCTCTATTCTTCTCTGCACAAGTTGAAAATTCAGCAATGAATACTAATGATATAACTAAGGGTTGTAGTGGTTTTAGAACTTCCTACTACATAAGATCCACCCCTTGGGAAGATGCTCTCATTATCTTACTAGTCATATACTAGCCAGATACCTATTGTTGGCATCATTCATAGCAAAATCTTGGTGACCCATTTATCAGTTGACCCACTCCAATCCACAATGCACATTATAAGTTCTCTCCCATGTTCCCCCATTTTTTCACTCATGGGATCTGCTTCCATGATCGATCCTGGATACATTATGCATTTGGGCATACTCTCTTTTGGCCTCCCTACATACATTGAGATGTGCTTCCCTCTCACCCCACCTCTTCTTCAGAGTTTGACAGGAAAGGAAAGAAGATGCAGCAATATATATATATATATATATATGCTTGTGCAAATTCACAAAAGGTGCTCATTGCGATGACCTTTCTGACCATGATTGAGAGGATGAGGCATGAAATAACAAGTAAGTTTGTTAACCTACATACATGTTGGCCTTTATCTTTATCTTCAACTCAACCTAGCATCTTCCATGTATGTAAGTAAGTAATGCCATGAGGTCCGGAACCTTGAAATCTACTCTAGTTTACTGCAGCAACAACTCCCTCCTAAGAGCATTGCGGTGAGCAGTATGTGACCCTGCAAAAATATTTTTCACATCCAAGTTTAGTAATTTACTTTTTTGCAGCGCCACCCATGAAACTGAAACTGGGACAGCAAAAATGTTGGGGACTACTAATAGGAAACCACCTGGATCAATCATTACGATGGGCCAATCAGAAACACTGAGGAGCAGTCAAATCATATTTATTATGCTCTTTTGTGCAGGTGAAGAGCGTTGCTGTGCCTTTTACACGCCACTACAAAGTGTGCAATTATGCTGAGCCAAAACCATTTTCCTGAACCAAACAGCCGGATTTTAACAACTTTTCTTCATCTAATTTTACTATTCAGGGTCACATACTGAAAACCACCGGACAGGCTCTAACAACCTGAGAGCATCCGCATGGATAAACATGAGAATTTGGACAATATAAAGTGTGAGTTTATTTATATGCCACCACCTGGGCTAATCATAAAAACCTAGCATTTTTTTCTAGTGTACTTGGAGAGTGCCTTACGTGGTGCAAAAAGCCAATGGACTTTACTAAAAAATCTAATGCCCATGGAGACGGGCTTTCAGCTTTTGGTAAAGCTCCTCAACTTTTTAAAATGTTCTTCCCTTGATACCCAGTGGGTATCTAGCAGGTATTATCAGATTTTTATATTAAAGACATCAATTTATAGGCCATGTAAAGCTCTTGGGTTTAGGCTTTATTTAGATTCAGGCCTGCACTTGTTGTGGTACACATAATGGCCTGCCAATTGAAAGGAGTCATTTTCATGTGCTGGCCCCTTGTGGAGATTATTACATCATGTGCATGTATATTTAGAGGTTAATATCCATAGATCCAAACTCAATTTCAAGCCATTTTAAAGTTATGTTTCATTGATAATAATGCATACAAGCCATTGTAGTGCTACCACCACTGGTGGAGATGCTCTTCCAGGGGATAATTTATAGGTCCAAACTCAGTTTTAGGGTTCTCCAGTTTGGGCCTATAAATATGCCGAGTGTACATGCAGTGCCCTCCACAAAGGTCGGTACATGTAAATAACTGTTTTTGATTGACCAATCATAATAATTGGCCCAGGTGGTGACATTTAAATAGTTTCTCACTTCACATTGTTCATTTTTTTCATGTTTATGGGCTCAAATCCTCTTTTTGGCTATTGTTCAATGGTTTCATTTGTTCTCATGTTTTCAACTCAACCCAAACCCTAAACCTTGACAATGAGGACTAGAGTCGTCTTCACTTGGTGCATGTGTTTTGAATCACAAAAAGGAATTCCTAGATTTTGGAACCTGCCCAATTATGGATTTCTTATTCTTTTGGCATCTCCGGGATAAAGGTGTCTCTCTATAGTCCCAAAAGGAGCAAATGCCAAGACAAAAAGGAAAGGGGAAAAAAAAAGGGTTATTGTTTAGAGCTGTTGAGCGAAAGCTTAATTGTTGGTGGACATAAGATGGTTGGCATGGGTTGGAGTTGGTCAACCAATGGAGGGTATTGAGGGCAACCCAAGAATTTTTTCAATTGTAGTAGTAACATCAAAAAAATTCCATTTTCACTAGTTGAGTTCAACTTTGAACACCTGCCCCCCAAAAAAATGTCTTCCCCACTTTGTCACAACTACATTTCAATTCACAACACTGAAAGTAGTATAGAAAAATGTCACCCTAAGCTTTGCTGAACTTCCCTAGCGATAGTTGAGGCAAGGAGTAAACCCTCCAATTTTTGCAAAGGAAAAGAGGTCAGCCAATCATGGGTTGCCACCTGGGCTTTTGAAAACCAGAAATTCTTCAATTGGGTTGTGAACCTGTATCATTCATTATGTATGTTGAGAAGAAACGAAACACAAAATGGATGAATGAAAAACTGGACAATAAAATTATTAAAAGGGTCTAACCAATATTGATCTGATATTGAAAACTACCTGGTTATCAACCCAGGTCCGGGTATCAGATAACCTGACTAGTGGTTGCAATTATGAACAATACCCAAAATAAAACCTGCCCGGCCTGGTATTAGGATTTATGACACCTGTGGGTGTTCACCCGGTTGGCAGGGTATCACTTTAACAAAAATCAATACCCTCTGTAGACCCGTACGGGACCTCTTGCACTCACCCAAGACAATATTTTTTTTCATCCTCATCCTTTTTCATCCAAACACTTTCATCCATTTAGGTTTTCATTATTCATTTTTTGCCCTACACCATGAGTCCTTTGTCTATCTCTCATCTCTCCACTCTCACTTCAACTTTCGACAATGGCCTTTTGCTTTCTATTAGGATGGATTCTTCAAGCACAAGTCTCTTGCCCATCTCTCATCTCTCCACTCTTGCTTTGTCTTCTAGCAATATCCTTTTGTTTTCTATTAGGATGGACTCCTTCAAGCACAAGTCCATTGTTTGTCTCTCGTCTATCCACTCACTTTGGCTTTTGGTGATGGCCTTTTGCTTTATGTCCAGACATATTTGTTCAAGGCTTTACTGTGACCAAACAATAGGTCACCTCATTGGTGTGAACACAGAATGTTTTTGAGGTTTGCTTTTTGTTTATTAGCCGTCATTTTTGCAACCGGAATCTTTCCATTATTGCTGCAGATAATGCATGGGGAGGCTTTTTTCTTGGTAGGGGTGTTATGGAGTGCAGGAAGGAGGCGGTGCAAATGATGGTGAGGCATGGAGTTGTATTGATGAGGGGAGGTGGAAGGAAGGAGAGCGGGAAGAGGACAGAAGGTGGTGGTGAGCTGACAGCTGCGAAGGTCCAGACGGGGGGAATCGGCAATGTAGATGTGAGACAAATAGATTAGTGTAGAGAGCTGGTTTTGGTAGAGCTTGGCTGGTTGTTGAAATTTTTCCGCTGCGCCAGCAACTTGGCCAGATAGCTTTGTAAAGGACTTATGAAAGGTTGGTGCCGAGGTATGATGATGATTTGAGGGACCCGAGCCTTAAAAGGGGTGCGTATGTTGAGGAGAGTGAGTATCAGGGATGAGGGACTTGGGTTGCAGTGCCTTGCATCTGTGATGTTAGATGTGGTCTGAGTGAGTACCAAAGGTCAAGGGGGAAATCCTGAAGGCGGGTAGAAGAGTGTATCGAGTGAGATTGTAGAAAGGATTTGAGTCCAGCAGTGCTGCTGATCATTTTGCATGAGAGTCAGTCTCTTCGAGTAGCATTGGCAAGCATGGTATAGACTGTTCAGAGTCAGGTGCTTTCGGAGTGCATTTTGGACTTGAGGGTAATCAAGTCATAAGTCTGTAGTCCAACAGAGTGAAGGACAATTGCATTGTTGCATTCTGTGGGGGATCGGGTTAGAGGTTCAAAGGATCGAGTGAACACCAAGAGTTCTGACCTCAAAGGCCATACCTTAATAGGTGTTTGATCTTAGATGAATACACTGGAGCCAGAAAGCTTGTGTTATCTGGAGATTCTCATGAAAGGCAAGGTGTAAGTTTTGAATTCGATTTTCTGCTCTATTGTTTCGTGAGTGTATGAGTTGTCTCTATTCAAAGATCAGTGAATGCATGCAGAAATATTCTGGGATGAGTTTAGAGAGAAAGGGTCAGACAAAGTGGTCTGTCTCACAAGATCAGAAGGGAGACCACTCTGCTTAGACCCATACTGGTTGTCAGGTTTGTTATTTCGTTTCGTCACCCTCTCTTTTTGGTTACATTACATCTTCAATAGTTGCTTGCAATTGTTCATGTGATTTTGTGATTCCCTTCCATACTACTACAAGCATAGATTGAATTCTTGAAAGGATGAATTAGACTTGAAAATAAACAAGCTACCAAAGGTGCATGATTTGGCTTCAATGCATTCTCCTCTCAATTTCTAACAATCAAACTAGTTTTTGTACAATTTATTGGTAACTTATAAATTCATTGTGGATAAATGCACTTGAGGATTTTCAATTTCTTGTTTCTTATGAAGCTTGGAGTTAAATGCCATAATTTTGTTGCTTGAAGACCTAAAATTGGTTTTCTATTTCTATTGTTTGAAATCCAAAATGCTTATGTGGTTTTTCTCACAATTTGTTTACCAAAAGGGAATTTGTTTGTATATTTGAAGTTTTCATGAATCTTAAGTCTTGAAATGCCAAAACCTTGTTGTTCTTCAATCACAAACCTTGTTGCTCTTCAAACTTGTATTTTATGCTTGGAAACCAAAACCCTATTTTTGCATTAAACTTTCAATATAAGGGTCTTGATTCTTCAAATGACAATTTTTGGAACCAAATTGTTGAACATTTTTTTAGTGAACTTGACCTGTTGCACCAAAAACCATAATCACCCACCCACTTTCTTTGCTTTTATTTGTAATCAACAAGTTTTTAATAATTTTTGGAGTTTTAAATTTTCTTTTCACACAATCAAAATGCAAATGACAAAGATTGAAACATTCAATTTAAACGAGGACTTGTAACAAGATTATGATAATGTTAATGATTTGGAAATGGGGAACTTAGCTAAGGTTTTAGGGTTAATGGTTGGTTCAATTTTAATGCCAAATAGACCATTTACTTTTGAAAGAATTGTAAGCCTAAACAACTTGGATGTGGAAACAAAAATTGCATGGGAGGTATTGAAGATTCAATTGATCTTGAGTAAGAAGGCATGAATTTTTCATTGCATGTTGTTTCTCTTTTAATGTGACAGATGCCAACATTAGACATGATCTTCCAATGGATGGAATTCATTCATAATGTTCATCCATAATTCATAATTAAATCATAATTAACTTTTAATTAAGTCTTAACTAACTTTCAGTTAAGTCCTAGTTAACTTCCAATTAAGTCTTACTTAATTCCTAGTTAAATTTGAGTTACATTTCAGTTAACTTTTAATTAACTTAAAGTTAATTATTAATTAAGTCTTAATTAATTTTATTTAACTTTTAGTTGACTCCTAATTAAGTTCGAATTAACTTTCAGTTAAGTTTTAGTAAATTCATAATTGACTTTCAGTTAAGAAGGTTTTCAATAAGCTTCTTTACTTGATGCACACATAGAAGCCTCCTTGGAAGCCTACTTGAATTAGGTCCCCAAAAGGGCATAAATAGGAGTAGGACCTTTCATTTCCTTTAGTTTGTTCATCAATCTTAGGCACGATCTTACACCATAGCCTTGTCATGTTATTTTCATGTTCATGTTTGCATATGTTAGCATAATAAATATCCATTTTCATGTTTGTTTTGCACATTTCATATTCTTGTTATTAGTTCCTTTATTCTTATTTTTGAATCACATAATCTTGTTTTGTTCCTTGTTTGGAAATAAACTTAAACATTTCCTTTAACCTTTGTTTTCATGGTTTTTTAAGTCCTTGACACTTAGCATTTTTATGTGTCAAATGATCATAGTAAACCAAATCTTATTAAACTTCAAAAAATGTGTTGTGTGATTTACCATTTTGTTTCCCAAACTTATAATTCCAACACTACCGCCAAGAAAAGGAAAGGAAAGATTTCATATAAATAACAACATGGGATTAATTCTATGAATAAACATTTTTTTATTGAACATCCAACCATTTGGCATAGGTGGAAAAACGTTAATTCAATTTTTGCTATAAAGAATAGTGTTGATTTTTTTTTAAAAAACAGTCTAATGTTGGTTATGGGGCCATTATAGATTAGTTTGGAAGTGCTAATCCTTATAAAAAAGATGATGCATAACAAAAGAAATTCATAGAAAACTTGCTATTGTTTGTTGTTAAAGTTTACATGTTTATTTCTATTACAAAAAGCTAGTGGTTGAAAAGTTTGGTGATGCTTTAAAACCCCCAAGTTGTGTTTCCAAATAGGAATCAAATGGTTCAATATGACCTCCTTTTATTGGTGGCCAAAACCATTGAACAATAAAGTTATCCATAAAGTTGAGAAAAGATGGCACGGGAACCACCTGTTTGGTCACATAGGGGATGAGATTTTTAAAAATGGAAAAAAAAATACATTGGGCTTCAATAGGGCATGAAAATCAATTTAGGAGCAAATTTGGTGTTAAACTGAGTTTGCCCGAGGGTAGATGTAAACTATAGTGGCCCATTTTTGTAACGAAACGTTGTTTTTTCCTTGGGTACCCTTTTATTCAAATGCATATAATGATTAATATATCCTTAAATCTACTAATTGGGACTTGGATCTAAACTAATAACTTCATTATTAAGATATATGTGTGATTATTTATTGATAAAAAATTCATGTTAGTAGTAATGAACTTTTGAAGTTGAAAAATATGAATTGGTAATTTGACTAGACATCACAAAATAGAAAAAATAATATTGATTCACATTCCAAATTTGTTATTGGGACTCAATATATAATGTAATACAAGATGATAAACTTATATGAATAATCTTTTTTTTGAAACCCTTGGTTGTTTAATAGTTAGGGACTTTTGAATGGTTAAAATTTGATCATATTTTCATAAGTTCATATGAATTGCAATTTTTGTTTGTTTTTTCAAAAAATTTGTCCCAAAATCATATTTTGAAAGTTTTAGATGGGGCATTATTTTTATGGACTTTGTGGGTTTTCTTTTTAAGACTTCCAAATTTAAAAATGACATTAACTACATTAAATACAAGTTTTCACATAGATTTTGGGAAATTTTGTAGGTGATTAAAAATGTATTATTCAAATATTAGAATAATAATATTTTTTTAGTAACAACCATGTCCATTTGAATCATTTTAAATAATCTTGTATGGACTTGTAGGGAATGTAAAAACTGCTAAAAATGAGCCACTTGACTATGCATCTACCCACTATTCTTTCTTTTCCTAGACGCCTTAACCAATTAGTGCTATCGTTATGTGTATTGTAGCTATAAATGTTATTGAACCTCATGCATTTAATCCTAAGTGTCTATCTTTCATATCCTTATTTAATAAGATTTCATGACTTTGTGGACAACAACCAGGAGGGGATGAAACATCAAATGAGGGGTGCAACTCAGGCCCAGTAGGGCATGACTTTATGGATAATTTTATTGTGAGGGTTGTTTAAAGGCATACAATTTGCAAGTTTTTTGTTGATGCCATACAAGAAACATAAAACACTAGCAGAAAAATTCTAATGTATTCACACAATACATTTGTTCTTTTGGTTATTTTTATAAATTCACAATGGCCAAATACCTTGCCATCTTATAATGGGACTTTTTGAATCATTTATACAACTAAAGTTGCAATGGTAGTGCAAATCAAGGATTTCTTTTCTATTCGACAAATTAATTACCTATTTGAAAGATCAAGGTTGCAATCTATCGACCCTTGCATGAGTTTTTAGTTCAATGGTCAAATGTGCTCCTTTAACACTTACAATTTTTTGACTAGTGTCATGTTTTGGCCATGCCTTCAACAAATAATGCCAATATGCTTACAATGATACCAATGTTTGTGTTGGTTTTTGGGAGGTTAGTTTGAAGGCCACACATTCTACCCTACACAGAACAATAACATGGATTAAGAAGTTTGGCAAAGGACATAATGAATGGCAAAAGGCATGCCTTGATGTTAGGATCTCCCATCAAAAAATGAAACATTGGTGAAGACCAAGTTTGCTAACAAGGCGATTATATTTCAAAAAACCTTGGAATATTGGGATACCATCTATCTTTATTATGGGAGGTAAGAAACTCAAGATATACAAGGTCATGTGCTAGATGCACAGACATGGGCAATTTGCAAAGGTTGTTAAACCTATGTTTCATGTTGTGAAACAATGTACCCTCAATTAAATTCAAGGATATTGGTTATTTTTTGATGCCCTAAATGCTACACTTTCAATAAATTTGTATATGGAAAATGAGATTGAACAATTTAATATTACCTCCATCAATTTTGTGAGGGGAGATTTTGAGTTCAAACTAATTGGGGGCATTGTGTGTGTATGATGAAAAAAGTCCAAGTATTTTTGGTTCCATTTTTGGCATTTGCATTTACTTTTAGTGCTAGCAAGACTCACAATATGTTGGTGCTAATCTTGGACCCACATTTTAAATCCCTTGATGTAATGAAGGTAGTTGTAAGAAGGGCAAAAATGATACAAATGGTGGTGGAATATGATACCAAGACTTTGATGCCATTATTGGTGGCTACATTTCGGTTCTTAAATCCTAGCACTAATGGCCTTACTAAACTAACACCAATTGATGACAACAAGATTCCATTTTTTGGGCAATGACTTAAGATGAGGCTATTTTGTAAAGGTTGATGAAAAATGAGTTGTGTTTATCCTTTCATTTACATGTGAATCTTGAAGATTATATATTACCCTTGACAACTTGGTGGAAGTTTCATTAAACACAATTTCCACACATTTCTTTTGTGGCCCAATAGATTCTCAAGATTCTTGGGTCCTAGATGAAAATTGAGAGAATTTTCATCATTGTTGGAGTGTTGATAAGCTTGCAATGTCATAGGCTAGGAGTTCACAATTTGGACAAGCTCATAATGATTATGAAAAATTGGTCAATTGATGTAAAAACAAATTGCATCCAAAAAGGGCATTCCAGCAAGATAAATTCTTTATGGAAAAGGTGGGTATCATTGATCAAAATGATACAATATTGGATGTAGATGGGTATTTCAATGTTGATCATGTGCTGGAGTGATGAATATTCATGTTGATGAACGTTTTACTCTAGCTTTTGAAAAGGAGTACTTGCCATGAGTAAGATTCTTGAGGTGTTAACTTCAATGGTTATATGTAATGATCATATAGTTATCTATTTTTAATGATGCATGGGACCATATCCTTGTTTCCCACTTTGTATTAAGTTGGTAAACTGTCTAATGTCCCATGCACATTTGTTTCAACTTATTGTTTTTGCATCTTATTTTTAAAATTTTGACTTTTAATAATCAACATCTTACAATTTATGCATATAGAAAATTTTAAAAACCCTTTGTAGATCAAAGCCTAAATATTGCCATCTAATATGGTTAAGTGCAAGTGTTTAAAAATTTAATGTATGCATTACAAAGTTGCTAAAGTTGAGAAAAACCATTATTGTGTTTGTTGTAGAGGACCAATGGTTGTTCACATTTTGTGTTGTGATGAATGTTTTTTTTGTGCCATTGGCTTCTAGTGTGTCAATTTGGGTTACATTTAATTATAATAAAACTTTGTTGAATGTGAATATAACGAAAAAATAAGATTGGTAAAAATTTGCTTTGAAAAAAAAGAAGAATATTCTATTTGATAACCAAACTAGACATTAAACTAGGGGTTTTTAATAGGATCTTGCAAAAAATGGCCCTTATGAATATTAAATTATTCTTAACCCAAAAATATAAGAAAAATTAATACCTTTATTGATTGGTCATTTTAACACGTTGAAATTAGGTGAGTTTTTTAAATCTTTAAAAAATTATGATATTTGATACTATATGTGTAAATGAAGATTTAAAATTTGCAAATAATTAGTCAAATGGATATTTTAACATTGGTCACAACCCAATGAAGAATAATTAATTCAATCAAGCAAAACACAAACACCAAAATGTTAGGCATGGATTTGCAAAGGAAAAACCAAGTTGAAATTTGTTTCACCACCAAAATTAGTGTTGAAACTACTTTCATTTCAAATATATTATAAAACAAGGATTGGCACTGAAGCAAACATTTTTGTGTGTTTTTGTTTTTAAAGAAAAATTGAAATGTTGCAAAGAGAATTAGGCAAATGAGTGAGGAAGGAGCAATTTAGGGGAGAGGGTGGAACTTCAATTTCATAGGGCAAAGCTTTTTCGTGTGGAAGAAATTTGGGCAAACGGTGATGAAAAATTAAAAAAATTGTGAGAATTGAACTTGTGGTGGAAACAATTTGTGATTTGTTAGTTTTTTTTTCTTGTTTCTTGGAAATTGTGATGGAGATAAGTGGGAGAAAGAGATAATTCTCTTGTTTTCATCTCTTGTTTCTTAAAATTGTGATTTTATGTTTTCATGTAATGTAGAGAAGTAGGAGAAGGACAATGATGGAGAAAAAATTGACTTTTTTTATTTTCATGCAATGGCAAGAAGCCAAAGCAAGGGAGTGGAATGGAGAAGGGGACTTTAACTTCGGTTGGCATGATGGTCTTTTTTTTGGGTTCATCCCTTGTTTCACCCCCAACCTAGGGATTTTAAAGATGACAAGAAATTAGACATGAGGCAAAAATAGGGGGTATAATCACCATTTAAACAAAACATGATTTTAAGGATAACTTTAATAGTAACCATGAACAATAAGTTAGACATGCTTAAAGGCATGGGATTGCAAGGATGCCATTGGAGTAGAGTCAACCCAAGTGCCACTTTTATACTTACTATAGTAAAAAACTAGAAACCCATTTCCTTAAGAAAATATAGTAACTAAAATGAAAGGGACTTTATGAACCCTTAAAATCATACATATTGTTGGCATTTCAATATGATAAAACAATTATTTTATTTATTTTATATCAATAGATATACATCAACCATGGAAATTTTTTATTTCAAAGGTGGTAATCATTATGGTACAATTTGTTTCGTTTTAATATCTCATGGGTGGCGATCATGACAATCATTTTCCTTGGCATGACCAACCTTTCAAATGACCACTCCACACATAGATGTCTAACAAAAAGGAAAATCAAGTTGTGTATGTTCAATTGTGAAAACGTGCACCAAAATATGAACCCATTTATTAAATATGACAATGTCAATCTAACAACTAAATCTTTCAATGTCTCATGATAAGAAATTTAAATGTGTGTATTTTCAATGTGCACACTAAAGATAAAAACATAGTTTTAAAAACAAATAATTGTTGGAGTTGATAAAATTCTTACAAACACATAGAAATAGACCTATTGCAAAAAACTATTAAAGTTCAAAGCATTGTTTTTAACATAAAATTCATCACTACCCAAGTCAAGAAACAAATAACACATGCATGTTGTATTTAATGCATCATCAAGATATGCTATTTGCAACATAAATATTATGCATCATTTGATTTTTTTTCAAAAACTATAATATTTGATGTTCTTGTGAACAAAATATTACACAATGTTTGACATTGTTTTAAAGTCTTAAAGCAACACTTGCATGTTTCAATATTAAATTAAAAATTTAGGGATTTTGCTTTGCAAGTGATCTAGTTCAATGGTATGACACTTGTTTTGTACCACAAAGGTCCCAAGTTCAAAGCCACTAGTGAGCAAATCAAACCTTTGTCATGTCCTTTACCATTGGGCCTGACTTGGGAGTATTGCCAATAATTTATCAATTGGGTATATACTATTTTATTCCCAAAATAAAACATTTTTTGGGCCATTATGGCATTGTTTTAAACATGTTGTATTTTAGGGCAAGTATTCCTACAAGTGAATACCCACAAATATCAAGGAAAAATAAATTTCAATACATTGTTGTTGTACCTCAATTGAATTTAAAATAAGAACCTTTCATTTTTTTAATATTTCAATATTTTGACAAATTTATTGGCAAATAATTTAAGACTCATCATCAACCAAATCAGCCTTTTTCTTATTGGTGAAAAAATAATGTTTCGTCTACAAATTGGCCACTTTTCTTTTAGTATGAAATACATCATTTTTTTTGGTTTGAATTAACCTTTTTTTGACCATTTGATTGGATAGAACAACCAAAGAGCTTCATAGGTTGCCCATGTTGTTGTCATGCCCTTATCAACTCTTATGTACACTTCATAATATTTTCACCAACTGGTCATGTCTTGCCCATGTGATTACCTCGTCATGAACTTGCTTTTTCTCATTTCAACTATTCATGTTATCCTTCATTTTCAATTACCAAAAAATAGAAGGCCATATTTGTTTAATATTTTTGAGTGATTATTATCACCAATTGTAGTTAATCTATAACTTTTTGGTAATAATTTTCTTTAATTGCTAAGCATTCATTGTCCCCAAACTTCAAAGGGCTAGATTTACAAATTGAATTAAAAAAACCTGATTTTGTATGTTCATTTGTGAAATTTATTCTTGAAGTTGGTGGAACTTCATGCTTTTGAACTAGATTTGAGAAAACATATTTGACTTCTACCAAGTTTGTCCCTTCCTTATTTTATGTATTTCCACCTTGTGAGTTTAAAAAGAAGAAGAAGGTATGTAATAATAGTTTGATATTTCTTGTGAATTGTGTAGCCATTTTTATTTGAGTGAAAATATTAGTGCATCAACTATTGTTCTTTCTTAACAAACCACCTTTGTTGCATTTTTAAAAAGCTAAAAAAACAATTGTATGAAGTGCAATATTTTTTCCATTCAACATGTCAACCATGGAATATTGTTTAAAAAAATAAATATAGTCATCAACTAAAGTCTACTATTCATAAGTGGGCTGACTTTTACTAAGATTGAAAATTGTTTTAAAATTCAAGTCATTCTATGTTCTAAGGTCATTCCTATTCAATCTAGATGACTGTATTTGTGTACTAAAGACAAAGTTATGTCCTATGTTCTACCATACATACTAGTTACCATGATACATTGTGCAATGATGATGAATTCACCAACCCCCAACCAACAAGTGTAATTTAATTCAATACCCTAAAATATACTAACTTGGAAAAAATAATTTGCAAATAAACTAAGAATAATCAACATGTAAAATCCTCACTAATTGAACACAAAACTAAAAAAACATTAACAAATATTCACAACTATGACCATACCCCCAACCCTTTTTCCAAAAGAAAGAAATCAATTAATGGATTGATGTTGAAATAAAAAACATTTACACCTTCTATGTATCACTTGGATGGGCATTTACTTGATGTGATATGTGGACAAGCATGACATACAATAACATATGCATATGCATATGTCAAGCCTACATGGTTTGGGCTTATTATATTTTTGAAAAAGATAAAACCCCTCAAGCATGAACACAAGCATGTTTATTGATGACCATGTTTGTAACCATCAACATAGATACATAAACACATCATGAATCAAACCAACAATAAACATTTGTTTAAATCACAAATGTAAATTGAAAGAAAGTCTATAGCTCCATACGATATTATTCTATTTGTCTTCACAACAAAAATTAAATTGAGATCTAAATACATATCAAGTAATCTTCATGATGAAGATATGGAAATCAATTTTGATTTATATATTCCTAGATATGAAATGACACATGACTCACAAGTCCTATTTATGTAAAGATGATGAAATAATAGCTTCAAGGGGGCACCACCTAGCTTCATATGAGAAAAAACCATCTCCAATATGTTCATAACTTGTGTTAGAGATAAAAAGTGTTACAATCTTTATTTGGGCTTACAACTAAATTTCTAGAAAAGACAAAAAAAAATTGTTCTTCTTGCATGCAATGAAGTCAAGCTTGATAAGGAATGATTAGTTCAAACACAAGTGAGAGACATAATGCCAACCCAAGAGAGTGAAACACACACTTAGACAAAATGTGAGTGTTTTGGTTGTCAAGAAGATGAATTTCTATAACTCCCAATATGCATTGGGACTCTTCAAAAGTCCTTCATGTTTAAAATAAGGTTTGAGGGATCAAACTTTGCATAAATTGAATGCACTTGCATCATTGAAAATATATCAATGTGAGTTACAATAAAATTGCTTTGTTTCAATACCAAGACAAAATCTTTAAAACGTAATAATGAAGGTTTGAAAAGCTAAGATAAAAATTGCCAAAATGATTCATGACCATTCAAAGGGTGATTTGGAGGACCAAATCATGTTCAATTCACTTGAGCTTGATACGATTTTGGAAAGATATCTTCATAGACTATAGGATAGTGTGCTTGCAAGTTCAAAATAAGTGTGTTTTTTGGAAGTTTTGAACCTTTAAAAGTGTAAGACAACAAAATATCCTCATTTCAAAATAACAACTTTAGGGGTGTGACCATAGTCAAATGAACCAATAAAACATGTAAGATCCTAGTAAAAATTACAAACAATTGAAAATATGTTTATGTATTGCCATTTTAAAATCATGATAATCATGTCCAGTTGTGTCAAATGATTACTATGAATGTTGGGGAACTTGAATTAAAAATTGATTTAAATCAATTTTAGATTTAGATTTGAATTAAAAACTTTTGAAAGGGTGCAAGAAAGCTAAAATAGACAATGGGATTACCTTGTCAACATAAATGAAAAGTAACAAAAAAATAAGCTTGACATCCCTTTGACATACTAAACTTTAAAAAAATAAATATTTCAATTATGAATATAAACATGTTTTAAAAACTTTATGACAATGATATTCAATAGGCACTTGTTTAGTTTGCATTTAAGTAGAATCTAAAAAGTGCAAGTGGATCATGTTTGGTGTTACAAAATGGGTTACAATAGATGCAAACTTGGAAAAATATTAAAATTATTTATTTTTGAATTAATGGAGGCCCAAAAGATACTTATGTACTTTTAACTTTTGCCTATTATAATCATAATCTATAGAACTTCTAATGTATAAATTGGTTTGAAAACCATAAATTGACTAGTTTGTTTCAAACTTACTTGTTCCTTATTTTTATTATACAATTTTTTTTTCAAATTTTATATTGAACAAGTTTTTGTTTTGTTCAATGCAATCATAAAAAAATAATGTTGAGTTCCTTATAGCTCCTACATTGAATTGTGCACTTGAATAATGATAGCCAAGAGCCTTATAGGATTATGAAAATTTATTTAAGTTTTGTACCATTGAATGGAATATCTAATTTTTTGGATGGGTTCAAGGATATGCATGGCCAATAGTAGGTAGTGGTAGCCTTGGCAAGCCACATGGCTCTAATTTTCCTATCCTTGCATTCCATATCTATTACTTGATTCTTAATGGGTTTCCATAGCCTCCTTTGTGGCTTGTTATTAAGTTTAAACATGGCAACTTACATACCATTTTGGTCCGCTACCTCAATATTGATCTCCTAGCAACAATGTTTGAGGTTAAAAGCTAACACACCTATGGTATAAGGAAATGTCATTTTTTCTTTCTTGCCCTTGCAATGTCCCATTCAAGTTTGTCAAGCCAAGTTGGTAGTTTTTTTTCAAGTGTGGGCAACATCTAACAATTCAAACTTTCAAATTTTGTAATTTGCCCATGCTACAAAACTAAAAATGTGGAGGAAGTGGTGAGTTCATACAAGGTATCCAAAATGCAACAAGGGCTGAAAACAAGTCCCCAAACATTTGTGGATTTTTTTGGCCCAAAAATAGTTGAATTTCTACAATTTTGTGTAAAATTACATTGGATGGCCAACTTTGATCATCCATTTCTCCTTCTTGTCAACTCAATTTCCACAATTGTTTTTCTACATCATTCATATAGACACTTTCTATCTACCCTATCTAGAATTTTTACCATCATGACAAAGTAGGATGATCACATCTTACCTTGCAAAAAAAAGAAAATAGAAGGAAAAAAAATAGAAGAAGAAGCAGGAAGGAAGGAAGGAAGGAAGGAGTAAAGATGAAGGAAAAAGGAAGCAGGAAAAATAGGTTTAAAAAAAAGTTTTCAGTTTTAAATTAAAATTTATTTAAAAAAAGAAGAAGGCAGCAGCAGATTGTCAGTTCTTCAGGTTGTCAGATGATCACCATCAGCCTGGATTACCTTCCACCCCAGCACTAGCCACCAGAGTTCTAGTTCCTTCATCAACAACCCATCTTACCTACAATGCTTAGGTACCCATTTAGCCAATGTAGGATTTTAGGTGTTTTGTGAGCTGAAACTTGAGATCATTAACCCTATTTGCTTAGTCTTCTTCCAAATCTTCTCTTTTTCAAGGGCATTTGGTGTGCTTGTGTGTGTGCACTACTGTGTGTGTTTTGTGTTGTTGGACTTGCTCTTGTCCATCACCCATCTATCGTAAGAAGTATGGACTTTCCTACCCTTTCTCTCTATTTGGTATAGTTAGTACTACTGGAGCAATATCTGTGCTTTGTTATAAACACAAAATAGATAGTTGGAGAAGCTGAAGATTTTGGTCAAGGTCTAGTCTGCAGCTGAGCTGAGCTGTTGTTTTGCAGATAATAGTCTCTTGCTCTATAAGGAAGGTTTTAAGGAAATGTGCTTTTTTAGCTAGCTGGGTAGACAGGTTTTGTCAGTCTGCCTGTTTGCTGAGTTTAGTGATTGTGTAATGTGTTTCTAAACTTCATAATGAGATTTTTTGAGTTGAAAGAAGTCTATTTGTGTGCAACCCATTATTTCCATTCTACAAATAGTCAAGCTCATCATAAGCTGCTTTTTAACTTTTGATGAGTAGTAGTAGTTGTAGTAGTAGTAATCATTGACTTAAGAGATTTGGGTCAAGTTCTGGTTTGCATTTTTTTTTTCAGGTACCTACTTATTTCTATTTGGGGCTTGTTAAGATCCAGCTCAACTAGTTTCTTTTGCTGTAAATTTGTAAAAAGAAAAGAATTAGGGTTTCTGATACTGTTTTGGTGTTCTCTCTTTTGATTTGGCAACAACAGTAGGTACTATTTAGAGGTACTAGATCGCATGATGTTACAGGAGTAGGTAGAACCTCTAAATGATACTGTTGTTGCAACTGGAGGCTGATCTGGATTCATCTCTCCAGCTTCAAGTGTTTGAAGATTTGTTGTTTGCTGATATTTGGGCATTTTTTGCATTTCTTATCAGAGCTCTACCAGTAGTGAGTGCAAGGCCAAGACTGAAAAGACAAATTTTGAGGAACAAAATCTCTTGAAGTGGTTTTGATACCTATATATCTGGAGCAATGCATGTCAGGGATCTGTTGGGAGGTCTTGTGTTGTTTCTGCTCCTTGCAGGTAAACCCTAACTACGTTCTACCATTTTGGAAAATCCAGTGATCACTTGAGGATAATTTTCTACATTAGTTTGCTTCACATCTTAATGTTGGGATGGAACACATGAAAACAAACTAGGTGCCTCATGGCTTGATGCTCCTCCATTTGCTGCTGCTGCTGATGATGACTATTAAGCTGGTTGTGAGACTGTGTGCAGAAGCAAGCAGGAATTGGTCGTGGATTGCCCAATTGAGCAGAGTCCAAAATCAAGAGGTAAACAAATTGTTAAAGACTCTTGACTCTTCACCAAAATTCCAGAGACTGCTGATCTCTGAGTTTGAGTGAAAAACCTAATTAGGTTTTTTTGTTATATGAAATTATGGTCCTTTGTAGCTATAGCTTCTCATTGCCAACAGGAGCCATTTGTTCATTGCAGATTGCAGAATCACGGAGTGTAGAAGAAGTTCAGGCACTTATTCCACCATGTAAGTCTCATGTACACAGCTACTTTGTATACAAAAAACTTGCCACAGTGGGTACCCACCAGGTTGAATGAGAATTTATTAATTCATTTGAGGGCAATATTTGAGTTTGTGAATGTTTGTTATGTTTTCTTCCAGTATGTCAATCTGCCGAGCCGGTGTGCAAGGAGGGTTTCACAGTGACATGCAAAACTGGCAATCACTCTGGGTGCGACTGCAATTACATTCATTTATGCCATCCGAATGTTTCGGAATGCTTTCAGACCAATGTCAGTCACACCAAGTCTTGTGGCTTTTAATGGCTTGCTCCAATGATGGAATTCTCGGGTGAGAGACAACTCTTTCTTTTTCCTTTTTTTTTCCTACACTGCATTGTTTAGAAACTATTGTCTTCTCTTCAAGATTCTTTTGCAGATGGGCAAAAGCAGATCATGATGAGTGATAATTGGAACAATCTGGCACTAGCTGAAATTTTGATGTCTTAACTTTTTTTGGGGATCCTCGGCGATTTCTGGAACAATCTATATCTTGTATGCCTAAGTGTGGCAGCAAAATGGGGTTTCCTTGAAACTCAAATAGATGACGTGTGCAGTGAACATGGTTGAAAATAGACCTGTGACAGAGGATTGATTTTATGTGCACCTCTCAGCATTTAGCAGTTGAACTATGTATATTTTTATGTTTTGGGTGGTGATTGTGTTTTAGCTGTAAATTTGTATTTTTGATCTCTGATGCATCATAATGAGCATTATGGGTTTTCTTTGCTCAAATTGGGTAGTCTTTCTGTGGATGGTTGATGAGCTGACAAGTTTTTTCAGCTAGAAGAGCTAACTGTCAAGGCTTTTGAACATTTTGTGGGTGGTTACACTTTTTAGCTGATTGAGGCTTTGATTGCATCAATCAATTTTGACAAGGTGAGCAAGCATTACCAAACATGTATTAACAATTTGTGAATCATGTCTAAGAATGTGAACATATACATCCAACATGAATGTGATGTTTAGTTATTCGAGATTGATCTTTGTCAAAAGTGGTCAATTGCTTGGTATGGTGATGACAAGTACTTAGTGATGAATATATTGCCTGTTGGTACAGTTGTGGCAACTCCAAACAAAGAGAGAGCAATGTGAGCTCTCCCATGATGAATATATTGGTGGTTGGTTCACATGTGCCAACTTCAAGCAAAGAGACAGCAATGTGAACTTTCACTTGTCACATTGTCATTGATTTTATGTTTTGCTTGTATTGACTCATGTCAAAAACATATTTCAAGCCTATCCAGCTAAAAGGGTCAGCTATACCAAATTTCCTCAACCTACAAGTTGTGGCCAATGTGCTGAGACAAGTGCTAGAATCATGGCCAGATAACATTGGGCTTGGAGGAATGCAATCAACCAACATGTGTGACCAAATATGCACTTGTTTTGTCACCTTCAAGCTATGCCAAAGAATCAAATTTTGGGTGTTTGGTGTTTGGAATATTTTCGCGAAGCTTCTTTCTCCTGTAGTGACTGGTTGATATCCTAGTTGATGTTGATCAATTCAGTGGGTATAAAGTACAAAGGTTTCCAAGGGTGAGCTGTTTGCAGTGGGTAAGGAATGAAGACTCAAGTGGCTAAGAACTAGAAGATATCAAGCTCTTTCTTGGCCTACGGCAATGGAATTGGCAAGACAAAGGTAATGAACCCTAGTACTCTCAATGTTGACTTCACAGCTAAGACATTTTTACTTGTGGGTCCTTGTGGTTAATCAAAATTTGGGTACCTCTTCCCTGTCTGTACTATGGGTGCTCTACCTCCAGGAAACTCAGCCTGATAACAAAAACAAAATAGAATATTAGAGGTTTTCTTTGGGGTGTGAACAGATGTGTGGCTTAAAGGAGAACTAGCACAAATTTTGCTAGTTGGCAAAGACCAAACCCAAGCAAAAGGTGGGATCAAGTGTCATACACATCTACTACCAAGTCAGAAACACAACATGGGTTAGCCAAAATGGGTTCTTCTTTTGCAAGGATTAAGTATAATGAACATCATCCACTACCAAGTTCACAACACAACATGGGTTAGCCAAAATGGGTTATTTGTTTGCAAAATCCTCTTCATTAGCCATATTTAAAAGGACAACCATGCAACAGGGATCCATTTTTCAAAGCTGTAGTGAGTTTCACATCCTCCACCAATGAAAGATCTGACATGTTCAAAATGCCCCATTCTGTGGTCTTCCAAGTCAGGATCTTCAAGTGGAGGAGGGCATGTTCAAAGTTCTTACTGATCTCAAGAGCTACCTTGACCTACAAGCTTGGCTACCTGTTAACAAATCATCAATGGTTTCAATGGGGATCAATTTGAAGAGGTTTGAATTTGATCCTGCAAAACCTCAATCAGATGCACTTATTCAAATCACATGTTATTGGTATCTGTGTTGAGCATGGCATCCTTCAATTGGCATGCACTGTTTTTGGATTCATGTTGAACTCATGTAGAAGTTTTATGGAAATTGGCTATGACGCTAATAGTTCGGGCTTGCCATAAGCTGAATGAGGGTTTATGTAGAAAAAACTATGGTGACATCTTGTGGGGTTTTTCTAGGGCGATCTCAAAGTGTCTGATTTGATTGGCTCATTGCAAAAAAAGTTTGAAACTATAAGGGCTCCCCAAAATAGAAGATTCTATGAAAAGATGAACTGCCTCAATGTTGATGCACTTTCAATGTTCCTCTAGAAGATATGTTGTTCAAACACAAGTGACAATGAATTCAAACTCTTCAACTAGCTATGAATTTTGTAAATGGTGGTAAATTTATTTTGACCCCCTGAATTATTATTATTTTTGGATATACCTACTAACCTTCACTCTACAAACATCCCATCCAAACCTTGGAAAAGTGTAACCACAATTTTTTAATACAAAGGTAGGGATAAATGTTGAGTGAAACAAAACATAAACCATACTTGTGCCCCCATTTTCACATAAAGTTATTTTCAAAAAATGAAAATCAACAAGTTTAAAATTTCGAACTTGGGTAAATCAACTAAGTTTCATACCATATTACGCACCCTCAAATTCTTTCTAAGACTCAAATGCGAGTTCGAAGGTGAAAACAATGAAAGGAGTGAAAATATGTTCTCTAACTCATAACACTTTGAGAATAGAAAGGCGTGTTGAAGCTCCAGGTCGAGGATTAGGACGAATGACAAGTGAGTCAATTATTCACACAACTATGCACAAACTAAATAACAAGTTGGTTAATGCATAGTTCAAGCATTTTTGGTGCACAGATGAACCACATGCACACATGGATTCACAATATTCACCACAACCTAGATTTGGGGGAAACCATCACCTTCCCCCTTATAGTATTCATTGTGATTAGCCATGGGGGTTACATTCAAATATCATTTTGTCCTAGGACTCTCAAGTTGGGAGTCTCGAAATTCTCGAAATTAGGACTTTTGTAATTTTGGAGGCCCATAATTTTTTTTGTAAACTTCCAATTAAGGTGAGGTCTAAAGAAAAATTGTAGCCTTTGTCGAAAGCTTTCCAACAATATGTATCATGTCATCTGCACATAAGAAAATCAGGGCGATTCCTAACTTTTAGTGGTTGGGAGTCAAATTGGCACTTTCATTCTCGACTTTTCTTTCGGCCATAACTTGCGTTTTAAGTATTAAAATGGGATTTGTAAACCCATTTTACACATCTATGTTCTAAAATATTTTCGATGGTATAATGAATTTTTTAATCCAATGAGTTTTGACCCCTATAATCGAATTTTGAAAATTCTAGAGTCCATTGTGATTTCAATTCCCAAAGTGGGAGCCCACTTGGGAGTGTGTGGGTTCATTCCTTCACACCTTTTTACACTATTAGGAGCATGAAATGTGACTCCTAGGTTTCATTCTTGGCTTGCACTTTTGCAAGCTCTTGTTTTGGTCACAAGCCCAAGGCTAGGGTTATGACACCATAATATCATGGCAACTTCAAAATTTATTATAATATTTTCAGGAATGTTGAAATTTTTAAGAATTTCTTTTTCAAGAAGCCATAATTTGTGAAGGAAAATATAAAATATAAAATATTTTGGATTATTTTAGATTTCAACATGGAATTTTCAATATAAAACAATTGTTTCACATTGAAATGTTGAACTTGTCATGGCACTATGATATATTAAGATTGGAAAATAAAATAATTCAAAATAAAAAATTTAAGAATTGAAATTTAGAACTTGGGAAATTTTGAATCCAAAATTTCTAATAAGGTTGAACCCAAACAATTTGGCCATTACATTTTAAAAAAATATTAATTGGAATGCCCAATTATGTGAGAGCAACTCCAGCTATATTTCTTATTTGGGCCTTTAGCAAAATAAAAATATCCTTGGTTGGTATTACTAAAATGTCATAACTTCATTTTATTAAACCTTTCAATTTTTCAAAAATAAAAAACAATCAAATAAGAATTTTCATTAAAATTTATTAGTACAAAAAAATCTTCCAATTGTGTAAAATTTTAAATTTGAATGAGATTAAAAAAATAAATTATGATATTATTAATCATTGCATTTAGAAAAAAATTCAAAAATGTAATAATATTTACTTTCCTTGAATGTTTTGGTCAAGAACACAAGTTTGCAATATGTTTTAATTTTTTTTTGAGATATAATTTTCAAAGTACCTTTGATGGTATTTTATTTAAATAATTAAATATAATTTAATTATGAATTTCCAAAGTTCAAAAATGTGATTTTGAAAAGGGCCATTGCAATTAGGAAAATATATTTGTAACAATTCTCATCTTTCTTATTCCAATGAAAATTTTAAACCATATACTTTGGCATGCAATAGGGCAATGGATAAACTTGAGAAAATAAAATTGTGACTATAAAACATTTAAACAAAAAATGTTAGGAGTATTATTTGAGCAATTTCATTGGTTTGATCATTCCTTGAAGTGATTCCTAGTGGTACCACCCAAAGATACATTTGAACAATATTTGTAACATCCAATGGTGTGTGTTATTTATTTCCCACTCCCCAACCATGAACATAAAAAATGGGACAAAGGGGCAAAGAATTCCAACTTTCAATTTGTGCTTCCAACTTAAAACTCACAATGTTGAAAATATTTCAAAATCCATATTGCATCAATGCACAAACCTACTTTTAATCCTTGAACACTCATTACAAAGTCATAAACTTGATCAACCCTTAGAATTTAAGCCTTTTCTACACCCAATTTACCTCTCTTTGAAGCTTTAGTCTAAATCTAGTCTAATCTAAACATCCATGAATTAGATTCCAACACCCACTTTTGAATTCAAAGTTTACAATTTACACACTCAAAAGTCTTCAACAAAAATTTGCTAGTTGTTGCAACCATGAAATAGTGTCATTGATGCAAATACTAATTATTCATTAACATGTGACACATTTAGAATTATGCTTGATATGATCAACCCCCATCAAAGAACGATTTTGCCCATTATGACAACAAAGTTTAGGATCAATAAAATGCAAAAGAGTCCTTCCACTTTCATTCTTTTAATAGTGAGTGGGTCATTACCAAAGTGAAGTATTCCAATAATTTGCATATAAATGATATGCAATACTTCAATTGGAAATATGCATCAAAATTTGAATTTTTGCCATAAACATTTTATATCCATGATGGAAACTTTGGGAACATTTCACATTAACAACTCACAACCATGATGAATTTGAATTGATGATTAGGCTCCCAACCATAGCTACAAAGAAACATATTTCTTACTTTAAGAACTAAAACAATTTGGAAATGGAACTTACAATTTAAACAACATTTTAAAGGAGAAAGGCCTTAAAAGAGAAAAGTGCAAATTTCATTGATCATAAAATATTCTCCAAAACTATCTTCGTCAACTCTTTTCTTCTTATTTAGTTTCATTGTTTTCAATTTTGTTGAATGTCATTGTATAACATTTTAAAAAATGCCTTTGAGAAACTCCAAGTTGAAACTCGATTGTACATGTACCTTCCCCATGTAAAGTAACCTCCCAAGCATCTCCATAGACACTTGTGAATGTTGAAATTTGTTTTATCACCACTTGCTAACTTTGGATTTTGAGGTTAATTTTAATTTTTGTGTGTTCTAAATACCCAACTACTTTAGTGTTTTTTTTACTTAGGAATTATAGATTTTTGTGCTTCAAATTTTAGGATGTTTTCAAAATCAAATTAGATAAAATCTCTTAAGTTTTCAAAATATAATAAATTTCGAGATTCTTAAAGACTATTTCAAGATTGGATAAAAGGTTTTCCAAGAGCTTTCGGAAATTTTTTAGTTTTTTTTCTTGGTTTAATTTGAACACAAACCTTTGATTTTAGTTTTATTTCTTTATTTATTTCTTTAATACATATAACCTTCAATGCATTGTGTAGTTCTCAGATTGGTTCAAATTTGTAAAACCTTTGATTTTAGTGTTTTCCAGAAGAATTTAAGGTTAATCAAGTTTACAATTTGGTGCAATTCCATTTACACATTATCCCTAATATTATATTGCATATTATTATTTTTATTTAACGAATTGAAAGTTGTCAAACGCCTTAATTTGTAGGACTTTTTTGCCTTAAACAACCTATACTTCATTACTGAAATACCTTGGACCTAATTTAAAAAGGAAAATAGCCCATTGTTTAGGGTCTCATTTCATTTCTTTCTCAAGTGTGTTGCATAGTTTGAATCAAATTCCAAATCTTGTAAATTATTGGACCTAGGAATTAGACCGATAACGACTAGAGATTTGGCCTAGTATGCTAAACCAACCAACATTGGTTTTTCTTAAAAGCAATTCAAAAGCTTTCAAAAAGAACATAATTTAGCTTTCAAAAACTATTCAAGAGGAGATTATTTTAGAAGTTTTGAGAATCTTTTCAAGAATTTTCAAGACTTAAAATGTTTTCATAAAGCTTTTGAGAGGAATAGATTTCAATTTTTAAAATTGTTTCTAAGAATGTTTAAGGAACTTTCCTTTCTAACTTTTAAGGAGTTTTTTTAAGGAGTTTTGATTTTTGGTAGGTCATGTGAAATAAAGCCAGTTTTTCAATGAATGTTTGTCATTTCTTATGATCCAATCAAACTTTATTTTTTGGTCCTATTATTTTCAAACATTTCAAGCCATTTCTAAAATTCTATCACCATGTGTTTAAAGACCACCTTGGTAACTATTCTCCTAATCCGTAGTACCTAACATATTTCTTTCTTTTATATGGTGTTCCCCAAGTTTTTAGTTAGGTTTTGAATGGTTGTTTTTTGAACAATAATAACAAATTAAGAGAACTAGGATGATGAAAAGGTTAAAACACTACTAATCTACTTAGTCCAACTAAGCATTTTGGCATTGTGATATGTGAATACACGTTATATCCAACCCAAATTTGACAAAAAATTATGGTTTATTATGAATTACATTTCATTAACTTTAAAGGTAGGAACATAATGTTCACGAGTGCCCCTCAAAAGGGAAAAAGTCGATCCCTCATTTCAAATTTTATTCCACCATCAAACATCTAATTATAACCAAACGATCTTTAAACAAATTCATTGCATATTAAAACAAGGGACACATGGACCACATTGATCTTGTTCCATGTTAGAATAATCTCTTCATATTTTTAGTCTAGATTATGAAGATTGTAATAAATGCATTGCATTATGAAAAAAATTAGAATCACACCCTACTAACATCTTTAATCCTTAATTAACATTTGGCCAAAATAATCCGAATACAAAAGTTGGACCAACCTTAACAAATGCACACACAAAAGTCATGGACTATGTTGGAATTTTAAAAATTCAAGTTTAGTTTTCAACTGGGTTTTATGTCAGGTCTTCACCTTGGGTTTCAACTTGGGTTTCATCCCAATTTGATACAGGGTTTTCAACCCTGGTTTCCACCCGTGTCTTATGTGGAGTCTTCACCTAGGTTTCAACTTAGCTTTCAATTGGGGTTTTATATGTGGTTTTAAACCCGGGTTTCAACCAGGTTTTCTTTTTGGTCTTATCCCAAGTTTGAATGCGATCTTATAATAGGTTTTCAACTCGACTTTCAACCGGGTTTTACACTAGGTTTTAAAGCTGGGTTTCATATCAAGACTTAAACCCAGGTTTCAATGGAGGTTTTAACCTAGGTTTCAATTGGGTTTTCAATCTGGGTTTTAGCTGGGTTTTATTTTGGGATTTCTTGGGAAGGAGTAATACCTTGATACAAAGCTTCAAATCCTTGAAAACAACAATATCAGTTTGAACTAACAACATTTCGTCTTGTTTTTTTTTTTTTTTTTTCTTGAGCATAAAGAAGCCCCCCACCCACGAGAAGGTTTTGTAGGACTACAAGAGCTCCAAGGTTCGAACTATTTTGAATTTGGACTAAATTTTGAATTTTGAATTTTCCCAGTTTCAGCTCGATGAACAGTGGCACACCAACCGCAACAGCCCAGCGCATGTTCGAGTTTACCGGCTATGACAGCATCTGTTGCCTTAGCGTTGCAAATATGTTGCTAGCGCTTGGACAACTTGGGGTGACCTGCACCAAGGACACCAGCAAAACCAAGCTGACCAGTGCCCTTTTGCAAGCAGTGCTTGGGGATTTCACTCCAGCCTTTGTTAAGAGGCAGGAGAGCCAGCAGGAGCAGCTGGAGTTGCAGCTGCAGGAGTTCAAGGCAAATATTATTGTTGTGGTTGCTGACGTCAAGGCAACTGTGGCCAGCTTGCAGGCCAATCCAGTGCCCCAAACCTCTCAGCTGGTTGAGTTGAAGGACATAAGGGAGGAGTTCCAGGCCCTGAAGGACAGCTAGGAAGGAGGTTGGAAGACTGTTGTGCGGAACATGTCACAACAGGCTGATGCCCCACAGCAGCAAGAGCGTGTGCTCAACGTTGTCCTTAGGAACTTTGAGGAGGTGGAAGGCGAGACTTCTGCGGCCTTGTTGGAGCGCGTGAAGGCGAAGCTGGGCGACAAGCTGGGTATCAACGTCGAGTTGATCGCTACCTACCGGCAACCTGCGAAGCGCAGCTACGTCGCTACTGCCAAGGGGGAGGCGCAAAGCGACCCCGCACGTAATAGGCTACGGCCGGTGGTGATGACCTTCACCTCCGCTACGACGCGAACCGTTGTCTTCAAGGCGCGCAAGCACCTTGCGGGCACCAAGTGGGGCCTGGACGATGACCTCACCCCGTTGCAGTAGTCCTAGCGGAAGGCGCTGCAACCGCAGTGGCTGGAGGCCCGCAAGGTGGGCAAGCGTCTGCGCTGGAAGGGCGGTGAGCTCTTCGTCGATGGCCACCCGGTGAAACCCACCACATAGGGGGGCGGGGGCCAGAGGGTTGTGACATTATGTTGCTGGAATATCCATGGGGGAGCGTGCAACAAGCTCAGCACCTCCCCAACCCTACAAGACTTGTTGACAAGGGTTGATATTCTAGTGTTGACATAGACACACCATTTCCCTGATCAACAGCTCCCTATCGTTCCTGGTTTCCAGTGCTTTGCAGTAGCTAGACCTTGCAAACTTGGCGGTTTAGTGCGAAAGCACAGCGGTGGTATTCTTGTGTATGTCTCGACAACATGCAGCAAAACAGTTATAGTTTGGAAGTGTCCTGTGGATGGTACCAGATTGTGGCTGAAGTTGGCTGACTTGGGGGGCCGAAAGCCTCTCTATGTCTGCATTGCTTATGCTCCACCGCAGAACTCACCATATGCTGACAAGGACTTGTTTGAGGCAATAGCACAAGAGGTGGTGGAAGTTGAGAGCCTGGAAGGGACGGTACTCCTTGTTGGGGATTTCAATGCCAGAACTCGTCAAGAACCAGACTTCGTGGACTGCACCTCGTTGTGCGATGTTTTGCAGATTCCCGAGCTCTTGGACACCCGCCCGTCGCCGCGCTCCCGACAAAACCGGGACACGGCTGCATCGTGCGGGTGGCACAAGGAGCTTTTGGGGCTGTGCTGCGCAACTGGCTATCGCATCCTGAACGGGAGGGTGCCAGGAGACCTCGAAGGGGAGTGTACATGCCTTGCAAACCAAGGGCACAGCACAGTGGACTACATACTAGCCTGCCCAGACTTGTTGGATGCTGCACACCACCTTGAAGTTTTGACTGATTCTGCATTATGTGGAAGCCCGCACTCTGATTCAGATCACCGCCCACATGTTCTCCAGTTTGCCGTAATTACTGAACCTCTTGCAGTCGTTATGCGAGCGGACCAGTCGCATATGATACGTTTCAAGTACAACCCAGCACTGTCTAATGATTATTGCACAAAGTTACAAGACCGCATATCCACCATTAACTTGAACGCTTGTATTGAGGATATGAGTGTAGCCGCCCTTTTAGAGTTGATACACGACAACATTTGCATGGTTGCTAATGAAGTCTTTGGACAGAAGCAGCCCCCATCAGCTCATCACCACTGCCACAAACCCTGGTTTGATTCAGAGTGTAGGGTTCAGAAGAAACAGGTCAGGATTTTCATTGAAGGAGCACCTTGACTACGAGCTCGCTAGACACCTGCAGAAAAACTTGAAGTAGCTGTTGAAGCGCAAGAAACGTACCTATGAGAAATTAATGGGTATGCAAATGTGCAAGCTTGCCAAAGTAGATCCCGCTGGATTTTGGAGAAAGTACCACATGCGCAAGGAGGCGTCACACGACATCCGGAGGGAGGCGTTCCGATAGGGCTTTGTAGCGCTGTTGGGGCCACCCATTCCGCCTGATCCGGTTGTACCCATTCCTGAATGTGATGAACCTTGCAGTCTAAGTCAGGATATAAGTACCTCTAAAGTTGCAGAAGCGATTAACAGACTGAAACGGGGAAAGGCAACAGGCGTGGATGGGGTAAAAGCTGAATTTGTTATAGATGGCTGTGACGCGTTGCTCGCGATCTTGCAAACCTTGTTTAACAAGCTTTTCAATGAGGGTTTCTGTGGGTCTTTGGCGGTGGGAGTCATACATGCTCTATTCAAGAGTGGGGATGCTTCATCCGTTGACAACTACAGAGGCATCACAGTTGGGCCTGTTATAGCAAAGATTTTTGCAATGGTTCTTGAAAGCAGGCTGAGCTGTTGGGCGGAGGAGCGGGGCATTCGGGCACAAGGGCAAGCGGGTTTCAGAAAAGATTTTCGCACTATAGACAACATGTTTGTTTTGCATACGCTTATTGAATCCTGAACAGGCTGGAAGGGCAAGAAGTTGTTTACATGTTTTGTTGATTTCAGGAAAACATTTGATACCATACCCCGTGCTAAATTATGGCATGTGCTACAGGGCATTGGCGTAGGCGGGCATTTCCTCGCCTGCCTACGCTCCATGTACAGTCAAGACCGCACATGCGTCACACACCCGACTGAGGGATTGTCCAGCACCTTCGCATGTACCATTGGCGTGAAGCAGGGCTGCCCACTGAGCCCGTTGCTCTTTGGCCTCTACATTGACACACTGGAACCATGCATTGCCGCGCTCGATGATGATGACGGGCCTGACCTTGCTGGCACGCTGGTCAAGCTGTTGCTCTACGCGGATGACCTTGTCCTCATGTCAAGAACTCAGCGGGGACTGCAAAAACAGCTCGATGAGCTGGGGAAGTTCTGCGACGAGAGGGACTTCACGGTGAATGTTAAAAAGACCAAGGTGGTGGTCTTTGGAAGCAGGGTCAACACTAGCCCATTGCTCTACGGTGGCCTGCCGATTGAGGAAGTGGCATCCTTCCA
>Ga0209611_10000670_pt1 | contig 53447 bp, 34 predicted proteins | sample S1TSphgellanicum_3_FD_187693 | JGI IMG/M metagenome (GOLD analysis project Ga0209611, IMG submission 187693) | Host-associated microbial communities from peat moss isolated from Minnesota, USA - S1T2_Fc - Sphagnum magellanicum MG (SPAdes) (version 2) | ecosystem: Host-associated > Plants > Peat... | reverse complement strand
GATCAAGCAAGAGACCTCATCAAGATATCCAAGATAAGGGGGAGATTGGATCCTCCAATCCCATTAGTCATGAGGATTGTTATCCTCTTTGATTGGAGGATGAAATATCTCTTGTGTTCCATTGGGCCCAAGGATTCTCATCCTAATTTCAATTGGATGGCCATTCATTCTCAAATTCTCATTGGCCCTTGAAGGATGAGGAGGCCATTGATTGGTGCAAAAGGATTTCAAAGCTTTCATTGGACAAGGAAAACAAGCTCAAAGAAGGTCATGGAGGTTTACCAAGCGAGAAGGCATTATGTGTATGCGAAGAAAGGAGAAGGAAGAGAAGAATGAAGTGTGAGAAGGGTTGTTAGTTCTTGTGTGTGGAGGTGATCATGGAAAGGTTATGAAAAAATGAAGTATGGAATGGAGTTGTGTGTAGCAAGTAATCGTAGTGAAGCCTTTGGACTTTAGTTTAATTAATTGTTTCTCTCAAATCCACCATTGGATTTGTCTCAAAATTAAATCAGTGTTAGTTCAGAAGGTGTAGAAGCTCCTCCAAAAATTCAGTGTCATCAATTTTGCTGTGAGGGAGTTACAGTTGTTGAAAGTAAAGGGTGTTGAAGTCGGTTTCATGGAATGATTTCCATGGGGAAGCCTTTGGACTTTAGTTTAATTAATTGTTTCTCTCAAATCCACCGTTGGATTTGTCTTAAAATTAAATCAGTGTTAGTTCAGAAGGTGTAAAAGCTCCTCCCAAAAATTCATTGTCATCGGTTTTGATGTGAGGGAGTTACAGTTGTTGAAGGTAGAGGGTGTTGAAGTGGGTTTCATGGAATGATTTCCATGGGGAAGCCTCTGGACTTTTGGTTTAACTAATTATTTCTCTCAAATCCACCGTTGGATTTGTCTCAAAATTAGATCGATTTTAGATTGAAATGTGTAGAAGCTTTTCCCAAAAATTCAGCGTCATCGGTTTTGCTGTGAAGGAGTTACATTTGTGAAAGTAGAGGAGGTTGAGTTTTTTTTTTTCTTTCCTCAATCTAAACAAATGGTTTTTAGTTTCGGGCTTAACTTTTGGTCAAAGACATAAATAAAATAAAATAAAATAAAAAATAAAATCATGAGAGTTGGACACAACGCATTAGATTTTTAGTAAATTTCATTATTTACCTTGAACCACCTAACTTGTTAGACTTCAACTACATAGTAGTTCCACTTCTAACCGGGTTTTTTGTGAGTGCATATCTTAGTGGTGGAAATGTGCAAGAAATCCTCACAACTATCTTAAACTTTTGAAGGTCAAGCATCATCTTAGTTTTATTCACTACATGACTTAAGAATCTAATGTTTCTTGCAACAAAAACACATTGATTAGGGTTTAATTTGATATTTATGTCCCTAAGGTGTGTTAACACCCACAATGCCCAAACGTGGCATTTATGACTGCACCTACAACTACAAAATATTATATATAATTATTCATTTTTAAATTATTTATATATCATATACATATAGTTTGTACACAAATGTATAATACATAAATCATATAATCATATATATAACTATATAAAACATTGTTATATTATGCATCATTATACATACCATTGGTCAATGTAATCAACATATGTCATTATCGTACCCATGATCAAAGTTGACTATAATCAACATGGTGAGAATAAGTATTGATCCTTGGACCTCCTTAAATTGGTCCAAGACTTTTGCCATCAACCTACCACATCACATGTGACACAATCTTGTCACATAAAAACTTTATCATGTTCCAATGTTTGAATGTATAAAAATACAAAGTTTAAAGTTTAATTTCTTTTCCGAAACTTAATGAAATGAATTATTAAACTTTGGAGCATAATCCACATATGTGGACCAATTAAAAATTCAAATAACAAATTTTGTAGATAGAAAATCACTTTTGAATTTTTAAAATTTTAACATATCCATTATGTTTCAATATTTGATAATATTTGATAAATATATGTATAATTTGAATATAAAAAATTGAATATTTTTAATTTATTTTTAAATTCTGAAATATGAATACCATGTTATATTAATAATATATTATATGTATATATAATGTATCATATGTATATAAATATACATGTATTATAATATACATATACATATATTCAATATTTATACTTTATATACGAATATTTAATTTTCATTATATCATTTAATTTCATAATCATATATTAATTCCAATTTAATATTTATTTTCAGTATATTGTAAATTAATTAATAGAATTGATATTTGGAAAAAATATTTACCAATTAATTTTATTATAATCCAACCACTTAACATGACAATAGTTGTGTTGGTTTTTCATTATTTCAGTTTTTATAATTTTTAATCTATTAAAATCTACATATTTAATACAATATATATACATACATATTTAATGTTATATGTATATTATTTACTGAAATATGTTTTCAATATATACATAATACAAAATAATAATAATAAAATTTAATTTTAAAAATCGTAAATTATATCTAATCAATTTTTTAAAAGGTCATTATATATACATAAATTTAATATGTTGTAAATTTATGAATCCTAAACCCATAGATAAATTTGATAAAAATTTGTTAAATTTGGTTTAAATAGCATGAAATTGCTTGAATTATGTTATTTTGTTATTAAAATAGGATATTTAGATTAAACTTGGCTAGATTAAAGCTAAAGTTCATTAATTTTGTTTAATTTTGGTTAAAGTAATATAAATGAAATTAAAGTAGATTATTTTGGCTAAAATAGGATATATTTTGTTATATTTTAATAAAGTTGGCTAAAACTTGGTTAAACTTGGTTAAATGAATTTTATTTTTTATAAAATAAATGATTTTGGCTAAATTTGGTTAAACCTTTTTAAAATTATGTTAAATTTGGCTATCTATTTGGTTTGATTGTAATAAATTAAGTTAAACTTGGATAAATTTGGTTAAAATTGGTGAAATCAAGTTACATAAAAACACTCAAGGTAAACATGGTCAATTAAATATCACTAAATTTGAAATGTTTTTGGCAAATAAATTTTTTTAATGTATTTGGTTAGAATTTAGGCTGACTAAGCTAAATTGAATTAATTAATTTAAATTTGGTTAAATTAAACTAAATTAGCTTACATATGTTAAAATGTATTACATTAAGTTAAAATATAAGATTATTTATAATAAATTAGGTTATTTAAAATAAACTATATAAGCTACTTAGGGTGGATTATCTTAAGTGGGTTAAATTAGGATTGGATTAAGTTTTAATAAATTAATTTATATTAAACTAGGTAAATATATATTAAACTAGGAATTATTTAAATTAGATTAAATTAAGGAAAATTAAGTTAAGTTAGGCTTCTAATACAAATTTGACCATGTCAATATGTATTTTAATTTTTTTTCTTAAACTTGCTAAAACAAGGTCAATAAATTATTTTAATATGGTTACATTAGTCGTGTAGTCATAATTACCTCTAGTTGTAAGCATAGTCATATTTGTAGTCGCAAATTCATAATTATGACTATAGCCATCAAAATGACTACAACTCAAGTCCATTTACAACTACATGATTTTTTTGGGCAATAGTCGCAACATGTTTTAATCATAGAAACCACATTTTGGCATAGTGACCAATTCAATATGTTTTAAGTGTTGTTACCAAGATACATTATGGACATTCAAATCATCCAACAATACCTCTAAAAGCTTTGCATCCAACCTTAAAACATTTTTTTCATGGTACAAATGAATGTATTCATTGTAATCTTCAAGTTAAAAATCATAATGGTCCAATAAAAAAAACCCAAACTTAGTGATTACTATAATTGTCTTTGTATCTTTTACTACCATCTTTCTCTACCATAGGCCACTTTGCAAATCAAAAATAGGAAAAATTTATGAATTCTCAAGTTGAGTCAAAACACCATCTACCAATGGCATTGGAAAAACATCCCTCTTGGTTTGCAAGTTCAAAAGTTGATAATCACCACAAAACCTCCTTCATTGGAAATGTTACCTTGCATGTGTGCTTTGACTTATTGGGCTTCATCTTGCTTAGAAAAACCAATTCTTAAATTTATTTATTTACTTCAAACTCCTCCCAATGTGACAACCTATTCAATGTTGTTTAACAAGGAAATCCTTGGTTGTCAATGAAATGTTCCCCCATAGTGTAGCAACTAAACTTAGCTTTGTTCCATGCAAAAACATTAACAATCTAAGATAGAAGTAATTTTTTTAACAACCATCTTGGATTGATCATCATCTTCTTCATTAGAATTATATTCAAGCTCATTAAAGGGTTGGTAAAAGTTTGATACATGTTTTACTTTCAACAAGTCCAAACAACTTCCATTTTCAATCATTTTAAAATTTTGTGAAAACTTAGGTAAATTTTGTTGTAATATTTTTCATCTTTCCAATTCCCTACTTCATTTCCTAGCACTTGAGGCAAGTTCACCATGTTCAAAGGAAGCATTTGCACATTTTCCCTTGGACCATTTTGAATTTGAATCAACTTCCACTCCACATGAACAACTATTCCAATCTTGATCAAAAAGTTATGTCCCAAGAGAACATCATATCCATCTATATCAACCACCATAAGGTTCATTTGCATATAACCTCACGCACATGAATCAGCAATTCAACAATTATGCCCATAGTTTGCATCCTATGCTTAATGTTGTTCTGTATAAATTTGATCCAAAAAATATGCATGATCCCCAATTTTTTTACCACACTTGTAGCAATGATTGACATCAAGGTTCCAATATCCATCAATCCCTTAATGATATGGTTATTCTTCTCCACCAATAGATGCAAGCATTAGTATAAATCAACCAAAATGTAATCACTTTATTTGTGACTACATGTGATTATTAGTTGTTTGCAACTAACTTTGAAAGTATTTGCAACTATAGGATCAACTTTCAAACTTTTGGTCATTCCTACAACTTTGATGTGATTATATTGCAATTATTTATGCCTTCATCTTATGGGTTGAATGGTTTTAAAATATATCTTCATCCATGAATATGCTTATATGTCCTATTAATTGCAATACTCATCAAGTTAATTCCACCCGTAAAGGCATACTATGGTGTAATATAATAAAGATATATCTCTATGTATGTATTAAAGTTGTATTTAAGATATATTAGACAAATAATACAAACATATTTGTGCATGTATTATGCATATGTATGTATGTTGTTCATATATTGAAATTTCAAATTGATATTTCAATTCTAAAAATTGATATTATTACAATAATTACTATTAAAGGGCTAGTATGCCTACTAAAATCATTATTATTATATTATTATTATAATATTGATCATTGTAGTTAATAAAAGCTATAACAAATGAGATAATAATATAAATAATATTAATAAATAACTAGCCTAAGTCCCATGCAACCTAGGTGGTTTAAGTTGAAGTGTTATGAAACCATGTTAGTTAGTACATAGGCTAGGTGAATTAGTAAGTAGTAAGTTATATTAATAGGTAGTTGTTAGGCAAGGTTAACTGGTAGGTAGTAGTTAAGTAGATAAGTTGTGATTAAGTTGCAATTAAATTGTGATTAAAATGTTTATCCCATATGGTTTGTCAACCACTTCAAATTTATAAATGATATAAAAAGATGCATTAAAACCACAAAAAAAATTTAAATGGAAATGCCATTTGTGATGAAGAAATAAAAGAAACTCAACCCCAAAGGGTAAAACAAAAATGAAATAGTATTTAACTAGAAAAAAACGACCAATAAAAAATGCACAACATTAGCCAATTGTAATACACAAATTAACCTAGCTTATATTAATCATTTACTCAATTTGAACATACATAAACTACTACTACTATCTACTATGACTTCTATTTCTAAAGCACATATGAGAGACGAAATTTCTTCGAATTTACTCTCATGAACATATTGTTGCCTTTTTGTGGTTTCAATACTCCACATAATCAAAATGCACTTAAACAACCCAACAACACTCTTATCTAGTCCCAAACAAGGGAGACTTGGTGCACATTCCAAAAAACTTTCCTTTCTCAATTTCTATGGAAAACAAGAAGCTTGAACAAGAAATAAACCCACCCTCACCTATAGCAACAACAATTTGACATATTGGATCTTGGTAGCAACAAGATCAAGGCTCTCTTGTAGTTCCCATTATGATGGGTCTCATTTCCTCACCATGAACAATATAAACAACAACACTTGGATATACCAAACCCAAGTCTATGAAATTCACAAGCAAGCTCTCAAACTCCCTTATGATCTTCATCATTTCCCATGTGCCTCTAACCTAGTATTCTCTATTTTGCCTTGACAACAATTCTAAGTCACTCACACAATGGAAGAAGATGATAAATAAAACCAGAGCTTCTTGTCAAGTGCATTCATCTCTATAACAAACATCACCAAGCATAATGAAAGAAAAAAAATTAACCAAAAATCAATGCACTTCATCAATTCGAAAACAAATACTTATTTTTTCATGTTGTCCTCCAGTGAATCCCTTGCGCCCCGTCATAAGTGACAATAAATAAATTGCAAAAGACATGCTGCAACACCAAAAGCCAACAAACCACACTATCTCCATTGCTAGGATCATGGAACGTAACAATTTCAGCAACAAAACAAAGAAATTCCTAAACTTATCCCAAAATTTTCACAATCATAACTAAATATTGGTGCACACAATCGCCCAACCACGATGTTGAACAATGAAAAACAAAAGATGACAAACTTCTCCGGCAATTGTGATTGTGACTGTTCACATGAAAGAAAAAAATAGATGCCATTTCAACCCTAATTTTATGCCACACAATGTTGGGCAGTTCTCTCTTTTCCAAAGAAAGAACAAGGGGGTATCGGTTGGATATGCAGACACTTCACCCCTGACAGGCAGGTCTCAAAAATGAAAGAACTGGTTCCAAGTTCTAACCCATAACTGCAATTGTCAAAAAATAAGAGAACCGTTCAAAGAATCTATCTTGAACTGCCCCAATCTTTTGCTGATTCTTTCTTTTAGGAAACCTATCGAAAACCTAGAACTGGTAGTTATTTTAAAAAGCTCTAGCTTCTTTGATTTTGAAAACTTTCAAAAGCCTGAAACTGGAGGTTATAGGAAAATCAAAGAACTGTCCTATACTGGAAAAAATAAAATAAAATCAGATTGAGCAATATATTTGAGTTATCCTTGGAGTGTGCCAAACTGGGGTAGTGGGCCCCGGTTTGGCTGAAACTGGGGACGCAATGAACAGTCAGGATGAAAACAGTACACAGGGGGAAACAGGAGACCAAGCTAATTTTATCACCTAAATTGGTCTTCTGGAGAGTTTCCCCAACAGATTTGAACTTGCCTTACTTGCTGCACCTTGACTGATGCTCAAATTCATGATTAAATCAAGCCTCATCAAAATATGATCCTCCAAGTCTTCTGAACTGGTACCCTCATGAAATGGTACTCAATTTTTCTCACTTTACAGATACACTCAAATTGAGGATGAAACAGGGTTTAGAGGGTGAAACTAGGGACCAAAGAGAGGGTAGATTTACAGATGAGTATAATATTCTATCTTCAAGCTTGGGATAGCGAGGGATACAATAAATAGGGGGGAGAGGGGGGACTTCTTATTGTCAGAACTGAGAACTCTCTTATTTTGGGCACTTTGCAGAAAAGACATACATATTACAGACACCTTTACTGGTCACATTTTCAAAGACGTTTATTGGTGTTCCATTGGGGGCCTCTTTTAATGAAGCAACCAACCACCCCATAAGACATTAAAAAAAGGCCTTAGTCCATATGGGTGAGGAAGGATTCAATGAATGCTTTCCAACAAACTCAACCTCTACCATTGATGAATCTCTTCCAAATTTTGTCCAGAATTGTCTTCACATTAAACTTTTCAAAGGAGTAGCTGGTTGCCCAAAGCCAATCCCCAATCCCTCCACCCCCCTCACTCTCCCCCAAGGACCATGCAGGATGGATGATATGTGGACAGGGAAACAATATTTAGTTGCATTCCAGTCCCATAGCTAATGAAGGTGGGTTAGCTAAGCACTAACCAGTGTTGGGCCGAAGTGTATAATTACCTCAATTGAAGTACAAGACTGCCTGAGACCCAATGAAAACTGGGTTTGTAAATGGGCACATTTCTAGTTAATAAGCTAATAATGCCCCCCAAAAAACATAAATTCTAAAACCTACCTATTGATATATTGATATATTAGGTGATTCTCAAGGTGGGTATTTGAAAATCAACACTTATGCATACCAAGACAAGTATTGCCAAAAACAAAACCAGGCTTACTAGTAATGTGGGATATTACTTTGACATGGAAATTGATAGCATGCATGTCTAAAAAAATTTACCTTTTTTTTAATTGGTGCCTTGTGTGGTGAATTTTTTACTTTAAAATAATAATTTGAAAAAACCTGAGCTATAGTTATGAAAAATAGTAATAACCAGCCAACAATAGTCCAAACTAATGATGGTTGGTTTTTTTAATAAGCATCAGTTAGGTTTTTTTGAAAACTTTTTTGGGACCACATGTTTTATCAATACCAAATTTTTTGGGTACCGAACAGTTTTTCAAAAAGTGGGTGATAACCAATGGTTATGCATAAGGGTAGGTTTTCAAATAATCGATGAAAAAATGCCAATTAACTTGTTGGTTATACACTAATTATAGCCTTTATCAAAAATTTAAATGATTTTTTACTATTTTTAAATTTTTAATGGTGTTTAAAGATTGATAACCTGCCTGGATGATAATCAGGGCATCTAGGAAGGTTATTAAAATTTGAAAAATCAAGTTAATCAATTATCAAAGAATCAATAACCGACTTCTAACTGGGTCAAAACTCAATAACCGGCCAACACTGGTCCACACTCCAAAGCCGTCTTTTAGTAGTAGTTTTAGTGTGGGTTCAACTAAAGGAGTTTAGAATATCCAAATCCAGTGCAACTACCCATTTGTATGAATTTAAAGCTCGTAACTGATCACGAGTTGGTGACGACAACCTTTTAGTAGCCTTGATGTGCACACACACACTCTCCTTTCCATCTGTAAGACCGGACAGCGTCTTAAATACCACGTCAGTTCATTAGGTTTCAGTTATTTGGTTTGTAGTACTTTCCCTTGCTTGTCAAGACACCCATGGCTCTAAAATTCTTTACTCAGCAGCTTCGTTGGCTGGTACAAACCAGTGGTCTTTTTTAGGAATTTTCTTTTGGAGCCAAATTGCAACCATCCCTAAGAAGTAGAAAAGCACGCAATGATCCCTCAAAAGATTTAGCCTAATCTGGCTATAAAAAAATATGAAAGATAAATATTTAGTCATCTTTCCATATACAGTAAAGCCCCTTTATAATCATGCCCTTGGTGACCACTTTTTTTGTGACACTAATGAATCGTGATCTAAATGTGTATAGTCACATTCCATATAAACCCTTCCAAGATTGTGATTATAAGGGAAAAAAAACTTACAAAGCAATCTTTTCATGCTAAAATAAAGGTGCCAATTGTTTAAATTTGTTACTTGGGTTATTCTAAATTTTACTATGCATTATTAGACTTCAAGAAGGTTATGATTTTTCCATAATTTAATGTGACAATTTACATTGAGTATGAACTCCTTAACTATTAGCTTGTGTATTTTGTCAATTGAAGTTTTTTTATTAAAATTTTCTACTTTCTTGGCAAGTCCGCATATCTTTTGCCTCTTTACATTAAAAAGTTCTTTTTTTCTACATTTACAAAGCAAGCTTTACAAATATTTTGTGCTATTGTCGAATGTGATAATGACTTTAAAAAATGGTGTTTCTAACTAAAATGGATGGTTACCAAAAATTGTGTGACACAAACAAGAATGTGACTAAAATGGGTGTGATCATAAAAAGGGTTTATTGTGTTTGGCTATGCATTTGAAACCAAATATATGAATTTGACGATTTTCACTATGTTTTTTCTCACTTCTCCAAAAAATTTCATTTTTGAATTTTTCTTTTAACTTTTTGGTGAATTTTCGCTAGTGGAAAAAAGGTTGGTACTACCACAAACCAATGTTGGGTGTTTCTTGACTTTTATGAAGAACCTCCATTTTTGGATTTATTTTTAAAATGAAAACGGTTTTGGTTTGTGGAAAAATGGAGCCAAGAATCCAATTTTAGGTCTACTACTTCCAGAAAAACATAACATCCCAATTTTGATTATGGTATAGTCTCAATTATAACTAACCTAGACCAAAACCAACTATTAACTGTAGTCTAATGTTGATTTAGCCCTTGGTTCTAGATTTTTTCTCAAAAATCCTAAATCCAATTTTTAAAAAGACTAAGAACCCAATTCCAACTCCAAACCTAGTTTCAAAAATGAGCCTGGTTTCAATTCAATTCTTACTAACTAAAATTAGAATAGATAATTTTAACCTACCAAACTTGGTACCCACCCAACATTGGTACAAACTACAAACCAATGTTGACTTGATATAAAAAGTTTTGAACATACCAATCTGGTCCTAGTATTAGGTTGTTTCAAAAACTTTCATACTAACTAGGTCTGGTCTATAGGTATTTAATGTTTTAAACCAATCGAATCATGGTATTGGGTCCAAGATTCATTTTTGCCTAGACAAGGTAGATTTCAATTTAATACTTGGTATGAACTAGGCATACCTATATCAGTTTCATGTGGTTATTTGAATTTTAAAAAAACAATCAATTTCAATTTTTTAAATGTCCCAAAGAATTAGAAAAGCACTTGTTATAGATTCTTGAAAATCAAGATCAAAGAACCACCTATACCAATTATTTCATAAACTTGAGAAAATAACCCATAATTAGTTCTAGATTTTTTTAGGGTTTGCTATGTGAAAAGGGTATCAAAATGTCCACTTCAAGGCATTAAAAAAAAAATTATAATCTGTCATTTGTGTTTCACCAAGGACGAAGTCAATTTGTGGAACTATTGATCGCAAGTTATTGAGGAGTACAAATTTGGGGATTGGCTTTATTGTTTTGTTGTTTATTTGTGTATGTGGTTCTAGTGTTTTGTTGAAGATGGAGTTGGAGGAGCCCAGGATCAAGATAAAAAATGATTTCTTTCATTAGTTAAACTGACGCACTCCCAAGCCCCCTGCTAGACCCATTTGAGGGTCCAAGTACGTTAAATTGCGGAAAGCTAGGACTTGAGGGTTCCTCCCGACTTCCAACACTAAAAGGGGGTAGAAGGGTGTGCTAGAAGTCTCAGGATTAGACTAGGAAGAGGGACAAGTATTATCTCACTCGAATTTGCATCCAAAAACCAACCACAAAAGGGTTAGTTCACATTCGGGAACACCCTTGGGTGTTGGGACAAGCCACGAGCACTTGAACTCACTTGATTCACCACGGCCCGGACTCGGGGGAAGCCACCACCTTCCCCCATATAGTATTCTCTACAACTCTCCGCCGCACCTACATCCAAATGGCTTTTTTTCCTGGGACTCCCAAAGTGGAGTCCCGAAACTATCCCGGTTTGGACTCCCGGGACTTTGGACGCTCATAACTCCTCACTCCAAACTCGGATCAGGACGAGGTCTAAATCAAAGTTGTAGCTCTTGTTGCGAGCTTTCCAACGCCATGTTGCACTCCTTTAGCAAACGTCAGGAAAAGGTCGGTTTTTGACTTTTAGTGGTCGGGAGTCAAACTGCCAATTTGACTCCCGGCCCTTCTTTTGCCCATAACTTGGGCTGTCCAAATGGCACATGTGAGGCCATTTTGGGCATCTACACTTCAAGACCTTTCCATTGATATAAAGAACACCTCAATGCGAGGTGTTTTGACCCTTGAACTCGAGCTCTAAGTTTTCAGGAGTCCTAGAGGACTCCAACTTCCCACTTTTGGGGGTGTGAGTTTCATCCTCACACTTATCCCAAAGTGGGGTTGCAAGTTATTGAGGAGTACAAGTTTGGGGATTGGCTTTATTGTTTTTTTGTTTATATGTGTGTGTGGTTCTAGTGTTTTATTGAAGATGGAGTTGGAAGAGCCCAGGATCAAGATAAAAAATGAGCTCTTTCATTAGTTAAACACCTTTTTCTTCTATGACAGTTTGCTTCTCTAGAGATGGATTTATGTTTTTTGTAGTAATTTTAGTAGTCATGGTGTGGGAAGAATGCTTACTACATGTGGAACTTGATTTCTTAGTGCTAAAGTTCAAAAACTTTTTCGTTGAGAATGTTTGTAGTATAGGAGAACATTATGTTGACACACAAGGCTTTCCGCCTTGTTGTACCACCCCAAATCGGTTGTCTTTTTGGGAAGAAGCGAAAGTTAAATTCTAGATTAATGTTTTGGTGTTGTTTGGAAAGATGAAGCCAAACATGTTGAATATGCTTGTAGAATGATGCTTCCTTTGAAGAAGGATGGCAATTGCATGTTTTGTGGTGATTACCGCCCACTAAATCAACAAACTTGAAAAGATGCTTTTCCAATGCCTTTTGTAAATAATATTTTGATTCAATTGGGAAGGTCCCAATGGTTTTCAGCACTTGACTTGCAATTTGGATTTTAGCAAATTTGGATGTCACTAAAGGATGTAAGGAAAACTGCATTGATCACCAAATTTGATATGTTTGATTAGAATGTAATGCCTTTTGGTATGAAGAATGCCACTAATACCTTTTCAAAAACCATGACCAAAGTTTTTGGAAAGTATATATGGACAAGTTTCTGAAAAAAATTTGTTGATGATGTCAATGTACACAACATGACCTAGGAAAACCATTTGGAACATTTCTAATTTTCACTACTAAAGTTGAAGGAAATGAACCTAAAACTCAACCTTAGCAAATGTGAGTTTGCTAAAACTAATATTGGATTTCTAGGTCAAGTGGTGAGTAGAGATGGAACACAACTTGATCAATAGAAGATGAGGGCAGTTATTGAATTTCCTATTCCTACTATTGTTACCAATGTTAAAGCCTTTCTAGGTCTCACCAAATATTATCGAAATTATGTCAAGGGATATTCCCATATTGCTACTACTTTGCTTGAGCTTACAAAAAAGGACATAACATTTGTTTGGATGCCCCATTGTCAACATGCATTTAACATGTTAAAGGATGCACTAATTAAAGTGCATATTTTGATTAGGCAAGACTTCACCAAACCGTTTGTGTTGCATGTAGATTGTTCAATTCGGGGAGTGGGTGCTATTTTGTCACAAAAGGAAGGTAGAATTGAAAGAGTGGTGGCAAATTCAAACAAGGGGATGTCCTTAGTTCAATGGAAGTTTCACCCAATGAAAGGTGAATGTTATGCTTTAATATGAGGAATTATGAACTTTCAACAATATCTACACCACAACCACTTTACATTAAGAATAAATCACAAACCCTTGGAGTGGTTGGCCATAGTGTCCAATGCATATGGTAGAAAAGCAAATGGATTAATATGTTATAAAACGTTAACTTCAAAATCTTACATTGTTCTAGATCCAAACACACAAATGTTGATGCCATGAGCAAAAAGCATGTGGGGTAGGTTGATGAAGATGAAGATTTTCAAAAGGAAATACCAGACTGATAATGGTTACAACAAGATCACAAGATAGAAGAAACCTATTGGACAAGTAGAAGAAGCTCAAAAATGGGGTTAATTTTACAATAGATGGATGGTAAGCAAATATTCAACTAACTTTTCATGGTTGATACTACAGATGTTGAGGATGCATAACAATATTGAATAGTAAACAATGAAATGATAGGAAATCAACTAGAATAAACAGAAGTTAAAACTCAAAAAAAGACTTTATTTAAGAAAAGGAAACATTTATGGGATACACAAATGCAATTACAGATGATTAAAAGAACAAAAGCCATGGTTGATGAAAAGGATAATCATGAAGACTCTTCCAATGATGAGAAGGATTGTGAATGGATTCATTCCAAACACATGGATATTTGGAATGATGAATAACCAATGGGAGTGTTGAATGGTGGACAGACGCCTACGGATTGCAGTCTAGGTGAAAATATTTTTTTTTTTAAAAAAAATTTCCACTACCATTAGCATCATGATCAGTTGATGTTCAAATCTCTAGTTGTTCCTAAACTAGAAGAACACAAGCAAATTATCTTATATCTACATTCTGAAATTGGTCATTTTGGAGGATGCATTCTAGTAGAAATGAACAAAAGGTATTTTTTGGCACAACAAGATGGAGAATGTGATAGTTGTGGTACGTGCATGCAAACAATGTTAGATGTTTAAGAAGACTAGCAACATTAAATTAAATACTAAAGATTTTTAAGAATACCAATATGTGATCAATTTTATAGGGTTGCTATGGACACAATTGGTCCATTACCTTAAATTAACAATGGTAATCAATACATACTAGTTGCCATCAATCACTATTCAAAGTGGGTTGAAGCTAAGGGAGTTGTTAGCCATGAAGCAAAGACTACTGCTAAATTCTTTGAGGATGAAGTCATTTGTAGATTTAAAATTCCAAAACATGTTTTAACTAATAATGGAGGAGAATGGGCAATTGAATTTTACCAATAATGCAAGAACTATGGAATGGTTCATCAATACATTGAACCTCAATGGCCCATATGTAATGGCATGGCAAAAAATTCGTTAAGACTTTGAAGCATGGACCGATTGTTTTATCCACAACTTCTGAACATGATCAAAATTGGGATAATCACCTACCAAGAATTTTATTTGGTTATAGATGTGGTATTTGAACAAGCATAAGATTTTCACCACACATGACTATTACTAGATGATCACCAAGGTTAAAGGTTGACAATTTTTTGAACTCATTAGTGAGTACATTTGATGAAGATGATGACATTGTAATATTGGCAGAACAGATGATTGAAAAGATGAAATTGATTACAAAAATGCATGGATAAAGTTTTGACAGTATAGTGTGACCAGACAAAAAATCACTTCGATAATGTGAACACAATGGGTTTTCAGGATTTCATTTTCTTGTTTGATTGTTTCCAATGGCCATCAACTTTCTGCATGCTAATGGTAGGAATTATTCCATCACTACTGCAAGGAACGCATGGGTAGGAAGCCTTGTTTGTTTGTGTGTTATGGTGAACATGATCTACACCGAACTATGGATGGTGGAGGGAGCTACAACATTGAATAGAGGTTTGCGTAATTGATGGTGGAAGGTAAGATAAGAAGCAGAATGGAGTGAAATAGGCATTTTTTCTAGTATGAGTTTTTCTTTTTGTTAACAATTTTTGGAGAGATAGGAGGATGGGCTACTAGGTTAGTAGTTGTTGAATTCCATTGCGCCAATGACTTAGTAGAGTAGACAAGTTGTTCTTAGAAAGGATAGATAATACGAGGGGTTGATGTTGAGGAATGATGAAGAACAAAAAAAGTCCGAGCTAATAGAAATAAGGGCATATAGAAATACAAAATGCATTTGGGAAAGGGACCTTTTGTTGTAGCACCTTGAATCCATGTTATAGATAGTTATCAGAATGAATACCAAAAGTCTCAAAGGGGTGTCCTTGGGTTAAGCAAAATGAAATGAATGAGGACAAGAGTGGGGGAATTTTGAGAAATATAATTTGTAGCCCATTCTTGCATAAGAATCTATCTTCTTGAATGGTTCTAAGTGAGCCTAGTAGATATTGCTCATGCCATAATCAAAACATGGAAATCCAAATGTCTACAAGATTTAAGGTTTATCAGATGAAGGTTTTGATGATACATTACATTGTTGCATTAGTGGGAAAAAAGGTTAGCATCTCATATGGACTGAAAGAACCTTGAAAGTTATGACTTCAAGCCATACCTCAATAAGCTTTAGATTTTTTTGTGATATGGATTAGTACTTAGCAGCCAATTCTATATGGTCACTATGGCAAGTATGAGAAGACTCACACGACTGTGACAGATTGGCAATCTACATATACAAAACTTGGTTCTATTAGAATCAATAGAATCCAACAAAATTTCTAATTGACAATGGGTTACAATGCAAGTGATGGAATTGATTGTAGAATTCTAGTGTTTGTAGCTTTGTTTAGAAGTTTCATACGCATTAGACTTTGTTCTTTTAACCTTCCCCTTTCTTTTTTGTTACAATAGGTCAAACATAAGTGAAATAGAAGAGGGCATATGCCTTGATAAGAGGAAAACAAATGTTTATTGGTTTTGCAAAAGGGAAGACATATGTCAAGATGAAAAAGGTAGGAAAAAAGAAGTCATTCGCCTCCAATTGGGAAGGTCCATTTTTGTTTATGAAATATTTGGATGGAAATAGGTTCCTAGAATAGGATGAGGGAAGAAGGATTTGTATCATCAAAGGGAAGGACAAAAAACTTTGGGATAGACCTAGAAGAAATCTACAAATCTACCATGTTGCACCTTGAAAAGTGAAGGTTGAAAGACCTAGCCAAATGAATTTGGGAGCGGCTACATATGTAACTCAAAATTGGTTTTAGATTTTTTCAAGGTTTGCTATGTGAAAAGGGTATTGATGTCCATTTCAAGGTGCCAAAAAATAGAATAGTAATATTTGATTTGTGCTTCATTGAGGACAAAGCCAATTTGTTGAATTGTTGATCACAATGTTGCAAGTTATTGAAGAGCGCAAGTTTGGGGATTGGTTTTGTTGTTTTGTTGTTTGTTTGTGTGCGTGGTTACAATGTTTTGTTAAAAATGGAGTTGGAAAAGCCCGGGATCAAAATAAAAGTGAGCTTTTTCGTTAGCTAAACATTTTTTTCTTCTATGACAATTTGCTTATCTAGAGATGGAATTTATGTTTATTGTAGTAATTTCTACAATCATGGTGTGGGGAAAATGCATGTCACATGTGGAACTTGATTTCTTAGTGTTAAAGCTCAAAAAAATTTCCATTGTCTTTAGCTTTAATAGGAAGGAGTTAGGTTCTAAAACTATATTTAAAGGGCAAAATCAGAGAAATGATGAAGGCTTTTAAAGGTTTTGAAAGCGGTCAAGTGACTGAGCAAATTGTGTGGTGTCATTATTGCTGTGAGAAATGTGGAAATGAGTCTTGTTATGTTGTTCTAGGGAAGAGTACCTTCAGTTTTGGGAACTCCAAAGTTGGGAATTAATCTATGGGATCTAGAACATTATGGGCATTTCTATTGATGATCAAAGTAATTTTTGATATTGTCAAATCCATGGGTTGACATTTACTGAAACCTATGTTTAGGAAGAATTATGGGAGTGGAGGTCATAAGGATTGGGGAACTTAGGTCTTGAAGCCTACAATGTTGTTGACCTTCTATAGTCAATATTTTTTTCTAGGTGTGAGTGTATAGTGAATATTTAATCTATTGTATGTGGGAATTGAAAGCTCTATGGTTTGGGAAAACTTGCTAGGACTTGTCACAAGTTGACCAATGGGTTCAAAGAGAGAGAAATAAAAGCAATCTGATTCCCAATGACCTGTAAAATAGATTGTGTTGTTTGGAGATATAGTTATTAAACATGTAGTTTGCAACATTGTTATGAATTATAGAATTCTATTGCCAATTGATGCAATTGTTGTATGGAGGCAAGGTAGGAACTATATGACCCCTTCTTTTTTGGTTACAAAAGAACTTGCCAATTTTATTAAAAAAACAATGATTTTATGGCCATTTAGTTGACTTTCTCCAAACAGTTGAAAATTGTGGTAATAGATTAAAAAGTGGATATTTTATTTTGGAGAACCATTGATTGAATCCTAAGAACCACCCTTGTAACCATTGGGGTCTATTCTTGATTCATAATACCTTTTAGAATTTGTGGCAGGGTAATCGAACGATGCCTTATGTGACATAATTGGATGTTAGTGACATGCCCTTCTAGGTGAAACCCATGCTTTGGGCTTGCCAAGTTGAGGCCTATGTTGAAACTACCATGGGACAACCCTCAAGATGACACAAGTTGCACAACACCAAGTGTTGAATTGGGTTTGACTTTTAATGAGGTAAATTGTCATAAGGCACATAGGTGCGTTGAAGTGGACAAAGGGTTGCGAGTGAGCATAAAATTGCCCATGAAGTAATTTAAGTCTAAATTTGTGATCAGGTTATGAAATGAAGTTTAGAGCCTAGGGCTCTAAATGAAGAAACATTGTACTAATTGGGAAGTTTATGATGGGTCAAGTCCCTTTTGCTTTGGGGTTGGGGGGGATAATTTTAAATAACAAGTTAGTATGAGATCAAGGTTTTAGGTGAGGACTAACTAGTGCATAGTTTGGCCATGTGTGCATGTTAGGAGGCCATGGGTGCAAGAGCATGTTAAGGTGAAATCGAGGTGTGACATGTGGTATTAGCTTGGGGGGAACACTTAGTGTAAAGTTTGGGATATATGTGTGTCAAACGACCATTTTTAGGGGGGGTAATTGTCCAACCCATTTTTTATCACCTTATTATTATCTAATTTTTTAATAAATGCATATTAAAGCCACCCGATATTAATTATAATCCATTATTTTAGATTATTGCATACCTTATATTATAATTAAATTGATTATTTAAATAAATGTACCCTATTTTAAACTATTTAACTTATAATTTTTACCCAACAACCAATATATTGCACCTTATATTTTTACTCATGTATTTTCTTTTCTTTTTTACTAGTGTCCCCTCCAAGGGTATTAGAACAAGACTTCGAAAAGACTTGGAAGAAAAAGGGGCAAGATGGATTCGAAACCAAAACACGCGTGGTGGTGGACAAGTCCAAATGGAAATACAAGTTCACAAAGGAAAAAGAAAATCAACTAAAGTGTTGTGGCTCAAAGAGCTTGGGGAAAAGCTTGTGTGTGAACCTTTGAACTCCAATGATGAACAAAATATTAAAGAGATTGTGAAGGGAGAATAGTTTCCCCTTAAAGCAAGCCAAAAAAATGTTACAAAAGCAAGAACAAAAGGTTCCTTATTGAAAGGGAAAAAATTTCCCAAATGAAGAACAAAGATAAAGGGAAGCAACAAGTCCAAGAGGAATCGATTGAAATGGATTTAAGGTCATCAAAGGAGAGCGACAACTTGATCTTTCAATTGATTTCACCAAAAAATGATAAGGGTGGAAAGCCAGCCAAGGAATGTAAGTCGTAATTAGAAAAAGCTCCAACTTTGCAAAGCATGGGGGATGAGATGTCCCATGGGAACAAAGGTAACAATGAAATGTCAATTCAAGAGTTGATTCCTATGGGATTTTCGATCAAGGCATTGAACCTTCAACCTATTGGATATGTGGCAAAGTTGGTTAAGTCCCTCCAAACCATGATCCTATAATAAAACATGACACATTAGGCTTTGATGCAAACATTGGCAAAAAGGGAGCAATGTTGATGCCTGTGAATGGGGAATCAACAAAACATTTCAAGGCAAGGTAGGTAGACCCTTTCATCAATAAAAAGGTGAAGGTGAAGATAGTTCATTAATGGTTTTTTCAAGTGGAAACTTACATGGAGATTTAGTCTTTGGTCATGGACTTGGAGTAGTTGTGCACCACTTAAGCCTTTTTGAAGGACCATGCCTTGGATTGGTGGATGACATAAAAATAAGAAGCACCTCACTTGATATCAACCCTAACTTGGGAAGAATTCAAATTATGGTTGAACAAATGATTCACATTGCATCATGAAATCCTAAAAGATGGGATGAAACTCTTAAAGTTACATTGAGGGCAAGGACCCGGGGTTCTTACCCACTACGTGCAAGAGTTTAACACAAACTTAACTTTTGTTCCCATCAAAGGAAGAGTTCACTAATTTTCTTGCAAGGTCTTTAACCTTTGGCACATAGGTTGATCTTCCAAAGGGAGATAGATCGGAACCATGTTAAGAAATGATGAAGTTGGGGAAGTGCATGGAAGATGATTTTTTCAACATCACCAAAGGGGCTCCACAAATGCGGCAACCCAAAAAGCAAACTTAAGCAACAAAGGCCAAAACAAACACAAGTGGGAGATGTCCACAAATGACAACAAGGGCAAGTTATTGGCATTAAAAGGGTGAATGTACACTACAAGTGAGCCAGTTTTCACCCCAAAAAAAATGTATAACAAGTATGATAGGTTTGCAATAAGTGGGTTTGTTCATAGTTAGGGTTCCAAAAAAGGAAAAAGGATTACAAAACCTTTGTGAGATTACTTTACTTTAAACAAATTTAAGTGAAAAAATTGAATACTCCAATTTAAGATAATTCATGTTATGGTGGTGAGTTTTCACATTCATACATAATTAAGTATGAATATTTTTGTTTATAGTTAGAAAAACACAAAAATTCCTAGAAATTCTCAAAATGAATTGCCATGGACAATCAAACATGTTTTTTGGCAAGACTATTTCCTACCCATGTGACCTACAACTAAAGCTAAACATTTTGAACCCATTGAACATAAATTTTTTTGTCAAATGGTTAATAAAATGAGTCCTTTTCCTCGCAACCCTTTCCTTCAAAATTTCAAAACTTTGAAATTTTTGTATAGTTTGGTTTTTCATCAAGTTCATCTAATGAACATGTATTTTCATAGAAGGGGGCATGCTTTTATTGTACAAAAAGTTTGAAATCAATTGTATGACTTTATGCATTCCTTTTGATTTTTTTTAGAAAAATGTATAATTTAGACATTTGATATGGTTAATTTATAGGACTCAAAATGACATTTACATATATAGTATCCAAATTATTTTTAAATATTTTTATTAATAAAAAATACAACAATAATGTTTTCTAGTAAAATGGGACATCTTATGCCTATTACATACCTACCTCCTGCCTCCCACTTATAATCTTACAACCTACCTACCTACCTACCTACCTACCTACCTATCCACCCACATGTAACCTACCTACTTGTTAATTACCTACCTACCCACCCACCCACCTACCTAAATGTATTACCTACGTATCCACCCACCTATAACCTACCTATATATTAACTACTTACCCACACACTTATTTACATACATGTATTATGTACTTACATACCCACCCACCTACCTATTTACCTACCTACCTTCATACCTCATAGTCTTGTAATGATGTGCCGGAATAAACATGTGAAATAAAAAAATTGACAAAAGTTGAACACTTTTTGATGGTGTGGTCTATTGGTTAAAGATTTGGTAGTTTATGATTGGGGAGGTCAAGGGTTCAATTCTTAACATTATAACCTATGTACATGCTTAAAGGCCTAAGGTAGGTTACCACCTACCTACTTTCCTTTTTACGACCTACCTATCTACTTGCCTGCCACAATTTGCTTTTTTGATACAAGAAAAAAAATTATTAATCAAAATGACTAATAAATGGTCTATCCTCTGTAAGTCAAAAAAACCACCTTAGTCACAACAAACATGTTGAATTGACTTGTCCAAGATGATTAAATGGTCATTTTTATGCCTATTCAAATTGGGTTTTTTTTTTATTGGATATGTTAGTAAAAAGAACCAAGTTTTGTAGTAGTGTGTGTTGAACTACTTACATCACTCACAAAAAAACTTAACAATGATTATAGGTTCATAAAACCAAAGTTGGTTTTTGAAATTGTGTACAAATTCTTAATTGTGTTGTGACTTTTGCAAGTTTTTTTTTGGTTGGTAGGTTCAAGCTCTTGTATATGGTTTCAAGAAATGAAATGTAACACAAAGGCTCATAGGAACTAGGCAATGTGTTGTTGTAGGTCTCTAATATTAATGTGGATTGATTTCAAAACAAGCTTTACTCAGAAAGATTTATTTTCATTGTAAGTGTCTCTGTCCTAGTATAATTTATTAAATTATGTTTTCTTTGCTTTTTGACCCATTTTTGGGTGTACAACTTGAATTCAATGGGTGTTTTAAATTTGCATTATATTTTGTGAACTTATTTGGTCTATGATCTAATATTTCTATACATTAGGTTATTCTTTTGATCATGTCTAAATTACATAATATTTTAGTGGTGATCATACAATATGTTGTGACTAAGGTTGTCAAAAATGATGCGACATGCCCATTTAGTGTCTGTCATCATGTTGGCATTTGTTTAAATGCATTAGTTTCATTCATTAAATTGAAAATTGACCATATTTTATTACAATTGAAAATTATATTGGGGAATTGAAATTTTTTGATCTTTAATTTTCAATCACCAAATTGAGCAATTGATAACTTTTGGTCATCACTTGGAATTTTATTTTTTTAATCATTGCCCAATTAATCTTCAATCACCAAATCAAACGACAAAAAAATTTGGTCACTACTTGGAAATTTTTAATTGTTTGATTGATAATGGCACAATTTCCACCATTGATCCAAGGACTACATTTTTTTATTGTTGCCCAAAAGAAATTTGGTCGGTGCCCAAAAAGTTTGATTGCCAAATTGAGGGACCATTTTTTAGTTGCCAAATTGGGGTGCTTAATTTTTTTGACCAATACTCAAATCACTCAAGGAATTCTTTTGATCATCAACCATAAATTTAAATTGTCCAATTGATGATGGCTTGATTTCCACCGTTGATCCAATAATTGAAAAATTTCAATCATTGCCCCAAAAAAAAAACATTTGGTTGCCATTTGAAAAAAAAATTCCAAATTTTTTGCCTTTGTTGTATGACTATGGTGACTGAACATTATTTTGGTCACCACAAGGTTTAGGTTGACCAAATGATGCAAGTATTGATTGCCCTTAATTTTCCCCTAGGTATTTTGACCTGGGTTGACTTTATTATGATGTGACATTGGGTAGCATTAGTGTCCAAATGGATGCCTTGAGGTTGTGACAACCATGATTGTGATGAATTTTTTTGTTGAATATGATTTTTAATTAAATGGATGAATTTACAACTTGATGTGCTTTTGGAATCTTTGATATTTAGGCAAGGGCTACTAATGCATGTGAAGGTAGCTAACCTCACCGATGCCTTTTGTTTTGCTTGGATTCATATGTTTTCCTCATGCTAGGATGTATCTCGTGCTTTGGATTAGGTGGATTGCCATTATGCAATATTGTTTATTACAACATGAAGGGAATTAAATCCTCTTCATCATTTTCATCTAGTTCATCTAAAGATACAAAGCCCTATGAGACTAAGGAGTATGCAGAATCAAAATCAAAGACCCTATGAAATGAATCAAGACCAAATTTTCGCACACCCATTGGAAGTTCGAGGTTAAAGTTGTTGGGAAAAAGGTAGAAAATTAGAGGTTCAAAGCAAGTACAAAGACATATTTTGTAAACTCTAAAATTAGTACATGTTTTCATTTCATTGATTGAATGAGAATTGAAGTGATTGTTGGGGCTGATTTAGGGCTGGGTTTTTGTCATATGTAGGACAAGAAGAAAAGAAAACATAAATGAATTAAAGGGCATGGCAAGGAAGGGGAGGTATTTTAGGTGCCAGTAAGGTACATCTTGTCCTTCATTGATCTTGGGCACTTTATTCAATTTGGTAAGGCCAAAAAACAAGAGACATGTGCCCTGTGGTGAAGGGCCACACCAACAGAAAGGGAGTACTTATGAAGATAAAAAAACATGATGGAAAGCTCAAAAAAAACAAGAGCATGAGGAGGAGGCCTAAAAAACTTTTGGAAGAAAAGGAATTGTCATAAAAATTGACAAGCATGGGGTTTTTGATGGGATAACAAAAGGTGTCCCTATACACTAAGTGATTTAACTAGATTTTGAGTGAATTCACGTTGTAGTGAACGGGGACCAATGAAGAAGCAATGAATTCACTGGGCTAGTAAACAGGGGCTAGTGAACTGCACCCACATTTTGTAATAGTGATGGCAAAGCCACATTTGATCAGATGATTCGAACCTTTAACAATAGATTTCAAGATTATTCAATTATAGATATCAATGAACAAAACTCGGGAAACATTGAATATATTAGAGAGGGCTTGAACAAAGAATTTGAGTGGGATGGGCCTCTTTTGTCTTTCCATGCATTAAAAGGTCATTGGCTTCCTTTATGAAATGAAAGCACCCAAACTAAAAAGCACTGGGTTTGTGATTGTTTATTTATGCTTCCCACGTATATTAACACTTGAGAATGGGAAATTGAAACTTATTGGGCAAATGAAAAATCTGTTGAGAAACCTTGTATGAGTGTCTTGCTATGTACATGTTATTGTAATCTTTTGCTAGTTGTTAGGGAGCTTATGTACATTATTAAGAGCCTTAATTTTGATTTCACAAATTGGCCGGTGTGCTTTGTGTGAAACAAATGACCTAAACTTGAGTTCGAATCAATGTCCACCACATCATTAGGCATGGGAAATGTGGAAAAGCTAGAACATTTGTTAAATTGGTAGATATGTTTTTCTTTTTGGAAAAATATTTGGTAGTTTTTTTTAATAAACATGGGTTGAAAAGGAAAAAGTTGGAAATTATGTAAGAGGAAAAAATGCAATAACCATCATTGGTTGAGATGACAAAGAATTAAACATTAAAAACCTCCCTTTTGTGTTAATATCATATCTTTATATAAAAGGCCATGGTGGCCTAACAATTTTGGTGATGTTGTTTCTTTGAAGTTTTGTCTAATGTATTTCTCTTTGTTGTTTTCCATAGGTTTTGCAAAGAAGCAAGTTGGGTAACTCAAACTAATGTCAAACCTATTGTTATTGTTTAGTAAAAAGGTTGATTTGGCAATATTTGATAGAGGATTTGGTGTTTTTATGGGTGAACCTAGCTCCTTTGGTAACAAACCTATTACATCTTAATGTGAAATTATTAAAGGGGTAGGATGAATACATGGTTTGGATGAACAAGTCATTTGGATAGGGATTGATCATGGAACATTGTTAGTTTGAATTTTGAATTCTTGTTGTTTTTGGAACCATGATGATGTGACTTGGGACTGCCTAAAAAGGGGAGTTATGGGAAGAAGGAAGGGGGATGATTAGACACAATTTTGGGAAGAGTAAAAGGAGTTGTAAGTACTTTGTAGTAGAAAACCAAATATTATGTTTTGGATATACCATAGACTTTATTCGCTATTTTCATTTTTTTCAACAAAACATGGAATTATGTTATAATTTTGATGCAGTTTTTAGTAAATAAAAAAAAAAGTACAAACTTCTATAAAGATTTCTATATTTAGATTATTTTGTGAATTTATCATAGTATTAGAATATGACTAAATGAATTGTAACTTTGTATCTAGATTTTTGGCATTATATTTTGAAGTGCATATTTTGGTTATATGAAATAATCATGAATCTAATGTTTTAATGAATTGCATAATCAAATGTGTTTAGAATTGGACAAAAATTGTGAATGTATACATATTGTAATGCAAATATGTTGTTATAGTAGTGTGAAATAATTTTGCAGGGATTAAATTTCATTTCTACCATTTGGCGACCATCTTGTGGGGATTTTTTTTGTTTTTATTATAGTAATGAGCAAGTTTTTCTACAATTTATGTTGTTGTATTATAGATGAGAGTGTTTAAATGAGTAGTTTTGTTTTTCAATTCAAAATTTAGAGGGGTATGTTAGAAAGTATTAGAGGTCTAAATAGTTGATGCGGTAAGGATTGCAAAACGAATTATAGATTCCAAAGACGAAGGATTGTGAAACAAGATGAATCGAATGGTAACCAAAAGTTTATAGTGACAATTGGACTTGGAGGTAGATTTGTCAAGTCACTAAAAGACGAACAAAAGACAATTTTGAAAATGGAAAGGAATATGCAAGGCTTACAAAAACCTCATATCGTAATTTGTTATTATAGTAGTGTGAAATAATTTTGTAGGGATTAAATTTCACTTCTACCAAAAACATTTGTTGCCCTAATCCTATTCTAGATTTGTAGATGGCCTTGTTGGTCCTTTTGGTGTTTAGATGATTTAACAAGTGTTGGTGGTCGTACATTGGATTTTTTTGGGTGGATTAGTGGGTTCAAGATGAACTTTATCAACCTTCTCTTTTTATGTTTGATGTGTGTGTCTATGGTTTTTTTACCCTTTTGTAAACTCCACAATTTGCATAACTTAATGGTAAGTTTTCAAACCCCTGACTTTCATACTTGCTAAAAACTCATAACAATGATTAACTATTACATCAATTTTGAAAATCTAGGAGAAATGTTGGTTTTTAGGTGGGTGTAGGTTATGTAAACAATTGAATGACTATGATGGAAAACAATGTTAGTGGATTCATGAAATGGACGGATGGGCACTTGGGGACCATAGAGTTATGCTTTCATGAGCTTGGAAGCTACATGAAAATATTATTTCCAACATCAACTACCATGGAAATTGATGGTAAACATGAAAATGTTGGATTGTGTAACATGGGGGATATGGGGATAGTGCCAAGCATGGAAAGGTTCACACAAGTATCACAAAATTTGGACGGGGTTCCTATGGAGGTGTTGATAGAAGGTGGCAATAAGGATGTGGGGCACGGAAATAAAACATGGCAAGATAAGGAGGCATGTAATGAGGCAAGGTAGGAATCACGAGCATGTAATGATGCCAAGCATGACAAGCAAGTATGCCTTGAGGCAAGGCAAGACAAGCATGTATGGCTTGAAATAGGGTAAGACACCTAAGATGTAATGAAGCAAGGGCAAGACAACCAATCATGTAATGAAGCAAGGGTAGACAAGGAGGTATGTAATGAAGTAGGGCATGACAATGATGTGTGTAATAAAGGTATGGTAAAACATGGGCATAAAGTTGTAAAAGATAAAATAGAAGAGGGTCAAGTTCAAAGAAGGACAAGTTCACCCCGTGGATGGTGCAAGTTTACTTGATGAAGGATATTTAGTTTAAGGAGTAGTGACCTCACCTAACTAGGTGGGAACATCCCAAATTGCCAAACAAGAAGTTAGGCCAGAAAAGAACATTCCAAGCATGAAGAAGACCACAACATCCAAGGTTGTGAAATTTGTCCTAGTTCATAATGCACAAGGAAATACAATGATTGTGTCAACCCAACAAAAAATGGTACAAATTGTTTCCCTTCTTGTAATGGTGCAAGCATCATGCATTAAGTAACGTAAAGTATGTTACTAAGATCTAATTTGTTGCATTAAAGCTCAAGTTGTAGTTGCAAGCTAGTGCCCCAAATCAAACTATTAATTGCAAGACAAAAATTTAAGAAAAAAAATTTATTGTAACATAATGCCATTGTCAATTACTTTAAATATAACATAATATCATTTTACAATTACAAGAAATGGTTTTACAAATCATTTTAGTTGCAAACAAAATACTCAACCGACTACATCAGTTGGAAAACAATATGATGTCCAAATTTTGAAAGTTTAAACACATTACCAAATATATTTCCATAGTTGCATGTTGAGATGGCCTAGTTGCAAACTCTTATTACCCTAATTCATAGTAGTTGATCAACTAGTTTTCATGAAAAACATATTAATCACATATGAACTTACATTCACCCCATTCACATTCAATGTTTGAATTGGTTAATTGTTGCAAATCAAATAAGATGTTCAACAATTTTATTAATAAAATTTAATGGAAAAATAAATTATAAGATTAATTTAGTTACAAATTATTATGTAGGCCACATGAAGGTAGTTGTTCAATTGTAACAAACTCCTTATCACTTAATTGTAAATGTAAATTCTTTCAATTACATTATTTGCAAAATAGTTCCATATTATTTCAATTATTTTCATCCATGCTAAATGATGAAAATTGGCAAACTTGCCATAAGCCATGATGTTTGTTTTCTCACCTTACATGTGGTGATGAAACATTCATTATGATGCTCTAGTTACAAAGTAATTGCATTAGATTGCATATATTCTTGTCATTGTATATGATGTTAATATATGATGAGTTGCACAATGAGAACTACTCCAATTTGTTTGATGCAACTAGTGCCAAATTTTTACGTCAAATTGTAAGTAATCATTGTAACGAGAAAATGTAGTTGCAAGCTTAGTTGCAAAACTCTCCTTTTTCTCGTAGTGGTGTAATGTTTGAAGATTTTTGTAATATGAACTACATGACTAACTTGTCAAACCTTGTGCTACATAGATTTCAAGTCCTTTTGCAAGTTGAATAGTGAGTTTTGGATACTAGCGCTTAAACCAATAGCATTAGTTATTTTTAGCTAGTTCATTTTTGAAGGAGGGAGATCTAGTTTGGGTAAGTTCTACTATCTTTATCTTCATATGTTGCAAGGTAATGGAAAGTCACAATTTTACATACCCAAGATGTAAGTAACAAATGCATTATCCTTTTCGTTCATTAGCACACCTGCTAGGCCTACTTTTTTTGACCTTGTCCTACCATTCAAGTGATTTGAAAACGAGGTTAATGGTATGTACCAAAACTTGCTTACTTTCATCAAAGAAGTTTCACGTATTTTCACTACATTCATTGCTTCTTCCAAGGCCTCACTTGTCCATCTTCCTTGTTGGGTTAGGGTAGGAACCTTGTTTCTTTTTGTTGATTTGTCTACTTTTAGTGTACTTCTGGGTGGAATGTTTTCCTTATTCATTGTTGGAATGTAAAGATGCTACTATGCATTGAATATTGAAGTCATGTTTGTTCACTCAAAAGATTGTTTATACCACAAAACCTTAAATCTTGTAATTCTACATTAAATCACCCCCATTACCAAACAAATCTTTTGGTTGATTGAAGTAGGCTAACAATTTAGTGTGTGGTTTCACATCCTATACCAAACACTTGGATTCTATCCTTGGATATAATTATGGTAAAATTGTGGTACTTTATGTACTTTTGACCAAACACTTGGCTTGTAAGCTTTGGGCAATAGTTTTTTGAAGTGCAAGGAGCCACTCCCATCATCAAACATACGTTCATTTAAAGTGTGATGCAAATAGCACCCAAGTGTTCTAAATTTATCCCATGGTTGAACACAAAACAATATGCTCAGGTGCGAGTTATATAAGAAAACCAATCACAAAATTTTCACACCACATGTCCAGTCATAGAGTGCACAATGCACACCAGCAGTGTAGTCAAGGTGCATTGAGCGGCCATGTCAGAGCTTTTACCCTGATCAGTCATTGGCCTATGTTCAACGATAGGCATACCTACTCTCGTATTTCTCTTGTTGTGCAACATATTGATACCACAGCAAGATCTTGTGCATGACCAGGAAACATCCCGGTCGGACAGGTACACAGTTCTTATAAAGATTAGACTTATTGAACCTGGAATCGTTGGTGATAAAAAACTGGCTCAGCCCTAAATTCGCTAAACCCAGAATTGGAGGGTCTTCCATCTTTTGAAAAAAAACTTTAAAAACCCAAATGATTCTTGTAAAAACCAAGAACTGGCCAACACTTGGTCCAAACCGGCCATGTGCACAAATGTAAGGAAATGATTTCTTGGCAGAAGTTGGCAATTCACATACCTGAGTGATTCACGTGTATGTTGGTGTCTAGTGGGCCTTTGGGAAGCTTATCAGTTTTCATTTCACGTTCTGTGAGCATTTTGGCACTTATTAAATTATTATTTTTGGGTCACAATACAAAAAAACCTTGTCTAGCTCTCAATTTTGTGCAGGGTTTATATATGTGGTGTGTGTATATACATAATATTAAAAATTTGGAAACCTTTTCTTGGAAAAAGAAAAATAAGTCCAATTTACACTAATTCCTAATTCTTTTCTTGACAAAACAACAAAAAAATTCACACCTCAAAAAACCCTGCCTTCTTCATGCCTATAAAGTCAAGATTCCATCCTTCCATCATCATCCCTTGGGGCTAGGGCCCAGTAGGAGGTAAAACGGGTTAATAATTTGGCAAAGTTTGACAGGCAATTATCCAAAGGTGCTCATGGTGTGCACCTGGCCTGTGCCGACCTTTGGCTTATGATTATTGGTAACTGGCTACTGTAAAAGAGTTTTTTTAATTATTTTACATTTTTTTTAATTATTAAATACTATTTATTTATTTATCCTACATGAGACCTTCTGGCCACTAAAATCCTACCAACTATCCACAGCAACTCAACACCTGGCTATCATGAAACATCATGAAAAGGGGGAGAAAACATGACTAGAGAATTAAACCCAGGAGCGTAGGATATGCCTAACTGCAGTCACTAACTTAATCCCTGGGAGAAAGTAAGTAGGTGAGATCAGAGAGAGAGAGAGGAAAATTTTCATTTTTGTACTTGTGCAGTCACTTAGTCAGAATCTGCTGAGAGATAAAAACACTCATTCTTCTTTGATCAGATTTGTTGTTGCATTCTGTGCACAGGGAGTCACTTACATTTCTAATAAAATTGTTGTTGTTTCCTATTTGAGACCTTAAATGGGAAAAAAAAAGCTTCCTCAAATTTTGGTAGGCTGATGATGAGTGATTTTTTTGGAAAAGAAAGTTGGGAAAATTATGGGAAAATGTGCTTAATAGTGTGAATTTTACAAAATTTGCTAAGTTCTTGGAAACAAATTGTTGAATTTTTGACATTACAAAAATTGTAAAAAGTAAACCCTGCTGATGATCTGACCTCACAAATCTATTGTGAAAAGTTCATGACACCCATTAGAGCTCTTCTGATTACTTATGTTCATTGCTGTAAGAAAGGAATCAGGAAATAACACTTACACTCACTCTCAGATGATGGGATTAACTAACAACCAGCCTGGGTAGTACTTACAACAATGTCTGAAACCTGCATGCTGTGCACCCACACGCATCTAAATAATTGGGGGCAAGCGGGAGGGGGAGTGGGTGACAGTTTTTCAGAGCATAATCCCCACTGGTGCCCACATGGAAACTCTGAAAACCATTAAATTCAACACTTTTTGCACCACCAAACATGCTCCCATCAGGACATCAGAAAAGCTCAGAAAAGCCCTGCATACATCAACCACAACAGGAGCCATCATAAAGCACTCCACACCACCACAACAAAACAAACACCCCTTGTTGGGTGAACCAGCATCTACTCAGGTATGTACCATGGTAAAAAAACCCAAATGTTTTTAAGTTGCGTCCAACCATTGCAAGTAAGACAAACTCAGGGTCTCTGAGTCCATGTAAAAAAACAAAAAACCATAGCAATTTTTTTAATGCATCCGGAGGCATGCTTATAGAGCCTAATAGGTGCTCTGAATGCTGCAGGCTTTTCGCTTTTTGTGAAGCCCACCATTGTTTTTTAATTTTTTTCCAGTGATAACCCGGTGGGTATCATGGGATTTTTTTTGGAAAAAAAATTTGTCACAAGTTTTTACTAGTGTTGGTCTCGTATCAAATTATTTTGATACCAGCTGGTACTGGTAGTAAGCTACTCCCAGACTTACGGCATACCCAACTGATCTCATATTTGATACCAGTGTTCATACCAGTATTGATACCAGTCTCTGACCACATATACCAGACTAACACTAGTTTTTACAATGCATACACCCCAAGGGTGATTCTTTACAGGGATTCAAGCCCATGTCTGGCCCTGATGCATGGGCCTCTTCTTCCCTCAAGCTTTACTCTACACAAATTTAACATTTCCTGGGTGAAATACAGCCACTGCATGTCCCCACTCAAAAATGTGAACTTACCAGTGTCGGTGGTGGTTCACCCTGGCCTTGCAATTGCACCCAACCAAGGCTCACAAGTTGGCTGAGACGGAACAAGAAACAAGAAACAAGAAACCCAACTCACCATATAAAAGCCCTAGTAAGTACCAAGAGGGACTTTCTCCCCAAATGAAGGGGGTCCTTCATTTGTTTGGTGTTGTGTTCACTGTTAATCACACTTTGGAACAAAACCCAACAACGAATTTTCGCATACTTTGTGTGTGGAACAAAAATGGTCAGAATAGGGTCCCCCTGAAATTATCTTCTGAATGTACTTACTACTTACACTTCCTCTTCAGGCGTGCGGCAAGCCACCAAAGGAATCGCCAGCAAGGCAGACTAGAGACACAAAGACCCAGCAGGCATCCAGGATCTAGGACACCCAACGATAATTTACCTCTTCAGAAAACATTATCATAGGAACTGCATTGCCAGACAGCACTAAATTAAAATGCTTTGGCAACCCAGGGAACAAGCATGATCGACTGACTGGGTCAGTGATCTATTGATTGATTGATTGGTTAATTGATTCAGGGAGGACGTCCTTCTATATTTTTGGTTACATATTTGAACCATGTATAGATTTCTGGCGATTTTTCTTAAATTGTGGTTAAATTCTGGCTATTGAAAATCTCCAAAAACACTTGATTTTAGCACTTATATTTCTAATATAGCCTTTTTGGCTACATTTAGCCAGGAGATAAAGGCTGCAAGGTTTGCATAGAGTAGTGTTGGGCGGGTATTTTGATGGAACCTTGGTTTCATAGACAAACTTATATTGGTCTTGGTGTCAAGAAATTGACTAGACTGGTGTAAGATCGTGGGACCATCAACATAATTATTATTAAGGAAAGGGTTGTTGGGTAGAAAAGTAAAAAAAAGAAAAAAAAGAAAAAAAAAGAAAGATTTGAAGATAGGGATTGTCTTTTGTCTACCTACCACCATAATGTAGTTATTGTTTTCAGCAACTATCATTCTTTGTAAACTTGAAAAAAACTCATAGTTGCCTACATACCTATTGTAGCTACTGGTAGCCTTTTGTAGCCTAAGAAATCAATAACTATTTTTAGTTGTCACCTTTTTGAGGTAGCTATCGCCTTGCAACATACCTACCTTCCTAATCTTGGAGATAGTATATAAAATATTTTTTAATTTCAAATGAAAAGAAGAACAAAAGTAAAGAGAACATCAACTATAAAAAGACTACTTTCTACCATAATCCATTGTTTGTATTTTTTCTTCATACAAGTATGACCTTCTTCCACTTTGCACACACTAATATTTCTACAATCACACACACATTGATAGAATGAGAAAGAGAATCCTAATGAAAGAATAAAATGAGCCCAAAATATAATAAGGAAGCAAAAGTGGTTCCCTGTCCCACATGAGTTTGTTTAACCTCCTAGATATTTTCACCTTGTCTTAATCTCCTTCACAAATTTGAGTTAAAGGAAACCATTTATCCATTATGCACTTTCTACTTGGACTAATTAACTTAGATAATTTCACTTCATATTAAATAGAAGATAATAAGTGTTCATATTTACCACTAATAACTAAGTAATTGCTAGGATACCCTTTTAAGTCAACTAGACTAAGAGATTATTTCCATTCCCCATAATTATTTTATGATTATTTTTCCATGTGAAAGTAATTCATTACATTTAGGGTATTACCATCATGGAATACTTTTACTCTATAATTTTCTTACAATTATTTTGCCATTTGATGGTACTACAAGCTAGTGATGGTAACTATCAACTTTTAACAATTGATTAACCTTTTTGGAATCCCAATCTAACATAGAGAATTAATTATATTGATATGGGTATCAAAAAATCGACAAGACTTATATAGCTTCTTTGGAAGCCTAGTCTAATATATTGATCTTCACATCAAGAAACCGACTAGGTTCGTATAATACTTATGGAACCCTAATTCCATACAAAGAAACATGTATTATTTTTGGTATCATGAAGCTAACCAAATTGGTATAACCTAGATGGAATCCTATTATGATACATAGACTTAGATTAGTTATGGTATCACAAAATTGATTAGATTAATATTATAACCAAAAAGAGGGGCATAACACCTATCTCAAATTTCATCATGAATACATCTAGAACTAATAGAAAGTTATAGAAGAAATTGATTTAACTATTACAATACTATTTCGATTTCCTTCATGAATTTGTGCCTTAAATTAACTTACTTAACTTAGTTATAGACCTTAACTTAATGGCATAAGATGGATCAGATCCCTTTGAATCTCCTCTAAATGGATTATTACAATCTTTCAATGTGGCATAGAAAATAAATGATACATAGAAGTTAGGAGCTTTGAACAGAGGTTTTGGACACTTAGTACCACAAAAATATTAATCTTTATTTGATCCTTTAGAGGTGCTCATGAATTCCATTTATGTGACTCATGACTTATCTAAGTTCATTTACCCAATCATTGAATCTCATGTGCAACAAAGATCAAGGAAGTTGATGCTTAAGTAGATAAAACTTCACACCAAGGCATTCTTCCCTTCAATGTGGCCACAACCATCATTACAATCCAAAAGCTAAAACACATCAAGCTTATTATAAAAAACAAATATATAGATTGGGTTTTCAACTTCCCAATGACTAATTTCTTATTCTTGTTGTCCATTGGTTTCACTCTATCACCAATGCCAACTACAACCACACACAAGCAAAACCAACAACTAGTTAGGCCAATCCCAAAAACATATTTCCTTCATAAATAAACACCATCACTACCATAGCCTTCACAAATCGTATCGCATTTCAATGAATGATAAAAAACGAAATAAGGGATAGTTTCCAACCACTGTGAGAAATCATGTTTGTCGAAACCACATTACCTTAAAATTAAAACTCAAAAAACAACTCATATATAACTATTGTGCAACTATCCCTTGGGTATTGCAATTATTGTGCGACTATCCCTTTCAAAATACAATGTATTAATAAATAAATTACCATGTCAGAAAATCAATTAGTTGTATTATAGTTGTAAGTGAGTTGAAAATGAGTTTTTTATATGATAATTTATACACATCATACATACATATGTAGTAAACCATGTTTGACTTTTTAAAAAGTTGCATATGGCAATTATTTTGGAACTGTTGTAAATGTAAATGTGCCATTAAAATAATAACTATGTTGCAACTAATGTACAATGTACATACATGCGATCATGCCACATGTACACATTTCCACCACCCATTATGAAATGCATTTACAACTAATTTTTTACTATGATTCCCATTGACACAATTAGTATAGCCACTAGTGCACAACTACTAAAGTAATATTGTTCAATTATGTTATAACTATAATACAACTACTTATAACTTAATAAAAATACATATTCATATGTAATGTTTTATAAAAAAAACATTGTTTCAATAATTTGATTGTTAATATGAAAAATAAGTGTAATTCATATAATTAATTTATCATTAACTAAAAAATTAATTAATTATTAAATATTTATCAAATAAATATTTATCCAAGTTGTGAATATTTCATATCAAATTAGATTTATTATTTAAGATAATTTATTAATTCATCAATAATAACCATATCATTATTTATCTAAATTTATTAATTAATTATTTGGATACATATAATCTATTTATATGTGAAACTTATATATATATTATATTGAAAATTCAATTTGATGTACATATGGATATGCCTATTTATACTTTCATGTTTTTTTACCCAAATTCATATTTAATATCTAATATTTAGTAATGAGTTAATTTTCAATAATTTATTGCATATTAATTATTAAGTAATATAATATGTTTAATTATGATGAACTAATTAATTAAACTGATAATTAATTATCATGAATTATAAATACATTTTATTCATATAATTAGTTCATTAATTAATTAAAATAAATCATTTTTTCAAATTTTCAAATTATAAATGACTAACTATATGAATTTAGATAATTAATAATCTGATAATAAATTATCTGACCAAAATAATTAATTCAAATCATTATTTCAAATTTTAAAAATTAAATAATTAATTCACATACTTAATTATCATATAATCACTAATTTAATTATATGACTTACATAACTTGAAAAACAAGCACAAAGCAGGTGGAAAATCTTTCTAAGAACACATATTTAATTAATTTATGATTAAATTGTTAACTTAGGACTTTACCCAACCTAGCGGATGGCATGAATTCTGCATGGTGGCCACCAGATTTAATGTAACCTTGCATTCAAGTAAAAACAATATTGCATCCATGTATACATTTTGTCTCAAAAAAATTCATACCAATTTTTTTTTTGCAACATTTTCAATCATTATTTTTAATACATTAATAATGGACATGAAACAAATTCAACAACACCAACATTGTCAATGGATCCATCCATCCATCTTGTTCATATTGTAACAAATATAATTATGCTAGTTTCAAAATGAATATATTAATATGATGAAAAAAGTATTTTTCTTGGTGCCCACCAAATGAAAATTATAGGTTATTCATTATCAAGGTTGGAAATCAAATTGTGCTCCTATTCAAAAAAAATAAAAATTTATTTACTAAATTAATATAACTAGGCACAACATGTGCCAATTCTTCAATTGCAATAATGTCTTTGGATCCAAAGTTGTTGCTCATACCATAATAAAATCTTTAATTATATTTTTCAGTTCTATCCCATGAAAGAAAAAAATAGATGCTTGGTGGCCACCATGGATTAGGGTTAAGGTCGAAAAAAATATTTATCAATAACTAGTATCTAAGAATATACACACACAAAGTTTTGCAATAAAAAAATTCCTTAATGCCACGTTAATGCCACACATAATTTTCAATGGTCAAAACATTGCTTAAAAATGTGCCACATCAAACACAAAAAAACCTTAAAATTTAAAAATTCATAATAAATTACTTGAATTGATGCCATGAAAGGGAAAAAATAGACACCTATGGTCACTAGGGATTGGGGTTCAAGTGCAACAACAAAGATCACTGATCATGATTATTAAGAATGTTCTACACAAAATTATCTACAATGAACAAATTGATTAAACAATAAACCTCATCAAATACAAAACGCAACATTAGTTCTTTAACCAGTGACAAAGAAAAACTTTAAAAGACCACCAAGACAATTTGAACTATATATAATATTCCACTGTTAAATGATACATAAAATAAAAATTTTAAAAATGTATTGATAATGAAGCCAATAATTACAAAGAAAAATTCAATACTTTGAGTTTCCAAAAAGGAAATTGTGCCTATCCATGAATCCATGTTTATTTACTGACCTTATTTATGAATCCAAATATGGTGCTCATAGTGAAACATTTCTTAGTCGATTAAAATTTTATATACCATTTGTCCTTGTGGCCACCAAGTGCAACAAAGTAGATTATTGGTTTGAAAAATGCACACATTTAAAAACACCAATGATAACAATGAATAAAAATTGATAAATTATTACTAATTATGGATACTAAAAAAGAATTGTGAATAATTTGATGTACACCTAAATTCATTAAATAACACAAAAAATAATAATAATAAAAGTTAACATAAGAGAAAAGTGCAATCATGATTTAAATGTAAGAAAATAAACGAAGAAAGAACAAATATTTTATCAAGGTCACTAACATATTTTACAAATTATTGGATGCATTAATAGCCTTAAGATTCACTATCGTTCGAAAAGAATAACTATCAGGATAGTAATTTGATTTTTTTTTGTCATATTTTTTCATGAAAGAAAAGAGAAAAGAACAATTAAAATGTATAACCATTTTTTTGGGTTTGCCAAATTACATTTCCACTCGTTGTTCCAGCAATCTTCATACAAATGTCGTTCATCCGAATTTGACCCTTTCTTCATTGGTGTCCACCACTACACCCTCACCATTTTGAAATTTTCATTTTGATCATCCTTGACATCACTTTGTGTTTTTCCCAACCAAATAGGGACAAGGAGGGGATCATAAGGCTTCACAAAAACAAAATCTCCATTATTAAAATCTCTAAATGGGGTGTATGCAAAAGCCGATTTTAAATTCTTGGGCCCACAATAAGGATGATTGACTGGGTCTTCTGAATCAATAACCAACCTTGTGGACGGTAAATCAGTTTTCGCATAATTCAACTTCTAATTACTAGAAGGCCAAAAGCCCTCTAAAAGAGTGGACCTTTGAGTAGGCAAAAGTTTCGACAAATGCAACAAAACATCCTCCCAATAATCCACATACGGATTCATCTTCATCCCATAAGTTGTGCTTTGTTCAATGAATTGTTTCCAAAATTCCACATATTTAAACAGTCCAACATTGATAAACTTTTCCCTTTCCACCAACCTCATTGCATCATGGCCCCAAATTGGGCGATATGGAACAAGGTTAGGAACCTTGGTAAGCAACTTTGGAGATCCATCCACATTAACTTTCCATAATTGGATTGGAGGCCCTTCTATGGGACTCCAAATGATATCGATTAGTGAGACTTTGTACTACATCATAGGCCAGCTACATGAATCCACAAAAAATCTAAAAATATGCATACTGGTATGCCCTACCAAGGTTTTCAAACCATCCTTTAAACAACTAAGGACCCATGTTTTAAAATCTGGAATTTCTTCAATCAATTGCGGAATGAAAGGTTTTTCTTGTGAGACAATGAAACCTTTCATCAAATCTACCAAAATATAATTATTCTCCTTTCTCAACTTTTTGGACAAATATTTAAAGCATCCATCAATATCTTCATGTGTATGACCAACCACACGGAATCCTAATTTAATTTCCTAAAACACCTCCCTTGCCATTAACAATGACAAAAATGCTAACAAATACCTATTTTTATTGTCCTTCACATAGTTATCCATTTGAAGCAATAAATTTTTGGGCAATGTTTCATTTGGTGTTTTTAATTCAATTGTACCACAAGATTTCCCTTGCAAAAGACATGTGAAAAGCGTGTTTTTGAAAATGGTGCTCAAACAACATTTTGGACCTACAAGCTGGAGTTTTTTCCAAAATTCAAAAAAGTCCCAACAAGGACCCAATTGTAAAATTGGGATCATTAGGCCACAACTTATTGGAATATTGCGCAAATCTCTCAATGCCATGACCATGAACTATCATACCTGTCAACATACTGGGTAATTGTTCAAGCCCACAAATCATTTTGTTTGCCACTTGTAACCTTGGGAATGTAGTTTTCACATGATCCATTTTGTCATGGATAACACAGAAGAACTCATCTTTGGAATGCACATACTTGGACCTCCAAGTATGGTACAAACTTCTACACAACTCTTGATGCAAGAGGTGTTTTCTCAACTTTAGTTCATATTCTTTTGCATCACTACTATTTTTTCCCAATTTTGATATTAAATCTTTTAGTGATTCGCACACAATACATTTTGTAAACACAAAGCCTCTATTTCTTACATCAACATTGAGATGGTGTCTCTTCCTCAACCTATTCATCGTAAATTGCAAAATACCTCCAATGTTTAACTCCTTGCTAATCTGTGAAAATGTAATCCAAAAACAATGATCAAATTAAACAACACATCACAATTTTAAACATTGAGAAGTAAATTGAAAGAAATACATAACATTCGCATGGTCCTCTTAATTGTAACACTATCATTTACTTCATCACTTCATTTTTGAAGGCTCCTCCATGTATTAAATAACAGTCATTGAACATCATGTTTACCATTTTCGATTCCTTTCAATTGATGCGGCATTGTGTCAACATTCAAGTCAATTAGGGATTGAACATTTGACTCCACTTGCTTGGTTGGAGTTTGGAGTTTGGAATTTATGTGAGCCTTTGTTATCATGAGGTAAAAATCTACATCCTCACTTAAAATTTGTTTTGTATAACATGTATGTTGATTTTGACAAACCAATGATCTTATACCATGTTTCACAGATGTCTATTTCTTGAATTGTGGTGAACTTTCATTGATGCATGTCTCCTCTCACATGCAACCTTCTTGGAATATCCATGCCATACATTTTGCACTCTTCAAAAGACAGACCCCAAAACTTTTTTTTCAACGTCATCTTTTCACAAGGAAAATGTTGACAACAATTTCTTGCGCAACATAACACGGAACTCACATTCTGAACATATTCCTAGGACAACAACCTTTCAATCCTTGACGTTGAGTGATCATAATGTCCAACATTTCATTTCCTTTTATGAAAAATATATTGCTTCTTCCTTACACCAATTTCTCCCTCCTCATCAATAGTTGGTATTTTGCTTTTATCATAAGATACGAAAAGTTACCTCAAGGAATACCCATCCACAATGGTTTGTGCCAACAACCATTTCCAAATTGTCATAATCGCTAAAACATTATTTAAGCAATATAAAATACTCGTTCTAACATGATCTTCACCAAGTTGATTATCAAGAACTACCTCCTTTAGGTCACAAGCTATTACACAACCATTTACAATGAACAACCCAACATCATCCACAAGGTCACATTCTGCACCTTGCCAAGCAAACCTTCCTTTTGATGGGATGTGAGAGTTCCTTATTTTGTTTTCATTATCACTTCATTCCTCCTTTGCTTTGGCATTTCCTTCCTCATTCGTGCCTTCACTCATAAATTTTTTTTAAAAAAAATTCAAAGTGCCATCATTGGTGGCATCATCAAAGCTATTACATTTGTATCCATTGGACTCATCTTCAGGAATCCCATCCATCATATTGTTTATTTCCTCATTAACATCAGATCCCTCAAAACATAAGGATGAGGAGAGAGCTTGATCTCTACAAGACACTATTTCTTTCCACAAATTTCTAAAACCCTCCGATTGAATGCCTTCCTCTGGTAGAATACAAGTGCTTCTTCCAATAATGAAACATCCCTTATAGGCCAAAAACAATCATTCCCCACTGATGATCCACAATATCATGTAGTTGGAGTGGGGCATAAGAGTCTTCGCTACTCAAATGCCTCAATCATGAATATGATGGTTACAACTATACAATTTTCCATTCCACTAGCACCATAGCTCAAGACCAACAATGGATCCTTGCATTGTCCTGCTCTAATTTGAACCCTACCATCCTCGCTAGAATCCTAGATAAAAATTGTGTCACCAACATGCATATTTGCAATCATGTTTTCACGGTTCTCAAAGATCATTTACTTGTTAGACACCTAACATTCACAAAGTTAATGGGTGAACATTACTACTATTATGCCTTGGAACACAAGATTGAATAGAAAATGATGAACCACCCATTCCACTACGAATGGATTTTTTTCTACCTAATTCAATTGAATGTTGACCAAATACTATTTTTTTTTAGAATATCAAATTAAATAACATTGCATTTCACCCAACCAATTATGAAAAAAATTCAAGAATACTAAATTAAGTAAAACTGAATTTCACATAATACTTTGGCGTAGAAAACATTTTCTAGATCACTTCAAAAGGCCATCTAGAAAACATTGGCGTTTTTGGATAACAATTTTCATAGAGTTGTAGGAAACGCCTAGCAATTGTTAGGCATTTTTTCATTTCCAATTAAAAGGAATCACAAATAACAACCAATGGTCGTTAAATGCTTTCTATGTTTACCTGCAATTGAGTATCAAAAAAACGTTTGGCAACTACTATGCATTCTTAGGAATTAGCTTTAAGTAAGGATCCAAAAAATGCCTAATGGCCGCTAGACCCTTCCTCAAAATTCCTACTATTCAATGATTTAGGAAAAACCTAGCGGTCGCCAATCGTTTTAAAAAATTTCCCATCTAGAAATTGCATGGCAATATCAAGTGCTTTCTTCAATTTCCCATTTAAAAAACACCTAGTGGTTGCTAGGCGATTTCTTTGCTTGCTTGACCAAAAAAAGTTTGGTGACTACTAGATGCTTTATTTGGCGACTGCCAAGCGATTTTTTTGATTGCTAATCCAGAAAACGTTTGGTTGCCGCCAGATGTTTTCTTTGATTGCATGTCCAAAAGACGCATGGTGGCCACCATGCATTTTCTTCAGTTGCCCATCTAGAAAACGCTTGGTGGCCACCAGGCGTTTTTTTCAATTACCCATCCAAAAAGGCCTAGTGGTCGCTAAGCCTTTTCTTCAATTGCTCATCAAAAAAATGCCTAAAGGCCACCGTGCATTTTTTTTATTATCCATCTAAAAGATGCCTATTGGCCGCAAGGTGTTTTTTACGATTTCCTTCAATTGGTTGTTTAAAAAATTTCTAGCAGTCACTATGCATTTTTTGCAATTTCCTTGAAATGGTTATCAAGAAAAGGCTTGGTAGTCACTAGACATTTTTTGCAATGAACATCATTGACATATGAAAGGTAAAGTGGGACAACTCCAAAAAACGCATGGCGGCTATAAAGTGTCTTCTAATTTTTTCTATAGGATTGTCTTACAATAGGTATATCCTTATCATACTAATTGAAGTAATAGAGCCTTTCAATGTTGCTAGATATCCTATGCAAATTTGGTTGAACAACTTTGAACAATATTATAGCTATAGTTTTATTATGACTACGTTGTTGGTATGGGCTAGGTTGGAACAAACTAATGCCACTAGTTATCCTTGTAATGAAGGAATTATTTCTCACGTTCGAATTTGAATTTGAATTTCAAGATTAAGTTTTAAGGGATAAGAACCATGAAAACTTCAAAAAATCCTTTGTTGATTTCCTAGTTTCCATTAGTAATAGCAAAATTGAGGTTTGGATTATGATGAAAAAATAGGAAAGATTTTTGAAATCAAGTTGAAAATGTAGCAAAATCATGCATAATAATTTTACTATAATATAAGAATGTGAAAACTTTAAAAGAATAAGCATTTGAGTTGATAAAAGTCATGAATCTTTGTGAGCATTTTGATGTTGATAGAAAATTGTGAAGTATTAACCTTTTTTTTGTGATGGCTCTATCTTTTTTTGAAAGGTGGTGTTGAATACAAGCAATATTCCTTTGGCGAGAAATGTTGTGAAGCCTCATCAACACAACACATTTTTGAGCATGCAAACCCAAGTTTTAGAATCCTTTCTCCTAACGCAAGGAAAACAATGACAAATGGACTATTTGTCGAAAGAGCTATTATAGAAAACATTAGATGTATGAAATGGGAATTGCAAGATGAAAATAGAGATGAATATTGTGGGTGCAAGTAGTCAAGAATATATTATCATGCAAAAAAATTTTGAATTTGGAATTGGTATTCAAATACACAAAAATAGAACATGTCACTACAAACTGTTCTATATTATGGAGTGCGTTAAACTATCGAAAGAAAAAGACTTGTGATGTTGATTGATCGCAAGATTGATTTGAAGATTTGAGAAAGTGAAATAGTAATGGGTAGGAATGGTGAGAAGGTTGTACCCAAAAGCTATGTGATGGAGCTTTTTGAGTTGTAAAATTTCACCTCAAAGCTCCTCTATCTAAAACCCTATAATGAATATGGAAATGGTCTTAAACAAAGCCTAAATTGTTAATTGCAAGTTTAGATTGAAAAACTTCTTGAAAAAAAGCTTGATCGCACTCTATCTTCTGAGTTTTCCTGCCTCTTGATCCCCTCCAAAGCTCCAAATCCTTGGTGTCCCAAATTCTTTCCCAAAACTCGAACTTCATTCATAGATTGAAAAAAAAATTTGAAGGAAAGTTTGATCATGCTCTGTTTTTTTAGTTCTTTTACTCTTGATCCTTGATCCTTGGTGTTCCAAATGCATCCCAAAAACCCTAACTTAACTTCATTCTTAGATTGAAAAAACTTCTCGAAGGAGAGCTCAATCACACTTTGTCTTTTCAATTCTCCTTCATTTGATCCGCTCCGAATCTACAAATCTTTCGTATCCCAGATTCCTTCCCGAAACCCTAGCTTCATTCTTAAACTGAAAAAAAATTCTTGAAGGAAAGTTCAATCGCACTCTGTCTTTTTAGTTTTTTTGCACTTAATCCCTTTCAAAGCTCCAAATCTTTCGTGACCTAGATTCCTTCCCAAAACCTTAACTTCAATTTGAAACTGAAAAACTTCTTGAAGGAAAGATTAATCATGTTTTGTCTTCTTTTGAGAAAAAAACTAAGACTCACACTTCAACCCTAAATTGTCAACTATCTAAACCTCCCCATTGCAAAAATGGCTCATGAGACTTATATATAATATATCTCCCGCCCTTAGCGATTTGTAACAACAAATGTTGAAAGTGGAGTTTCACTCTGTAGGTCATAATGGATGAAATAGTATTGAGGTTTTGGTAGTAGATTGGATGTAAGTTATGCCATGTCCTATTTAGTTTTCAATCTTGGTTTATTGTTGAATGTTTGTTGGATACCACTTTCTTTGGTATAACAAATTTTGGTGCCCATGTTTAGAGGTTTATGGTTTAGCATGTAAGGTTTAGGATGTATGTTTATAACATTTAGGGTTTATGATTTAGGGCATTAGATTTATGGTGTATCATTTCGTGTTAAAGATAGAGTGTTTTAGAGCTAAATTAGGGTATTTTTTGACATTGTATTGGATAAGGTAGTTGTGTTGTTTCATTTGGGGTTTAGGGTGTAGGGCATAATATTAGGTTGTGTGGGATATATGTTAATATAAGATAGGATTCTACATTCAAATGTAGAGGGTTTTGAATGTACAACATAGGGTCTCTAATGTTATTATGGCATTAAGAAAGCTTTAGGAGTTGATGGGTTAGGATTTAAGGTTCATAGTTTAAGGTTTAAGGTCTACAGGCCAATGTGACATTTTAACTATACATTGATTAAAATTACATTCAATTAATTATAATACGATATAATTTTGATAATATAAATACCACTTAAATGGAGTAGGTATATAAAAAAATTTGTTTACCACCACAACATTGGGGTGAATCATTTAAATCATTAAACCATCAAATTTTGTAATCAAATGAAAGGATAAATGTGTTTTAGGGTTTGGGAAAAAAGGAGTTTTTATTGTGCTAGAGAACAAAACACATACAATTAATTTGTCTATGGTGTGGCATTTGTGTGTTTTATTGCATTTTCATCCTATCCAACCACATGTAATGAGTATAATTAGTAAAAATAAAATTGCATTGTTTTCATGGATTTTTTCAACATGCATTGGTGAACATGCGTTGGTCTTATCCAAAACATATTAAGTGATTAACTAGAGTTATCATATTTTTTTAATTTTCAAATTACATTTCAATTAGATAGGAGACTAAAACAAATTGAATGGGAAAGGACTAAAAATTGGTTTGAAAATTGGTGCACATAATATTACCCCTTCAATTTCATAATATCCCAATAGACCCTTTCATCCACATTCCTCACCCCCTTTAATTTCAAAACTATGCAAATTATATGGAATTTAACAAAATCGCTAAAAATAACATTTGCCCTAATCCTTGGTAATTGAATATTTTGATAGATCCTACAACCCTAGTAATATTATAAGAATATATTTCATTATTAAGGGTCAAATAGTTGGGGCATGTCATAATTATGCAAAATATTTTCCAAAAATGATTATTCTCATGGCAAGGATCATGAGCATAATAAAGATTTTTTGGAATATTCCTATGACCAAACTGAGTTTTTTGTGAATATTCCTCCTAATTTGTGAATAAATAAAAATAAAAATTTCATATCTTAAACCTTCATTTGGTTTAAAAATTTATATTACAATTTTGCTTCCAATATATCATAATTTTACTAATAACTTCTAATTTACATGTATGAATCCATGAAATTTATCCATATAAAATATTTATTAAAATTTTAAAATCAAATTATAGTTTTTATTCAATTTTACACATATAATATAATATAATTGTGTAATAATGTATTTTTACACATGGTTATAATTAACATTTGCCCTGATATTTAATTTAGTCACATTTAATATTTTAAATGGATTATATATCAAATATATTTAAGAAATTTGTAATAAAGGTTATTATATTACTTATATGTAGGTAATATTGATCAAAATAAGTTTTTACATGTTGTAGTTTATTATGTTTGTTTGTACTCATATTAAATTACTCATATTCATTTTTTAATCAATGTTGTAATATTAATTGTATGACCACCTAAAGTACCACATCATCTAAGGTTAGTAATTTTATATAGTTATACAAGGTGCCATGTTGTCTATGTAGCATTAATTATTACTTAGTCATATATAAATCATTTTACAAGTCTTTTAAGTTTATAAGATATAGTGGGACCCATTAAATTCCAATGACACATGATTTTATTTAATTAATTAAATATTAAAAATGCCATGACATCATGAAAATATTTTCAAGGTCATTTGAAGTAGTCAAAATTCAATCATAAACTAGATATGCATATTTCATTCTTTAGCACACGCCCAAAAACCATAACAAGTGAAATATGGTGGATGGAAAATGGATGAAGTATGTCAATTTTGTAAATTTTCATCCATCAATCATATAAATGACCAATCTATTATTCATACTTATTCCATGTATATAATGAAGTTATAATATATGATTGTGGTCATTGATATATTAATTATGACAACTAGTCATTGTTTCCTTGGTTGCAAAGGACATAATTTCTACTAGTGTTAGTTACGGAATTAGAATCCAACAAATAAGTGTTTTCCATCCACCCAGTGTCATCCATCCCTCATATTGGCATTGTGCTAGTGGCTATTGGTTCACTTTGGCCCATAATGGGTTTGTTACAAATATGTAGAAAGGGAGAACCCCTCCCTAGTAGTATTGTGATCCCAAGGTCAAACTCTAAGAATTATAACAAGGGGATCCATCAAAATGTTTTTTCATTGTTTACCTTTCATGGTTTTGTGTTATTTCATTTAGGCACCGTGTATGTGTCTAGGCACCCCATGTTACCATGCATGCATTTTAAATGCCTAAGGTGCATTCGCCTTGTATTTAATGAAAATAGGTTTGTGCACCCTAATCTTTGCACTCTATTGTTATAATTTGTGGTATGTGTCCCTTATTGATGGAAATTTGACCATCAAAAAATGTCCATTATGATGTTGCTACATATTAGCAATGACATGGCAATTGACATGTGAATGATAGGGTCATATGTGGTTGCCATGATGGCCCATCATGCACATGGCAATGGGCATGCCTAGTACCCTTTTGTGCAATTAGATGCATGCACTAATTCTATGAAACCCTAATGACATAGCCCAAACTTGTTACAATGCTATTTGACAAATCCATGAGACTCAACATTAGTTGTCTTGAACTGTTTCCATCCATTCTCAATGCTTATTTTAGGTGACCCAATCTTTTTGCTTTTAGTAACACACATTCTCATGTGCTTGACTTCTTTGTGTCTTCCTCACATTATCACTTCCATGCCAATTTTTCCACCATTTTTCATTAGGAATCTATGGGGCAACTGGACTTGCAAAAAACCAAAATTGGTTTAAGGTAGATCATTATGACATTTGCAAGTTAATATCAATGTGAAAAGATCTGAAATAGTTTATACAATGCACAAACCTACTATCACGCAAAATGATAGGAAATAATGCACCCATTTAGTTTTTAAACATGTATTAAAAATGATGGTTTTATATTATAAAATTGACCATTGATTAATTTCGGTTTTTAAGTCTAAAAATTAGCTCTTGCATATTATAAAATTTGCAAGAGGTTTTATATAATTACTAAGTGGTCTTTAGACATGCTATGTGTGAAAAAAATTTGTGCAATGTTGGTGCTTCCGAACCACATTTTGCTACTATTGCCAATATAGGTGCATTTGACATTATAGGCATGATGTTATGTATGAAAATCTTATGGACTTCTAGTGTTTCCAAATCACACTCAAAATTCCTATCAAAATTATATTTGCATGCATGTGACTAGCACCATCACAATTATGAATAAACATACACATGATATAACTATTTCAACTTTTCTATCAATTCATGCACCACTAATTTGCAATCACGATCCAACTCCAAATCCTTCGTTCCCCATCTATTAACTAATCTAACATATTACCAAAAAAATTGACAATTGTCAACTAGTGCAAAAAATTAGATTATTCACCAACTGGGTTTTACAGAAAAGCCTAGTAAAACCAAATTTGACAAAGCTATGCATCATCATTCAAAGCAACATAACAAACCCTCCCCCCTCCCCCCAAAACATTTGCTTACATAACCTATCCTATAATATTCCTTAACAACACATAGGCTGCCCCAAGAACATTGAAAACTTTTGATAGCTTTTTTTCAACCTTTTCTTGGCTCATCACCTTCTACTATCCCTTCTACAAGCCCCATGTAATCAAACCTAGCCAACACCAGCCATAAACACTTTAGATTGAATATTTTCTTTTAAGGTTCATCAGATTTCATGCAGCAATATTATTAACATTACTTTTGGTAATGTATGAGAATATTGTCCTACATATTTGAAACTTCAAAGGTAATAAAACAATATTGTCTAGAAGAAGCAAATGGAATAAGAAATTGTTTAACAATAAGCAAATCTTCTTGACATGTTTGCACATGAAAGGATTGAAATGTGAGCTCACCTCCATCACACCCCCAAGAAGACTAGCTCACATTGTCATGAATACCCCTGAAAAAGGAAGGAGGAAATAGGAAGCATCTAAGAAGGTAATTTTAGGGAAAAAAAAAACTAGGTAATTTTTTTTTCCTTTCATTGGTGATGTTTTGCCAAAAAGAGAAAAATATTATACATATAGACAATATAAGAACCTTTAATATCAATTTTTTAAAAATATTATAAGTTTTGATATACAATCCATTTTGAATATTCATTGATGTGAATAAATTAGATATTATTATATAATTTTGAAATAAAATTTAATGGTAAAATTATGATATTATATTATAAATAAATATTTGTATTGTAATTTTAAAATAAAATAGAAGTGTAAGGTGTGGGAAAGATGTAATTTATTTGTACATTGAAAATATATAATATTAAATTAATTATGAAAATAAATAAATGCATTTTACATATTTAAAAATATATATTATTACAAAAATATATTAGATTAATATATGTGTAAACATAAATACATATATTAATTTCCAAAAGCAATTAATATTCTAATATTTATTATTATTACTCAAATTAAATTAATATTAATTTTAATTTTAATAATGCCTCATATTCAATATGATTAATATATAGATATAATTTATTTATGATCCATTTATACATAATAGGAACCTAGTAAGTTCCCCAGGAAATAGGTTAAATATAATCATGTATTAATTGGTAGTAATTATTTAACCATCATGATGTTTAACCATGTTTCTTGCCATAATAATAATTGTTTTTGGCCATGTTTAGTCTAGACTTAACATTGTGTGAATGATTAAATCTACTTGAAAATGTATATGATTTCAACTATTAATAGCCAAATTATATAATAATAACCAGTATTATACTAGTATTAAATTATGATCTTGATATTCTTATGTCATTAATAAATTTAGTTTCAATGTTTAAAAATGGAATAATATGTCAAATTATAAATGTAACTATGTGCTAGCATATTATTAATAAATTAAAAAAGGTTTAAAATTATATTATTACATTGTAATTCAATATGTCATTGAATTTTAATCGAATATTATTATATAAAAATCAAACTAACAACAAATTTGTGAGTGTTGGGGTAAATTTCATTGGTCTATTTGAATCCAATGCATGACATTACAAAAGATTGTCAAGGTGGTGGCCAAGAATATGACACGCCTTGTATGTCATTCTAAGATTGTTAAGTTCACTTATTGAATATGTTGAGACTTTTAAGTAGTTCATCATTAACTTACTAACTGGACTTTTGGACTTTTTTTCAACAAATTTACCATGTGCCTACAAGAAGCAAAATCCAAAGTAGGGAGAGACATCTAATAACATTGGATGTCTTGAGGGTGCAATTCTAGTGGCACACCCTACACCGGTGCTGAAGACTTATTAGTGGGACAAACACACTAATACCTTTAGTTAGAGGTGGATGTAGATTCTAGCATTTCCCATCATGGGGAACCCATTGAAATAATAATGTAGACTAGTGAAATTGCAATCCCTGAGCAATAAATAAACCATTCTCATGAAGGCAATGTCAGGGAAATCGAGTGCAAATTAATTTTACTTTCCAAACTAATTATTATCACTTGTTAACTTTACTACAACTACTCATATAAATTTAATAAAATCAAATCTCAAAAGTTCATGTAGAAGGTAATGAAATAATATAGAATAAATTATTCCCTTTCAAAGGACAATCCTATTACCATCTACAATTGTCATTCATCATTGATTTAATGTATAATTTGTGTACCTATGGAAATGGAACACACACATTCTTATTTATAATGTGAAGAGGACCATGAACTTAATATACTAAGTTCTACTAGGCTTCCAAAACTTCATTATACTCTAATGCCAAGTTTAAACGATTAACCTCTTTAAAGCCTTGCAACCCTAAATAACATAATCCCTAATTTACCTTTAAACCCTCAAAACACTAAACCATATTCTTGCAAAACCTTCCTTAAAACCCTAAATCCTAATCTTCTAAAACCTTCTCTAAAGCTTTAAACCCTAATCTTCCAAAACCTTCCCTAAAGCCCTTACATGCCCTTACACACCAAAATTTTCCTAAAATCTAAACACTAAACCATAATCTTCCAACAGTTTCCTTAAAACCCTAAAGCCTAAATCTTCCAAGTTTTTAAACCCAAATCATGCCATAACACAAGATTTAGTCTTTAAACCTAAATCCATGATACACTCAAACCAAAAACCATAAACATAAAACCTTTAAAACCATATTACATAATAAACCCAAACGCCCAAAATCTCAACCTCTCTAGGACTCCTACCCTAAACCCAAAAACATAACACCTTTTGGATAGGTTATAAAGTGGTAAAAAGTAATAATTCATAAATTACAAATTTTAATGTTTTATTCTTACCTTCAAGGTGGATGCTAAAAAAATTAATCCTCTAGTAGAAACAAAATCATCCATATTTTTTCATGTTATTTCCTTAACCATGGATAATTTATCTTAATTTTTCATGTATCTATCCTTGAATGTGGATTTTTTTTAATCCAAAAAAATAGAAATATCTTTCCTTTTCAATTTCTTCGCTTGAATGTGAATTATACTTTCCCACAAAATAAAAAAATCCTTATTCTTCATGCTTGTTTACATCCAGAAGGCATGATATTTTTCCACAAACAAAATTCATCCAACTTCTAAATGTCGTCTTCATTAAATATCCATCTTTTTCTCAACAAAAAATCAACCCGACCAAGAACATCATGTTGACACCATGGTGATGTGTCTTTTGTTCATAATCGGATAGAAAATAGTTTAATCCAAAAGTTGGATGAAACTTGAAGTCAAGAAGGTATTAGGGTTATGTCTCCTTCAAACTCACTTCCCATCTCTTCATTTTTCTTGTTCCCTCCCTCTCTCTCTCTCCCACTTTTTTTGTCACTCTTCCTATGTCATGCTAGATATGCTCTCTTGTTGTCTTTCTCTTTCTCAAGGTCTCCCTCTCATGTCCTTTTTTTTTCTTTCTCACGGTCTTTCTCCCTCACAAGCTTTCTTTCTTGTGGTCTTTTTCTCATCTTAGGGTTATTCATTGAAACCAAAGTTGACAGGGAAGGGAATTGAGGACTTGGAGAAGGAAAACACAAGATGATATCCATGCAAAGCTGACCATTTGACATCGTGAAATCAAGCACTCAACAATACACCCCAAACTCTTCCATTGCTAGGTAAAACTACCAATTTCCAATCTTGGTAATTTAGAGTTTTAGGAACTAAACCTTTTGAAGACCTTTTCACAATCACTTTCTTCACCACCCATGGACCTTAAAATGATCATCATTCAAATACGTGTAGCAAAAACCATGAATAGGTAAACACTCTTCCTTTTCGTGCTTCTCTTTTGCTTTTATTGTGTAGAACAATAATGACAAATAATTTTTTTGCATATGTTACGTGTCCAAAAAAAAACATAGAAAACTTCAAATATAACTATTCTTCCATTATGTAGACTCTAGAAAACAAGATTAAACATAATCACTATATAAGACACGTCCAACACTATCCAAAAATAATTATAGAATCCCATTCTTAAATTTCTCCCAATTTCATTTGTTTTTCCAATTGTACACTAAATTTACATCATTTCTTCCATGTAATATGTGTGTTTGTGTCACAACCCCACTTTGAGGGAAGTGTGAGGTCGCCACTCACTCCCGAAAATGGGACTTGGGAGTCCTCCAGGACTCCCAAAAACTCAGAACGCGATTGCAAGGGTCAAAACACCTCGCATTGAGGTGTTTTTTATACCATTGGAAATTTCTTGAAGTGTAAATGTCCAAAGTGGCCTCGCATGAGCCATTTGGACATCTACAACAAAAGTCATGGTCAAAAGAAGGGCCAGGAGTCAAACTGGCAATTTGACTCCCGACCACTAAAAGTCGGGAATCGACCCAATCCTGGTGTGTGCAGGTGGAGTGCGACACACCGTTGGAAAGCTCTCAAGGATAAATACAAGTTTGCTTTAGACCTCATCCCAATTAGAGGTCGGAGTGAGAAATTATGAATGCCCAAAGTCCTGGGAGTCCAAACCGGGATAATTTCGGGACTCCACTTTGGGAGTCCCGAGAAAAAGTGCCATTCGGATGCAAGTGTGGCGGAGAGTCATAGAGAATACTATATGGGGGAAGGTGGTGGCTTCCCCTGGATTCGGGCTGTGGTGAGTCAAGTGAGCCCAAAGTTGCCCATGGCTTGTATTAGCACTAAGGGTGCTTCAGAATGTGATATAACCAACTTGTTGGTTGGTTTTGGATGCATGACCGAATAACTAAATAGTTTGTCCTCTTCCTAGTCTAATCCCGGAGCTTTTAGCACGCCCCTTTTACCCCCTTTAGTGCTGGAAGTTGGGAGCGGCACGAAGTTCCAACTATTTTCGCTTTTTAACATAGTTGGACCCTTTTCGGCCTAACCAGGAACTTGGGAATGCATCAATTTGTACCTCATTCTTTTTGCACTTGTGTCAAGGTGTGTTTGTGTGTCCATGTGTGTCTATGTGTCCATAATTTTTATATCCACTGATATGTGTATCTATGAAGGATTGCCAAACTATTTGAATGTGCATGTGATTGCTTGTCATTATACTTTTGCTTGTGTAACATCATGTTTGTGCGTGTCTATTCAAGTTCGCACTATGTGTCCAATTTGTTGTGTCCTTGTAATTCCTTCTCTATTTCATTATCCTAGACCTTATCTATCACACATATCCACGAGAATGTCAAAAAGATTTGTAATTTCATTGGCCGTGTTACTATTTGTCAAATTCCATCAATTGGTTTAAATAGTTGTGACTGTTTTTCAATTCCAATATGCTACTACTGGTGCCAGTATAAAATTCATGGTTTCACTACTAGAAATCTTGTCATTTGCAACTAGTCACTATACAACTGGCATGCAACTGGTTGTCGTTTATAACTATCTTGGTCATGTTTACGATTACAAATTTGGTATTGTATAATTTTTGGGCCATACGGTTGTGTGTGCAACTAACATGCAACTAAATGTGTACAACATGGACACGTGTCATAAAAATAATGGCCTAAACTTATACATACTTAAATATTGTACTTAATATATCTATATCAACTATATATAATAGTATTATGTACCTTTAGTACTAAGGTTAACCCCATGCTAACTTAGGCTAGCCTAAACTAACCTAGGTTAAATAAACAAAAAAGTTAAACTAACCATGGCTAAATTTATTAGATTAAACTGATTATGGCTAAATTAAATTAA
>Ga0209611_10000669_pt1 | contig 53472 bp, 33 predicted proteins | sample S1TSphgellanicum_3_FD_187693 | JGI IMG/M metagenome (GOLD analysis project Ga0209611, IMG submission 187693) | Host-associated microbial communities from peat moss isolated from Minnesota, USA - S1T2_Fc - Sphagnum magellanicum MG (SPAdes) (version 2) | ecosystem: Host-associated > Plants > Peat... | reverse complement strand
AAAAAAAAAAAAAAAAAAAAAAAACAGAAAAAGAAAAACAATGGCCAGTAATAAATATTCAGATCTATTTCTCAGTTGTAACGGTACGAAGCTCCTGGGATGAAAATAATGGCGGTAAGAATGGCGTTGGTGGATGATGATGAGGAGGAGGAGGAGGATTTTATGGGCTAAAGATTTGATCAGAATGATTTTGGAGTATTCATGCCGGCCGCGTGTTGATCAAGGAATTATTACTTCTGATGAAATGTTGCTGTAATTATGAAGCGGATTGGGTCCTGTGGGCACCATTCTGTCCGAAGAGAACGCCACTTTCCTTCGAGGAAGACGGTAGTTTTCTAGAGTCTCTGGAATAATTCGCTTCCTCCTCGTGATGTGTTGCAGATGGACGGAATCTGCTGCAGTCTTATTATTGTCTCTGATTCGCAGGACCATTCCATCCTTCTTCTTCTTCTTCGTCTCTACTTCTCCACCGCTGCACTCATATCTGCACTTGGATCCAATTTCTTTCCCTTTTTGTGCTTGATGATCTTGTTGCAGCAGCAGCCTCATCTTTCGATGAGGCTGCTGCTGCTGCCGGCCACCATCTGCCCCTTGACCACGTCCGTGTTTTCTGTTCTGCTCTATGCTCATACCTGAAAACGGCCCGAGAGAATCCGCCAGCTGCTGCACAGAGCAACTGAATCGGTCGAAATCAATGCATGTTCACTAGACCAACAGACAACCAACACTCAGATTTGGACATTGATTTGGATCGAGAACCTGCGAATTACCTCAGAATCGAAGTGCACCAAGCTCATGCCATGGTCGATGTAGGCGGTCCAGCTCTTCTCAAGCAGCTGCTTCGGAGTTGAGAGTAGTAGTACAACTTGTATCTCTGGTGCCTCTACGTCTACTAATGCTCCATCCAAATGCAACGATCCTGAAATATAGCAGCACATCGATTTCTGAAGTTCAATTAGAGCTGCCTTTTAACAATGAAAGATCTGGATTCCAATCAATAACATGCAAGCTGCGTTTCATTGCACTAGCAAAGAGTGGTTATGCAGGAGGAACTGGTCGCGGAAATATAGACAAGGACAGGATCGAGATTGTGCTCAAAACACGGTCTTTATCTTGATACCCATCACAGTAGAACACAAGTCTACGGTGGGTTGAATCCAAGTGCGCTAGTGCAATAGAGCGATCCGATCAGCTAGTGTTGAAGGGAAATGCAGGTCAAACTCACTCGTTACCTGGTGCAGGTTGGAAGGGATCAGTCCGATTCAGAATCATAACAGCGATCATCAATATTACCAGCAGCAAAACGGATAGACATGCAGAGCTCCAGCAGGTAGTTATCGCCATATATGTAGTATAACGAAAGCTCCAATGATCACGGACATATATGTAGCTAGGAGAAGAGAGTCGATATTGCTGCAGGACTAGATCAACAGATCAAACACGTCTCCTAATCACACTGCTCAGTTGCAGATGAGTTTGATCGAATATCTTTTTGTTCAGTAAATTGGAAAAAGCTTCAGAATTCATGATGCAGATGCAGTTCAAGAGTAGTGCATCATGAAACAAAGCTGTCGACATTGTGCGCTAGTCAATCGTCGATCTCACGCCATCACATCCGCAGCTCAGATCACAGCACGCTGCATCACAATCAGCCTGATATTCATTTATGATCACGCAACAAACAAAAAAACAAACAAACAGCTGCAAACTCAATGCGAGATCATCATCAGTCGATTCTAGAAAAAAACACTATCCAACCGAAGATGATCAAGAACTAGAGATGATTAGTCACATAGCACAAGAACAAGAATATCATAACACGTCCTGGATTGATAAACACATGACCATTCAATCACCAGATCTCTGGAGAGTCGATCGGATCACAAAGAAGTTGGAAAACATTTGGAAATCAGATCAGAATCATCACAAATAACAATATTGATTCCATATCGGGGGGGAAAGCTGAAGAGCACGACAAACAAAAATTCAGCTGGTAAAACACATGAGAAGAAGGAGAAGGAGAAGGAGAAGGAGGAGGATATTCATGAGAGATCCAATTCAAAGATGATCATGATGAAGAAGAAATCATCAGTTCAACGCATGAGCTGGAGCACCTGTCTAAAGATTTTACATTTTTGTTTTTTGGTCTTCACCATAATCTAGTATACAGCTGCTCAGCTCTTTGCAACAAAACCAGCTCTCAGCTCCCTGCAGCTGCAATAGTCTCTACTTCATCATCAGTGAACAGCAGCAGCGGCAGCTGTCAACAGCACAAATTTAGATGGAACAAGCAAAGCTCACCAGTGCCTAATAATTACTCTGCCCCTAGTTTATGGCAGGTTCAAACCCCTGTTGGGAGATTGCCTGGTTTGGTGGGTAAGAATCATCGGTTTCGGTTAGCCAAAACTGAACTGGAAAATTTTAAGAACTGGACCCAGAATCGAATTATTGGTTCTTTATGTCTGGAAACTGAACTGGAATTTTTGAATTTTTTTTTAAAAAAAGAAAGAAAAAAAAGACTAGAAACAAGGGTTAATTGGAGGTTAACTGGTAGTTAACTAATGATTCCAGCCCGGGTTACCTGGAACCAGACCGAAACCCATGTTGATTATTAGAACTGGAATCAAAATCAGAACTAGACCCATAATCAGATTCATTTTTGAGAACCAGAGGTTCTTCATGAGAGTAAAGAACTGCACAACACTGGTTCATAAAACTATAAACTTCCCTAGCCAGATCTAGAACTTCTTTAGATAAATGCATGCACTTCTATGGAACATAGCCCCATCCATCATATCCTTGGAAAGTCATTTTAATTTATTTTTTCAAACAATGTGAAAAATTTGTAAGGTGCAAACAATTCCTTTAGGAAGTAAGTTTTTATAATAAATTTAAATGTAACTAAGGTGTTTAGAATTAATTATGAGGAATATGTTTTAAATAAATTCAAAATATTCTTTATTTTTATTAATATTCTTTGAAGTATTTTATAACATACAAAAGCATAACCCTTTATCTCAGTTGTTTCAAAAAATATACAACAAATGATCTCCTTGAGCATCATGTCATGCATACATAATACTCTAAATGTCATTCACATGTTTAAGTCAAGTTTGAACCAGATTTTTACATCAAATTCCTACACGAATGTGCAACTAGTCTGCTATGAGTTGTGAAATTATTCAGATCATAATTAACCTGTTTTCACCACCTCATCAGGTTCATCATTTCAGTATTCAAAGGATTCTTTAATGATTAAACTGACTAGTGTTTGTTTTCAATTTGTTCTATCAAAAACTTGGCGAAATTTAACAATTTTTTTTTTAAATTAGTCAAATTTACACTAGAAAGACAAAATTTTCCATAGTTCTTTGTCAAAAATTAGCAAAGTTTCACCAGAAACAAAGACATTGGAACTGACCCTTGGGTAAGTTATCATGAGCATGAAGGCTATTTTCAGGGCAAAAATCCTCCTCTTAACCCCAATGCCATGTCAATTGCCACGTCAGTTAATTTCACCCCTTGATTTTAAAAGGTTAAAATACCCCCCCTCATGTTCCCAAGATTCTCTCTTTAACTTGAGACAGCACCTGGAATGGTGGGTTCACATTGAGGATTTTTCGTTGCAAACTGAATAAAGTTTTTCCCAATCTACAGATTTCCCAGATTTTGGGCAGGTGATGGAATTTTTTTGACCTTCATAATCTGCCCGAAATTATTGGGCAACATTTTTTTAAAAGCCTAAACTGCTCAATTTTCTTAGCATCAGCATTTTTCTAGAGTGAAATTTTTTGAGCAGAATTGAAAAATATCTGACCTTTATCATCTGCCCGAAATTTTTGAGCCAAGTACAATTCCCAAAATGCCCACAAATTTTCTAGCATCCAGGAAAAACTTTCTCAGGAGTTCTCCAAAGTGCCCTTTCAAGCAGAATAGAAAAAATTCCTAAACTTCCCCAAGCTGCCCAAACTTTTTGCATAATTTGGAAAGGCCCTCAATATGAAGAAGGTTCAACATAGGGGTTAAATTAACCCCAGTTAGACTATTTTATCTATCTCAATAAATGGAATAAAACTATTCCTGCTAACCCTTGGTGTGAATCCAGCTGTAGAGTTGTCGGTTACCTCACAAAGCCCACATTCCTCACACCTTGCCTTAAAATAAAACAAAACAAAACAAAACAATTATTAGTATACATATTATGTTTTGTCACCTTTTGCAACCTCCTTTTCCTCATGCCTAACTAAGCTCATACCACACGGTGATAATTTGGGAATCCATATGTTGTCATCTTGTGGGATTCATTGTTTTGGGTGACAATTTTTCAGATGAAATAATGATAGGTACTACTCTCTCTACTTCCACATTCAAGAGAGTGCTTTGCTGTAAGGTGAAGTGAAGTGAAGTGTGGCATGAAACAGATAAAGGCGAAGAAATGACTATTTTTGTGATATACCTGAAGTGGTGATCATCCATAAGATGATTTAGCCAAATCTGGCTACATACTAGATATGAAATAGAAATATAAACAAAATCCTTGTATATTCTTGAAGTTGACTTTAAAATCTGGCAAAATCTGAGCTATTTTTTTCGCCTTCGCATTCCCAAACACTTTTTGCGTCCATGTCGTGCACAGTTTGGGCAAGTTAGGGGCGTTAGGGAGTATGGAACATGCTACCTGGCATGTAATGTGACCTTTGGTACATGCATGTTGTGGCCCATAACATGAGGAAATTTCTCCAAGTCCTTTACTATAACAATGGAGATAAACTTGAAAGTTAGGGTTTAAGGTATAGAGGCCATGAGAAATCCATAAAATATGAAGGAGGAGTGACCAAGAAATGCAGGTTAAAGGCTCAAAGTGGGGGCACGCCCAAAATAAGGTGCCTAGGATAGCCAAGTCCAGCCCCACATTTTGGGAATGTCCTTCACCTCTGGGCTTTACACTTTGTAAAGCACTGGCAAAGGTTACATGAACCCAATAAGTAGATGGTGACGCATAAGAGGGGGACAAACACCACACCTACTCCTTAACAATGGGAGGGTTCTTACACTTATAAGTAAACGTAAATCCTTTCACTTGTAAGCAACATGTGTAAAATCCCTCCTTTTGTCTTGGAATGATATAAGTTGTTTCAATGTTCTTGAAATACTTTGTAATGACAATGTTGATAGCTTTACAAGGTTATAGTAAAAATTATTGTTCAAGATGATTAAAGAATATCACAAACTTCTCCCTTCCATGTATATATGTTTTTACAACATTTTAACAATGTGTTGAAAGTTAAGTGCTAGTGAAATGTTGATCACTCATTAATATGATGTTATGATAACGTTATAATACAATGATGAATCATCACAATGTATTATAATATCATCACAATATCAAAAGCAATAATTGCATCAACATTTCATTAACACTTAATTTTGAATACATTAAAAAAATTTAGTGATGATATTTTATTGGAAGTGATTCATGTAGGATGAGATTTTGATGATCCATTCCAAAGCCGTTCTAGATTATAATTTGTCACAAATCATATTTCATTTACAAATCATTTCTTGTTGTTTGTCTTGCATCTTTTCAATGTTTTGTCTGTTTGTATCTTGTTGTTTTTTAACATCTTTTCAATTCCTTTTTTTGGTCTATTTGTATTTTATTGTGAATTTATCTAATGAATCAAACTTTTGTTCACATTTTGCTTGTCAAATCAAAAATGAAAAAAAATATTAATGGAACAAAATGACATGTAGTGAAATTTATAAAATTTTATCTTTTGAAAAGACAAAATTAATTACCATAAAATTATATGTCCACAAAAAATAATTTACTCATTTTCACTGGTAATGTGAAGTAACGTGGAACCCAAATATTAAAAAAACACATATACATGGCAAGAGCAAATTTATGATATAGAGACCATGAGAAACTCATAAAACATGAAAAAAAAAAAAGAACAGGAAAAGAGAGGTATTTCATGATGTGCTGGCAGATTTGGCACATTAATGTCAAATAATTAAAATAATAATTTCTTCTGGAAATTTGACAAGTTACACTCAGAAACTAACTATTAATGTGTGGTTGTTTTAATAGTAAATATATTGAAGCACCTTCCAATATATTTGTTCTAAAGTAAGTCCAAGTTCTGCAAGCCCTAAGTTGTAAAATCCAGACTTGGAAAACAAGGTAGCATCAGATCTGACTTCATGAAAATTTCTGGACTAAGACAAAATTTTCAAAGACTTATGAGAATGTGGACTGATCCAGAACAGTGCATTCAAATGGTTTGGTGCCATGTATGTCCCTTGGCGAAGGCAGACTGGCATGAGCTGCAAACCGTGGCCCCTCCGCTTTGTTTGGGTTGGGAGAAAAGCTCACTCAAATTATGAGATCTTCTGCTGTAGTATGTATTTGTTCTATGATTCTTTTTGTTGTCTTTGTTCAGGAGAAGAATGACTCCAGGTTTCTGAATGAGAGCTTTTGCGATCTGATCTATATATATATATATATATCTATTATTTAGCTGTTGTCAGTTGATTGCAGATATATTGTTGTCTACTGCAGGACACTCTTCCTCTTCCCCCTTGTAGATCAGCTGTCCAGATCGAAACCCACGTATAGTTTGGCGTTGCAGAGCTGGAGAATCTCAAATCTCAGGGTCTGCAAGAAGCAAACTATACCTTAAACTTATTACATAGACCAGACAGCCTGAGGGTTCTGCAACTGGTATAAGAGCAGGTCCGCCCCATGGCAATGAAATTGCCTGTACACTATACTTTGGATGAAGTACAACCTTTCCATAGCCTGAAAATGGGTTTCAACCAGTGTTGCGTGGGTATAGGGTAGACCGGCCCATCATCGATCATCTGCCTATGACTGAACATTTATTTATATCTTCATCATATGTGCTTGATTTTGAGTGATTTAAAATGTTATGGGAGCACTACTTCAAGCTCTAGAAATCATCTTTGAAGTGCAAAGGAAAAGGAGTAATGAAAAAATAACAAGAAAAATAAGCTTTTCAACTTACAAAACATGTGTGTTTTTTTTTTTGGCCTTCTCTTTGGGACCCTCCTACTTTCAAACCTCATAACTTTCTTATTTTTTATTCATTTCAAACGATTTAAAATGCTATAAGAGCACCATCTGAAGTTCTACAAATCATCTTGGAACTCTAATAGCAACAGAGCAACATACAAGGATTTTTTTTGATGTTCGGGAACTAGCTTTGTAGTGTTAGGTGGCTTGTTTTTTTGAGTTCTTGACCCTCTTTATTTTTGGGGGCCATAACTTTCTCATTTCTAAACCGTTTTCAACAATTGTTAATGTGCCAAATGCGCCAAGAGGAGGGGTTCAAGTTTTGTTTGGACACCAAAAACATTGGAGCCCTCCCCTTGGATCCAGCCTGCCCTGAGTGCTTAAGTGCTTAGTCACCGACCGATCTACCCTCTATATATATATATATGTTTTATATTTTATTGATCCTGGTATGAAGGATCCCATCTTTTATTTGTAGCAGTGTTATGAATATGAACATTGGTAAAGTATGGCCACTAAAAGATGGAGGGGGAGCAAACTAAATCCCCTCCTTAGCCAATCCTTCTCGACTGGGTAGGGGGAAAATCCTCTCCTTAAATCCCCAACTAAGGGAGGAGCAAATGGAAGAGAAGGGAGAGGGAGGGGTTCCCTTCATTCCTTTCCTTCCACAAATAAACATACCTCATTGAATGTTGGAGGAAAACTAGTTGAGCAACAAGATTGCATTGCAGAAATCTCACATAGCTACTATGAACATTGAGAAAGGAAACAATTGTGTTGTGGGCACTAAATCCTAACACCTTCCCCAAGTGCCCTGAAAGACATAGGCTAACCTAGCTCTATCCACTGGATGCAACCCTAACGACTAGGTTTGGACACAATATAGCCACATGAGAAACCCAAGCTGGTATGGTATTGAGGTTGCGAATGTTAACTTCATATCCACCCCAATAACTATCTTGCTTAAATAAATATGAACTTTGATGCAAGTCAAGTGTGTTCTCTCGTACCATTACTCATAACAATACCATATACCTAGGTTAAGCCAATATACAGGTACAACACTAGTTTGGACCTGCATTGGCTGGATATTGACTTTTGATTTGGGTAACTAGATCTAGAGTAGAATTTTTAAATTTGATGAGAATTAACTAAATATCTTACCTCCGTGGTATTAACTTTGCAAATATCCCTCAAGATCATGTTGCTTTAGTATCACTTTAGTACCCTGCTTATACTCAAGTGTGAAGACTTACTTGCAATTTAGGCAGGTAGGTTATTTTTAAACCCTAAACCCTTTTTGTCACCAATAACAAGAAACCAAAGCCCATAAAAAATACCTAAATCCTAAAACCTACCTTAACATTATACTAATTGGTTTCTAGGTTGGGTATTTACAAAAAGTGACCCTTTTCCATAATGGGTGACTGGGTATTAGGTGGTTCTCAAGTTATTATTCTTAAAATCAACCCCCTATTCATAATAGGTAGGTATTGCAAAAAATAATACCAAAAGAAATTGATAACCAATGTAATATTTACAAACCCAAATTGATATTAGGTGGGCCCATTTGTTTTTCAAAAATTAGGTGTTTGATACCTTGTGCAATAATGAAAGAAATAAATTTGAAAGACTTGCCTAATTAAGTATCAGAATTAAGAATTGGCCAACATTGGTTTGAACTCATAAATTTTCATCCTCACAAGCACCAATCAAAGAAATTTTGACTAATTTGATCGGTTGCCCATAATGATTGGCTCAAGTGGTGTCATTTAAATATCTTATACTATTCTAAATTTCATGTTTATGGGCTGGATTGGTGAGACAATTAATGTTACTTTTTTTTTGTCACAAAAATTTATTAAAAAACTCTATATATATATATATATATAGTTGTGAATTCCCCCATTTTTTCCAAAACAATCAAGTTTTCAAGAATTGTTTTTGGGAGAGAGTTGCCCCATTTATGTTTATTACCTATTGTTTTGAGATTTGTTGACAAATGTGTCACCAATTAATGTGAAATTTGTTCTGGGATCCTCATGTTGTTTGCTATATCACAAATTGAAAAAGAAAAGAGCAAAAAAAAAGGCTGATTAGTTACACTTTATGTTGGATGTGAAAATGTTGAAAATTTATAGAGGCCCAAATAGGGGGTGTGGGGTGAACTTGCTCTAAGGATCACTTTAGATGACAATTCAAGATCCAAAATCCTAGGGATTGAACTGAAGCAAATTGAACTTTTGAATTGAACCTTTTTCACATTAGATTTTCTTTTTGAAAAGATACAATGGATGTGTCTAAAGGCATTGGGTCTAATTGAGAAAATTTGTGATTTTTGCATATGAGAAGATTAGGTTGACTTTTGTTTTTCTTTCTTTTCTTTCTTTTCTTTTTTTTCAATTTTTCTCATGTTCTTTCTCTTGCTTCTTGCTACACACACAATGGATGAGCTTATGCACAAGATATTGGTGGTATTAAGTATTAATATGAGCATGAATTTCCTTCAACTTGTGAAAATGGATGTTTAAACCTCTATGATCAAAACTTTTTTATCTTCATTATTGAAACACTTTCATTTTGTGCATTTACAAGAGTTAGAAATGTGTTCCTTTGAGTAACAACCTTTACTGGATCTACAAATCTGACCATGTCAACACTAAATGTGTTAAAAACTAGAATGAGGATTGTGCATTCAACAATGTCTTCAATTCTCAAAGTGCCTTCCATTCTTTCATAATTTCAACTTCAACAAATGAAAAACAAAACCAATGAAAAACAATTTTAAAAAATGAAAAAAAAACCTTGGACCCTAACTTATATCTTGGTTCTCCAAACCATTTGCTCCCTTCGAGCTCCATTTTTCAGTTTGGACCAATTAAATTTCCCTTCAAAATTGAAATGTCACCTCAAACTGGCTTGAATTAATCTTGGATCCTCATCTAAAGGCCTCTGATCCAATTTATGTGATTGGTCCATTTTGTTGGACTCACATCTAAACTGCCCTTTAAACAATAAAATTGATATCCTACAAACTTGTTGTTTTTCTGATTTACATATGAACTCCTTTCCTCATTATTGTTCAGCTGCTTTTCCAACTCCACACTTCTTAAAAGTCACTATTGGATTTATTTTTTTGTAGTTTTTTTCATTTCCAAACTTGCACATTTCTACATAGTAGACACACAGTGCCTTGAATACTATGCAACCATGCAAGCAGTTTGTGCATTTGAGTAACATTAATCTTCTCCCAATCTAAACACACTAGCTTCAGCCACAAACATGCACTCTAATGCTCTTCTGGGCAATGGAATGCTAACTTGTGACACCTTTGTGAAAAAACTAGACACATTTGTTGTAATGTAGTTAATGAACCATGAAACTTAATGGATGTAGCGCACACACATGGTTCTACGCAAGGTTTGAATAAAATTGACCAGAGATCTGTAAACATTTAGAACATGGAATTGGGATTTGGGAACTAGGTTAGTGCTAGTTATTGGTTCCTATAACCACAAGGCTCCATACTCACAAATGGGCACCTACAGCAGGACATGTAGAACATGATTTTTTTTCCCTACCAAAACCTGCATATGCAACTATGCAGAACCATGGAGGATGTCGAACCAAAGAGCATCCCATGTCCAGTGTTCTCATCAATGACAAATTATGGCCACTCCATTGTTCATAGCATAAATACATAGTACAATTGAATGTTGTGTGGTTCTTTGATTTTGTTAATAATAACCTTCAGTTCCAGTTTCTTAAAATTTTAGAAATCAAGGAATTTCGGTTTCAGTTTTTTGAGAATTTTCAGAATCATAAAGTCTTCGGTTCTAATGTTTGAAAAAGCTTCTCAGAAAGCTTTTCAAAGAATTAGTGGTTTTTGTGATAAAATTGGGAAAGAACCTGCGGTTTAAGGTAGGTTTTTCAACACAAGTCTTTGATCTTTTAAGACCTTGGTTAAAGGTCAAAACTAAATTCTTTGCTTTTTGAGAATCACCAACCAAGGGTCCATATATATGCCCCCACCCTCACCCATTGTTTCTTTCTTTTGGAAAATAGAGAACCACCCAACACTGGTGCAAACAAGAAGAAGAATGGGAATGCTTCATTCATTTTGTGGTTCCAAAAGGCAGATAGAGATCATCATTGATGCACCATCCATCATTGCACAACCAAGCAAAGTGCAACAGCAAGACTTCAAATTGGTCACCATTCTGTTTACTTCCAAATGCAGCATCTACAAAGACACAATTACTTGTGGACAGACAAATCTAGCACTAATATTTGCATACATACGGTAGGGTAACTATGTTTGCTAGCTGGTAACCAATCACCTGGACAATGTAGAGCTTTGCCAATCAATAGATGCACATCACACCCTTTCGACCATTCAAAAATTTATTTGTTACTGAACACCTAATCATAAAACATCGTGTTTGGTTGTTTTCTCACGGCCTTTCAAAAAGTGAAATTTGTGTTCAATTCTAGGGGTGGATGGCTTGGACCAAATTTTTTTTTTGTTGAAATCACCCTTCTACATGGCTATGTTAGTACCTTGGTAGCTTCGACACTAATTGTATTTGAAATATTCCGAAAAAAAATTCAAAATGCCATTGTAGAAATTTTGAAATGTTGAATGCCAAAATAGATTATGAAAGAAATTGAAGAATTTTGTTTTTGGGGATATGGAATCTTCAAATTATGGTCAAACATCAAACCAAGTCTCCTAAATGCCGTCCAATAAATCTGTATTTAATTGAATATCCATATGGTTAAGGATTACAATCACCACCCACATGAATATGGATAGTTGGAAGTAATGATGTGTTTAAAATGGTGATCTTAAAATTTAAGTCTTCTAAATGTGGATAAATGGCCATACATGAATTTACACTAGTGTTAGGCAATTTTATTTTATTTTTTAAAATTGTTGGGTCTAGGTTTTAGAAGACTTTATGAAACTTGCCTATGAGACTTTATGGACATTTGTACAGTGACTTGTACCTACCATAAATATGGTTACAATCAACCATGTTTGACTTTGTTGGCAACTTGAATTTTAATAACATTTGACAACTACATTACAACTAAGGTATATGTAGCACCCAATCAGTGACTATTTTGCAATTATTGTATAGCTTTGACACATATGATCATGTCACATGTATGCATTTTCTCCGTCCATTAGATATGAGACTTTCAACTCATTTGCAACTAATTGTCAATTATGATCCCCATTGATATAAGTAGTTGTGCCATTAGATTGTCATTATATAAGTGTTATTTTTTCACTATTTTGGGAATGTTGTTCAATTGTTTTATTATTGGTTTTTCATTACATTACAACTCATAACATCATGTCACCTTACATACTTGGTAGACCATAAAATTCATTGAAGGTGAAAGTTTGCTTCTGAAATGAAATTAAAAGCAATGTGTATATTATATTACAAATTTAATTAAAATGTACATATGGATTTTCTTTTATTTACATCAATGCCCTATTTTTTAAAAGTTTAATTACTTCATTGACAAAGGTCGATTCCTTCAAGCTAATCATGGGTCTATGCTTATTATTAAAAAAATTAAGATGAACTATAAAAGATAAATTTTTTATTTAACAACAAGCATCTAATAAACAAGTAACCAAATCAGCCAAATTGACCAAACCTACATGTGGATGACTAATATGCAATTGAATTTTAACTTGAAAATTAAAATTTTTAAATATGAAATTTAGGCCAACAACCCCTAAGCAAATGACACATGGTAGTAAATCAACAAATCTCCCCCTTCGCATCAATAACCCTCATGCACCTATGCCTATTGTCAAGAAATCCAAAATGAATTAGAAAAGAAAAGGTTTTTTCTCTAAACATTTTGTGCATTTTTTAATCTTTTGGTGATGAAATTATCACATCATGTGTTAAATAACTAAGATTTCTTTTTCCCTAGTTTAAAAATAGAGCTAAAAGGTTGTTACAAATGTACTTTTTTATTTAAACAATTTGAAGGTTGAAGGATTTCATGAGATATTTAGTTACATATATTAAAGAAAATACATGTTATTTTTATGCATTTATGATGACTTTTGTTCTTGTTTTATAAGGCCAAACTTTGATCATGTTTGAAGCCATCAAAATTAAAGTTGTGCATACAAGGTAAGGTTTTTCAAAAATAAAATGGTGGTTTTGTTTGAAAAAATAATCTTGAGTAAAAATGCATGCACATGTGATGTTGTATAATTTGGTTAAGTTGCTAATAACCATGTTATTGAATGTGTTATTGTTTGTTGTGTAGTAATTTAAACCAATACATGCAAAAAGACAAATTCCAAAACAACAAAGGTATGGTGAATTCTAACCTCCATACTCCAAGTACATAATTCATTTTATTTTGGAAAACACCATTATATGTAAATGTAGTTGATTGCAATTTAGTTTGTGTCAACATTATGTATGTTTCATTTTAATGATAAATAAATAATGTTACTAGCACTATAGTTGTAAACTAATTTTATTTAATTTGAAAGGATGGAAATTTAAATATCTTTTGCATTATGATGTTATGTATCTTGTATTTTTGTGATAAATAATTTTTGTTCATGGCACTACAATTGTAAACTACTTTATTTATTCTGAAAGGATGAACATCTAGATATCTTTTTGCATTATAATGTTATGTATATGGTATTGATTTCATTTTGCATATGACATTGAATGTCATAATATGGAAAATTTCAAGAAAACAAGATGGAATGAAAAAATGATGGTTCAAACTCCATGTCAACAAAAAAAAAATAAAACAATAATTTATAAAAATGTAGTGTTTTAGATTAAAATATTTGGCAATTGTGGTTCATCATGTTTGTTATAAATAGTTTGGGAAATATGTTTAAATTTATAATCAAATTTTATTTCAATTTTAAAACAATTTTTGATGTGTTTCAGTATGCATTTTCCAACTTTGTATGTCAATGCATACAATTTCAAATCCATTTCATGTTTATAAATAATGATGGAGTGCAATTTACAACTATCTATCATAATTTGGACAATGATAATGTGTGCACAAGGTTTACACATTTGCACTATAAGTTACAATTTATTTGTCCATTATTATTAAAATCAACTCCCATACAATTACATTGGAACCCATAACTAAACACACAATTGCAAAGGACATCAACAAACTTCATTTATCAATGGATAAATGATAAATCATGCAAGCATTAAGTTCATTGATGGATGAATGAAAAATCATGCAACATTAAGTTTATTGATGGATAAATAAAAAATCACACAAGCATTAGTTTCATCAATGGAAGAACTTGCCTAGTAGTTATTCCATAATAGTCACGTAGTTGTGATTTACAAATTGGGTACATTGCAATTACACACAAGTATTAACTTGTGTTGATGTGAGTTGTCACATAGTTGTTAATTAGTTGCAACCATTAATGTGTTTTCCACCACACCCATAATTGCAAAAAAATTGTAATAGAAATCAACAAAGTTCATCATTAATGGATGGATGGATGAATAAAAATCAATGTCAATGTGATGTTACAACGGTAATTGAAAATTTGTTGCATTGGAGTTGCACAATTACAACTGAATGCATGAGTTGCATAGGTATATGGCTCCATATATGGTGAGTTGTGTCCATTGCAACTCATGGAACTTGTCCAATGGCACTCATGCCATAAAAATATCCTATATTGCAACGAAGTTGCAAGACTCGATCATTCCAACTCAAAAACCTAGTTGCAAGGCGAGTTGTAAATCTATAACAGAAAATAATAACATCCTTGAATTGCAAGGCCTCTATGATTTTGTTAGCAAATTTGGAACAAGAATTACACATGCAAGGTTAATATATATATCCAACTAACATAATTGAATAAGAAAGAAGAAAACCTTAAATTGAAAATGTTATTAACTTATAACCAATTAACATAATTGAATAAGAAAGAAGAAAACCTTAAATTGAAAATGTTATTAACTTATAACCAATTAACATAATTGAATAAGTAAGAAAATATTAAAAGATTTGCAAAAGATTAAAAATTCACCTTGGCTTCATTGGAATATTTAACTTTCATGGGTGAATGTTTGAATTCAAACATGCCTTAAGTTCCATTCTCATGGGCCTTTCCCATACTTTTTAGACTAAATTATACATTTTTGCAAATCTGACTACTAAGCAAATTTGATGGAAACAAATTTAAGGTTTTGCAAACCTTTTCATTAGTTGTAACATATTAACAAGCCTTAGAAAAAACATAGGCCAAAACAAATACCTTGAAAACTTTCATCCAAAATTAAGATTTCACATCTCACAATTAATTTCAAAGTAGTTGTCCTCGCATTCAAATTTGACCCCTCATCTTTGACTCATGTAACAGTTTTTTTCTCAATCCATATTGATCAAATAATTCTATTAACTTGTTGGTATTTTGTATTGTTTGAAAACTTTCATTTAGAATTTCATCTTCTATGTTCAATTCATTGATACATATTTGATTTTCACCATTCAACAAACATTACATAACATGGGAGAATAATTAGAAACAAGTATAAGTTTCACCAAAATTGTCGGTTTTTATTTTAGTTGTTTAGTCTATGTTATGAATATGAAAAAAACTATCAAGACATTTACAATCATTTACAAAGCAAAATCAAACTTTTCCCTCCTTTCTCCATCACATACAAGATGTGGAAAAATGTATGCATTTGTTACAATGTATTGTGCAAGTGGGATACTGATCTTGCACATAATAGATACAAGTTCAATGATTAGCAAATATATAATTAAAAATTAAAAATGAAAAAGAAAAGAAAAATTAACAAAAAATATGCACAATGAAAATAAATAAATAAAAATGAAAACTTGCCTTGTCAAAAAAAAGAAACTAAAAATTGCTTCTTCTTCCTTCTCCCACACTTATAGAAAAACAATGGCACAACATACACATTGGAAAAAAAAACTTAAATAAAAAGTAAAGAACATTTTATTAAAAAAATGAAAAAAAGAAGCTAAAAACAAACAAACAAAAAATTTACTTGAAGTTGGGTTGGTAGTTGAAAAAGAGGTTGCAAAAAGATCTTCCACACTTACACCAAAAAAATGGGAAGGGAGTACCAATCTAGAAAAAAACAAAACAAAACTCAAAAAAACACCAACAACACATAGCAAGGAACCAACCAAACACACAACAAAAAGGCAATGAAGCTCACCACACAACAAGAGGTGAAAGAGCTCATAGCAATGAGGTCAAGAAATTCACTAGGAGTGCACAATAAGTAGGCAATAGAATTCATAGCAAGGAGGCAACACACAATAAGGAGGTGATGATGCTCACCAAAAACACACAACAAAAAGGTGACAAAGTTCACCAAATGCACACAACAATGAATCAATAAGCAATGGAAGTTCAACAAACCAAATCAAATAACTAATCAAAACACTAATCCTTATTAACAAACAAAAAAATAAGCACAAAAACTAAACACTAAGAATCCTTTTCATTCTTCAAATATATGCATGAGGAGGAAATCACTACGACAACTTTGCAATGCCTCTTTTAGTAAACCTTTTTTAAATCCTACCTATTTCTCATTAATTAAAACCCTAACCCTATTTTTTTTTAATACCATGATAGGGTGAAAAAATTTAAATATGTAAAGGTTTCAAGTGAACAATTGTCAACACAAAAATTGGGAAGTGGGTATCAAAAATAACATCACCCTTGGTGATAGGTATTCAAGGTGAGAATTAATTTGAAACTCTAGTTGGTTCACATCTCTTTTTTAATACTCACCCAACATTAGTTTGCACTCTCATGTAAGTGTTACATATTCATTCACATATTGAAGTGTTAAAAATGCATTTTATTCATCGATTTTGCACAAAAAATTAAAATATAAACATTAAACAACCATTTTCTGTTATCTCATTAGCCATAATATTACTTGTTTGATCAAAACCAACCAATTGGAGATGAACATTTTTCCTAGAATTTTATTTTGTTTACCTATTTGAATTTTTGTATCCAATGAGATTGTCTAATTAATGACCTACCAATTGAATGGGGCATTGGTCAATACATTTAATCTCATTATTAAACACCCCTAATAGTGAAATGCAATTATTTACACCAAAAAGAAAATGTTTGGAAGCCACTACAAAGGTTAATGTAATCATTTTGATTTCACAAAAGTGGTGATTTTTTATTGAATTTTACACATTAAAAAAAAACATTTTATTCCATTTTATTTTCAAAAAGTTTTAAATAACAAAAAATGCCACAAAAAAATCATTGCCAAGAGGTTTGTAGTAATATGGAGTGGGTATTTAAATATAACCCATGCCTAGGTTTTTCAAGAGAAAAAAAACCATGAAAGGTTTGGGTTGTTGAAAAAGAATAATTTTTTTAAAAATGCATGGGTTTAGTTGGTTAGAAATTGAAATTTGAAGGTATAGGCTAGGGGTGCATATTTCAAAAATCTTAAGGCAATTATCTTTCATGGTTATTTAACAAATACCTTATAGAGGAACCCTACAAGGTTTTTATCAAAGATTCAGTCTCAATTAACAATTTTCAATTCTTTGAATTGGAAATTAAATGAAACAAAAATTTATAAAAACACTTACATTTTCATACTTAAATCTTGAATTTTGATATTTATGTATAGCATTTACATTGCATGCATTGTCCAAAAATAGAACAAAGATGAACAAAGATGTGTGGTTCATGAAATGGACCCACATTCCACATTCATTACATGACAAAGCTATCACTAAAAGGTTCATTTTAAAGTTTCAAGTTGTAGGTCAAATTTAATTGGAAGATTCACAAAATTTTCATAATTAATATAAAAGGTGCAAAACACATTTCTATTAAAAGGAGAAGTGAATAGATCCCAAATTGAAAATTTTGATAGTATATCAAATATTGTTCCACTTAGTCCCATTATTCCACATCCCCTTGACTCACACAACACATTTTGCAAATCTTTTGTATGCCCAATGTTCCTATCCAACCAACAACATTCACACAAAAGCCCAAAGATAATTTGTGTTTCATCTTTTCATCTACTTATAAACTAGAAAAAACCACATCACCCCAACGTGTTGGAATCCCCACTCCATATGCCCAAAAATGTGCAAATTTTGTCATTGCCCATCCTCTAATATTCCATTCCATTTTAAAGTGTGTCAAATAACAAAACAAAGCCATAACTATTCTCAACAAAAAACCAAACATGTCTTAGACTCACAATTTCAACTTTCAACAAAACCCCAACTCAAAAGTGTCCCCATCAAAAACCAAATGGTCAACTCCCGTTACAAAACACCATTCACACAATCCTTACATGCACCCAAAAACATTGACAATTGTGCATTTCATCATTTTCATGTCACTTGAGGAAATTCACCCATGAGCAACATCGATATCATAAGCAATTACAATGCCAAAAACAAATCAATAATTACATGACCTACAATAGGTCATATATGGGATAACACAACGTCAGACTTGAAGTTTCATGGGTGGTGTCATTGTTGTTCCATAACAATAAACAAAAATGCTAGAAGCATCTATTTGTAGGAAATTATAAACCACCATCACATTTCCACAAATCTACAAACACATGCACATTCCACATCCCATAACACATACCAAATGAATGCAAGTTGGCATACAATAATTTACCCTCAAAAACACATACTTGTGGACAATTATTCATCACCATCATGTTTCCATAAAATGGAATCATCTACATTTAATTTAAAACAACTAAACAAACCCCTAATGAAAATTTAGTACATGCCTTACCATTTATGTAACATTGAGATAGATAATTCATATCTTCCACTTTTAGGAACTCCTCACGTTCCACTCCATTTTCAAATTTAGCCTCTAGTTCATCTATCAAATTAAATTATGCATCACATGTATTAGCCAAATCTACATGCTTCAAGTAACCAATGTGTGTATTTGGAGGCAAGTTCTTATTGAAAAAGATTGTTAGTTTGAAAATGACATTTGTGAAGTGAAGTCAATAATCCAACAATCAAAAAAATATTTTCAATCTTGATTTGGGAAGCTAGAATGCTCAAAATGTGTTTCACCAATTTTTCAACTATAGGAATTTTTTTTTATTCAATGTGCCACCAACTCAATGCATCCTTGTAGTCTATGTCAACAAGATAAAGGTGATATCCATTGAACATTCTTGACAAAAGGTGCCTCAAAGTAATTAGATTTATTCAAGTGGTGTGAAACAAATCTTTAAAATTAATTTCTGATCCTTCCACTAGTTGAGGCTCATCAATTACATTTAACATTAGTGATTTGTATGCCTCCATTAGTGAAAGCAACAATAATTGTGAACCATAATCAACAACAAAATTAGTTGCATTCTCACAATTCACATAACTAATGATTAGACACATGTTTTCAAACCTAAAATTTAGCATCAATGCTAAAATTTTATGATATTTTCTCCTATCAAATCTTTGCAAAAAAAATGAAGGGCAAAAGCACTTCTAGAACTTGACATTTCATGTGAACCCATATTCTTCCGACTCTTCATCAAATTCAAACATCTCCAAATTAATCAAGTTATCAAGGACAATTTGATGTGAAAGCTCATCATGAATCTCATGACAAGTGGAAATGACAAAACGTAAATCATTTCCAAGCAACCAATGACCACAACTCTAGTTCATCACACAACCAATTACTATCAATGACAACATTGTTGTGATAGTGTCACAAACTACCCAAGTTCATGGAAATGGTACATAGTTTTGCTATGTCACTATTTAACAATAGTAACACAATGCAATGGCTAAACAAAACATCAAAACATCTTGGAATAATAACACCTAAAATTTACAAACCTACATGAAAACCCAAGGACACAAGAAGCCAAAACAAGTTGTTAGTTGGAACTTGGAACAATCATCTTCATGCAAGATTTGAAAATTAAACACAACAAATTCAAATAACCACATCCCATTCACACGATTTTCATTAGTGTGTTCAATTTTTTGGGCCCTAATCCAAAATCTATGTAAGCTTTATCCCATGTTTGCTTCCTTTTGCCACTTTTCTTCAATCATGTTATACATTTTTAGAGGTCACCTAAGTAAACTTGAAAAATGCAAAGTTAAAACCCTAGGCAACTTTGTCATCTATAGTAACATATTGGCAAGCTTTTGATAATGTGAGCCTCAAGCATGTTCCAAGAAATGGCTCGAATATGCTTGATGCATTATAAGATACAATTGAATTTAACATAGATGCACATGTCTACAAATTGGACCCTTCATCATCTACATATGTCACAATCTTTTGAGTTAGGTTAAACTTGTCAAGTGGTTGCCACAACAGGGTTGTAAGGTGAAAGCATATTAAGGTGTCCATTTTTTTCTATCACATTACAATTTTCACAAGGGGTGAGATTTAGGTTTGTATAACTTTGATACTATGATCAAACATTGGAAAGGTCTCAAATTTTTATAATATGAAACAAATAATTAACATTGCAAAAGACAAAAATAAAGTTATGAAGTCAAAAATGAACTTTCTAAATTAACCAACATCCCAATCACAATCAATAATTTGTCATGTGGACTCATAAATGCATCATGACCTATACCAATGGATACAAAAAAAATGGGGTGGAATTGGTTGTTATTTTGAAATAATTGGTGTTTATTTTACATTATGAAAAAGATAAAATTTGGACCAAATCATTTTATTACACCAAATCATAGTGTGGCCTATGTACATATGCACATATTAACCAAAGTTTTTTCTACTAAAATAGGCAAAAACATTGCAACCAAATGGATTCCATAGTCCTCAATGGCATAAAAGTTCCCTTGATCTCAAACAATATGACATCCTCCACAAAACCCTTGTGTGTAGCATGATTTTTTGGAAATAGATTAATGGTAAAAAAAATTAGAAATGGCACTTGATTTACATTTGGCATTTTAATAAGCAGTTTTCAACCAAATGATAATCTAAAAAGACTTGTTGCTTGGTCTTCATACAATTTAAACAATGTTTACGCTCAACTTCCACATATTTTTTCATTGCAATAGTGTCATTTGTTTTGTGATAAGTAATGAGACCTTTACAACACCTAGTGCATAAGGTTGAAATATTCAAAGTCACACATATGATTGTGGTAGATTATGCATCACATGATCTTATTCACATTCATATTTATTGGTTGGTTGCCATATACCTTTAAAAAAGGTCTGTGTCAACAAGTTGTAATTGTAAGACTTCCAAATAGTTCCCTATTTCTTCAACTTTTCATTTGCCCTTCAAATATGTGTGCCTTATCACCATTAACAACCTCAAAACCTTGTTCTCCAACTCCATCTATTACTACCACATCCTACAAAGACTAATGAAAAAAAATTGATGTTAAAAGCAACATCATACATGTTCCTTGTAAAGCCCATTCTCTTGTTGCCTAACACTTTGAAAATAGTGAGATTTGAAACCCAATAATAAAAACAACAAAAAGTAGGAACAATAATGAAACAAAAGTTTAGCTTGTCAAAGGCCATACCTAGCAACAAAAACCATAGCAAATAGGAGAAGTAATGGTGTGACACATTTTCAACTCACAATGACCTCAAGCAAACAATGACCTCAAAATGCAAAGGTGATCAAAACACAACTAGCCTCAAAAACATTATGTTAGTGGGAGTTTGATTACGAGAAGGTGATGGCATAAATAGATAGCATGTTCAAGATGTGAAACAAACAATGTGTTCAAGATGCAAAACAAACAAGTGCATTGCAAGGCAAATCAAAAGCTCCCTTTGAAGTTTGATATGAGGTCAATTACTAGAGGACATTAGCAGAGCCAAACTTGTTTGGTCAAAATGCAACACAAGCAAGTGTGAGAGCAAGGACATGTTTGTGAGAGCAAGGACAAAACATGTCAAATCACAAGAGCCTACAACAATCAGAAAATTTTCCCTTCTCTCCTTTACCTTTTATTGAAGAAAAGTTGACAAGAGACAACAATCAAGTGTGTGATGTTTCCCTCTAAAATGAAGAAGGTGAAAATTGAAAACAACAAAGAGATAAAAGACGTCACACATGTGAAATGAAATGAATAAACAAAGTTCAAGCACCTACAAGCTGCAAACAAAACTGAACTACAAAAGTGAGAAACTAACTTGGTATTTCTTCTTGCTTTGATCAAGGTTATGAACATTAGGCTTTTATAACACCCAGGTCTGAGGGCAGGGGTGGGTACCATAAATTTCTATTTGGCTGGGTAGGGGTCCAGAGTAGGGATTTGAAATTTTCACCTCCACTCTTATATTTATACCCAAACAAATACCCACCATCAAATGACATATCCACCCCGCACTGATTTGCAGCCCCTTAAAGTATTTCATAATTTCAAAAATACAGAATGAATGTTAATGAGTTTGAAATTCTTTGCTAGTGGGCAAATTTTAACATCACCAGATATCACCAGGGTTTCATCAATTTTAATGATATCACGGTGATTATCCAGCGTCAGAAATGTGGTTCAAATGTTTTTGCCTAATGGGGATCATGACCTTCATGACAGCCTTGGCACACATGGAAATTTGTACTGGTTAAATAGTTAAATAGGTTCATATTTTGATTGGATATCTCGTGTTGATAACTTCAACAAATGCCTTTCGCAATGAAAGTCACCAACATTAACCTTGCCTCCAAACTATTAAAAAATTTGTTGAATTCTTGAAACTTAAGCTCATTACCATATGGTGCCCATGGCTTTAGTGAAAATAATTCCAATATTGGGTTGGAGGAAGGAAAAAGAAAAGGGAACTTTTGGATACTTATGAAAAATTCAATTCACCATCTATTGTATCATGACAACCATGCCGATAGCCACCAGTTCCATGTATTTCAAAGCCATCAAAGAACCATCAGGTTTCATGAAAGAACTGATGGTTTTCTTGGCCATCAATTTGGGTTTTTGAAAGACATTTGAGAATCACACCTATATATCATAGCAAGGTGTTTGATTCTTTATAAACTGAAGTTATACATCACAACTGCGTATTTGATTTTTTGAGAACCATGTTTATCAGCCCTAAGAACGGTCCTGATACTGGGGAGGGCTTTGATTCAGTTTCTAATTTTCAGAGTGCTTACAAAAGACATGTTGCATACCCTCCGGCATACATTTTCTGGCAATTAGTTGCAAATTTCTGCTTCCAGCTTATTGATCCATTGCTTTGGATTCCCACTTGAAGCAACATCAGATCTGAACTTGGAACCAAACCTCTGAACTTATCTCAACCAGTCCAACAATTACCTGTCAGTTTTGCTCTATACTTTTCAGTAACATGATGAGCAAAACATGAATTAATCAAAGGTACCTTTCATAAGTTTGGGTCATGGGAAGAGAGGCAAAAGGAACAGACAGTTAAATCTCTCATGCAAGCAAACTAAAATAAAACCCCAAATCAAAACAAAACTTAAGCTTTAAAAAGAAAAAAAACAATATTCCTGACAGTTTTTTATTATTTCCAAACATTTGGAACTCTTGGTGCAGAAATGGACCTGGACCCAATGGCAAAATTGTCCACTTCAGAGTTCATAAATAGAATATAAAGAATTTGCTGACAAGCACATCTTAATGACAATGATCATTTTTTGCTTGAGAGTCAGCCTGCAAAGAAAAGCTTTAAACAATGGAGGGGAGGTCAGAAGTAGGTTTCCAGAGCTTGCTGTGGGACCTGCCATGTTTTCCAAATCTTCCGTACCCTCTTTTCCAGATCTTGTGGTACTGAAGGGTCAATATATGGTGACATGGCCTGTAATAGCTTCATGAAATTTTCACCCTGATCTTTTGGGCTTTGGCAAACAAAATCATCGAGGTTATGTGGTAGCAAGTGAGCAGGGAGATCAACCCTCAAGGTGAGTAGTCTTTTACTCAAAAGGATTGCACCCTCATCAAGCATCAAGCTTTCTCGGGCACGTTTGAGCACAACTTCACTCCGTCTTTCTAACAGGTTTTCAACTGACCCAAACTCATGAACCAACTTTAAAGCTGTTTTTTCTCCGATCCCAGGAACACCTGGAATGCTGTCAACTTTGTCGCCCATGAGTGCCAAAACATCCAAATACTGTGCTGGTTGAATACTTCCAAACTTTTGAGCAAACTCTTCAAGGCCAAAGGAGACAATGCCTGACCCTTTTGGAGCAAATCTGAGGATACGTAACTGGGCTGATAAAATCTGGAAGAAGTCTTTATCTTGTGATGCAATTCTCACCTTTGTTCCTGCAGCCGCAACTGCTCTCAGGGCAAGAGCTCCAATTACATCATCGGCTTCCACTCCTGGAACTTCGAGTGCAGTAATACCCATGGATAGGATTGCTGGCTTGATGCAATCAAGAGCTTGCAATATGGTGTCAGGAGTTGGGGCCCTCCCACTTTTGTAGCCCCTGAAGATTTGATGTCTGAAGGTCAATCCTCTGTAATCAAATACGACTGCAATATGTGTTGGCCTGGCTTCTAGCAATCGAAGGATTGTTAAGAGTGATGTGAAGACTGTGAGAACCCAATCACCTTCCGAACCCATATCTTTGAGACCTCCATATCCCACTCTAGCCATGATTTTGAAATATGAACGGTAGAGAACAGCATTTCCATCTATGAGAAGCATACGCTGTTCTTCCTCTCCTCCTCCTTCCCCATATCCGTTTGCTGGTGGACTCATATTTCTCAGGCCAGCAGCAGACCTTAGTCCTATGGGTGGCTCATCAGCCATCTGCAACAACAACCGAGTGTCATTGTACTCTCTTGCAGTCTGCTTTCTAATTGCATCACTTCCCCTAGATACAAAGGAGGAGAATGATTGCACTTGAAAGAATGACCTAGAGACATTCAGTTTCTTGGTGAGGTGAGGCTTTTTCAAGGCTGTTGTTTGTCCAAACCAAGGCAGAATCAAAATGCCAGGTTTGCCAAAGATCATCACTGAGGCATGCTGGTGCACTGGGATTGAGAAACCCCAATGCTGCTGTGTCAGGATTCGCAGGCTTGTCATGATTTCTTTCTCAGGCCGCCCTCCAGGTTCATAGCTTCTTGTTGGCAGTGCAGACAATCAGCTCCCAGCTCTGTTCCCATTTCCAGCAAACAAAACCATGTAAGGAAGGAAAATAAAATACAAACCCTAAAATCCTACAACCATAAACACACATGCAATTCTGATCCCTTCACTGCCGAGTAAGCTAATTGGCTCCCAGCTCTATTCCCATTTCCACCAAACAAAACCATGTACTGAAGGGGGGAAAAATACAAATCCTTATTGCAAACCCTAAAATCCTACAACCATAAACACACATGCAACCTCTAATCCCTTCACTGCCGAGTAAGCTAATCGACAGTTTGCAGCTCCTGAATGGAAATCCTAGGTCAAAAAATCCTCCTCTTCACCTCAAAAACACACACTACTCAAAACTGTCAGCCACTGTCACACCCATGACCCTAAACCCAAAAAAATTGAGAAGAGAACCCGGAAGACAGGAGGAGGGGGGAGGAAGAGCACATTTACCGAAGGCTGTAAAGCCAGGATTCTTAAGCTGGAGGTTGGATGCTGCACTAAACCCTAAATGGTCTCAATCCATCATGATCATAATCAAGCCTCAGAATCCTGTGTTCTCCGAACCAAAAAAATCCCCGATAACGGAAGCATTTGTTTTTGTTGGGGGAATTTTTGCAACAACAGAAGATACAAGAAGAAATTCTTCAATCTCCCCAGTTCGCCATCTCCAAAGGGACACAGACTGCCAAATCGTTTGCCAGGAAACACGCGATGGTGCAGAACCGACGACGTTTGTTGTTGTTCTCTAAGCGTTTTCCCTTCAGCACAACTTCCCTTTAAGACGGGGGCAAAAGGGACCCCCTTACTTGGCCTCTGTGTTAGGCAGCAGCACAAGGGGGAAAATAATTGGAAATTAAGTTCAAAATATTGAATATGAGACATTATTGCATGAAACTTGAATTGAATTCAAATTCAATTGAGTTTGGATTCAATAACACTGAATTTAATTAGAATGCATTGAATGAAATTCAATTCCATTTGGAAGTGGATTTGAATTCAATTGATTAAATTGAACTTAATATTCAATTGAATTCATAATCACTTGGGGAAAAAAAATTGGGATGTAAATTGATGTAAAAAATATTGAAATTTTGCTTGTCATTTTCATCATTTGTGATTATGATTTTGGAAAACAAATAATTTTGAAAAAACACACATATCTATTTTTTTTTTAAAACACATCTCCATTTTATTTAGAGTAGATTCCAAACCAAAATTTATGACAAAATAGTAAATCCCGAAACCTTATATAGTCTTTCCCCCTAACTAGTTTCCATCTAAACATATCAATGGAACCTTAAGTTATTGACATACTTGCCTCCTTGTGCATACCTACCTACCTACCTACCTAAGATATGTAATTAGGTAGGATGAAAAAGGATTGTCTCATACACTTACCTACCTACCTATCTATCAAACATAAATTTCTCCCCAAAAAAAAAGTAATTATAATTTAATATTTTGAAGATTTGTTTTAACTTTTGTGGGCCAAACTCTACCAATAGGTGTTGGCTCACCATGAGGGATGATGGGTGATAGGTGGGTGTACAAAAGACATTTTTCCATTGGGGTACAATTCACTACTAAACCACTATGGTTAATGCTGAATTTTGTTTTTACTACCTTGTTATTAATAATTCACTACCCTTCAATACTACCTCTTACTTAGCATCTACATGCATCTACTTACCTCATAACCACTATTTATCTATCCTTCCTATCTATCTAATTATCTATCAATTTATGTACTTATTAGTGTTGGTTGGGTACTTGGTTGGGTAGGTACGAACTAGCGATTTTAGATCTGGGCTTTCTTTTTAGAACCAAGAGGAACCAAAACTAAGGGGGTAGGGGTTCGATTTTAGAACCATTCCAAGATTGACCCCTGGTTTCAGAAAATAATTTACTCGAAAGCAAACTTGTGTCCAGTTCCTAAGTGAAAACCTAATCAAAATCAGATCGAATTTGTTTTTAAAACCCAGTTTTTGGTTCTCGATTTAGGGCTTCTCCTTTTCACCTTTTTTTTAGGGTTTAGAGTTCTTTTTATCATTTTTTTTGTTTTGCATTTTGCCCCATCGTCATGTTGAAGTTCCTCTCTTCTCTCTGTTTTGTTTTTCAATTCTCGTTTTTGAATTATTGTGTGCAAAATGTAAAGTGCGGCTCTTGTTTTCCAGTTTCGTCACACAACAATGAACCCACTCTTTCTAGGTATGTTGATTTTTCGCACTCTTTCTAGGTACATTGATTTTTTGCCCTTGTTCATAACTCATTGTTTTGCTCTTGGTCGTCATGTTCTTGATGGTCATGCTTTGATGTTCAACTCCTTGTCATCATGTTTTTGGTGCTCATGTTCTAGCGTTCAATTCTTGTTCGTACTATAATGGGCTGATTTTGTTTTTTGGGTGTTCAATGTGGTCAATGGGGACAATGGTTGATGGTGATGGTGGTCACAATTCACAATGGTGATATGTATTTTTCCTTGTGTTCATGATGTTTTTAATTCACCATGTTTGTTGTGTTTTTGAGCTCCTATTGGGTGTGTTTTCAAACTTGTGCTTGAACTTTTGGTCATCATGTTCTTTGTGTTTTTGTGTTTGAACTCTTGGCCATCCATGCTTCGTGGCTGCCCTACTCTTGTGTTAAACTCATGGTCATCATGTTCTTGGTGTTCTTACTCTAGTGCTCAATACCTTATCATCATGTTTTTTTGTGATTCTACTCTTGTGCTTCCTTTGTCGTCATTGTGTTATTTGCGGTTGTACTCTTGTGCTTGAGCTTTTGGTTGTTGTGTTATTATTGGTCTTACTTGGGTGCTTGAACTCTTAGTCATCATGTTTTTTATGGTCTTGCCTTAATGCTTAGTTCATGATCGTTGTGTTTTTTATGGTCCTATTATTACACAACACCAAAAGGTGGCATATATGACTAGATCCATCATGGGTGTCCTAGTTGTAAAAACCACATACAACTACATGACTATGTAGTCAAATCAGATAGGTCATTCACATCACATGTCACTTATTTGTCTTAATCATATATGGCATTACTATAGTTGTATTTTCCATCCAAGGTTTGTTGATCATGAATTTTGATCCGTTCAATTGAAATAATTAATTAATTAATTTGACACCCTTTTTTTCTTACATATGACATGTGTTTCACTTAGTATACATCAAATGTTTTCTGATTATATGACATACAAGTATTAAATTGTCCACAAGTTGCCACATGGATAATGATCCAACTCTTAATCAATTGACATGTGTCATCACAATATTGGGCTTAAATTTTATATCCATTAAGGTTCCATCCGGGTTTCATTTTAAAAGTTCATCCAATAAGTTTCATCCAAAACAAATTCATCTAATACGTCATCCAAAATTTTCATCCATATTAGCCTACTTTTCATTCAATTATTTCATCTGTGTTTCATCCAATTATTTCATAAATATTTCATCTGTGTTTTCATCTACATTTTATTTTAATTTTTCATCCATGCTTCAATTTTTTTTCATCCATATTTCATTTGTTATCTTCATCCATGATTCATGTTAGGTCTGGTAATGTTTAGGAGTAGGAAAGGTTGGTCTAAAGTTCATTGTAGTTTTGGTTAGTGCCAACGTTTGGTTTGGGTTAATTTTAGGTTATGTTTAACTAAGGTTAGGGTTTAGGGGATGATTCCTTATGACCTAATTACATGATCAAAACATTTTTAGTGAAAAAAAATCATACAACACCATATGAACTTGGCCAAAACAAGGTGATTTTTTATAACAAATGGTCATACAAAACTTAATTACACAATCCAAGTGAATATGGTGTACATTGATACCACCAAAAACACCCAGGCAAACATAACAACTACACAACAGTTGCATTATGAACAAGTGCATCACTCACAAGCTTCATGAACTTGCTTGACCAAAGGATCACTACACCCTCTGAGATCTTGGTATTTGTAGGACATTTGTATGTCATCACTCTAGCATATGGTACAACAATGTTAGTTTCAAACACCTCTTGCATTGCAATAGCCACATATCCAATTTCAATTTCCTTCCCACATAACTTGTTGTCGCTTAGCCTAGACACAATAACAATTGCAACCTTCTATTTAACAATTGGGTCCTTCAAGATGACTTCAGAACCAATACAAAGCTACAAATAGTAAACCAATTCTTTAATGTGGCGCATTTCTATCACCTTTAAATCCACACTCTAGATGCATTTATTGGGAAATTATCATTGTCAAAACCACATCAAACTTTTTGTACAAATATGACATCAATTGGCCAAATCTGGAATCCCATCATTAGCTAGTTACATGAGTTCTTGTGGGTTTTGGCAAGCTATGCCCACCACTAACTTGCTTAAACAACTTGGGGCCACCCACAATTGCAATCCCCTACATATTTAAGTGCGCAAGACATTAGGATACAAACAAATACCATATCTTTTTCTATAGTCACTAATATGATTGTAACTCATTGATGACAATCATCACTACTACCACCCAAGAAGTGGTAGAACTTCATGTGCACTTTCATCTAGTTGTCAAGATGGCCATTATATTCATATTCCTAAACTCTTACACATTGGTAATAATAAACTAAACCTATGGTGCACTACATGTAAGATTCGTAAAATTTCATGTTTGTTGTCGTGTTTCACTAGTTCTTAATGTTGTCCTCACAACTCTAATGTTTATGGCACCCAAAACACTAACAATACAAGTAAACATTGTTCCTTGCATTTCCACACCTTCAACCTCATCCCCTTTATTGTTGAAACTATCAATGTGAGCACTTGTCAATGTTGACAATTTAACCCCTTCCTTCAACCCCATATCCACACTACCATTAGTTTTGTCTATACATCTTGCAACATCTTCCAAATGTTTGCCTTCTGCCACTTCATTTTTGGTAGTGTCAACACCCCCTACAACTGAGATACATTTTAATTATTTGATAACTATGTATTATATTTAAATTCAAATTTAATTTATAATATTTAATAATGATAATTTTCAATAATTTACTAACTATTTACTTAATTTTTACAAACTAATAAAGTGGACTAAATAATTAAGTATTAATCTGAATTAATTGGTCAAATTAAAATAATTAGTTAGTTAGTTAATTAATTTAATTAATTAAAATAATTAATTATCTAAATTCATTAACCATGTAATTATTTGAATTAGAATAATTAATTTAATTACTTAATTATCAGATCATCCAAATAATCCACTTTGGGAATCCATATGATTAATTATTTGAATTTTATCTAGATTTAGATAATTAATTATTTAATAATTAACCAAATAATTATTTAAATTGGACTAATTAATTCAAAAAAATTCAAATGACTATTTTAGATAATTAATTCACATATATAATTATCAAACTTGGGCTTTGCACTACTATGTGCTACTAGTGATGATGAAATGACAAAAGAAAATTAAGGATTTACATTTTAAAATTTTGTTATTTTCATATATATATAGGATTCAAATTGTACAAAATATATTGTTCAATTATCATCCAAGGGGAGATCTAATCAGCCACCCCTCTTTTTAATTCAATAAAATTTTGGAAGCAATTAAGGTGGATAAAAATTAAATCAACTAAACAAGTGGGGATTGAATCCTTGAATTAGGTATTAAAGGGATAAGTTTTTATTGGAAACTAACTTAATCTCAAAGAAAAAAAAACATGTTAATCTCTTGAAATAATCTCAACATATTCAAATGAAATAACACATGTTTACATTTGTATGAAATTGGAAAGACACAAAAATTCCAAAAGACATTGAAAAATAAAAAGATTTGTTTCACTTTTGATATCTTAAGATCCATAAAGACATTTTGAAACATTACAAATTGTAGAATGTTTATTTATTTATTTATTTCGGTTTGGAATCAACCCCTAATAAATTTGCAGTTTGGAAAAAAAATTTGTATGACCTATGACTATAGCCCATCCCACCTAAACTAGCTCCAATGAAATCATTGTGACTAGAATAATTACTTATTTAGTTGTATAATTTTAGAAATTAAAAATAAACACAAAGAATGTGGAAAAACTTTTTTTCTAATTGCAACCCAATGTGCAACTAAATGATTTAACCCATAAGTTTTGTCCTTGAATCTCATTTCATAAACTATATAAAAAAACATTCTTTCTTATGTGTTCACATTAAAATACATGTGTCAATTTGAGATGAGCTAAAAAAAGTTCAACCCAAAAAACAAAACATAAAATAAAATAAAAATATTTACATGGTTATTCTTTAATTCACCGATCCTTTTATTTGTCTAGCTAGGTAAGTAAATAGCTAGTCATATTAGGTAGGTGAGTAAGTAAATAGTGTAAGTAAATAAACAAGTAGGTATGTAGTGTAGGTAGGTAGGTATGTAGCTTAGGCATGTTGGTATGTCCTACCTACCTACCTATGCCTATACATTGACGTACCTAACTATTTAAATAGATTTTTTTAAAAAATTTAATTAATTTGTCATGTGACAATTTTTAGTTATATCACATGTCACAATCTAAAACCCTATAAATGAATAATCATAATGGATGGTGGAGATCAATATTTCAAAAAGAAAATAAATTTCACCCAAAAATCCCCATAGTATCACATGTCAAATTTTGATGGATCGATGAAAGATGATGTCAACATGACATTACCATGGAAGTTGCTAACTAATTGCATTAAAATTACATAATAGTTATTCCTACATAGTTATCATTAAGTTGCATCAATAACATATTTATACGATTTCACATAAGGTGAGTTGGATTTGTTGCAGTTCATGTAATTTGTTTGATAACACTCACACTTGTAGAAATACGTTGATTTGCAATGAGTTGCAAATGGTCATTGCAACTCAAAAACTTGGTTGCAAGGCTAGTTGTAAACAACTTTACTTTCTCATAGCGTTAGGTTTTGTATCTAAGACCAAAACCACCTTCAAAAAAATCAAAACCAAAACTAAGTTCCGATTCCTTAGAAGACTTAGAATTGGTAATTCCTTCTAGAACCTAGGAATTGGCCAACACTATTACTTACCTAACCTATTATGTAAAGGATAGGTTACCAAGATGAAACCTAACATCAAGTTAATTATGGTTCAATCACAATGGAATTTGAATAAATTACATTAGTCATTGGTTTCTTTTTCTTGTCCTTTTCTATCTCCTATAAAGTAAAAATTAATGTGACATGTGTTGTTGACCTAAGTGTGAATGTGATTGCTTCAAATGTGAAAAGAACCTTTAAAGTGATAAAACCCAATTATACAAGAATAGTTTAAATTTTTAATTAAATTCCTTGACAAAAATATGCAAAATTTAGTATTTCCCGCTACCTTAGGTCTAAAAGTTACAAAATTGCATCCAAGAAATCCTATTCATCAAAGGATTTTTAGCAACACCAATATCTTGCCCCAATTTCCCTAAAAGTTTTTAATTTGATTTTATTGAATTTTCAATGTCAAAATTGTTCAATACTCAATAATTATTACATTATAAATGTAAACATTATCAAACCACCTTGTGAATCCTTACACATCAAGGGCTTTCCAATGGTAGGAAGAATGTGACAAGGGGCACCATGGTTTGGGAGATCTCAATGTGACAAAACATACAAAACAAACAAACTACCTTCCTTAATTCTAATAATGATGATTCATTAAAGTTGGTTTAGGTAGGACAACTATAGGGTCCCATAATATTTTTTCCTACCCAATTTCAACATGAAATTTTTTTAGCCAATTTTCAAATTAAGAGGTATGGAAAGGTGTTTTTGGATCTATGTTTTTCTTAAGGTTTTGTTTTACAACACGTATTCACAATCAAATTTTTGATACCTTCCTTCACCAATTTGCATCCCATTTCTTTTCAATCAGATTCGAATCCGATTCAAATCAAGGTGCATGCAATGTAATGTAATATATATTTTTAAATGGAACTTAATTTTCACAAAATCATCACTAGTAATGCACAATAACATGAAGCCAAAGTAAATAAATATATAACATAAAATACATCAAAATCCTATTATTTAATTTTTTTGGTGTAAGGTATTTGAAATTTGCCCTTGATGGCAATAATATTTTGGATGCTTTCTAGAAATTATTCTAGAAAACTAACATTTTTATTTTTATCTTTACTTCAAAATCTAGTCAATTATGATCATTTTTTCATAAAAACCCTACCTACCTATTGTCAAAATTTGGAAAATTTGGCCAACAAATTGACCTAGCTTGGTTTTGACATTTGGGACACCTACTTATACCATTCTCACATGCTATGGAGCCATAACTAATCATTTTGGTAGTTTATTTCTTTACAAAAGGAGGATCCAAAGTAGAAAAAGTATGTAGAAGACTTGGTCTTGTTCATTGCCAAAAATTGTATGCCAATTTTTGTTGTTGAAAACCATTGGTTGTGGTGTATGGTTTTACATCAAAGCCTTTGTGTGGTGTTTCCAAATTGAAATCAAGTAGTTGAAGAACTTATTCATAATTTGCTGGCAACAATGATGGAGAAACATGTCTAGTACCTATGTTGGGTTATTGCATTACAATGACTACATTTTTTTATTTATGGATTTTTAGATTTGAACATGACACTTTTGTTTTAGTTATTAATTTTGTCAATAAACAATGGGAGCCTTGTTATATAATAGTGGGGTTGTTTGAAACTACACATACTTCAAGTTCTGCCATGGCAACATAGGTGAAAGATTTGTTAGGCTCATACAACTTGTTGGACAAGGTGGTGGCCTATGTCAAAGATGGGGTGGTAATTTTTCCACCCTTGTAAAAGATGAGGGTAGTAGGTTTTTTTGGCTATTTAAACTATGATCCATGTGGGGTGTTTCTTGGTATTATACACAAGGCCGAATTAGAATGACAACTAATCATTGTGTTATATTCTGGACACATGCAAGGTGAGCTTAAGTCCTCTTTGAATTTCATGGGTTATTTCGGATTATTGCAACTTTTCAAAAACCATTGTTGTTCATCAAATTGAGGGGACATTAGGCAAAAATTAGTTTTTACAATGTTTGAAAATGTTTAAAGTTTTTACCATATTCTCAAAATGTGTTCCTCAATACCATTTGGGTGAAGGTGTACTTGGGTGGTACCACTAAAAACCACCCACCCCAAAATCACAAGAATGTTGGCTTCATTTTAATTAATGAAAGGACAAATTTCAAAAAAAAATTCTCAATTTTTTTATTGGCTCTCAAGAACTGTCACCTTTGATTTCCTAGACCCTAGACCTCTATAGTCAAAATTAATGCAAGATGTTTTTTGTTTTTACTTTGCTCCATGGACCTTGTTTTCAATTTCAAACTTGCTTTGGAATTGCTACAAATTTTGTAAATGGTGTTTTCTTTCTTTCACACATCTAACTTGCAAAGAATTTAGTGTACATGAGGTTGCACACATAAAGCATCTTCCATTCATGAGGATGCAATTTGGTTAGTTTATTTCTTACAAAAGAATTTTGTTGAAAGTCTACGAAGTTTGACAATGCATTTTTTTACATGTTTAGTGTTGCCACAATTTCAACCACGCTTGAGAACTCAATCATTATGGAGAGAACCATAAGAAAATGGCATAGGTATTAAAACTTTGCTAGTAATTTTTAGGGTTTCATTTACTAACTTTTGTATTCACTTGTTGGAGTTTCTTAACATTTTACATTGGTTTTTTTGGTTGTTGCAAGTAAAGTCCAAAGATTTGAAAGAAATAGAGCTACAATATTTTGTTGAAATATACCAAAAAAGAAAACACATTATTTTGATTGCAACAAATTTTGATATTGAAGTTCTTTTTCTAATGAGATCAATAGAGACTATAGTTAGTATCACTTAATAATGTTTTGACTTAGAATCGGCACAAAAAAAAACACTTGCAAAACTGATTTTTAAATTTCAATTGAAAATAAATTATTTCTTCAAATGTTAGCACTTCACCAAAAAAAAAACAGCCATTGTCAAATAGGCCTTCTCTTCCCACCAATAGAAGGTCCATGGACCCTTTGTGTCTCATTCTTTCCCCATCCCAAAGTGACCCTTGGTGCCCCTCCCACCAAAAGTGTTATTGCCTATTTCCATCCCCCACACTCATGGGTTACATCCCCTCACCACTAGCCAATGTTTTTTTGGTGGCAAAAAAATTAAATAAAATGTTGTTATAGATTTCGTGTTAAATGTTTTTTTTATAAAAATCTCAAGTTTTTTTTTAAAAAAATTGGGGGAAAAGGTTGTCATATTTATGGTTACTAGCTATTGTTTTGACAATCCATTTCTCTAGAAACATGTCGCCAATGAATGCAAAATCTGTTTTGGGATGCCCACCATTTTGGCTACATCACAAAATCCATTCAAAAGAACACTACCACTAGGATGAGCCTTTTTCTCTTTATTTTTGAATTTATAGTTTAAAATTTTATTTTAAATACTATAGTTTCAACTTTCAACGTGCCATTTATTCATAATTTTAAAAAAAACTAGTTTGTAAAATATGATAACTCTTTATATATTGATATTAAGGTTGGAGTTTATTGAGGGGATTTGTGGATGCCAATCTTGGCTTCACCAAATGCCCCCTCCCCTACCTATTTAAAATTTAAATAAACAAAAAGAAGTGGTAATGTTAAGGGATTTTGTGAAGGGGGGCCAACCCTTTTGATCCCTTCTGATTTTCTATCCCAAGTTTTAATCTCTTTTGTAGTTTTAAGAAAAATTAAATGTTAAGGTGCATGGGTGTTGTGAGGTGTTTGGGAAACTACAACCATCCATTTTGTGTTATTTTCATTAAATGTAAAATAAATAAATATTCTGTTAACTTTTTCTTGTTGTATATATTTAAAGTTGATAATAATTTTATGTGTAAATATGTTAATGGTGAATGGTGCTTTATATGTAGCCCAAGTTTTTTCCTTTGGAATTTATGAAGGTTTTGGAACTTTGTTTTGGTATACCATCATTAGATTTTATTCATTTTTTCAGTTTTATAATTTTTCATTAGTTGCAAGCATCCAACAAAAATATGAAAATGTGAGGGAAAGTTATTCCAAAATAGAAAAACACATCACAAAATGACAAAATCCTTTTCATGCATCTTTAAATATGACAAATTATTTCTAGAAAAAAAAGGTTATCTTGACATACATAAATTCTCTTTCTATCACATTTGTGCAAAATTTCACACAATAAAAGTTGTTTCTATAACATATTAAGAATAAAAGACCATCCAAATTTCAATTCTTCTCAAAACATCCACATATTGAAGTTATGTTTGAAGTAAAGTCATCTATTTTTGGGCTTTAGTTTGACCCTCTCATCCATGTTTCATTGCCAATTTGAGGGCTTGTCAAGTGAGCAAAATTGGGTATTGTTTCATGACACAATGAGTATTAGTTCATAAGATTTTGTGAATCTTACTTATAGGTTTGATTTAATAAAGAACTAGTGTGGTTTATGCTATTGGCCTATGTGTGAACATAATCATGTGACTACTCCAATTGACAATAGGGCCCAGTTATGAGAAAATATTTTTAAATTTTAATTAATTTCTAGTGACAATTTCTTGCCCCCCCTCCCCCCCCAAGGTCTAAAACTTAGAAAATCTCTTCTACGAAATGCCACTCGTAAAGGGCTTTCCAATATTGCCAAGAATGCACCCAAATTTCCTTAACATTATAAGTTTTGATTATATTGAATTTTTCAATGAAAATTCTGTTCAATATTCAATTATTCCCACATTGTAGGTGGAAACCAGTGTTGGCTAGTTCTTATTTTCTTCAATACTAGATGGGTAGGGTATTTTATATTTTATATTTTTGAAAACTCACATGGTGTTAAATAACTAGATTACCAAAAAAAATATTGGGATCCACCTACTATCGATTTGGATATTTTCGTATCTTACCCAACTCTAATTTGTCTTATTATTATTTTGATGATACCCACCTATTGTGCATAAGGGTCAATTATTAAATAATTGTCTCAAGAATTGCCTATTTTAGAGGCCAAGTAGGTCATGTATGATATTGAAATGTATGCTTGTATTTGTTTTGTCTTTCCAAGGGTCCTTGGAATCTAAGTATCCAATATGTATATACATATGATCCATTTATCATTCGAAGAATGCTATAATTTTTTTGTCAAAAAGCCATCAAGGTTGGAGCAAAACAAATTGATAAAAAATCAATGAAAAAATCTTGCATTATGGAGGTTTTTGAAAAGCAACAACAGAAGATTTCCAAGGTCAAATCCCAATATATTTTTAGGAACTATGTTCGTCACCTCATTTCTTTGGTGTTAAGCAAATTCTACCAATTGAGAAACTATGATGCCTTTTATTCTTCCCAACATTTCAACACAATTCATGAAATATACTTCAATGACAAATTTAGCCTTCAAAAAATAAAAATGTTGGATTCATAACAATTCCTAAAATTGTATGATATATATGTTAGGCCTCTTACAACTTTGAAAACTTTACATAGTGGATTGCTTCAACATCCAATGATCCCAATGTCCTTGTTGAAAATTAGCATCCACATGCCTAAATAGAACCACCATCAATCATGTTCCTCATCATTGGAACTTAAGTAGAACCACATCAATCTTATTTTTCATCATCAAGCACCTTGATGATGTTAATTTCACAACATTGTTTTCAATCAATGTCCCCTCTTCATTTAATAAATCATTAAAGGACCCCTTTTTTTGGTCAAACTCCATGCTTGCGTTAAAAGGCCAATTCTTTAATATCATGATGAGCTTGTCAAGTTTTCAACTCCCAGCCTACATCTTTGTAGTGATGTCAAAACTTCAACTATGTTGAAATTGTGTTTTATTTCTATTTGTGATCTTGGGATACTAGCATTTGGCATGCAACAAATGCCACATTTGGAAACCGGGCTTTATGAGTCTTCCATCACATTAAAGGCAACTTGCAATCTCTTTGATGCATAGGCAAGTGGCAAAACAAATGGAGTTTAGTTTTGAACAACCCCTACAAATTATTAGCATTTGAAACCACATGTCCAAAGATAAAATCCTCTAAGTCAAAAGATGAAAACTTAGCATCAATAGAAGGAGTAGATCTAGGGTTCAAAAAATGAAAGGCAATAATCAAAAGGGGGCAATAAAGTATTGTTATATTCAAACACCATAGTTGCTAGCTTTGGTCTTCTTACCAAGACCTTCACGATGTTAAGAATTTTAAAATGTGGGCCAAACATGAGTGTAATCATAGTATGAGCCTTTGACACATTATATACAGATGCAAAAAATAGAAAATGAACAAGTATAACCATAACTTTTCCCATCATACGAATATGCAAAAACAACAACTCATATTCATCATTTAACATGAGAGCTTGCTTCAAACTCATGAATGCAAGTTTGCATGTTAACAAAAATGGTAAGTGCAACATAGAGTGCATAAGAAATTAACAAGTATCCTTGATTTTGATTGAAGTTACATTGCTTCACAATTGGAAGCATAATTTTAATGAGGGCTTTGCAAATTTCCCAAGTATGTGCATTTGGTACATGGCCTTGCAACTCAAGGGATTTTTGCCATCCATAACATAGATTAATCACATTTTGGTATTCCAAGGTTCTTTGGAAATATGATTTTGTTAGCAAATTTAATATTTATTAAGGCTTTTAGCTTGTGATGTTGAAGGCCAACATCTAAACAAGCTTTCTTCCATTTGTTGAGGCCCTTGTTGGACTTTTTAGTCCAAGTTATTGTTTTTTACAATGTAGCATGTGTATTCTTCAAATTAACCTCTCGAAACCCAACACACACCATAAGGTCATTGCAAACATATTGACATGTTTTGCTAAAAGCATGTCCAAAGAATGTCCAAAGCATGAACCTTCCCATGGAGTTGCAAGTGTCAATGGCACATAGACGAACGAAAAGTTTAAACAACTTTTGTGCAAAGAAACGTTTGTGACAAAAGGTGCACAACAAGGGGAGGACAACTTTGAATGCAACAATGTGCAACAATAGAGAACTAACCAAAACCAAAAAAAACTTGTCAAGGACAAAGAAAAGCAAAGAGCTTGTGTAGCTTGTGAAAGATGGAGCTTCTGTGCATAAAAGTTGTTTAATAAGCACAAATGTGTAGTGAGGTGAGGATAACTTCAAGTGTAGCAAGAGTGCATGGCAAGGGCTATCCTTCATCAACATGAGCGTTACCATGCCAATAACTTTGGGCCAACTCTTGAACATAGGTAGCGTTTTGGTGCTAACCTATCTACTTGCATACAAAAATATCATCACGCTTGAATGGAGATAGGCAAAAAAGTTACAACCTATTAACTTAATGATGATGATTACCTCACACTGACCTAACGCCTAATTTCGGCCTAACTTTTAACTTCAACTTTAACTCTAACTTTAACTTTAGGTCTAAACAAACCTTTAGTAAGCGTAAAAAGTTGTTTGCACTTTGAAATTATTAGGACAATTTTCAAATACAATGGAATTTACTCTTTTTTAAAACCCTAATTATATGGGTATATCTCACATATACTCAACGACATTAATAGGATATAATTTTGTCAGATTTATACATTTGAAGTATGTGCTTCATTAGGGTATATATTTTAGTTTTTAGAAATAAATTAGGGTAAAATATCTACCTTACCCATACCTGGTGGGTATTTCTGGGTAAGAAGAGATACACCTTCACAACACTGGATATATTATATTCCTTCTGATTTTTTTACTCCATGGAACTGGAGGGCCCAAGAAGCCAGCTGGGAGGGCCTACATCCAGTGGGCATGCAACCAACAGAAACCTCAGATTGTCAAGCAATCCAGTTCCAAAAATAAGGTTTAGTTAAGATCCTAGCATGGTATGAACATTGTGAAAACAACCCTTCACAAAATATAGATCCCTTTTGATTTTTTAGAGCTACAACTTAATTGTAAGCATGTGATATCAAGTGACTAAATGCCAAGCTTTTGTAGAAGCTTTGCTTATCCATCATTCACAAAATTCCATGCAACTTGCACAAGTGTATTTGTAGCCACCTAAAACTTTATAATGGCTTACCATCAATGGCTTGTAAGAATGATGAATGTTACTATCAAAGTCCAATGTGATGTGAGAATTTTTGGAGGACCAATGGAATTGTCAGAAAGAAACCATTTTATTTTTTTCAATGTTCAATAGAATAGGGTTGTGTGATTTATTTCTTTAGTAAAATGATTATTTTTTTAACTTTCCTATTTACATTTAATTCAAAATGTCTTTTACTTTCAAATTAAAAAATTAGTTAAATCATTTTGAAATATTAATTTCAAAAATCAAGAAGTAGATTTTAAATATTTTAATTGGGTTATAAATTCAAATCTAATGTTTATAGTATAATAATCTTAAAATATATATCATAATGAAATGAATTACACTTCACTTATCTTTAATTTTAGTTAACTTGTTCATGTTTTTATTTCAAATTTAAAGACACTACATTGATTCAAAAAATATATTCCAAAAATCTCAAAAAGACAAATTGATCTAAAGAAAATTATTGTAATGTCTTTTATTATAATAGTGTAACTATGTAATGATATTTCATAATTATAAATTGATTCTACACATAGGTTTTTGAAATTACTTTTCTAAGAATATGAAAACCATTTTATTATTAAAAAAATTTAGTAATTTATTTCAAAATAGTAATTACATGATTATTATTTTTTAATGCACATAAATATTAAGTAGCATGAAAAGTGGCATTACAATCACATATGAAATCCAAAACTACCATTTTGGTTTTATTAAGCACTAAAGGGTCATAATCCACTTTTCAAAGTTGACGGTAATTTGATGTGGTTCTAAATAAAACCCACCAAAGGGTTTCTTAGAATAAGTATTTTTTTGTGGTGGTAGATTATTTTACAAAATGCTTTAGGATTTCCTTGTGTTGAAGTTTTTAGTTGTTTGGGTCTTCACCAATGTTACTTGTTAATGAATTTTAATTTAAAAAAAGATTGGTTGATAAATTTTCTCTATTGCCCATTTTATTACCTTACACAATAAATATATAATATGTATTTGAAATTACATACTAAAGTATAAGATAAGAAGTGTGTTTTCTGGAACTAATTGGGGTTTCATAAATGCAAGAGCATAAGAAATTTTATTTTTTTTAATTTCTTAAATTAATTAGGGTTTTAGAAATGTAAAAGCAGAAGACAAGAAATCTGTTTCCTGGAACTAATTAGAATTTTCCAGATGTTCCTGCCAGTGGCAGAGCTCCAAACAATGTAGCTCATAAACCCTAAACCCTAAACCCAAGCCAATACAAAACTGACCCAGAGAAACAAAACTGATTGATTTAGTGACCATCATAGACAAAGGGGGGTAGACTGTGAATGCTTTATCAAGATAAAGAGGTTTCTTGCTTGCATTTGTGGATATAGAATCGCGCCTCATTACCTGTCCAAATCTCAGCATCACCATTTTGGGTTGAGTTCAATGAAGCCGCAGCTGCAAAGCTTGTAAGGCTGTCAAGACTTCCACTTTGTTTCAATCTTCAATCTTCAATCTTACTCCTGTGGCACTCTGTGGGTCTCTGCTGTCAAGTTGCTGTCAAGTCATAAGGGAACCAGACCTAATTTTTCATGCTGATGGGGTTGGGTGGATCTAGTTCAGAACTGCTAACTGCAAAAGGTGGGTACATGAGGAAACATTTTCCCAAAACTCTAGAACTTACAAATGTTACATATTGAGGGCAAGAGAGATAGAATTGCTGAACTAACCTCTTCAAGACGGTTAGTGACTCGATCTGTTGCATTCGTTGAGAATGACCTCAAGCAGCCTTGCCTGCAAAACAATCCACACAACAATGCACAAGACAAGAATGAACTGTTTTGCAACTAAATGTGAAAAGGACACGAAGTGATTTTTTTATCAAGAACACAAATGAAAACTGCAAGCATGTTCTTTTTTACTTATAGAAATGTCAAGAACACAAACTTGTACTTTGGGTTCTTGAAGCTTGATCTTGATTTAGAATAGCGACACACCTGTTTGCTGAGGTTTTGAAGGTGAAGATGAAGAGCTATGATAATCTCTTCCCGGGTTTTTATTCTTTTCCAAGTAGGTCAATGCATTTGTGGCCAAATCCTGGCATACTGTACAAGCCTTCTTATTGTCTAGGGCAGCTTCCACGGCAGTAGCAGTGCAAAGCATCGTTGGCACATTGCTAGCCATATTCTCACACTGCAACAACCAAAGGCAAAAAAGAGAACACTTACGAGGCCTTATACCTTTTAAACAAAGATGACACTATAAAATCCACATACAGAATATTCCACATCCTCTTCTCCCTTTTAAGACACGGACAAGTGTTGACCTTGGTTTGGAGGCCTGGTGGAAGGAGCCTGCACAGATGGTCCTCCAGTCTGCCAAGCTGATTGCATCTCTGTGATGTGGGTTGCAGCAACTAGTTTTCTCCAACATATCAATACCTGCACCTAGCATTGGTACAAGAGGAGAATTGTCAAAAGTATATGGAATGGATTATGGTGGAAAAAGTCAAGGTGCTCTCAGATGCTTGGGAAAAGCACATGCAAAAATGAAGGGGAGAAAAGAAAAGAAATTTAGTCTTTTCATGCTAAATAATGGGACCCCAAAAACAAAGTGTCAGATTATTCTCGGCTCAAGCATAAGCCATAAAAGGCAACAAAAAAGTGGGCCCATGTAATGGTTTTGCTTAAGTAAAGTTACTCAAATTGGAGGGCTAGGTGGAAATTAGGTCACTTATTTCTTGTTTTCTATTTGATTAAGAGGTCATTATAATGATATAAAGTTTACTAGGTGTCGACAAACATTTAGTAATTTTGAAGTAATAGACTTGCCTGGCCACTTACCCAACATAATGGGCAATGGCCACACCATTCCACATTCCACGACATTATTATAGTCTAAGGTGGCAGATTCAACAATTCGAAAAAAAAATTCATGTTCAACAGAGATTTTACAAGTGTATGATCATGACCAGAATTCTGTCATATAATATGGGCAAGAAAATGACATAATCTGCCACACCACAGCTTGATGTTCTCATTTTGTGCTTGTCCCTCCATAAAACTTCTCTTGCATAGATTGCAAACTCAATTTCATATAGCGGCCCATGAAATTCACTCAAATCTATATATTTTTGCAGTTTGTGCAGTGCGGTGTATGGCATTTGATAATAGACTTATGTTGTTTTTTTCTGGTTCACATTCAAGCTTTTGAGCACCCATGAATAGAGAGGACTTCACTGTTGAATCAATCTCTCCTGCAGGATCATTTCTTCAACAAATTGTCAGATGATAACATCTCAACGGTTGAGATCCACCTTCACCAATCATGAAAGAATTGATCAGTGTGGTTGCCATCCAACAGTCATCGAACAAATTCCTTGCAACAAAGATATCCGAGCATACAATATGCAAAATCATTATCCATAGACTGAAGACAAAGTACAGTGATCAAGATGCATATTGGTTGCCACTTTGCCTGGTGGGATGTCATGTAAATTCATCTTGAAGAAAAGGCAAAAAAGTCCAGCAACAATTGAAGGACTAACTCCTACTCCATAATATTCTTCAGCCGCGTGTCAAACACACATCTTCCTTCTGCTGCTCCGTCGCAGTAGTATGAAAGGGCTGCTTCTTAGATTCTTCATCTCCTTGATTCGCTGATGCAATGTTCGGCTGCAGCTCGCAGAGCACGTAGCCGCTCTCTGCACTCGGCGATCGGATCCGACTCCGCCTGCACCGTCGCTTCCGTTACGTAAGTTTCCTCAATTCGCCAGTGATGACACAAAACCCTAGAATACCCTAAACCCATTTATCGTACTTACACATCTTGAGGTCTTAAAATCTCATTTGAGATCTCAAATGAGGACAGGGCGACGTGGCCTCACGAGCGTCCAGTACTTGAGGGCAAAGAAATGGCTTAGAAGAAAGGTTGTCAAATGGATGAGAGATGATATGGATGAAATAGTTCATAGAAGACATTGTCGATGCAAATGGTCTATACACATGGATGAAATGTGACCACTTTGATGAATATCGCCTTTTGGATGAAATTAGAATGGTTTAAATTCACAAATACAAACATATTGTACGTTCCTTCCATCTTGGATAACATTATTGTCCATGTATGGAATTGATCTTCAATGATGAAATTTTCCATGTGAACTCATGAGAGCCACACACACATGGATCAAAATTGAGCACATCTGAATTTGTAGCACATAATTGTTTACATGCGAATGGAATCCACTACATGGATGCAAATTCGAATGAAGTTTGTCAACATGGATGAGTTTACATTTGGATGAAAATTGTCATATGAATGAAATGTGACATGGATGAAATATGACAAGTGTGAATATGATCACATAAATGTAATTGGCAATGTGAATGACATAAATTATCATTTTTGTTGTCAATTTCATCCATATTGAAAAGTTTCCTTCATTTGTTCCAATTTCATCCAACACATGAAATTGTTTAAATTGTCATCAATATAACCAAATGTCATCAATTACATACATTTGATGCTTTTCAACAATATGGTCCAAATTCCATCCATGTGGTCAATTTTATTCCTATCACCAAATTCATGTATCTTCTTTTGTTCATGTTGTCAATTTCATTGAAATAACAAAATTTCATCCATGTCATTTGATTTGTCATTCCATGTTCCTAATTTGATCATTATGGTCCAATTTCCATGTGGTGAGTCTTCCACGCTCAATTTCATCATTTTTATCAAGTTCACACCAATTCATAATTCATCTTCAATTTTTTTCATACTATCAATTTTTTTCTACTCTGAAGGTTTGATATTTGACATAAATTTCATTGATTTTTTAATGTTCATCCATGTTTTGAATTTGATCCATCCATATCTATTCTATTGACAAGATCCAATTTCACACATAACATCTCACTTTCATCCATGTGTGAATTTCATTCATGCAAATCAATTTTATTTCCTAGTGTCATCAATTTTAGCGATTTTCAATTTTCCTTGGTGGCTTCACATTATAGTACCTAATCATATATGGATAACCCTAGCCAATATGGTTGAAAGGTTTCCCATGTAACTTGGGGGCGGTGGGATTCATGTCAAGTTCAAGGAAGGCTAGTGTGAGAAACATTATCTAGTTTCTAGACTTTCAAAATGTTCATGAAACATTGAAGGGTTCACTCATCATCAATGGTCAAAAGTTCATAAGGTTCACATCAAATGCCACCTACCTAGCCAAAAAGCCATTCAAAAGTGTTTTTTTGTCACTATAACTTTTTCAAAGCTACATTTGGGAAATGTGATAAGTTCGAGAAGATCGAGAAGGAATAACTATGTGTATGTGTGAACATCCCCCAACTATTGTTGGTTCAAGAAGTTGTTCATTTTAGAGATGGGTCCATGGGCTCAATTTTGTACATTTCTTTGGATTCCTCATGCATTCAGAGGGATTCCTTGCTTGAATTCTTTTGGCAATATCTTATTCATTATCATCAAAGTTCAATTTTTTTAAGGCATTCCTAGTTTAGGTTCAAAACTTTAATTATAAATATCTTGAATGGATTGGGTGGTGTTCAATATTGTTGGTAAAAAAAAAATGGATACCTAAATTTGTATCTTCGATATTCTTGGCTTGTGCTTCATGAACTAGAGAATATGTTTTGCAAAACACCGTGTTTTGAACCAAAATGCACATATGCACGTGTTTTATCCTTGTTTGGTCGTCCCAAAATTCATGGTCATGTGGAAAAGGCAATCACAAAACATTTTTTAAATAGAAATTGAATATCTTCATCTTCCTTCTTCTCTATGTTTTCCACTCAAATGAACCTTATTAGCTTTCACATAAGCATTATGTATAAGTGTCTAAGTGCATACATTTTGTGATGTGTGTATGCATTTATAAACTTGGGCTTCACATTATTTTGCATTTTTAATGACAATCAATTGACATAAGGTCAAAATATTAATATATTTGAATTTTATTTAAATACATCATTTTAAAGATAACTAGTTACTAAACATTAATATTCTGTGATCACATAGTTTGTCCCTGAAATCATTTCCACTTCCATTAATTCTAAAATATGAAATTTAATTTTCACCTATTGAAACATTAAGATTTCTATCATCAATGATGTTTTTTTTGGTGCTCCTTGTTGCCTCAAAATAAAATTTGGGGCCTTTCCAACACCCTCTCTAATGTCCTTCCTACCATGCTTCCCAACAACCCTTGGGTTGAAAAATATATAAAATATAAAATATTTTTGATCTTAATGCACAACATCCCTTATAAATTTCTAAATGTCCTTCAACATTTTATCCAACACCGTTAATTTTCAATGTATTAATGCCCCCTATTGTTTAAAATTTTAATTTTAATGTCCAACCTAACACCCTTGGTGTTTTCAACATGCCTTTTCGACACTCATGCTATTGCTTATTGTTATTTTGTCATTCCTTATCCATATTTTTGTTTTTTTTTGTTGTTCCCCATCTTTTGTCAACCTTTTTGTTGTCTAAGTGTGTTTTTTATGTTCACCAAACTTAGGTTGTTCCCAATCCAAAACATTCCGTTGATTTAAATTTTTACTATCGATTTGAAAAAGTTTGATAGGTCGACATCCTATCTTAGGAATTCATTTCAAAACCTTGACCTAACAACAATCATAAAGGTTTAAAGGTAAATTTTTTTGGAAATGTTAGACAAGTCAAGTCTCCATTAATTCTAAAAGAAATCAAAGTTGAAGGGAAATTTTATTCTATTGATTCAAAGAGAAATTCAATTAGAAGGAGGATTTTTTTTTTCCATTCTAAGGAGAGGGTGTTAAAAAATGGAAATTAAAATTTTCACCCCCAAATTATGTGTGGAGGTAATATCAAAAGTTTGTTAAATATCACTTTCCACTAAATTTTAATGAATAAATTTGATGTTCAGAATGAGTTTATTAAATCTAACTAGTTTCATAAACATAACATTCATAAAAATATTATAGATTGGTCAACTTTGATAAAATGTTTTCATGGATATGTCATTTTCAATATTCATTTCAATATGTTTCTAATTTTGATTAAAATGTGTCCACTAAAATATTTCAAAAAATTAAGTTGAAATTTTCATTTTTTAATATTTGATCTAATGAATAAAATAAGTTTAATGTAAAATTATTATATTATTTTTAGAATTAAAACCATTATTAAAATACCCAAAAATAATTATTAAAATTTTTCAGTAATTTATTTTTAAATATTAATTATAATGAAATTTAATATTATTTTATTTGTAATTTTGATTTTCAATTCAAACCAAACGATACCATGTTTAATTTAATTTTACCACTTGTTTGAATTGTTAACATTATGAAAAGTAATCAATATCAAATTTATTACAAAATGTATGGAATTTGGATATAATTGTGGTTTAATGGTTTAAATACACCAAGACATATTTCCTTTCATATGAAATACATGTTGAAATTTAGGACATCTAAAAAAATTTGTAATCATGGTGTGTGAGTCAAAAACTTCAATAATAATATAATATTCATGTTTTGAAACATGAATAATGTATTATTTAATAAACCATTAAGTTTTTAAATGTAATTGTTGAATGAAAAAGTGAAACACAAATGCATTTGAATGTGAATATTGCACTATTAAATAACAATATGCACAAGTAAATCTCAAGGTTTTCAATACCTTGATGTGGTACATAGTGATAATAGTTCGAAAAAATGTGATTTATATTTAACATGCAATTCATTTAATCAAAATATTAAATCTTTGAGTAATGTAAAATTTGAAATCAAAAGCCAAACATTTGATCTCATCAAATCATGTTTTGTTTTATGGTAGCATTTTTATCTTTTATCTTCTTTTGCAATGTCAATAATAGTTTTAAGAGTTTTCATAAGTTGCAAGGATATTTTTATTTCATATAATAGGAAATTGTTAAATTTCATATTGTCAATTTATTAGGAATTATCATTAAGCAATGACATTTATAATGAGAAGAATGTTGGTCATCTACCCTTATAATTAATAATGTTTGGAATTGAGTTTATAATTAATGTATTTTTTAAAAAATAATGAAAAAATCAAAAAATTAATTGATCATGAATATGTAAAAGGATCCTTTTTATTTAGTAAAAGATTCATGCAAATGTCTTTTTACAAATCCATTATAGGAAATTTTAAATCATCAAACATCAAATATATTCTTAGTAATTATTGACTTTGTTACAAGACATGCACAAAGTTATTTTAGTTTATGTATTCATATTATATACACAATCTTGTAACAATGATCACATGACATCTTGCATTTATAATTTCTTATAAACATTCATAAATCCCTATTTAATTTTGTTGAAGATTGATTTTATGAAACAAAAAAATGTCAAATGTGGTTTTTCTAAATAATATTATTCTCAAATATACCTTTTTAGTCATTATTTAATCCTTTTTATATACCTTTTGTATTATTATTATTATTTTTAAAATCTTTTGCTTCATCTTGTTTAAATAATTGGACAAATATGTAAACAAAATGTTGTGTAACACCTTAAGTGAGTGCAAATCACAATACAAGGGAAAAAATGTGTGTATCCAAGCATAAAAATTTCATGACAAAAAATGGTCCATCAAAAATCACAATTTGAACAATAAAAACATAATTCTACACAATTCTAACATTTGTAATTATATGGTCAACCTTCATTTTTGTTTTTCGTTCAAAACACATTTTCATTGGATTATTATCGAATTCATAACATGCTTTCACATTTGTTCGTTCTTTCCTTTTGTGCATATAACTCTCACATGATATATATTTACATAATTGCAAAAAACCACACAAATTTACACAATTTGTGATCTATGAAACAAATAAATAAATAAAAAGGAGATTGAATACCAAGCATAATATAGAAATGACTCTATCATGGTTATTTCCACATGTTAAATACAAAAGTCATTTCTCCATTCTCACCTTTTGTATTGACATCTATTATTTTGTTATCAATCTCTTAAATAATGTTAACATATCAACATGAAGCCTAATTAGACAACACATTTTCAAATGTCAATGACATGACATGAAATGTTGAAATAACCTAATATAAATGAATTTCAGTCAAAGGATAAATTGATATGATTTACAATTTGTAACATGTCATAAATCTTCTTTATTTGCATCAAGATTAAGATCATTGGAAAAATAAGGAAATAACAAACAACCTTGTGGAGTAAGAATTTTTTTGAATGTTCTTGAAATGAAACACATCAATTCATTGCTATATGAAATTGAGGCATGAACAACATTGCGATGCAACTTGAATTGAATTTGACTTGAATTTAGAATTAATTGTATTGAATTCAAATTCAATTGAAGACAAATGGGATGGAAAAGGTATTGAAAATCTTCTAATAAGTGAGCTGTTGGAAAAAAACTTTTAAAATACAAAAAGACACCTTTTCATGCCTTTTCATGGGCTCAACATATTCAAGTTTAGAATTATTAAATCTATCACCAACAACTTATGAAACCTAAAATGATTATACCTAAACCAACTAATAATCATCATCATTGGAATTATATGTTTATTGATAAATGTTTGTATTATTGATCTGGACATTGCAGCTAATGAGAATCCATATTTCTTTATGAAAAAGGTAAAATTTCTAGGATTAGAATGTCAAAAGTCAATTTTTTCAAAAATTGAATGAACTTGAAAATCTTATTATTTTGAATTGGTCCCAAAGATGTTGAATTCAAACAATATTATTGGATGAATCCACAAAATGACTCAAATTGGCATATTATTAAATTTTAGTTCTAAAGAATTGAAATAAATGGTGATGAAATTATGTCTTGGGCATTATCAAGGCAATCCTATCTTTTTTTCCCACCAACTCCAAAAAAGTGGGTAATCACCAATTTGTGAAAAAAACTAAACAAACTCCTTGCTTAAAAAGGAAATAAAAACTCACTAAATTTATTTATAATTGAAGGCCATTTTTAAAATGAATCTTAAGACTTTTTGAAGGTTGTGGTCCATGCTTCACCCTTTCGTTTGGAATCAAAAGTACAAGTTAAATAGATGAAATAAAGGAAGATTTTATTTGATGGGTCCTAAAAATTAGAGGAATAAAAGGTCCAAACACAATAATACAAGCCACACATGTTCATTTAAGTATTCATTATGTTAGCTTTTAAGATTGATTCAACATATTGAGGTTGCAATGTTGAAATTGTTCACATTACTTAAACAATGTTTTTGGTTAAACTTTTAAAAAAAAAAATTTTGGATATTTTATTCTCATTACATTCATTTAAAATTTATCAAAATATTAAATTGACATGTGAAATCACACATCTTCAACTTGAATTTAATTTGGTCACATAAAACATGTAAAGATAAATCATACTACATTTGCAATGGATCATATTCTTGTGTTTATACCTTAATGCCATTTTTGTTTCAATGTGAAATGGTGTAGAACCCCATTGGTTTCTACACCATTAGATTAAATATCACAACACGTTGATATGAACAACATTTACATTTGATAGAGGGGAGGAAGAAAATCTTTGGGATGTGATCAATTTATTGCAACTTTTCTTACTCATAAATGGTTTGGAGATTAATTGGGAGAAATTTATTACATACTGTTGATATAGAAAGAGATAAAAGAACCAAAATATATTAAATCCATTAAATGGAAATACTAATGAAGGAAACATATTCAAGTTTTGAAGTATCTCATTTGGCCTAATCATTTGGCCTAATTGATTTAGATGTCAAAGAAGTTGATGAATTCTTAATGAAGAAAATTTGTAAGAAGCTCAAACACTTGAGCATGAGACATCTACCATTAGTTGGATGGGCGGCGATATTTAATTTTGTGTTGGCATCCATTTTTTGGGTTTTTATTAGCATTTGGTGTGACATTAAAAAAATAGCGAAATCCTTTTCATCATAAGCGTTGGGCTTTTTGAATTAAATTGGGTTTTAATCAAAGGTTATGTTTCTTCATTTAACTTCATAATATGGGGTGATTAATGAAAGCCTTAAAAGCATATGGTGGATAAGCCACAATTCACACCTCTTCATTTGATAAAATTCACAAAACGTGTAAAATGTATGGTGGGGTTTTTATTTAAGGGGAGGTGGGTTTGGAACTTCCATTCTTTAAGTTCATGATTCCATAAGTCAATATTACATTGTGTGGGTGATCTACCATTACACCAAAATGTGTCCTAGTTCACTCCAGGTTTCATTAAATTTTGAATGAATTTAGACATTTTTTCTTAATGAAATTGGTTAACCCCCTAATGAACGGGGACTAGTTGCTATGGACAATGAATTGTTTCACTAATACTGAATGAAACAAGGTTACTCTCAAGTGAAATACAAATTTATCAAACCATTCACTTGTTAGTTAATTACTAACTAACATGGAAATCAATTAAAATTAAATTATTTAATATATAATTTCATTGATAATTTCATGATTTTCAACCTATGATTTATTAACATGTGTCAATACCTAGGCTAGGTTTAAAACCTAACCTATGTAAATAAGACACAATATCAATTTAGGCACTTGTTCTAAGGAATTAGATAAAAAAATATTCGATCAACTTACCATTGTTGACCACACACAACACCACCTATGAGGTTTGATCCCTTGACCTTTAAAACAAAAACAAACACCCCTACCATCAAGCCACCCCACTTGTTGTGATAATATGTTACATTACATTCTATTTATCAAATACTTCATTTTAAACATTACAAAAATATAAACTTTGAAAATTCATATTTTATTGAGATTTTATTCAAATGAAATGATTCGATTTTTTTTATAAAATTCAATAATGTACATAATTACATTTATTTCCTTTGAAAATGTAAAATCATTTGAACAAAAAAAAAGTTGAATATCATTATTCAATAACATTTCAATGACCATTCTATTGAAAAAAAAATGTTTAATAAATGGATAAGATTTTTGTTAATATAATAATATTACCTATGTTAAACTGCTTTCAATTATTATAAAGTTATTTTTCATTAATTTAAATTATTTCACTTTACATTATTTATAACTATTTACGGCTATTTAAAATTATTTTAAGCTATTTTTGGCTATTTCACCTTATGCTACTTTTGGTTATTTTTGTTTATTTCACCTTAAGCTATTTTCAGCTATTGTAATTTTTTTTGGTTATTCTATGTTATTTTTTGGTATTGTAAATTATTTCATTTTAGGTTATTTGTAGTTATTATAAATTATTTTTGGTTATTTTAATTTATTTCATCTTAAGTTATTTTCGATTATGTGAAGTTATTATTGGTAATTCTAGGTTATTTTAAGTTATTTCACCTTAAGTTATTTTTGTTTATTATAGATTATTTCATTTTAGATTATTTTTGATAATCCCAAGCAATTTTAATATATGGCTATTGGTTGTTCTTTTATTGAGGCTATTGGTGGTTATTAATGGTCATTGGTACCTATTCTATTGGCGAATATTAATGGTTATTTTACTCGTGTGTATTAATGGCTATTAGTGGTTATTTTATTAATGGTTATTGGTGGTTATTTTATTAATGGTTATTAATAGTTATTTTTATTGGTTGCTATTGATGGTTATTCTATTAATGGTTATTGGTGGTTATTATATTAATGGCTATTGGTGGTTATTATATTAATGGTTATTGGTGGTTATTATATTAATGGTTATTGGTGGTTATTATATTAATGGCTATTGGTGGTTATTTTATTATTTGCTATTGGTAGTTATTATATTAATGAAAAGTCATGCTAGGTAAATCCATAAAAATAGGACATTATTTGAATAAGGGCCCATATGAAGTCAAGCTAAACATTGTTTTGGTTTTAGCAATGCCCTCCCTTGAAGGCCTTATTTCACACAAAAATTAGAGCAAGTTTATTTTCTTTTTTCCTTGTCATATCCAACATGTATCATGGGAAAACAAGAAAAAGAAAAACCGTGCATTTCAATTTTTGAAATGCTTTCCATTCAATGCATGTATGATTGTTATTAATAATAATGTGTCCAATTATACTTAAAAGCAACACTAGGATATTATGAGGAAAAAATATGTTTCTCAAATTGTTCGAGTCCAAAATATTCACAAATAAGAAAAA